>Ga0299912_10000100_pt1 | contig 99580 bp, 101 predicted proteins | sample RVTome_2_FD_207667 | JGI IMG/M metagenome (GOLD analysis project Ga0299912, IMG submission 207667) | Soil microbial communities from uranium-contaminated site in the Upper Colorado River Basin, Wyoming, United States - RVT95D214 (version 2) ... | reverse complement strand
ACGCCGCTTCATTTTATTCCACAACAAACGTCATCCGAAAGAGATGGGGGCGGGCGAGTTACGGAACTTTTTATCGCACTTGGCGGTGGATCGGAATGTGTCTGCGTCAACGCAGAATCAAGCAAAGTCCGCGCTGCTGTTCTTATATCGCGAGGTGTTGGCGATTGAATTGCCGTGGCTGGATGAGGTGATCTTCGCCAAGACGGCGAAGCGCTTGCCGGTAGTGTTGACGCAGGTGGAGACGCGCGACTTGTTGAATGCCACGTCAGGGACGATGGGGCTTGTGGCAGCTTTGTTGTACGGCACGGGGATGCGCTTGTTGGAGGGCTTGCGGCTGCGCGTGAAGGATGTGGAATTTACCCGGCGCGAGATTATCGTGCGCGAGGGCAAGGGCAACAAGGACCGGGTGACGGTGTTGCCGGAAAATCTGATTCTGCCGCTGAAGGCGCATCTGGAGAAAGTGAAGGCTTTGCACGAGAGTGACTTGGCCGCGGGCTTTGGCGAGGTTTTTCTGCCGGATGCGCTGGCGGTGAAATACCCGAATGCGGCCAAGGCTTGGGGCTGGCAGTTTGTGTTTCCGTCACCGGTGCGTTCGACCGATCCGCGCTCGGGGGTGGAGCGGCGGCACCATGTTTATGAAACGAGCGTGCAGCGGGCGGTGCGCGAGGCGTCACGGTTGGCGGGCATACACAAGCCGGTGACTCCGCATGTGCTGCGCCATTCGTTTGCCACGCACTTGCTGCAAGCGGGCTACGACATCCGCACGGTGCAGGAGTTATTGGGCCATAAGGATGTGCAGACGACGATGATCTACACCCATGTGTTGAACCGCGGGGGGAGGGGTGTGACGAGTCCGCTGGATATGTGAGCAAACCGGGATGGAATGAGCCCAGACTGTCCATTAGAGGAATGTGGCTATGATCCGAGGCGAAAATCCTGCATCGGCGCCTGGCGGAGCGCGGCCATCCTGGCCGCATGCGGGCTGGAAGCCCGCGTTCCATTGGGCAGGTTTCTAATGGATGCTCAGGATAACCCATTGATCCTAGAAAAAGCAGTTCACCACAGAGTCACAGAGGCACAGAGGCACAGAGGCACAGAGGCACAGAGTTGAAGCGGGGCAGGCAGGGATGGGCGGCTTTATCGCCCAACTCGCAAAAACAAGGAAAAAATCCTGTGCACATCGTTCACCAGTTTGGTGACCGTAAGTTTTCCGGCAACCTATTGTTTGCTCAGTGCCTCTGTGACTCTGTGGTGAACGAACTGCGGTTTTTAGGTTGACTTGTCTAATCCACAATATTCCAATGGACAATCCGGGATGAAATGAAACCGGGGAAGCAGTGGATTCCCGGATTCCGCTGCGCTGCATCCAGGCTACATTTACATCTACCGCGCCGCAATTCGAGGCGGCGAGAAAGCGCGTCGGGCAGGCGAAAAAAATCCCGAGGGATTTGCTCCCTCGGGATTGCTACCTTGCTTCCGTTGGTTTCAGGAAAAATCAGCCGGCGAAGTTCCTGGCCGCGAAGTCCCAGTTGACCAGGTTTGCCAGGAAAGTCTCGACGTATTTCGGACGCATGTTGCGGTAGTCGATGTAGTAAGCGTGTTCCCACACGTCGACGCAGAGCAGGGCGCGGTCAGCCGTGGTCAGCGGGGTGCCGGCGGCGCCCATGTTGACGATGTCGACGGAGCCGTCGGCCTTTTTCACCAGCCAGGTCCAGCCGGAACCGAAGTTGCCCACTGCCGAGGCCTGGAAGGCTTTCTTGAATTCGTCGAGGTTGCCCCATTTCTTGTCGATGGCGTCAGCCAGGGCGCCGTTCGGTGCGCCGCCGCCATTCGGCTTCATGCAGTGCCAGAAGAAGGTGTGGTTCCACACCTGGGCGGAGTTGTTGTAGACGCCGCCTGCCGGAGCCTTCTTGACGATGGCTTCCAGGTCCAGGTTTTCGTATTCGGTGCCCTTGATCAGGTTGTTGAGGTTGGTCACATAGGCCTGATGGTGCTTGGCGTAGTGGTATTCGAAGGTTTCCCTGGACATGTGCGGCTGCAGGGCGTCCATGGCATAGGGTAGTTCGGGTAGTTTGTGTTCCATCGTGCGTTCTCCTCAATCAATTAAAAAATCGCGTGCCGCCGTTTCGGCCGCGGCGGCATTTCTTGGGCCGTGCGAACGCACTCAGTTTATAAAATTATGCGGCCCAAGGCAATGTTGACTTAAATCGTCGGGTATTGGCCATCCGCTACTCCTATTCGTCCTCTTCGTGGTGAAACTTCACGTCCAGCAGGTTCACCGGAAGCGGCTCGCCGATGACATTGCGCTCCTGGTCCACGGACTGAAATTGCCATTGGCCGTTCTCCAGCCAGCAGTAGCCGAAGCGTTCCTGGTAGAAGCATTCGCGTTGTTCCATTCGGCTTTCCTCCTCCGCGCCCGATGCGGGCTATTATTAGATTAGCAGACGCCGGAACGATACGCCGCGGCCACCTGGAGTTACCCATGAAGCAGAATATCGCCCTGTTCGCCCTCGATGCCAGCCGCGCTTTCGGCGAGCGCGTGAGCGGGCATCTGGGCATCCCGTTGAGCGCGCACGAGGAGCGCGAGTTCGAGGACGGCGAGCACAAGTCGCGCCCCTTGGTGAGCGTGCGCGGACAGGACGTTTACGCGATCCACTCGCTCTACGCCGAACCGGGCCTGAGCGTCAACGACAAGCTGGTGCGCCTGCTGTTCTTTTTGGGCGCGCTGCGCGATGCCGGCGCCGCGAGCGCGACCGCGCTGGCGCCCTATCTTTGCTACGCACGCAAGGACCAGAAATCCAAGCCGCGCGACCCGGTCACCACGCGCTATGTGGCGGGGTTGTTCGAGGCCGTGGGCGCAGACCGCGTGGTCACGCTGGACGTGCACAACCTGGCGGCGTTCCAGAACGCCTTTCGCTGCCGCACCGAGCACCTGGAGGCGCGCAAGCTGTTCGTGGCGCACTTCGCGGCGCTGCTGGGCGGGGAAGCGGCGGCAGTGGTGTCGCCCGACATCGGCGGCGTGAAGCGCGCCGAATTGTTCCGCCAGGCGCTGAGCCGCAGGCTGGGCCGGGACATCGCCAGCGCCTTTATGGAAAAGCAGCGCAGCGGCGGCGTGGTCAGCGGAGACACGCTGGTCGGCAACGTTCGCGGCCGGGCGGTGGTCATACTCGACGACCTGATCAGCACCGGCACCACGCTTGCCCGCGCCGTGAGCGCCTGCCACGCCGCGGGTGCGACCCGCATCTATGCCGCCGCCAGCCATGGGCTGTTCGTGGGCGGTGCCGAGGCGCTGTTCGCCAACCCGGCGCTGGACAAGGTGGTGGTCACCGACAGCGTGCCGCCGTTCCGGCTGGACGATGCCGCGCGCGCCAAACTCACGGTGCTGGACGCCGCGGCGCTGTTTGCCGAAGCCATCCGCCGCATGCACGCCGGAGGCTCGCTGGTGGAACTGCTGGAGACGTAAGAGGCTGTGCTATAACCCCGGATTATCCATTAGAGCCGAAACGCCACTGTGGGAGCGGCGCCAACCCTCTCTCCAACTCTCTCCCACAGGGAGAGGGGGCGATCGTCCCTTCCCCTTCAAGGGGGAGAGCGAAGCGAGGGGGCTTTAGGATGGGGATGGGAATTGGCCGCGATTTGCGGCCGCATTCGCGCCGGGGCGGCGCTCCTACATGCGCGAGCATTCCAATGGATAGTCCGGGATAAAAATTGCCAACTACCAGCCCGTAGGATGCGGTGAGCACCGCGAACCGCATCAATCGCGAACGATGCGGTTCATTTCATTCACCGCATCCTACGGGCCGCATTCCGGCGAAGGCATGTAGGTCGGTTCAAGCGCAGCGGAACCGACACGCGCCGAATGTCGGTTCCGGCCTGCGGCCTTGAACCGATCTACAGGCTGCTGGAGACGTGAGCGGCTGTGCTATAAAAATTGCCAACTACCAGGAGCCAGGAATGTACAAGAAAATTCTCGTAGCCGTCGACGGAAGCCCCGCATCCGAGGCCGCTTTGCGCACAGCGCTCGATCTTGCCAAACCGATGGGAGCGGCCCTGCGCATAGTCCACGCCGTGGACGAGGCCACGCTCAACTGGGATGCCGAGTTTGTGAACCCCTCCGATATCTGGAACGCCATGGCGCAAAGCGGCCGCCGCATCCTGGAAAAGGCGGCAGCCGCTGCCGCTGCCGCAGAAGTCCCCGCGGATACCCGGCTGGTCGAGATCGACACCATAGGCCGGCGTATTCCCGAAGCCATCGCGGACGAGGCTGCGGCTTGGGCGGCCGACCTCATCGTCGTCGGCACCCATGGCCGGCGCGGATTCAGCCACATGTTTCTCGGCAGCGTCGCGGAGGGCATCGTGCGCGTATCGACCAAGCCGGTGCTCCTGGTCCGCGCAACATAGCCATGCCAAAGGACGGCGCAGAGGCTGGACTGGGCGCACCCCTGACCGGGCTGAGCAGCCGGGAGGCATCGGCCCGCCTGACCCAAGTCGGCCCCAATGCGGTGGCGCAGGAGCGGCGGCGTGCCTGGCTGGTGTTGCTGCAGAAGTTCTGGGCGCCGGTGCCGTGGATGCTGGAAGCCACCATCGCGCTGCAGCTTGCCCTGGGGCGGCGCCAAGAGGCCGCCATCGTCGCCGCTCTGCTCGTTGCCAACGCCGTGCTCAGCTTTTTCCAGGAAGGCCGCGCCAACAAGGCGCTCGCCCTGCTGCGGCAACGCCTCGACGTGCAGGCGCGGGTGCTGCGCGACGGCCGCTGGCAACTGCTGCCGGTGCGCGAGTTGGTGCCCGGCGACGTCATCCATCTGCGCATGGGCGATTTCGTGCCGGCGGACGTGCGCTTGCACGAGGGCGAAGTCCAGGTCGACCAATCCACGCTGACCGGAGAATCGCTGCCGGTCGAGGCGGCGGCGGGAGCCATCGCTTACTCGGGCTCGGTGGTGAAGCGCGGCGAAGCCACCGCCGAAGTGGAATCCACCGGCCCGCGCACGCGCTTCGGACAGACGGCGGAACTGCTGCGCACGGCGAAGACGGTCAGCCACCTGCAAGCCATCATATTCGCCATCGTCAAATACCTGGTGCTGCTGGACGTGGTTCTGGTGGCGGCGCTGCTGGCGTTCGCGCTGGCGACGGGGATGCCGCCGGCCGAGGTGATTCCGTTCGCGCTGATCCTGCTGGTCGCGGCGGTGCCGGTCGCGCTGCCCGCGACTTTCACCCTGGCCACGGCCCTGGGGTCGCTGGAACTGGCGGAACGCGGGGTGCTGGTGACGCGCTTGTCGGCCATCGAAGAGGCGGCAGCCATGGAGGTGCTGGCAACCGACAAGACCGGCACGGTGACCGAGAACCGGCTTGCGGTGGCGGCGGTTCAGGGCTTTGCGCCGAGCACGGAAGACGAGGTGTTGCGGCTGGCGGCGCTGGCATGCGACGAAGCCAGCGCCGACCCCATCGACCTCGCCATCCTGGCCGCCGCGCGCGAACGCAACCTGCTGCAGGCCCTGCCGCAACGCCTGAGCTTCATCCCGTTCGACCCGGCAACGCGGCGCACCGAGGCGCTGTACGCGCAACAGGGTGCGACGCGCCGGGCGGTCAAGGGCGCGCCCAAGTCGGTCGCCGGCCTGGTCTCCGACGCGCCCGACATCGGCGCCGAGGTGGAGCGGCTCGCCGCCACCGGCTACCGCGTGCTGGCCGTTGCGGAAGGGGACGAGGCCACATTGCGCCTGGCCGGCCTGATCGCGCTGGAAGACCCGCCGCGTGCGGACTCGGCGCAACTGGTGCAGAGCTTGAAAGGGCTCGGGGTGCGGGTGGTGATGGTGACCGGCGACAACCAGGCCACCGCGCAGACCGTTGCGGCGCAAGTGGGCATCGGCGCCAACACCTGTGCGCCCGATCTTTTGAAACAGGGCAGCAGCGCGGCCGTGGCAAACTGCGACGTGTTCGCCCGCATGTTCCCCGAAGACAAGCTCAACCTGGTGAAGGCGTTGCAAGGCACGGGCTGCGTCACCGGCATGACCGGCGACGGTGTCAACGATGCGCCCGCGCTCAAGCAGGCCGAAGTCGGCATTGCCGTGGCGAGCGCCACCGACGTCGCCAAGGCCGCCGCCAGCCTGGTGCTGACCGGTTCCGGCCTGGCCAGCGTCGTGGCCGCGGTGGAGACCAGCCGGCGCATCTATCAACGCATGCTCACCTACACCCTCAACAAGATCGTCAAGACCCTGGAAATATCCATTTTCCTCAGTGTCGGCGTCATGCTCGCCGGCGTCTTCGTCATCACCCCCAAGCTGATCGTGCTGCTGCTGTTCAGCAACGACTTCGTCACCATGTCCATTGCCACGGACCGCGTCACCCCTTCCCCCAAACCGGAGCGCTGGCACGTGCGCAGCCTGATGCTCACCGCCGCTCCGCTGGCCATGCTGATCCTGGCGCTGTCGTTCACCCTGTTTTTCGTCGGCCGCGACTGGCTGCACCTGCCGCTGGCGCAACTGCAAACGCTGGTATTTCTGACCCTGGTGTTCACCGGGCTGGGCAACGTCTACCTGCTGCGCGAGCGCCGCCACTTCTGGAGTTCGCGGCCGAGCCGTTGGTTGGTGCTTGCTTCGGTTGCAGACATCGTGCTGGTCAGCCTCCTGGCGTGGCAGGGCATCTTGATGAGCGCGGTCAGCCCGGTCCTGATCGGCGGCCTGCTCGCCGTCGTGCTGGCCTATCTCACCGCAGTGGATTTCTTGAAGATACGCGTGTTCCGGTATTTCGGGACCTGACAGACTGCATAGCCAGCACGCAGCAAAATGGGGGAATGGCAATGGCGGAAATCCTCACCACCACGGCGCTCACGAGGCGTTTTGGCGACACCGTTGCAGTCGACGGATTCACCCTCTCCGTCGAGGCGGGCGAGGTCTTCGGCCTGCTGGGGCGCAACGGCGCCGGAAAGACGACGTTGATCAAGATGCTCACCACGCTGCTGCCGCCCACTTCGGGGACGGCCAGCGTAGCCGGCTACGACGTGGTGCGCCAGGCCGCGCAGGTGCGGCGCGTGATCGGCTACGTTCCGCAACTGCTCTCCGCCGACAGCGAACTCACCGGCTACGAAAATCTTTCCATCTTCGCCCGCCTTTACGACATTCCCCGCGCCGAGCGCTCTGCCCGGATACGCGACGGGCTGACGTTCATGGGGCTCATGGATGCGGCGGACAAGCTGGTGAGCACCTACTCTGGCGGCATGATACGCCGCCTGGAGATCGCCCAGTCCATGCTGCACCGGCCGCCGGTGCTGTTTCTCGACGAGCCGACCGTGGGGCTCGACCCGGTGGCGCGCGAAACGGTCTGGGAGAGGATCGACCGGCTGCGCGCCAACTTCGGCGCAACCATCATCTTGACCACGCACTACATGGACGAGGCGGAGCGCTTGTGCTCGCGCCTGGGCATCATGCGGCAGGGACGATTGCAGGCCGCAGGAACGCCTGCGGACCTCATGGCCGGCATGGGCGGGGGCACGCTCGACGATGTCTTCGCGTATTACACCGGCGGTGCCGCGGAGACGCCGGAATACCGCGAAACGGTGTCCGCCCGGCGCACAACGCAACGGTTGGGCTGACATGCCATCCCCGCAAACACTGGCTGCTCCCACCCTCTCCTTCATGGCGAAAACGCTCGCGGTGGCCGGCATGGAAGTACGCAAGCTGCGCCACGACCCGACCGAATTGGTGACGCGGGCGGTGCAGCCGGCGTTGTGGCTGCTCGTGTTCGGCCAGGTGTTTACCCGCGCGCACCTGATTCCCACCGGCAACTTGAGCTATGTCGAGTTCCTGGCTCCCGGCATCCTGGCGCAAAGCGTGCTGTTCGTCGCAATTTTTTACGGCATCTCCATCATCTGGGAACGCGATTTGGGCATCGTCCACAAGTTCCTCGTGAGCCCGACACCGCGTACCGCACTGGTGCTGGGCAAAGCGCTTTCGGCCGGGGTGAGGGCGCTGGCGCAAGCGGTCATCGTTTACGCGCTGGCTGGTGCCATGGGTGTGCGCATCAACGTGAGCCCGCACGCCCTGATCGGAGTGACCATCCTGATCATGATGGGCGCGGCGCTGTTCGCGACTTTCTCGCTGATCGTGGCCTGCATCGTCAAGACGCGCGAGCGCTTCATGGGCATCGGACAGGTGTTGACCATGCCGCTGTTCTTCGCCAGCAACGCCATCTATCCCACGGCCATCATGCCCGAGTGGCTCAAGGTGGTGGCCCGCATCAACCCGCTCAGCTATGAGGTGGACGGGCTGCGCGCGCTGATGGTGCAAGGCGGTGCCAGCGTGTTCGGCCTGGTGTCGGACTTCGCGGTGCTGGGCGCAATGCTGGCGCTGCTGGTGCTGTGCGCCGGCTGGATCTATCCGCGCATCGCCGTGTGAGCCCGGCGCTTGTAGGTCGGGCTTTAGCCCGACATGTCGGTCTGAAGACCGACCCACGACACCCGATGGCTCGGCGATAAGCTCCAAAAAGAATGAAGTACCACGCTAGCTACCGGGTCGTTGCGCCTGGCCGATATGCGCCTCGGCCAGCCGCAGGTACTCGCGGGCACGCTTCATCCATTTGCCGTGGTCCGGCACCTCGTGGTCGCGGGTGTGCCACACGGCCAGCTTGGCGCGCAGGCAGGCGCGGTAGCTTTTGTAGAAATCCAGCAATTGCGGCGGCGGCGCATCGTCCGCGGCCACCGCATACGCCGCCAGGATGGCCTCCCCCACCTGGGATGCGCCCAGCCGTTCGCACTCCAGCGCCAGAAAAGCCAGTTCGTCGGCCGGGTCCACCAGGCGGAATTCGCGCTGGAATTCCAGGCAGTCGATCACCACCGGGGCGTGTTCCAGGCACACGTGCTCCGGCCGCAAATCGCCGTGTCCTTCCACCACACTAGGGGCACGCGCCTCGAACAGGGCTCTGTGGTGTGTCAGGAAGCTCAGTTGCGCTTCGTGGATGGCGTCGACCTGCGTCTGCGCCAGGCCATAGGTGGGCTCCGCCAGCGCCAGCCAGGTGTCCAGGACGGAGTGCGCGAGCCGTTCCCGATATGCGGCAGCGCCCATGCCCAGCGGCGGAGATTCGCGATAGAACTCGGCCAAGCGCGCAGCGAGCCGGCGGATATCCGATTCGCTCACCGTGCCCACTTGCAGCAGACTGTCTAGCATGCGTGCCGGCGGCAGGCGGCGCATTTGCACCAGCCAGTCCACGGCTTCTCCCGGCCCATCCAGGTGCAGATCGCCTGCGGTGTCCAGCGTCAGCGGCACCACCCCGAGATACACGTCCGGCGCCAGCCGCCGGTTGAGGGACAGCTCTGCGGCGCAATCCGCCTGGCGCGCCTCGACCGTGCTGAAATCGAGAAAGTCGTAGCGCACCGGCTTTTTCAGTTTGTAGGCGTAGCGCTCGGTGAGGAACACCCAGGACATGTGGGTTTCGATGGCATCGACCTGTTGCGGCTGGTCCGGGTAGCTCTCGGGGCGGCACAGGAATGCGAGTTTGGCCTCAAGGCCGTTGGCGAAATTCATCATCTGCTCGTGCACTTTTCCAGCCCCCCTACGCGCACGCCGATCAAGCGCACTTTCTTGTCCAGCGCGAGGCGGCCCAGGCATTCGAAGGCGGCTTGGCGGATCGTGCCCGCCGAGTCGGTCGAGGCAGGCAAGGTTTTCTCGCGGGTGTGGGTTTCGAAATCGGCGAAGCGCAGCTTGATGCCGACCACGCGCCCGCGGCAGCCTTGCTCCACCAGCTCCCCGGCCACTTCGCGGCACAGGCCGGCCAGGGTGCGGGCGACCGTCTGCCAGTCGTCGGTGTCGCGCTGGAAAGTGGTTTCGCGGCTGTGGGATTTGGGCTCCCAATGGGTCACCAGGGGACGCGCGTCGATGCCATGCGCGGCCTCGAACAAAAACCTGCCGTGTGCCGGGCCGAAAGCTTCGCCCAATAGTTGCAGCGGCTGTGCGGCCAGTTCGCCGATGCTGCGTATCCCCATGGCATGCAGGCGCTCTTCGGTGACCGGACCCACCCCCGGAATCTTGCGTGCCGGCAGCGGCCATATCCGCGTCTCGACATCCCCCGCGCCTATCTCGGTGTAACCGTCCGGCTTTTGCATGTCCGAGGCGATCTTGGCGAGCAGCTTGTTGGGCGCCACGCCGATGGAGCACGTCAGTCCCGTCGCCTCTTTGACTTCTTGTTTGATCGCGTCGGCGATCTGCCGCGCAGGCTGGCCGCTGTGCGAGATGTCGATGAACGCCTCGTCTATCCCCACGTCCTCCATGACCGGCGAAAACAACCGCAGCACCTCCTTGATCACGGCGGAGACGCGGGCGTATTCCGGGTAGTCCACCGGCAGGAATACCGCTTCGGGGCAGAGCTGGTAGGCGGTGCGCAGCGGCATGGCCGAATGCACGCCGAACTTGCGCGCTTCGTACGAGGCGGTGGAAACCACGCCGCGCGCCTGCGGATCGCCGCGTCCGCCGATGACCACCGGTTTGCCGGCCAGCTTCGGGCGGCGGTGCTGCTCGACGGCGGCGAAGAAGGCATCCATGTCCATGTGAAGGATGCGGCGCACCGCATCAACGCTGCCGCAGCAGCTTGACAATTTCACGCGAAAAAGCGGGCAAGTCGGAAGGTTGGCGCGCGGTGGCCAGATTGCCGTCCACCACTACTTCCTTGTCCTCGAAATGCGCTCCAGTCATGATCGGTTCTTTCATCCCAGATCGTCCATTGAACCTATGTTGCCAAAAATACGTCATTCCGGCGAAAGTCTGTCTGTAGGTCGGTTCAAGGCCGCAGGCCGGAACCGACATTCGGCGCGTTTGGTTTGTCGGTTCCGCTTCGCTTGAACCGACCTACAGACTAGGCTGCCACCAGCAGCCTTTACAGTCTCATTCTAGACCAAGCCATGCGCTGCCTTGTAACCGCGAAGGCATACGCTAGACTGAAATCAGGCATTTATTCCGGTTCGCGATGCCGTGTTTTCAGGAGGCGATCATGAAACTCACCTTGAGCGTCATCAAAGCCGACATCGGCTCCATCGGCGGCCACATCGCGCCTTCGCAGGCGCTGCTGGAGACGGTGCGCAACCACGTGCGGCAGCATGGCGAAGGGCTGATCCTGGACAGCTACATCAGCCACACCGGCGACGACATCGCCATCCTCACCACCCACACCCACGGCATGGGCGCCGAGCCGGTGCACAAGCTGGCGTGGGACGCCTTCATCGCCGGCACCGCAGTAGCCAAGCAGCAAGGCCTGTACGGCGCCGGGCAGGACCTGCTCAAGGACGCCTTTTCCGGCAACGTGCGCGGCATGGGTCCGGCGGTGGCGGAGATGGAATTCGACGAGCGGCCCAACGAGCCGTTCCTGTTCTTCGCCGCCGACAAGACCGATCCCGGCGCATTCAATCTGCCGCTCTACCTTGCCTTCGCCGACGTGATGAACACCCCTGGGCTGATCCTCTCGCCCAAGATGGGCAAGGGCTTCCGCTTCGTTATCATGGACGTGAACCATACCGAAGGCGACCGCGTGATCGAACTCAACGCGCCGGAAGAAATCTACGACATCGCCGCCCTGCTGCGCGACGCCGAGCGCTACGTGGTGGAATCGGTGTGGTCGCGCGCCACCGGCGAGCAGGCGGCGGCAGTGGCCACCTCGCGCCTGCACAACATCGCCGGCAAGTACACCGGCAAGGACGACCCGGTGATGCTGGTGCGGGTGCAAATGAACTTCCCCGCCACCGGCGAAGTGCTGGCGCCTTACGCCATCGGCCATTACGTCGCCGGCTGCATGCGCGGCTCGCACCAGATGCCGCTGATGCCGGTGGGGCTCAACTGCGGCACCAGCTATTTCGACGGCCCGCCGCTGGTCTCCTGCGCCGCCTTCGCCATGCACGACGGCAAATTCACCGAGCCGCTGGACGCCTTCGCCCACCCCTTCTGGGACGCGGTGCGCGACAAGGTGTCGGGCAAGGCCATGGAGATGCGCCGCCAGGGCGTGTTCGGCGCTGCCATGCTGCCCATGTCCGAGCTGGAATACACAGGCATCGTGGAGAAGCTGCAAACGCTGGAGGAACGGTTCCGGGTGCGCGGGCATTGACCATACCCAGAACTAGCCTGTCATTCCGGCGCAGGCGAGAATCCAAAGAGCGGCAATGGGGGCAACCGAACTACCATTTCGGACCGCCCTTACGGCTGCTCCGACCCCGCTACTCCTCCGCGCCGGGTCGGCTGGAGGGACAGTTGGACTCAATTGTCGCGGATATCATCTAGCGCTTTTTGGATTGATGGATCTGGTGCGTTTCCGTAGGTCTCGTGGAGAGCCTCAAACAGGCTACGCTTGGCGAGTATTGAGTGATCGCTGGTTCTTATCTTTGCTTGAACAATATAATCTCCATAGGAGGTCAATTCTTCAGCGAACTGTGAGGCCCCGTCTCTAGCTTCTCTGACGGGATCGAAATAGGTGGGGTCTAAGTAGTAGGTAACTTTGTGGGTATCGGAAGGCGTATCCTGCACATACACCTTGATCTCATAATGACGCGACGCTCGCACTTTCGGCTTTCCTTTATCGTCAAGCAAGAATTCAGCCTTTATTACTGGTAGGTCCATGGATTTTCCCCGGTTTCTCATTGAAGACGTTCCTGTTCCGGTACGGCTGCCCAATGGCCAGAAAAGTCTCGTACTAAATTATCGACGTATTCTTTGGTCTGTTCTGATAAATCCCCATCAATACCAAAATTAGGAATGGAGCCTTCCGCAATATTCCTGTCGACCAAATCACTTAACTTCGTTTGCAACTCAACTAAGTGGGGCATAGGATTTTCATTCGCTAAAGCTTGCCTCAATTTAAATTCTAATTGTGAACACTGTCGTCGGTAGCTAATGAGGAGGTTACACTTCTTTTCAAGGTCTTCATGGCGGACATAGAATTTCACCAATCCCCATACCATAAGCAGTCCAACCGACACCCATGCAAGATTGGAACTCGATAGAAACTCGATAATGCTGGATTCGGTAGCTGGTGGCGGATTACTTTTCACCCCCGGCGCTTGCCCGCCGGTTAGGAAGGTTATGACGGGATTAGATAAGCCAAACCCGGCCAGCAGTACGAAAGCTTCGCCAAAATACGAATATGCCGTATAGACTCGATATGGTGTCCATTCGCCCAGATGGCGGGCAGTAACCAAGTACGGGCAAATCTCTACCCTGAGTTTTCTTTCAATGGGCTTAGACATTATTCTCCCCGGTCGTGTTTATTGAATCGTATTGTTAGCCGTTTTTACCTGACCGGCTCTTGCTGCTTACGGATATGGCACTGGAAAGGAGGGGGCAGTTTGACATCCCAATCGCGTCGGTCTGACGTGAGAAATGCCTACACCAAGCCAGTGCATCCCATGGCCACCCGGGCGCAGATACCATAAGCATAGATCATGGCAGGGTGCTTGCTTTGACGAGCCGGGGAAGGCTTAACGACGCGGCTTCGACGGAGCTTGATAGGTCATGGAGGCACCTGATTAGCCCCCAAGCTCAGCCACATGAAATATACCGTCATTCCGGGGCTGCCCGAAGGGCAGAACCCGGAATCCAGTGGTACCTTCATGCGGCGCACCTGGATTCCGGGTTCCGCTACGCGGCCCCGGAATGACGAGCTGAGCTTGGGGGCTAATCAGGTGGAGGCATGAACCAGGATTGTCCATTAGCGCTGTTGCCGGGGTCGCATTGGGTAGGAAGCTTGCTGCCGGCCCGAGAATCCTATTGAACAATCCGGGATGAAGAAACATCAATCAGACGCGGCGGTCAACGTCGAGCCCAGTCGCGAGGAATGAATCGCACGAAGAAGCTGGACAAGTTAAGGGGCACATACGGGACAACGCGGCTTTTTGAGGCAGCGAGCTTGAACGGTCAGCGTTCTTCAGGCCAGTGTTGAGGAACTGTCAGAGGGCATACGCCTCGACTTCCAGACGCACCATTTCGACGTGCGTATTGCCGAGCGCGTCCATCGGATGCGCCGCCGTATAAGCCTCGACCAATTCGGCAAGAAAGGCATCGCGCAGTTCGACCGGCAGGCGGTCGGTATAGGGGAACCAGGTTGTCCGTAGCCACCCCTTGAGCCCCTCCGCTCCTTGATGTTGCATGTCTTTCGGCACCAGCTCGACACGTGCCGGGCGAAAACCGTTCTCCGGCAGCCAGGCTTCGTATTCTTCCGGTCCATAAAAATGGTAGGGCGGCGTGAAGTTTTCGTAGTACCGCCGCCACCGGGGTTGCTGCGTCACCTTCTCGATGGCGACGAAGACCTCGGCGGCGTTGCCGCGGCCGCCCATTTGAAACAGAATCTTGCCGCCCGATTTGAGGCAGGCATGCACGCCCGCAAGAATCGCAACGTGGTCGCTCACCCAGTGCAGGGCGGCGTTGGAGAATGCGACGTCGAATCTCCCGTCGAGGCGCATGTCTGCTGCGTCCATACGCAAGAACGACAGGTTCGGATATTGCGCTGATGGAAATTGCTCCGAGGCAAGCCGAATCATGTCTTGCGACAGGTCGATGCCGAGCACGTTGCCGTCCTTGGCGGCTCGCGCAAGTCGGGCGCCGATCTTCCCGTCGCCGCATCCGATATCCAGCACAGATTCGCCACCCTGCAAGTCGAGCTTTGCAACAAGCTCTTGCGCCCACTGCAATTGGGCCGAAGAATTCCTGGCGTAGTCGTCGGCATTCCATTGCTGTTGCGACGGTTGCATGGGGCTCTTGTCCTTCCTGGATGGGTCGATTTTCCGCGCCTTTTGTGCCCCGGCATCACGCCTCGTTGGCCAGCCCCGCAGCGTGGCAAGCCACCCCCAGCCGGTTGACGCCGCTGACCAACGCCTTGATCGAGGCGGTCACGATGTTGGTGTCCATGCCCACCCCATAACACTCGCCGCCGCCAGCGGGACGGGTGAGTTCCATGAAGGCGCACGCCGAAGCATCGCCGGCCTCTCCGCTGGGGCTGGTCGCGCGCTCCTCATAGCCGCGCACCTGGACGTTGGCGCCGATGCCCTGCAAGGCATGCACGGCCGCGTCGATCGGGCCATTCCCCTTGCCGGTCAGCAAGTGCGGCGCGCCATCCACTTCCACCACCAGGCGAATGCCCTGCGCGTTGCCGTGCTCGAACAGATGGTGCTCCACGTAGCGCACGGGCCGGTCGCTCTCAAGGTAGGTGCGCGAGAACAGTTGCCAGATGTCCGCCGCAGTCATTTCGCCGCCGTGCTTGTCGGTGTAGCGCTGCACCTCGCCGGAGAACTCTATCTGCAAGCGTCGCGGCATCGCCACGCCGTATTCCGTTTCCATCAGGTAGGCCACGCCGCCCTTGCCGGACTGGCTGTTGACGCGGATCACCGAATCGTAGCTGCGGCCGAGATCGGCCGGATCGATGGGGAGATAGGGCACGTTCCACAATGCGCCGGGTTGCTGCGCGGAGAAGCCTTTCCTGATCGCGTCCTGGTGCGAGCCGGAAAAAGCGGTGAAGACCAGATCGCCGACATAGGGGTGGCGCGGGTGGATGGGCAACTGGTTGCAGTGCTCCGCGGTACGCGCCACGGCGTTGATGTCGGAGAAATCCAGCCCCGGCGCCACGCCCTGGGTGTAGAGGTTGAGGGCGAGGGTGACGATGTCGACGTTGCCGGTGCGCTCGCCGTTGCCGAAAAGACAGCCCTCGACGCGGTCGGCGCCCGCCATCAAGCCGAGCTCGGCGGCGGCGACGGCGGTGCCGCGGTCGTTGTGCGGGTGCAGGCTGAGGACCACGCTGTCGCGGCGGGCAAGATGGCGATGCATCCACTCGATCTGGTCGGCGTAGACGTTGGGGGTTGCCGCCTCGACGGTGCCGGGCAGGTTAAGGATGACCTTGTTGTCCGGCGTCGCACCCCAGGCTGCGGTGACGGCGTCGCAGATTTCCAGGGCGAAATCGAGTTCGGTGGTGCTGAAGGTTTCCGGGCTGTATTCGAGCACCCATTCGGTCTCCGGCTGCTCCGCGGCCAACTGATTGATCAGCCGCACGGACGAGACCGCCATATCGACCACCTCGGTCTTGCTCATGCCGAACACGATGTCGCGGAAGGGTTTCGAGGTGGCGTTGTACACGTGCACGATGGCACGGCGCGCGCCGCGCAGCGATTCCATGGTGCGGCGGATGAGGTGCTCGCGCGCCTGCGTCAGCACCTCGATGGTGACGTCGGCGGGAATGCGATCGCCCTCGATGAGATTGCGCACGAAGTCGAAATCGGTCTGCGAGGCCGAGGGGAAGGCCACCTCGATCTCCTTGAAGCCGATGGCGCAGAGGGTGCGGAACATGCGCATCTTGCGCTCCACGTTCATCGGCTCGAACAGCGACTGGTTGCCGTCGCGCAGGTCGGTGCTCATCCACACCGGCGGCGCCGCAAGGGTCCGGTCCGGCCACTGGCGCTCAATGAGACCGACCGGCGCAAAGGGGCGGTATTTGGTGGCTGGCTGCTGCAACATGATGAGGCTCCTGGGAGTTGGAATGCCGGTTTCGATGAGCAATATCCTAGCCAAAGCCGGGCGATATTAGATTGCGTATTGTGTCCACACCGGGATCGCAATTGGCAGATACTTGCGCGAGAACGTCGATATGTGTACCGTGATTGCCGTGTCATCACTGCGCAGGCAATGCTATGGAACTTGATCGCTACGACCGGCAGATTCTTCGGGTGTTGCAGGAGGACGGACGCATCAGCAACCAGGACCTGGCGGACCGCATCGGCCTGTCGCCTTCACCCTGCTTGCGCCGGGTTCGTGCGCTGGAAGAATCCGGCTTGATCGCGGGCTACCGCGCGCTCGTGGACGCCAAGGCGCTGGGGCTATCGTTGATGGCCTTGATCCACATCTCCATGGATCAACACACGCCGGAGCGGTTCAAGGACTTCGAGGCGCAGGTCAGCGAGATTCCTGAAGTGATGGAGTGCCTGCTGATCACCGGCCAGACCGCCGACTACCAGCTAAAAGTCGTGGTCAAGGACATGGATGCGTACCAGGAGCTTCTGCTCAACCGCATCACCCGGATAAAAGGTGTTACCGGGGTGCATTCAAGCTTCATCCTGCGGCGGGTTGTGGACAAGACCGCACTACCGATCGAAGGGACGTAGACGATAATCTCGCGTAGCAGCTCTATCGTTAGAACTACGCCGTTGACTACACCTTTTCGTCTATGCCTGGAGGGAATGGGTCGTCTGGGCGGCGGCGCTCGTGCCGTCGATTGCGGCCCAAGCGGGTGTCGATCAACACTTTCTGGTCGTACTGGCGGCGCCCCCCCTGACGGCGATCTTCGTGGGTGCGGCTTTCTTCGCCGGCCTGGCGTTGCTGCGGCGGCGGAGCGGGCTGGCGCCGCGGCGGCACGATCAGCGACGGCTGAGTGTGCGGGTCCACCGGGCGCAACGGTCGAATACCGGCCGCTTCCTGTATCTTATACAGGTCTTCTGCAAAGCCGATAGGTTTTGGCGGATCGATCGGAAAGCGCATTTTGGTTGGTGTTACCGTCTTTAAATTCAGTCTCCGGTGACGTGCATCCACTTCACCATAGGTCAATTTACGACTTAAACAACTAAAATATTAGTCCAACCGGACGCCCCATAGTTCCATTAAAGCGCTGGGGCGTTGTATGGCTGTTTCTCCGAGAAAAACGCAATCGGGCTTTGGGTAGCACCGCCCGAGCGGGTAGTGGAGCAGCGCGTTGGGCTTCACATACGTTCAGCCCAACCTTCTACACGCTGCGCCGGAATGCCGGCTCTTCGAGTTCAAGGGAGTGGCGGGGGGCATTAGAGAAAAACGGCTCCTCAACAGTAGCGTGCGCTGTGCGCGCGAAACTCAAGCGCAAATGCCCATGTGCTATCCCGGTGACAAAACATTAATGCGACATGGTAGCCTTGCGCGGGGTTGTTGGCTACAATTCGAGGCACGCTATCTTCACACGATGGGGGCCACAATGAAACCAACGCTATCAAAAACCGCGCGCAGCCTGCGCAACGCAGCCATAGCACTTTTGTTCGGCATTGCCGCCACACCCGGGGCGCACGCGGCCGACTACGATCTCGGCACGCTGTCCCTCGGGGCCAACTCGTTCCAATACACCTTTACCGATCTCGCCGCGCTCAACGATTCCTTCCTGTTCACCCTGCCGGATCCGCCCCCCCTGTACAACCTGACGCTGACAGTCACGGGCAGCAGCGGCGTGGGCCTCGGCCACCTGACCGACTGGTCTGGCGACCACGGCATCTTCAACAGCGGCCCCCCGAGCATTCTTCAGTCGTGGACCAGCATCGGCGACTCGCAGTGGAATGACAGCATGCCGGCAAGCACGTATCAGGCCGGCGTATACTCTTCCGCCCTGGACACATACACCTTCACCATCAACGTTGCCGCTGTACCCGAAGCGCAGACATGGGCTCTGATGGCCCTCGGCCTCGGACTGGTCGCCTTTCGCCTGCGCAACCGCCGCCCGCAGACACTCGCCTGACGGCGACCGTTCGGACTCACCTCTGGCAGGCCGTCGGAAAACGCCACTTCCGGCGGCGGCTCATCCCAGCCAACCTCTGTTGCGCGGCCCCAGCGTATTGCAAGCGCCACTCACCCTCTCCTCACTCCTCCGGCATCGATGTTGGCGCGTCCCGCCTGATGGATTGATTAAACCGCCTCAACGCACAGAACTCGCATTGAAGTGAGGATTCTCGATGATACCCAAACGATTGCCGAATGGGTCTTGCACCGCGGCCACCTTGATTCCCTCTCCGACTTCGGCAACAGGCTCAAGCGCAGAAGCTCCCAACTCCAGCAAGCGGGCGTAAGCAGACTCGATGTTTGCCACACCCCATAGCGGCTGCGGGCCGGCTGTTCCAGGTTGCGCGCCCGGTAGGAGGCCAAGCTCAAAACCACCAACGGAAAAGCCAACATAGAACGGTTCATCGAAGTAGGGCGCCTGACCGAGCACCTCCGAGTACCACCGTTTTGCGGCGTCAAGGTCTGGAGCCGGATAAATTGCTGTGCGTAGACCGAGGATCATATGCGTGACTCCATTTCGTTGTGCATGGCGCTAATGACTATGCTGGCATTACGGGCTAACGAATCAAGGGGCGGGACGTCGCAGCGCGTAGGTTGGGCTGAACTCATGTGAAGCCCAACAAACGACACGCAAATACATGGAGAGCAGTTACCGAGATGTTGGGCTTCGCAACGCTCAGCCCAACCTACGCCCTCACTACCGTGGCCCCCGAAACATGCGGTAGCTTAGGCATGTGCGGGAACACTGAACATCGTGACCAACGGGTGTCCAGGTGCGGTCAGAGGAAACTCGGACAAATAGAGTGTCGTCGCCTCAGTTAAGTTGGCAAGAGCCTCCTCAACTGTTTCCCCTTGGGTCGTGATGCCGGTTTCGGGATTGAGGGCAATATATCCACCTTCTTCAGCAGGGGTAAGAACCGCGGTTAGTTCCATGACTAGACTCCGGGGAAGAAGAAAAACCGATTGTCGCGCATTCCGGGTATTGGTGTCCAACGACCAGGATTTCTTCCGTCGTGCGGCAGCATGGCGGAAAAAATTAGTTGAACTGAAGCGCTGGATTCCAGCCACGGCGCTATGGAAATTGAATGGTGCTGCGACAGGGTGTGGCGACAGCACGGTAGCCCTACCGCGCTGCCCCCGGCACCCAAAACATCGGGCGCGAAGCGCACCTACTCTGTTGTCACAAGGGCTAGGGATGGATATCGCTACGCTCAACCCATCTACGCGAGAGCCACACATGCTACGACTATAGACCTGACCCTGCGCTTTTTGGTTTTGCTGGAACGCCTGGTTGGGCACCACCGGCGTAAGTCGAGAGCACGGCCTCCATGCGAGGCCAATTAGTCGCGCGCCCGGAAAGAATTCGTCTGCCGCGATCTATCGCAGACTCGCCATTCTGCGATTGAAGATATGGATTGGCCCCAAGGCCGACTAGAGTTCTGGCTGTCTCGATCCTGTCTTCCGACGCCATATTGACAACGTAATGTAAGGGGCGAAGCCCTTCTTCATACGCCCAGTTCATATCTGCGTTTCGGGCGGCCAGAAAGCGTACAGCAACTGGGCAGCCAGCTATGGCTGCGGCCTTCAACAATTCCTGCTTGTCCGAAATTTCGACGCCTAAGCTTTCAAGAAGGAGAAGAAATTCCTCGGTGGAGCCCTTAGGGTAATCACAGTGCTTGGTAATCCATACTTCACGGAGCCGCTGAGCATATCCAGGCGCGCAAAGGCGGGGGTCGGCACCATTGCGTAACAACTGCCGAAATACATTTAAGTTGCCGTAGTTGGCGGCCAATTGCAAAAGGCATTGGTTGCCTACTTTATCGTTTGCATTTTCCCGGGTAACGGGAGCTGGGTCACGCATCCGATCGTTGGTTTGACAGCCTTGAAGATGGGCAAGAACCGGATGAACATCCTTGCATGTATTCCATCCGCCGCCACCAGGAGCATAAAACGGAGCAGATGATTTCGCCGCGCAACCAGTTAAGACGGCGACCAGAAGGACCAGAAAACTTGAATAGAAGCAGCGAAAGTGTGTGCGCATGTGTGGTGCCCAACGTAAAGTAGGCACCCTAAAAAACGCCTGGAAAGGCGCCTTCGAGGTGTGCAATCCGGAATCCATCTTGCAATCCATTGTTTTTGCTTGAGGTAAAAATATGGAGCCCCCCTAATTTTTCCGATAAAAGCACCACGTCAAAACCTCCAAAATTGCTTGATCAAGTACGCGCCATGGGGGTCCGCTTCGCATTACTTTTCCATCAACAACCATGGACGCACCACAATCATCCCTTCACCAGCAGGCCTGTCAATTCCTGATAATCAGGGAATCGCCCATCAACACTAATCAGTTGTGCTTGATGTTCAACGGCCGTAGCGATGATGATGCGATCAACCGGGTCCTTGTGATGTTCGGGAAGTGAGACTGCGCGCTCGGCGATGGTCCTTGTTACCGGAATAATCGCCACACCATTTGCCTCGATCTGATCGAGCCAGTCAGAGACAGGCAGCCGGAGAACAATCCGTCCGTGCTCCACAAGCCACGCCATTTCCCAACACGTCATTGCCGAGACGGCCAAAGATTCAGCGGTTTCGATGGCGTCAATCTGCCGTTGCTCAAGCTTGTCTGGCGTACGATTGACCCACCAGTAGAGGGCGTGAGTGTCGAGGATGAGCATCAGGACAATGCTTCCCAGTCGCTCTCCGGCGGGCCGCTGAGGATATCCCCCTTTTCTTCTCCCATCCCTGCCAGCGCTGGCGGTGGCGAGCGGCGTCCAGTTGGTTTGGTTGATTCCCACAGCACGATGACGCGAGCGCGCTCGGCATGGGCAGGTAGTGCCGCATCCTGTATGACAAGACGATGGTCGACAATGGATGCCGTCGTTTCAAGAGCTAACATGGGCGCACCTCCTTTGAACCTGACTCACAATAGGCTGTGATTGTACCGCATCCTCTGGACGTAAGCCGGGGATGAGGCCGCAGGCCGTTATCCGCCGAATGAAAATGTGCAAGGCCACAATACGGCGGACAACGCTACGATCATCTAACTAAAAGGGGCCGCTTCACATAACTGTTTGGGAACAGCAGTCGTGGCGTGCGTTCTACACACACCACGCACCGCGTTTAGTCCGCCTGCTTGCGCAAAAACGCCGGAATATCCAGCGTTTCCACCCCCGATTGCTTCATCGCTTCGATGGTCGCATCGCGGCGTTTGCGCATGACCGCGGGCTGGTCCAGTTCGGCGTAGTCGACTTCCATGGCGATGTTGTCGGTGCCGGTCTTGATGATGCTCATCGGGCGGCTTTGCTGGCGGCTGACGGGGTTGCCGAGGCCGGTGGCGACCATGGTGACGCGCAGGTCCGCACCCATAGCTTCGTCGATGACGGTGCCGACGATGACGGTGGCGTCTTCGGCGGTGAAGGCCTTGATGGTGTTCATGACGTCGTGCACTTCTTTCATCTTGAGGCTCATGCTGGCGGTGATGTTGACCAGCACGCCGCGTGCGCCGGCGAGGTTGACGTCTTCCAGCAGCGGGCTTGCCACTGCCTGTTCCGCCGCGCTGACGGCGCGGTCGGCGCCGGAGGCGTGGGCGGAGCCCATCATGGCCATGCCCATTTCGGACATGACGGTTTTGACGTCAGCGAAGTCGACGTTGACCAGGCCGGGGCAGTTGATGACTTCGGCGATGCCGGCGACGGCGCCGTGCAGCACGTTGTTGGCGGCCTTGAAGGCGTCCAGCATGGTGACGTCGTCGCCGAGCACCTGCATGAGCTTTTCGTTGGGGATGACGATGAGCGAGTCGACGTGTTTGGACAGGGCTTCCAGGCCTTCCTGCGCGATGCGGCCGCGCTTGCCTTCGAACGAGAACGGCTTGGTCACCACGGCCACGGTGAGGATGCCCATTTCCTTGGCAACCTCGGCGACGATGGGCGCTGCACCCGTGCCGGTGCCGCCGCCCATGCCGGCGGTGACGAACAGCATGTCGGCGCCCTCGATCATTTCGGCGATGCGCTCGCGGTCTTCCAGTGCGGCTTCGCGCCCGATTTCCGGGTTGGCGCCGGCTCCCAGGCCCTTGGTCACCTCGGTGCCCAACTGCAACTGGAAGCGCGCCTGATTGCGCTTCAATGCCTGGGCATCGGTGTTGGCGCAGATGAACTCCACGCCCTGCACGCCCTGGCCTATCATGTGGTCGACCGCGTTGCCGCCGCAGCCGCCGACGCCGATGACCTTGATCACCGCTTCCTGCGATTTCGTATCCATAATTTCAAACATGCCCATCCTCCTTGCTCCAGAACGATTAATAACCCTAAAACCCATTTACTCGAATTCGTTGCTGCCCGACCGTTTACCTTTCACCCAATCTAGAAATTCCCCTTGAACCAGCTTTTCATGCGCTCCAGAATCTGCTCGAACGACGAGGTTTGCATGCGCGCCTGCTGGTGGCGCTGATGCTGCTCCAGACCGGCCAGGAGCAAGCCCACGCCGGTGGAAAAGCGCGGATTGCGCACCACCTCGGCGAGGCCTCCGACGTAGTGCGGCATGCCCAGCCGCACCGGCATGTGGAAGACTTCCTCGCCCAGCTCCACCATGCCGCGCATGGCCCCGCTGCCGCCGGTGATGACGATGCCCGAGGAGAGCAGGTCCTCGAAGCCGCTGCGGCGCAGCTCCGCCTGCACCAGCGAATACAGTTCCTCCACGCGCGGCTCTATGACTTCCGCCAGGGTCTGGCGCGAGAGCTGCCGGGCGGCGCGTTCGCCCACGCCGGGCACCTCGACCATTTCCGTCGGATCGGCCAGTTGGCGCAGGGCGCAGCCGTGCGCGCGCTTGATGTCCTCGGCGTCCTTGGTGGGGGTGCGCAGGGCCATGGCGATGTCGTTGGTGATCTGGTCGCCGGCGATGGGGATCACGGCGGTGTGGCGAATCGCCCCGCCGATGAATACCGCGATGTCGGTGGTGCCGCCGCCGATGTCCACCAGGCACACGCCCAGGTCTTTTTCGTCCTCGGACAACACCGCCAGGGCGGAGGCGAGCGGCTGCAGGATCAGGTCGCGCACTTCCAGGCCGCAGCGGCGCACGCATTTGACGATGTTTTGCGCCGCCGACACCGCGCCGGTGACGATGTGGACCTTGACCTCCAGGCGCACGCCGCTCATGCCGATGGGCTCGCGCACGTCTTCCTGGCCGTCGATGATGAATTCCTGGGTGAGGATGTGCAGGATCTGCTGGTCCATGGGGATGTTGACCGCGCGTGCGGTTTCGATCACCCGGTCGACGTCGGTCTGCGACACTTCCTTGTCCTTGATCGCCACCATGCCGTGCGAGTTGAAGCTCTTGATGTGGCTGCCGGCGATGCCCGTGTAAACGTCGCGGATCTTGCAGTCGGCCATCAGCTCCGCCTCTTCCAGCGCGCGCTGGATGGCGTTGACGGTGGAGTCGATGTTGACCACCACGCCCTTTTTCAGCCCGCGCGAGGGATGGCTGCCCATGCCGATGATTTCCATGCGGCCTTCCGGCGTCACCTCGGCCACGATGGCGGCGATCTTCGACGTGCCGATGTCCAGCCCGACGATGAGGTGTTTTTGCTCCTTGGCCTTGCTCATTCCGTTCTCACTTTTTTCTATCCCGCTATCCCTTGGACCCCGGCATGCGCACCGCAAAACCGTTGGGGTAGCGCAAATCCACGTACTGCACCGAGCGCGGCACAGTGGCCAGGGTGCGGTCGTACACCCCGACGAACTTTGCCAGCCTCGGTTCCACTTGTTCCCGTCCCAACTCCACCGTCAAACCGTTGTTCAAACGCAAAGCCCAGGCACGGCGGGCCGACAACGCCACCTGTACCGGCGCCAGCCCGATGGGTTGCAGGGTCTGGCGGAACGTCTGGTAGCGCTGCGCCACTTCCTGCTCGCTGCCGCTGGGGCCGATGAACACCGGCAAATCGCCGTTGGAAGCGGCCCCGAACAATTCCCCCTTGGTGTTGACCAGGGCCATGTTGCCCCAGCGCGCCAGCGCCACGTGTTCTTCCACCGCCACTTCCAGGCGGTCCGGCCAGCGCCGCCGCACGCTTACGCTCCTGATCCACGGCAACTTTTCGAAAGCGCCTTTGGCCTGGTCCAGGTCGAGGGTGAAGAAGTTGCCCTTCAGCTCGCGCTTCACGATCAACTGCACCTGCTCCCGCGTCACGTGTTCCAGCGTTCCGGTCACCTTCACCTCGCGCAGCGGAAACACCGGCAGGTGCACCACCAGGAACAGCACGGCGTAAGCCAGCAGCAGCGCCGCCAGCGCGTACAGCATGTTGGCCGCCCACAGCAGCAGTTGCGGCTTATCCCACATGCGCCAGCCCCAGTATTCGCAGCACCAGTTCGTCGAACGGGATGCCCGCCTGGCGCGCCGCCATCGGCACCAGGCTGTGGTCGGTCATGCCGGGCGAGGTGTTCATTTCCAGGAAGTGCGGGTTGCCCGCGGCATCGACGATGAGGTCGCCGCGGCCCCAGCCGCGGCAGCCCAGCACGTGGAACGCGCGCAGCACCAACTGCGCGATCTGCTGCTCCTGATTGCGCGGCAGGCCGGAGGGGCAGGTGTAGCGCGTGTCGTCCAGCAGGTACTTGGCTTCGTAGTCGTAGAACTCGCGCGGCGTTTCGATGCGGATGGAGGGCAAGGTCGCGTCGCCCAGCACCGGCACCTGGATTTCCGCGCCGGCCACGAACTGCTCGGCCAGCACCAGCTTGTCGTACTTGGCCGCGGCGCGGTAAGCGGCGCGCAGGTCCTGCGCCCGCTTCACCTTGGTGATGCCGATGCTGGAGCCCTCGCACGCCGGCTTGACGAAAATCGGCAGGCCGAGCTGCTTCACCACCTGGTCGAAATTGCTGTGCTCGTCCAGCAGCACGAAGTCCGGGGTGGGTATGCCCGCGGCTTTCCACACCAGCTTGGTGCGCCACTTGTCCATGGCCAGCGCCGAGGCCATCACGCCGCTGCCGGTGTAGGGGATGCCCATCAGCTCCAGCGCGCCCTGGATGGTGCCGTCCTCGCCGTAGCGCCCGTGCAGCGCGATGAAGACGCGGTCGAAACGCTTGAGCCCGCTCAAGGCGCGCTTGGCCGGGTCGAACCCATGCGCGTCGACGCCGCGGCTCTTGAGCGCGGCGAGCACGGCCTTGCCGCTCTTGAGCGAAACCTCGCGCTCGGCGGACTTGCCGCCGAGCAGCACCGCGACCCTGCCGAATTTGTCTGTTTGCGTCATTTGAATACCTTCATGCGTAGCGCAGGCGACCTCGCCTGCAGCCCATATGCAGGCGAGGTCGCCTGCGCTACGAAAACCCGTTTCATGCCTTTTCTCCGATGATCCGTACTTCGCGTTCCAGCGCCACGCCCTGCTGTTGCAGCACCGTTTCCCGCACCTGTTCGATGAGCGCCTCGATGTCCGCCGCCGTGGCGCCGCCGGTGTTGACGATGAAGTTGGCGTGCTTGGGCGAGACCATGGCGCCGCCGATGCTCGCCCCTTTCAGTCCGCATGCCTCGATCAGCCGCGCCGCATGGTCGCCCGGCGGGTTGCGGAACACCGAGCCGGCGTTGGGCATGTTCAGGGGCTGGCTGGAGATGCGTTTGGTCAGCAGTTCCTTGATCTTGCGCAGCGACTCGGCGCCGTCGCCTTTGGGCAGCTTGAACCACACGGCGGCGAACCATTCCTCCGCTTGCGGCGCCGCGTTGAGCGCCACGTGGCGATAGCCGATGGCATAGTCCTGCGGCAGGCGTTCGCTCAGGTTGCCGCGGCGGTCCAGCGTGAGCACCCGTGCCACGATGTCCCAGGTTTCGCTGCCGTAGCAGCCGGCGTTCATGGCGAGGGCGCCGCCTACCGTGCCCGGGATGCCTGCCAGGAACTCGGCCCCGGTCAGGCCGTGCCGGGCGGCGAAGCGCGCCACTTTCGGGCTGGCGACCCCGGCCTCGGCATAGAGCAGGCCGTAGTCGGCGCCGCCGCGGGCGATGGAGACCAGCGATTTCATGCCCTCGGCGGCCGCTATGCCGTGGCGCCGCTGTTCGATGTAGATGCGGCCCAGCGCGGCGTGCGTGAGCACCACGGTGCCGCGCAGCCCGCCGTCGCGCACCAGCAGATTGCTGCCCAGCCCCACCAGATGCACCGGCTCTTCCGGGGGCACGCTGCGCAGGAACAGCGCCAGGTCGGCAAGGTCGCTCGGCACGAACACGCGCTTGGCCGTGCCGCCGGCACGCCAACTGGTATGGCGGCTCATGGGCTCGTCGTGGCGCAGCTCGCCGCGCAACGCCGCGGCGGCCTGCACGCCATCGTCCCAAATCTCCTTTTGCGCCATGCTCCTCACCCCTCGCTCCGCACCAGCTTCGACGGCACCTGGCCGATGGAGCCGGCACCCATGGTCACCACCACGTCGCCGTCGCGCACCGCGCTGCGGATGCCCGCGGGCAAGTCGGCCACGTCCTCGACGAAGATCGGCTCGACCTTGCCCAGCACGCGTAGCGCCCGCGTCAGGGCGCGTCCGTCCGCCGCCACGATGGGGGCCTCTCCCGCCGCGTAGACTTCGGTCAGCAGCAGCACGTCGACGCTGGAGAGCACCTTGACGAAGTCCTCGAACACGTCCCGCGTGCGCGTGTAGCGGTGCGGCTGGAAGCCCAGCACCAGGCGCCGGCCGGGGAAAGCGCCGCGCACCGCCGCGAGCGTGGCCGCCATCTCGACCGGATGGTGGCCGTAGTCGTCGATCAGGGTGAAATGGCCGCCGCCGCGGATGGCGACTTCGCCGTAGCGCTGGAAGCGCCGGCCCACCCCGCGGAACTCGGCCAGCGCCTGGGCGATGGCCTGGTCCGGCGCGCCCGCCTCCATGGCCACGGCGATGGCGGCGAGGGCGTTTTGCACGTTGTGCAGGCCGGGCAGATTGAGCGTGATGTCGAGGTCGGGCAGCGGCGCCGCTTCGGGCTGTCCGGCCACGTTGAGGTTGCGCACCACCCTGAACCGCATCTGGCCGCCGCTGTGTTGCACGTCCACGGCGCGGATCTGGGCCGGCTCCGAGAGCCCGTAGGTCATGATGGGCTTGGTGACTCGCGGCATGATTTCGCGCACGTTGGGGTCGTCCACGCACAGCACGGCCATGCCGTAGAAAGGCAGGTGCTGCACGAAGTCCACGAACGCCTGCTTGAGGCGCCCGAAGTCGTGGCCGTAAGTCTCCATGTGGTCGGCGTCGATGTTGGTGACCACCGCCAGCACCGGCTGCAGGTACAGGAACGAGGCGTCCGACTCGTCCGCCTCGGCCACCAGGAATTCGCCGCTGCCGAGCTTGGCGTTGGAGCCCGCGGCTTCGAGGCGGCCGCCGATGACGAAGGTGGGGTCCATGCCGGCCTGCGCCAGGATGCTCGCCACCAGGCTGGTGGTGGTGGTCTTGCCGTGCGTTCCGGCCACCGCGATGCCCTGGCGCAAACGCATCAGCTCGGCCAGCATCATGGCGCGCGGCACCACCGGGATGTTCTTGTCGCGTGCGGCGACCACCTCAGGGTTGTCCGCCTTGACCGCGGTGGACACCACCACGGCATCGGCGCCGGCCACGTGCTCCGCGGCATGCCCCACCAGCACCGTCGCCCCCAGCTCGCGCAGATGCCGGGTCGCGGCGTTGTCCGCCATGTCGGAGCCGCTCACCTCGTAACCCAGGTTGAACAGCACCTCGGCGATGCCGCTCATGCCGGAGCCGCCGATGCCGACGAAGTGCACGTGTTTGACTTTATGTTTCATCGGATATTCTTCTCGCCACCAAGACGCAAAGAAGCGGCTGCGTGTTGCGCCGTTGCCCTTCTTGGTGCCTTGGTGCCTTGGTGGTTGATCGAATCGTTCATGCCGCCAACTCCATACATACCTGGGCCACTTGCCGCGTGGCATCCGGCTTGGCCAGGGCCCGCGCCGCCTTGCCCATTTCCAGCAGCTTTTCGCGGGTAAACCCAGCAATCAATTTGGCCAGGCGCTCCGCAGTCAACTCGGTCTGCGGCAGCAGCAGCGCCGCCCCGGCATCGCTCAAAAATCTGGCGTTGCCGGTCTGGTGGTCGTCCACCGCATGCGGGTAGGGCACCAGCACGGCGGCCACGCCGGCCGCCGCCAGTTCCGACACCGTGAGCGCGCCGGCCCGGCAGATCACCACATCGCACCAGCCGTACGTCGCCGCCATGTCGTCGATGAAGGCACGCACGTCGCCCGCCACGCCTGCCGCGGCGTAGTTGGCCTGCAGCGCTTCCAGGTTGCGCGCGCCGGCCTGGTGCACCACTTGCGGCCGCTGTTGTTCGGGCAGCAGCGCCAGCGCTTGCGGCACCGCGTCGTTGAGCGCCGCAGCACCCAGGCTGCCGCCCACCACCAGCAGGCGCAGCGGCCCGCTGCGTGCGGCGAAACGCTGCTCCGGTTCGGCCAACGCGGCGATGTCGGCGCGCACCGGGTTGCCGCACCACTGCGTGTCCAGCCGCGAACACAGCAGTGGCTTGTCGCTGGCCCCGGCGAAGGCGCGCGGAAAGGCCACCAGCACTTTCGCCGCCAGGCAGGCCAGCACCCGGTTGGTAAGGCCGGCCACCGAATTCTGCTCGTGGATCAGCAGCGGCTTGCGCAACAAAAAAGCCATCAATCCGCCGGGAAAGGCGGTGTAACCCCCCATGCCCAGCACCACGTCGGGACGGCTGCGGAACATCACCGCAGCGCTTTGCAGCAGGGCCACGAGCAACTGCAGCGGCAGCATGATCCAGCGCAGCACGCCGCTGCGGCGCACCCCGGAGAAGTTGAGCCATTCCATCTCGTAGCCGTGCTGCGGCACCAGCTTGGACTCCATGCCATCCCGCGTGCCCAGCCACACCACGCGCCAGCCTTGCTCCTTCAGCCAGTCGGCCACGGCCAGGGCTGGGAACACGTGGCCGCCAGTGCCTCCGGCCATGACCAGGATAGTCCTGAGTGCTGAGTGCTGAGTGCCGGAAGTCATACGGCGTACCCCTGATCGGTTGCAGGTTTTAGTTCCGGCATAACCTTGGCGCGGCCAAGGTTAGCCTTCACTGAAATCGCCAATTGCCGAAGGGATACGCTCACGTCGCGTACCCCTTCAGCAATTGGCGATTTTCCCAGTCCACCCGCAGCAAGAGCGCGATGGCGATGCAGTTGGCGACGATGCCGCTGCCGCCGAAGCTGAGCAGCGGCAGGGTCAGGCCCTTGGTGGGCAGCAGCCCCATGTTGACGCCCATGTTGATGATGGACTGCACGCCCAGCCACACCCCGATGCCCTGGGCGGCGAGGGCGGCGAAGGGGCGATCCAGCTTGGCTGCCTGGCGGCCTATGGCGAACGCCCGCAGCACCAGCCACGCGAACGCGGCGATCACCGCAGCTACGCCGGCGAAGCCGAGTTCCTCGGCGATCACCGCGAGCAGGAAATCGGTATGTGCTTCCGGCAGGTAGAAGAGTTTCTCCACGCTGCCGCCCAGCCCCAGGCCGAACCACTCGCCGCGGCCAAAGGCGATGAGGGCGTGAGACAACTGGTAGCCCTTTCCGAAAGGGTCGGCCCAGGGGTCCATGAAGCCGACGATGCGCTGCATGCGGTAGGGGGAGGTCCAGATCAGCAGCAAGAAGCCCAGCAGCAGCAGGGCAAACAGTCCGGCAAACTGTTTCCAGTTGACCCCGCCCAGGAACAGGATGGCCATGGCGATCGAGATGATCACGGCAAAGGCGCCGAAATCCGGTTCGCGCAGCAGCAGGCCGCCGACCAGCAGCATGACCACCAGCATGGGCAGAAAGCCCTTGCGGAAGCTCTCCATGTGGGCGGCTTTGCGCATCGTGTAGTCGGCCGCATACAGCACCGCGAAGAATTTCATGAACTCCGACGGCTGCAGGTTGATCACGAACAGCGGCAGCCAGCGCTGGCTGCCGTTGACCTCGCGGCCGACGCCGGGAATCAGCACCGCCAGCAGCAGCGCAGCCCCGACCATGAACAGGTAAGGTGCGCCGCGCTGCCAAACCCTGAGCGGCACCTGGAAGGCCACCGCGGCGGCGACGCTCCCCACCGCGAGAAAAATGGCGTGGCGCACCAGAAAATAGCTGAACTGGTGGCCGGTATAGCGCGATCCCTCGGCCATGGCGATGGACGCCGAGTAAACCATCACCATGCCGAACCCCAGCAGCAGCACGGTGAGCCAGATCAACGCCCGGTCGTAGTCGGGCATGGCGGTGTTCTTGTGCACGGCGTCATACAGCATCGACGGCCCTCCCTTGCAACTGCAGCGCGTGCACCGCGTCGATGAACACCTGGGCGCGGTGCGCATAGTTGCGGAACATGTCGAAGCTGGCGCATGCCGGCGAAAGCAGCACGGCGTCACCCGGCTGCGCCTGGGCAAATCCGGTTGCGACCGCCTCGTCCATGCTGGCGGCGCGCAACACCGGAACGCCGCACCCGGCGATGGCCGCCGCGATGCGGTCGGCGTCGCGGCCGATCAGCACCACCGCGCGCGCGTGCTGCGCCACCGCCGCCTGGAGCGGCGAGAAATCCTGGCCCTTGCCGTCGCCGCCGGCGATCAGCACGACCTTGCACGGCATGCCTTTGAGCGCCGCTTCGGTGGCGCCGACGTTGGTGCCCTTGGAGTCGTCGTAAAAGCTCACGCCGCCGATTTCGGTCACTTTTTCCACCCGGTGCGGCAGCCCCCTGAACTGGCGCAGCGCCTGCTGCAGCGGCGCGTAGGGCAGATCCAGGGCGCGGCACAGCGCCAGGGCGGCGAGCGCGTTGGCGGCATTGTGCAGGCCGGCGACGTGCAACTCCCCCGCCAGCATCAGCTTGCGCTCGCCCTGGGCGATCCACGTCTCCCGGCTGGACTTGCGCAGGCCCCAGGCATCGTCGTCCTCGGGCACGTCCAGGCCGAAGCTGAAGATGCGCCGTCCCGGATGCGCCATTGCCATGCTCAGCGGGTCCTGGCGGTTCAGCACCTGCACCCCGGAACCGTGGAAGATGCGCGCCTTCGCCGCGGCGTACTCGGCCATGCCGGGATAGCGGTCGAGGTGATCCTCGCTGACGTTGAGCACGGTCGCGGCGGCGGCGTCCAGGCTGGCGGTGGTCTCCAACTGGAAACTGGAAAGCTCCAGCACGTAGACGTCCGGCGCGCCCTGCTGCTCCGCCTCGATGAGGGCGTCCAGCACCGGCAGGCCGATGTTGCCGGCGACCACCGTTTTCAGCCCGGCGGCCTGGCACATGGCGCCGACCATGGTGGTCACCGTGCTTTTGCCGTTGGAGCCGGTGATTCCAACTACCTTAGTGCTGAGTGCTGAGTCCTGAGTCCTGAGTGCTTGGGCGAAGAGTTCTACGTCGCCCGCGACGGGTACGCCGCGGGCTTGGGCGGCGGCGACCAGCGGTTCGGCAAGGGGGACGCCGGGGCTGATGGCGATGAGGTCGGCGGCGCGGAAATCCTCCTCGCGGAACGGGCCTGCGGAGAGCGGCGTGCCCGGGCACTCCGCCTGCAACAGTGCGGCGTGGGGCGGATCGGCGCGGCTGTCGGCGACGCGCACCACGGCGCCGCGGCGTGTCAGCCAGCGCGCCGCGGAGAGGCCGGTGTCGCCCAGGCCCAAGACCAATACATTTTTGCCCTGAAGGTTCATCTCAGTTTCAACGTCGAAAGTCCGACCAGCACCAGCATCATGGTGATGATCCAGAAACGCACCACCACCTGGTTTTCCTTCCAGCCCTTGAGTTCGTAGTGATGGTGCAGCGGCGCCATGCGGAATATGCGTTTGCCGGTGAGCTTGAAGGAGGCCACCTGCAGCATCACCGAGAGGGTTTCCATGACGAACACGCCGCCCATGACGAACAGCACGATTTCCTGGCGCACGATCACCGCCACCACGCCCAGCGCAGCACCCAGCGACAGCGCGCCGACGTCGCCCATGAACACCTCGGCCGGATAGGCGTTGAACCAGAGGAATCCCAGCCCGGCACCGCCGATGGCGGCGCAGAACACCGCGAGTTCGCCCGCGCCGGCGATGAAAGGCAGCCCGAGGTAGCGCGAGAACACCGCATTGCCGGCGACGTAGGCAAAGATGGCGAGCGCCGCCGACACCATCACGGTGGGCATGATCGCCAGCCCGTCCAGGCCGTCGGTCAGGTTCACCGCGTTGCTGCTGCCGACGATGACCAGATAGGTGAGCACCGCGAACCCCAGTGCGGAAAGCGGAAACACCATGTGCTTGAAGAACGGCACGATCAGCTCGGTGTGCGCCGGCAGCGTGGCGTTGTAGGCGAGGTACGCCGCGACGCCGGCACCGATCAGCGACTGCCAGAAATACTTGGCCTTGGCGGACAGCCCCTTGGGGTTGCGGTGCACCACCTTGCGGTAGTCGTCGACCCAGCCGATGACGCCAAAACCCAGCGTGGTCGCCAGCACCACCCACACGTAAGCGACGCGCAGATCGGCCCACAGCAGCGTGGTGACGGCGATGGATACCAGGATCAGCGCGCCGCCCATGGTCGGCGTGCCGGCTTTCACCAGATGCGTCTGCGGCCCGTCGTCGCGCACCGACTGGCCGATCTTGTAAGCCGTCAGCTTGCGGATCATGGCGGGGCCGACCACGAAGGAGATGGTCAGCGCGGTCAGCGTCGCCAGCACGGCGCGCAGCGTGATGTAATTGAACACGTTGAAGGCGCGGATGTCGTGGCCCAGCCATTGGAATAGGGCTAGCAGCATATTTTCCAGCCCTGCGTGGCGAGTGCTGAGTGCTGAGTGCCAAGTGCTGAGTTCTGAGTTGTCATCCTTTGTTCTCCACTTCAAAGCTCTTGACCACCCGTTCCATCTGCATGAAGCGCGACCCTTTCACCAGCAGCGTCACGTCCGGCGCCAGCAGGTTTTCCACTTCGGCCAGCAGTTCCTGGATGCGCTCGAAGTGGCGGCCTCCCGCGCCGAAACTTTCGGCAGCGAAGCGGCTCAGGTCGCCCAGCGCGAACAGCCTGTCCACACCCGAATGTTTGGCCGTCTCGCCGATTTGCCGGTGCAGTTCCTCAGCCTCCGGCCCGAGCTCGCCCATGTCGCCCAGCACCAGCATCTTCTTGCCGGGGGCTGCAGCAAGCACCGCAATGGCGGCGCGCACCGAGCCGGGGTTGGCGTTGTAGGTGTCGTCGATGAGCGCCGCCCCGTGCAGGCCGGGCTTGCGTTGCAAGCGGCCTTTGACGCCGGCGAACCGGCTCAGTCCCGCCGCGATCGCTGCCAGGCCTATGCCTAGCGCCACCGCGGCAGCAGCCGCCGCAAGGGCGTTGCGCACGTTGTGCATGCCGGGTACTTGCAGGGTCAGGGCGCAATCGCCTTGGGGGGTGTGCAGGGCAAGTTCGCTGCCATGCCCGCCAAGCTTGAAAGCCGCCGTGACCTGCGCCCCAGGCTCCACGCCGAAGGCTATGATGCGATGGGCGCCCGCGAGCTCGCGCCACAGCCCGGCGTACGCATCGTCTGCATTGATCGCCGCGCAGCCGTCCGCGCTCAGGCCTTCGAAGATTTCGCCCTTGGCGCGCGCCACTTGCTCGACGCTCGCCAGGCCTTCCAGGTGCGCGGCGTGGGCGTTGTTGACGAGCGCCACGTCCGGCTTGGCGATGCGGGTCAGGTAGCGGATCTCGCCAGGGTGGTTCATGCCCATTTCGATCACGGCGTAGCGGTGCGTGGCGCGCAGCGACAGCAGCGTCAGCGGCAGGCCGATGTCGTTGTTGAGGTTGCCCCTGGTCGCCAGGACATCCATGCCCGCGGCCGCTTCTTCCGGGGTGAGTGCGGCGCCCAGGATGCAGGCCAGCATCTCCTTCACCGTGGTCTTGCCGTTGCTGCCGGTCACGGCCACCAGCGGGATCGCGAAGCGGCTGCGCCAGAAAGCGGCAAGCTGTCCCAGCGCGATGCGCGTGTCGGCAACCAGCAAGGCGGAGACGCCCGGCGCCAGGATTGCGCCGCGCTCGACCAGCGCCGCCACCGCGCCCTGCGCCAAGGCTGTCGCGACGAACTGGTGGCCGTCGAAGCGCTCGCCCTTGAGGGCGACGAACAGATCCCCCGCGCCTGCGGCACGGCTGTCGGTGGTGACCGCGTCGAAGGCCACGTCCGGCCCGACCAGCTCGGCGCCGATGGCGGCTGCAGCCTGGCTCAGAAGCAGCATGCTCATGCGCGCCTCCGGTGCGCGTCGCTCAATGCGCGCTGCGCCACGTCGAGGTCGCTGAAGGGCAGTTTTTCCCCGTGTATTTCCTGATACTGCTCGTGGCCCTTGCCGGCGATCAGCACCACGTCGCCGGGCTGCGCCTGCGCAATGGCGTGGAAAATCGCGGAGGCGCGGTCCTCGATGACGTGGTGGTTGGCCCGCAGCCCGGCGCAGATGTCGGCGATGATGGCCTGCGCATCCTCGCCGCGCGGATTGTCGCTGGTGACGATGACGCTGTCGGCCAGGCGCGATACCACTTCGCCCATGAGCGGGCGTTTGCCCTTGTCGCGCTCGCCGCCGCAACCGAAGACGCATATCAACTCGGAGTGCCTGCCGCCCCCATCCGGTTTCGGCAGCGCCATGATTTCGCGCAGGGTGCGCAGCACCTTCTCCAGCGCATCCGGCGTATGGGCGTAGTCCACCACGACCAGCGGCGCGGTGCCGCCACCCATGCGCTGCATGCGCCCCGGCGGAGCCTGCACCAGGGACACGCGTTGCAGCGCCGCATCCAGCGCAACGTCGCTCACCAGCAGCGCGGCCAATACCCCGAGCAGGTTGCTGGCGTTGAAGCTGCCGATCAGGCTGCTGCCGATTTGGCCGTCGCCCCACGGGGTCTGCACCACCATGGAAAGACCGCCTTCATCCACCTGCAACTCGCTCCCGCGCACGTCCCCGCGCTCAAGGCCGTAGCCCACCACGTTGACCCGGTCGCGATCCAGCGTCTCGGCCAGGCTCGCGCCGAATTCGTCGTCCAGGTTCAGCACCGCTTGCTTCAGGCCGCGCCAGGCAAACAACCCCGCCTTGGTGCGCGCGTAGCTTTCCATGTCGCCGTGGTAGTCGAGATGGTCGCGCGACAGGTTGGTAAGCAACGCCACGTCGAACGCCACGCCGGCGACCCGCCCCTGCGCCAGCCCATGGGACGACACTTCCATGGCGACGCATTGCGCCCCCTGGTGCAGGTAATCGCGCAGCAGGGCGTGCAGGCCGATGGCATCGGGCGTGGTGTTGACGGCAGGGGAAAGCTCGCCCAGGAAACCGTTGCCGAGCGTGCCCAGCACGGCTGTTTTGCGGCCCAGTGCGCTCAGGCACTGCGCCAGCCAATGGGCGCAGGAAGTCTTGCCGTTGGTTCCGGTGACGCCGATAACCCAAAGCGCCCTGGAGGGGTGTCCGTAGACGTGGCTGGCGATCTCGCCCACCACGCCGCGCAGCCCGGCGATGCCCAGGTTGGGCACGCGCCATGCAGGGTCCCATTCGAAGCCCTGGCTTTCCCACAGCACCGAGGCGGCGCCGGCCGCCAGCGCGGCGCCGATGTGGGCGCGCCCGTCCTGCACCTCGCCGGGGTAGGCGACGAAGGTATCGCCCGGCTGCACGCGGCGGCTGTCCGCGCACAGCCGCTCGATAGGCGCGCCCAACTGCTGCAGCACGGCCGCATCGAAGTGCGTTTGCGCCACGGATGCGGGGCTCATACCACTTCCTTCACTTCCGGCGCGCCCTCGGGCGGCAGGACGATGTTGTTGGTCGGCGCATCCGGCGGAACGCTGAGCATGCGCAGCGCGCCCGCCATGACGCTGGCGAATACCGGCGCCGCGACCGTGCCGCCGTAATACTGGGTGCCGTTCGGCTCGTCAATCATGACGGCGATAATGAGACGCGGGTTGCTGGCGGGCGCCATGCCCACGAACGAAGCGACGTAGCGGTCCGATGCGTAGTTGCCGTTTTCCAGCTTGTGCGCGGTGCCGGTCTTGCCCGCCACGCGGTAGCCGGCAATCTGCGCGCGCGGCGCCGTGCCACCCGGCGCCACCACCATTTCCAGCATGTCGCGCACCGAGCGCGCCACCGCGGCGGAAATAACCTGATTACCGGCGCGCGGCGCCGACAGCTTGAGCATGGACAAGGGAACCAGCTCGCCGTCGTTGGCAAAAACCGTATAGGCCCGCGCCAATTGCAACAGGCTCACCGAGATGCCGTGGCCATAGGCCATGGTGGCCTGTTCGATGGGGCGCCAGGTGGCGAACGGGCGCAGCCTGCCCGAAGCCTCGCCGGGGAAGCCGGCGTGCGGCACGGTGCCGAAACCGACCCGGTTGAGCACATTCCACAAATACTCGGGGGAAAGCGACAGCGCCATCTTCGCGGCACCTACGTTGCTGGATTTCTGGATGACCTGCGCCACGGTGATCAAGCCCTGCGGATGCGCGTCGTGGATCGTCGCCGGGCCTATGGACAAATGCCCGGGGGCGGTCTGGATCAGGCTGTCGGCCTTGAACGTGCCCGCCTCCAGCACCGCGGCGGCGGTGAACGGCTTGAGCGTCGACCCCGGCTCGAAGGTGTCGGTGATGGCGCGGTTGCGCATGCGCTCGCGATTCAGCTTGACCCGATTGTTGGGGTTGTAGGAGGGCAGGTTGGCGAGCGCCAGGATTTCGCCGCTCCTGGCGTCCAGCACCACCACTCCCCCGGCTTTGGCGCGGTTCTCGGCAACCGCTTTTTCCAGTTCGCGGTAAGCCAGGTACTGGATTTTCAGGTCGACGGAAAGAGCGATGTCGCGGCCTTGCTCCGGGGTTTTCAGGCTCTCCACGTCCTCGATGATGTGGCCGCGCGCGTCCTTCAACACGCGATGGCTGCCCGGCCTTCCTGCGAGCCAGTTCTGGTAGGTCAGCTCGACCCCTTCCTGGCCCTTGTCGTCGACGCCGGTAAAGCCGAGCACGTGGGCCATCACGTCGCCGGCGGGGTAGTAGCGCCGGTATTCGTGCTGCGGAAACACGCCCGGGATGCCCAATTCCATTGCCTGTGCAGCCTGCTCCGGGGGAAGTTGGCGCTTGAGGTAAACGAAGTCGCGCTGCGTGTCGGTGAGGCGCGCGCGCAGCACGCTTGCATCCGTGTCCAGAAGCTTCGCCAGCCGCACCACCTGGCCGGACGTCACCTCCACGTCCGACGGGCTGGCCCAGACCGACTCCACCGGCGTGCTGATCGCCAGCGGCTCGCCGTTGCGGTCGGTAATCATGCCGCGATGTGCGGTGATCTCCATCACGCGGCTGATGCGCGCATCGCCCTTCTGGCGCAAAAACTCATGGTGCAGCCCTTGCAGATACAGGGCGCGCGCGATCAAGCCCAGCATCCACAGCAAAATCACCCCCAGCAGCAGGCGCGAACGCCACGTTTGCAGTTTCAGGGTAACCAGCGCAGCCGCGGCGTTCATTGCGCCACCCCCGTTGCGGCGGGAGGCGTCACGATCTGGATGCGCGCAGGTTCCGGAACCTGCATTTGCAGATATTTGGAGGCGATTTTTTCGATGCGCGAATGCATCGCCCAGGTACTTTGTTCGAGCTGCAACTGGCCCCACTCCACCTCGTACTGCCGTGCCAGCTCTTTCTCCTTCTGCAGCTCCACGAACAGCTTGCGCGCCTTGTGCTGCGACGTCACGACGCCGAGCGCACAGGCCGTCAGCACCAGGGCCAGGAGAATGTTGAGACGGGTCACGCCGCTGCCCCGTAGCGTTCGGCGACGCGCATCACGGCGCTGCGCGCGCGCGGGTTGGCGTAGACCTCATCGGAGGAAGCGCGCACGGCACGGCCCACCAGCAGCATCTGCGGGGCGTACACGTCCTTCTGGCGCACCGGGAGCTTGTGCGGCAAGGTGTCCGGGCGCGCGGCATCGCGCATGAAGTGCTTGACGATGCGGTCTTCGAGGGAATGGAAACTGATCACCACCAGGCGCCCGCCCGGGGCCAGCAAATCGATGCACTGCGACAAAGCTAGCGACAACTCCTCAAGCTCCTGATTGATGTAAATCCGTACAGCCTGAAAGGTGCGCGTCGCCGGGTCTTGATTTGGCTCGCGCGTGCGGACGGCTTTTGCCACGATCTCGGCAAGTTGCCGTGTGGTAGCAATAGCGCTCCCCGCTCTAGCCGCAACAATCGCTCTTGCAATCTGTTTAGCAAACCTGTCTTCACCATATTCTTTGATCACTCCCGCGATTTGTTGTTCCGGGGCCTGCGCCAGCCATTCCGCCGCGGTTTGCCCGCGGCTCGTGTCCATGCGCATGTCCAGCGGGCCGTCGAAGCGGAAGCTGAAACCGCGCTCGGCTGCGTCGATCTGCGGCGAGGACACACCCAAATCGAGCAGCACCCCGTCGACCTTGTTTATGCCCAGACCCTGCAGCACTTCACCTACCTTCGCAAAGCCGCTTTGCACAATGCAAAAGCGCTCGTCCTTGATGCTGTGCGCCACATCTACCGCCGCCGCATCCTTGTCCAGCGCGATGAGCCGGCCCGCTTTGCCAAGCCGCTGCAGAATCAGCCCGCTGTGGCCGCCGCGCCCGAAAGTGCAGTCGACGTAAACGCCGTCCGGGCGCACCTGTAGCGCGTCCACCGCCTCTTGCAGCAATACGGTTTTATGCTGCCGTTCAGCTTCCCCTGTGGCCGCGCCCGAGGCGGGCGCCGGCGAGTCCGTGCTCACAAGGAAAAGTTTTCCATTTCCGGGGGCAGCGGCGAGTCCTGCGCGGCAATCGCCGCATCGCGCTGCTGATACCAGCGCTGCTCGTCCCACACCTCGAACTTGCGCCCCTGCCCGACCAGCATGACGACCTTGTCCAGCGCGGCGAACTCGCGTAGCGGCGTCGACACCAGAACGCGCCCGGCGCCATCCATTTCGACGTCCTCGGCATGCCCCACGAGCAGGCGCTGCAAGTCGCGCGCACGCTTGTTGAAGCTGGCGAAATTCATCAACTTTTCCTGGATGGGTTCCCAGTCCGGCTGGGGATAGATCAACAGACATTGGCTGGGGTCGGCGGTAATCACCAGACGGCCGCCGCAATGGGCAGCCAGGGCGTCGCGGTGCCTGCTTGGCACCGCCAGCCGCCCCTTGCTATCCAGATTGAGCTTTGCGACCCCGCGAAACATGGCACCCCTTTAAGCTCGACGGGGATAACCGGGCCGCTCAAACGCCGTTCGGCGAAGCCAACCCATTTACCCCACAATTCCCCACAATTCCCCACACTTCTCCACCAAGCCCCACTATAGATAAAAACAAATAGCCGGTCAAGCAAGATTTCGGGGGATTCCTTTTGCGGGACAAGGACTTAGCGGAATGTGGTGTTGTTGTGGATTGTGCTTTTGAAATAATGAGATACGGAGCAATGCGAAAGTGCTTTATGAGGAGTGACACGGGATGGAGCGCGGGATAAGGCAGTTGTGGGGATGAAAGAGAGTGAAGCTGGCCGATAAGCCGGGTTCTGTCGTGGACAGTCATTCATCTGGGCGCGCGGTTACCCGAGCGCTCAAGCAACCTACCCGGGAACAGTGCGAGCAGCACCAATGTTCCCCTATTTGGTCTTGCTCCGGATGGGGTTTACCCTGCCGTCCGTGTTACCACGAACGCGGTGCGCTCTTACCGCACCTTTTCAACCTTACCTGTGCCTTGCGGCCATCGGCGGTATATTTTCTGTGGCACTTTCCATAGCCTCACGGCTTCCGGCCGTTAACCGGCATCCTGCTCTGTGGAGCCCGGACTTTCCTCCATGCGGTTTCCCGCACAGCGACTGCCTAGCCAGCTTCACTCTGAATTTTATCACATCCGTCAGTCCCTTACACCGCTTTCTGGCAGGGGTGCAGCATGCCCACTCCTAGGCTCGCACCAGCCTCCACCCCACGGTCTCGCCCGCGCGCAGCGGAACCAGCTTGTCGTCCCCGAAGGCAATCTCTTGCGGGACTTGCCAGTCATCCTTCTCCAGCGTGATGGTGTCGCGGTTGCGCGGCAGGCGATAGAAATCGGCGCCGTAAAAACTCGCGAATCCCTCCAGCTTGTCCAGCGCTTTTGCCGCGTCGAACACTTCCGCATAAAGCTCGATGGCAGCGTGGGCGGTGTATATTCCGGCGCAGCCGCAAGCCGCCTCCTTGGCGCTGCGCGCGTGAGGTGCGCTGTCGGTGCCGAGGAAAAATTTGGAATTTCCGCTGGTTGCCGCAGCAATCAGGGCCCAGCGGTGCTCTTCGCGCTTCAAAACGGGCAAACAATACAAATGCGGGCGGATGCCGCCGGCGAACATGGCGTTGCGGCTGTACAGCAGATGATGCGCGGTGATCGTTGCCGCCACGGTGGAGGGCTGGGACTTGACGAATTCGACCGCCTGGCGCGTGGTGATGTGCTCGAACACTACGCGCAAATTCTTGAAACGCTCCACGATGGGCACCAGGTGGCGGCCGATGAAAACCTGTTCGCGGTCGAACACGTCCACCAGCGGATTGACCACCTCGCCGTGCACCAGCAGCGGCATGTCGTGCTCTTCCATCGCGGCCAGCGTGGCATAGCATTTGGCGATGTCGGTCACGCCCTGGTCTGAATTGGTGGTGGCGCCGGCGGGATAGAGCTTTACGCCGTGCACCATGCCGCTCGCCTTGGCGATGGCGATTTCCTGCGGGCTGGTGTTGTCCGTGAGATAGAGCGTCATGAGGGGCTCGAACTGCACCCCCTGGGGAAGCGCCTGCAGTATCCGTTCACGGTAGGCCAGCGCCTGTTCCGTGCCGGTCACCGCCGGCTTCAGGTTGGGCATGACGATGGCGCGGCCGAAGCGGCGCGCGCTGTCCGCCAGCACCGCCTGCATCGCCGTTCCGTCGCGCAGGTGCAGATGCCAGTCGTCGGGGCGGGTGATGGTGATGCGCTGGGTCATGATGTTTTCCTCTGGAACACGGCAAGCAGGGCCAGATGCGACGGTCTTCACGGATGTCCACAGACAAGCCACGGAACATCGCTCAAGTATACCCGACCAGCCGCTATAATTATGCTTTGGTCCAGCCTATCGCGGGGTGTCGAGGTGTCCGGAAATCTTGCAGAATCCTGGCTTGGCGTGTTCGGGAACGACCTGTTCAGCTTCGCCGCCAGCGCCGTGCTCCTGGTCGCCTACCATCTCTATCTGCGCCACAAGGTGCGCAAGGACCCAACGTACACCGTGCAGGCCGTCAACATCATCGCCCGCACGGCGTGGGTGGAAACCATGATGGCGGGCGGCAAGCCCGACGTCATCCCGGTGCAGACGCTGCGCAACTCCACCATGGCCGCCACTTTCCTCGCCTCCACCGCGGTGCTGCTCATCATCGGCGTGCTCACCCTGAGCGGCCAGGCCGGCAACATGGGCAGCACCTGGCAGACCCTCAACCTGTTCGGCGCCAAGCATTCCGAATTGTTCCTCGGCAAGCTAATCCTGCTGCTGCTCGACCTGTTCGTGGCGTTCTTCAGCTTTTCCATGTCGATCCGCGTGTTCAATCACGTCGGCTACATGATCAACGTGCCGCTGACGCTCAACCACAAATCCATTTCCCCGCGGCACGTGGCGCTGCACTTGAACAGCGCCGGCAAGTACTACAGCATCGGCATGCGCGCCTACTACTTTTCCGTGCCGCTGGTGTTCTGGTTGTTCGGCCCGCACTTCATGCTGCTCGCCACCGTTATCCTTATCGCGGTGCTGCACAAGCTCGACCGCGCGCCCAAGGTGCTCGCCCAGGACTACCGCGAGTAGCCCTTCAATCGCCGTCCTTGTTCTGCACTTCCAGCGCCAAAGCGTATAGATCGTTTTTCTTGGCACCGCTTATTTGCGCCGCAAGCTTCACCGCCTGCTTCAGGGGCAACTCCTCCAGGAGGGTGTGCAACAAGCGCTGCGCTTCCGCGCTCACCGCCCCGGCCGGCTGCGGCGCGGCGCCTTCCAACAGCAGAACGAACTCGCCCCTTTGCCGGTTGGGGTCGGCGGCGAGCCAGTCCAGTGCCTCCCCCAGCTTGCAACTGTGGATGGTTTCGAACATCTTGGTCAGCTCCCGCGCGAAGGTGATGGAACGCGCATCGCCCAGCACCGCTTGCAGATCCTGCACGCAATCCAGGATGCGGTGCGGGGCCTCGTAAAACACCAGGGTGTAAGGCAGGCCGGAGAGGGCTTCCAGTTCGCGCCTGCGGGCCGCGCCTTTCTGCGGCAGGAAACCGTAGAAGAGAAAATGCGGAGCGGCCAGGCCGGCTGCGGACATGGCTGCCGCGACTGCGCTCGCGCCGGGCACCGGAACCACGGCAAAACCCGCCTCGCGCACCATGCTCACCAGTATCGCGCCGGGGTCGCTCACTGCCGGAGTTCCCGCGTCGCTGACCAGCGCAACCGACTGCCCCTGCTGCAGCAACGCGATCAGTTTGGCGGCAGCACTGCGCTCGTTGTGCTGGTGCAGCGCCAGCAGCCGCGTGCGGATGTTGTAGTGGTTGAGCAGATGCGAGGTGTTGCGGGTGTCCTCGGCGGCCACCACATCCGCCGCGCCGAGCACGTCCAGCGCGCGCAGCGTAATGTCGCGCAAGTTTCCAATCGGCGTGGCAACCACATATAATGTGCCCTTCGGCCCGCTACGGTTTTCCTGATGCAACGTTTCCCCGCCTTTCTGTCATTCCTGCTGGTTGGTGCTCTTGCCGGCTGTGCGGCGGCCCCCGCCGCGGCGCCGCAGGTTTCGGTCGCGCCTGCCGCCGTTACGCCGGCGGTGCCTGAAATCCCGCAGCCGCCAAGCCCCGCGATACAGCCGCTTGAGAAGCCCGTAGAGGCCAAGGAGGCGGCGCGCACTGCAAGCGCAGCGCCGCACATGACCCTGCTGCTGCCGCTCAAGTCGGCCGCATTCGGCCCTGCCGCCGATGCGGTGCGCCAGGGATTCGTGGCAGCCGCAGGTGAAACCGGCAAGGACATCAAAGTCTATGCCACGGACGACCAGCCAGCCGGTATTCTGAGGGCTTACCGCGATGCATTGCAACAAGGGGCCACAATGGTGGTCGGCCCTCTGACCAGAGGCGCGGTCGCCGCACTGGCGGCGAGCAGCCTGGTCAACGTTCCCACGCTGGCACTCAACCAGCCCGAATCGGATGAACCGGCGCCGCCCAACCTTTACCTCTTCAGCCTTTCCGTCGAAGCCGAGGCGCGGCAGATCGCCCACATGGCGTTTGCCGACGGCAGGCTCAGCGCGCTGGTGGTCGGCACCGACACGCCTCTGTCAAAGCGCACCCAACAGGCATTCGTCGACGAATGGCAAAAGCTGCACGGCAAAATCGTTGGACAGGTAGACCTTCCACAGTCGCGGGACGACTACCCGGCGCTGCGCGAGACCATCGCCAGCCACCCCTCGGACATGATCTTTCTCGCCGCGTCCGCGGAGAATTCGCGCCTGGCGCGCCCTTACATCGGTGCGACCGTTGCCACTTACGCCACGTCGCAAGTCTATCCGGGCAAATCCGCGCAACTCAAAACCATCGACCTCAACGGCATCCGTTTCGTGGATATGCCGTGGCTGCTGCAGCCCGACCATCCGGCGGTGATGGCATACCCTACCGCGCAATTCCCCAACGCGGAGCTGACGCGCCTTTACGCCTTCGGCATCGACGCATTTCGACTGGCGCGGGTTCTCGCCGCCAACCAGTTGCGTGCCGGCTTCACACTCGATGGCGTGACCGGCAGGATCGGCTTGAAGGACGGCCAACTCTTCGAGCGCGAGCCGACTCCGGCGCAGTTCGTGCAGGGCGAAGCGGTGATCCTGGAATCGGCAGTGCCATGACCTCAAGCGGTGCGGAGGCTGAACAGCTTGCCGTCGCCTTCCTGCAACGGCAGGGCCTCAAACTGGTGGACCGGAATTACCGCTGCCGTTTCGGCGAGATCGACCTGATCCTGACCGACCGCCAAACCCTGGTTTTCGTCGAAGTCCGGCTGCGTAGCAGCCAGAGTTTCGGCGGGGCCGCGGCCAGCGTGACGCCGCACAAACAGGCCAAGCTGCTGCGCGCGGCGCGCCATTACCTCAGCGACAAAACGCGCCCGCCGCCTTGCCGTTTCGACGTGGTCCTGCTCAGCGGCATGGGTGACGAAAACATGGAGTGGATCAAGGACGCCTTCGGCGAATGAGCGCCGTCCGCGAAATTGCGCCGAACAAACGGCAGCGTATACAATTGACCATCAACAAACTCGGCGCAAAATGGACTTAATCGCAAGAATCAACCAGAACTTCAGCGACAGCGCGCATCTCAAACTGCAAATGATGGACCTGCTGGCGGTGCCCCTCGCCGCCGCTGCCGAACGCATGGTGCAGTGCCTGATGAGCGAGGGCAAGATATTGAGTTGCGGCAATGGCGGCTCCGCCGCCGACGCCCAGCACTTTTCCGCGGAGATGCTGAACCGCTTCGAGATGGAGCGCCCGGGGCTCGCCGCCATGGCACTCACCACCGACGCCTCGACCCTGACCTCGATCGCCAACGACTACAGTTTCGATCAGGTGTTTTCCAAACAGGTGCGGGCGTTGGGGCAGCCCAACGACCTGTTGCTCGCCATCTCCACCAGCGGCAGCTCGCGCAACGTGGTCCAGGCCGTCGAGGCGGCGCACGAACGCGAGATGGGCGTGATCGCGCTGACCGGCCGCTCCGGCGGCCAGTTGTCCGAAATCCTGGGCGCCGGCGACGTGCATATTTGCGTCCCCAGCGAAAGCACGGCGCGCACGCAGGAGGTGCACCTTCTGTGCATCCACTGCCTGTGCGACGCCATCGACTGTTTGTTATTGGGAGCCGAATAAATGCGTAAACTGTTGTTGGCCATCGCGGCCTTTTCCACCCTCAGCCTGCAGGGCTGCTTTCCCGTGGTGGCGACCGGCGTCGGCACCGGCCTGCTGATGGTCGAGGACCGCCGCAGCAGCGGGACCTTCATCGACGATCAAGGCATAGAACTGAAGGTGGCCAGCCGCGTCGGCGAAAAATTCGACGACCAGGTCCACGTCAACGTTACCAGCTACAACGGCAATGCGCTGTTGACCGGCGAAGCCCCCAGCGAAGCGGTTAAACAGGAAGTCGCCGGGATCGCGCAGGCCGTGCCCAAGGTAACGCACATCACCAACGAGATCGCCATCGCCGGCAACGCGTCGCTGGCCTCGCGCAGCAACGACACCTTCATCACCTCCAAGATCAAGGCGCTCTTCGTCGACGCCAACAAGTTCCAGGCCAACCACGTCAAGGTGGTCACCGAGAACAGCGTGGTTTACCTGCTGGGAATGGTCAAGCACAAGGAAGCGGACGACGCTACGGAAATCGCCAGCACCACGGGCGGCGTGCAGAAAGTGGTCAAGATTTTCGAATACATCGATTAACGAGCGATCCCCAATGGCAAAAAGCATGCTTTACCCCGAGTTGTTCAAATCCCTGGAGAAGGCCCGCTGGAACATGGCCGACGACATTGCCTGGGAGCAATTCGATGCGGCGCTGCTTTCGGACGAACAGGCGAAAACCGTCAAGATGAACGCCATGACCGAGTGGGCTGCGCTGCCGGCAACCGAGATGTTCCTGCGCGACAACCTGCACGACAGCGATTTTTCCGCCTTCATGTCGGTGTGGTTCTACGAGGAGCAGAAGCACTCCCTGGTGCTGATGGAGTACCTGCGCCGCTTCCGCCCGGACCTGGTGCCCACCGAGCGCGAGCTGCACGCGGTGCGCTTCCAGTTCGACCCGGCGCCGCCGCTGGAGACGCTGATGCTGCATTTCTGCGGCGAAGTGCGCCTCACCCAGTGGTACCGCTGCGCCGCCGAATGGCACACGGAACCGGTGATCAAGCAGATCTACGAGCACATCTCGCGCGACGAAGCGCGCCATGGCGGCGCCTACCTCAAATACATGAAGCGCGCCATCGCGCAGCACGGCAACGGCGCCAAGCTCGCCTTCGCCAAGATCGGCGTGCTCATGACCAGCAGCAAGACCTCCAAGGCCATGCACCCGACCAACCTGCACGTGAACCAGTCGCTGTTTCCCCAGGACACGGTGCAAAGCAAGCTGCCCGATCCGAACTGGCTCGACCACTGGCTGGACAGCCAGATCGTTTTCGACAAGACGTGGGAAAGCAAGGTGGTGCAGATGATACTGCGCAACCTGTCCAATCTCTACGACCGCGCCCTGGAGACCACCTCGGACCTGAACAGGTACCGCAAGGAGTTGCAGGCCACAATCGGCGCCGGGGCTTAGTACAACAACCCATGAATTTCGCTATGTTCGACGCGCCCCGCATCGCCGATTGCTTTGTCGCTCATCCTCGCCATAGCTACGGCTATGGCTGCGGTTCGCTTCGCGCACTCGGCGCGCGGATGCGCATCTCGGCATGTACGCAAACTCATGGGTTGTCGTACTAACCGCATGTACCAGCCGCCCGATTTCGAGAGCAAAATCTGCGCCCCCTCGGAAATCGCGCAACGCGCCGCCCTGCTGCCGCGTCCCCTGGTATTCACCAACGGCTGCTTCGACATCCTGCACCGCGGCCACGTGACCTACCTGGCTCAAGCCCGCGCCCTGGGGACGAGCCTGCTGGTGGGGGTCAACAGCGACGCCTCGGTCAGGCGCCAGGGCAAGGGCGAAGACCGCCCCATCAACAATCAACAGGACCGCATGGCCGTGCTGGCCGCGCTGGCAAGCGTGGATCTGGTGGTGTGCTTCGACGCGGATACCCCGCTCAACCTCATCCTCGCCTGCAAACCCGACATACTGGTGAAGGGCGGCGACTGGCCGGTGCAGGACATCGTCGGCGCGCAAGAGGTGCTGGGGCGTGGCGGCAAGGTGCACTCCATCCCCTTCCTGTACCAGCGCTCCACCACCGCCACCATCGGCAAGATCAGAAAAGGCTGAGGCGATCCCGGTTTTCTTGGTGCCTTCGTGCCTTGGTGGTCGGCTGCCCTTCTTGGCTAATCCTGCAACATCCCCGCCTGCACGTCCGCATACGCCAGCCTCACCCCCAGCTCCCGCTTCATGCGCGCATTGACCAGCCGGCGCGACTCCGACATGAAAGACAGCAGCGACTCAGGAATGCGGCCCTGTGCCTCCGCCCAGGTGACGCGCGGAGGCCGCGGCAGGCCGAAGCGGTCTGCCACCAGGTCGAAATAATCGGCCATTTTCAGATGCGAATCGTCGACTACGTTGTAGACCCGCCCCGGCCTGCCGCGCACCAGCGCCGCCACGGCAACGCGCGCCAGATCCTCGGCGTGGATGTGATTGGTATAGCCATCGTCCTCGCTCACCAGGGCGGGAGTGCCCGCCTTCAGGCGCTCCAGCGGCAAGCGTCCCGATGCATAAATGCCGGGGGCGCGCAGGATGCTCACCGCGACGCCGCAGCGCGCCCCCCACCGGCGCAACTGCCGCTCCGCATCGGCGCGCCGCACGGCCCGCGCATTGGTCGGGTTGATGCGGCTGGTCTCGGCAACGAGGTTCCCGTGGCAGTCGCCGTACACCCCGCTCGTGCTGATGTAGACCAGTCGATGTGGTAGAATTTCCGCCTTGCAAAACGCGGCCAGCAAGTGGCGCGTGCGCAGGTCCTGGGCGCCGTGATTTTGCGGCGGGGCGAAGTGCAGTACGTCGTGCGCCAACCCGGCCAGCTTGTCCAGGCTGTCCGGTCGATCGAGGTCGCCGCGCAACGGCAACATCCCCAAGGCGCGCAGCCGCTCGGCCTTGGCCGGATCGCGCACCAACGCATAGACGCGGCGGTAATGGCCATGCAGCATACGGGCGGCGCGCAGGCCGACATCGCCGCAGCCGACGATAAGCAGTCTTTTCATGGCCACAGTTTAAGGCAAATTCGGCCGCCACGCTGCCGCCGAAGAACACGAAGGAACCACATGTCCCACCAGATCACCATCAAGCCCAGCGGCCACGTCTACACAGCACAAGAAGGCGAGACCGTTCTGGAATCCGCGCTGCGCGAGGGTTTCACCCTGGCCTACGGCTGCCGCAACGGCGCCTGCGGAACGTGCAAGGGGACCATCCTGCAAGGCAGCGTCGATTACGGCAACTATCAGGAAAGCGCGCTCTCGGAAGAAGACAAACGCGCCGGCCGCGCGCTGTTCTGCTGCGCCAAGCCGCTCACCGACCTCACCATCGAATGCCGCGAGGTCGGCGTCGCCAAGGATATCCAGATCAAAACCCTGCCCTGCCGCGTGCAAAAAATGGAGAGGCGCACGGCCGACGTGATGATCATTTCCCTCAAGCTCCCGGCCAAGGAACGCCTGCAGTTTCTCGCCGGCCAATACATCGACATCCTACTCAAGGACGGCAAGCGCCGCAGCTTTTCCCTGGCCAACGCCCCGCACGATGACGAACTGCTGGAACTGCACGTGCGCAACGTGGCGGGCGGCGCATTCACCGAGCAGGTGTTCGGCAAGATGCAGGAAAAAGACATCCTGCGTTTCGAAGGCCCGCTGGGCACCTTCTTCCTGCGCGAGGACACCAACAAACCCATCATTTTTCTGGCCAGCGGCACCGGCTTCGCGCCGATCAAGGGCATACTCGAACACGCCTTCCACAAGGGCACCGCCCGCCAGATGACGCTCTACTGGGGCGCGCGCAACCGCAACGACATCTACATGCCGGAGCTGCCCGAACAGTGGGCGCAGGAACATCCCAACTTCCGCTTCGTTCCGGTACTCTCCGAACCCGCGCCAGAAGATCACTGGCAAGGCCGAACCGGACTGGTTAACGATGCTGTGTTGCAGGATCTCCCCGACCTCAGCGCCTACCAGGTATACGCCTGCGGCGCACCGGCCATGGTGGAAGCGGCCCACCCCGCCTTCGTTGCGCAGGGCTTGCCGGAGGACGAGTTCTATTCCGACGCTTTCGTGTTTTCGGCCGACGCCAAGGCGAAGAAAGCCTAGGAACCAGACCCCAACGATTGCGCGTCGCGGCGCGATCGTCTACGCTGCCCGGAACGTTCGATACTTGCGAGCGTTTCACAATAAATAGCCAGGGGGCAGCATGCAAAGCGTTCCAGCCGACACCGCGGAAATCCCGTTCCAGTTCACCGGCAAAGCCACCGAATATTTCGGTATCTGGATCGTCAACCTGCTGCTGGTCGTGCTGACCCTGGGCATCTACTCGGCCTGGGCCAAGGTCAGGAAAAACCGCTATTTCTACGGCAACACCGTGCTCGCCGCTGCACCCTTCGACTACCTGGCCAACCCGGTCGCCATCCTGAAAGGGCGGCTCATCGCCTTTGCCGCGTTCGCGATCTACTCGGTGGTGGTCAAGCTGTACCCGGTGAGCGCCCCCGCGTTCGGGGTCGCTTTTTTCATCGCGCTGCCGTGGCTCATCGTGCGTTCGCTGGCCTTCAACGCGCACAACTCGGCCTATCGCAACCTGCGTTTCCATTTCGACAGAAGCTACGGAAAAGCGATCGGAGTTTTCGCCGGACTGGCCCTGCTGATTCCGTTCACGCTGGGGCTCATCCTTCCCTACTACGCCTACCGGCGGAAGAAATTCATCGTCGACCACAGCGGCTACGGCAGCAGCCGCTACGCCCTGGACGTCGGGCCTGCCAAGTTCTATGGGGTCTACTTCAAGGCGCTGGGTATGTTGCTGCTGCTGGCCGCGCTGGGCGGCGTGGCCGCAGCGCTGCTGTTCCCGCAAATGGCCGGTGCCCTGGCGCGCTCGTCCAGCATGGGCGCACACGCAGCGAACCCGGGCGCCGCCGGGGCAGCGGGCGCAATGATGGTCGGCGTCGTCGCCGCTTATCTGATGGTCTTTGCCTACGTGCAAACGGCCATCGCCAACCTTACCTGGAACCACACCACCCTTGCCGGCCACCGTTTTCACAGCTCCCTCGGCATAGGGCGCATGATCTGGCTATACCTGTCCAACAGCGTCGCCATCGCGCTCTCGCTGGGGCTGCTGATTCCCTGGGCGCGCATCCGCATGGCGCGCTACCGGTTCGACAACCTCGCGCTGATACCGCACGGCAGCTTCGACGATTTCGTCGCCGGCGAGCAGGAAAACCTCAGCGCCACAGGCGAGGAACTGGGCGAATTTTTCGGCGTCGACATCAGCCTGTGAGCACGCTCAAGGCCTTCCGCTACGACGGCAAGTCCTCGCAGCGCCGGGAAGTGCTGCTGCACTTCGAGGAACCGGGCCGGCTGCGCGTCGCAGGAGAAGGCGTCGACCAGACCCATGCCGTGGCGCAGTTGCAGATTCCCCCGCCCCTGGGCAGCATCCGCCGCACCATCTCGTTCCCGGACGGATCGATGTGCGAAGTGGAGGACGGCCAGGGGCTGGACGCCCTGCTCGGGGCGGGGCGCGCAAGGGGGTTCAACACCCTGCTGCACCGCTGGGAGAACAGCCTGAAACGCGCCGTATTGGCGCTCGCCGTCACCGTGGCCGCGTTCTGGGCCATCATGACCTTCGGCGTCCCGGTTCTGGCCAAACAGGCGGCGTTCGCGCTGCCGCCTTCCGCCGACGCGCGCCTCGGCGAGGACACCCTGCACATGCTGGACCGCTTCGTGTTCCAGCCCTCGCAATTGCCGCCGGCGCGCAAAGCCGAACTGGCGGCCCTGTTCCGCCGCACCGTGGACGGACTCCCCGGCGGCAAGGGCTTCCGCCTGGAACTGCGCGCCGGCGGAGCCATCGGCGCCAACGCCTTCGCGCTGCCCTCCGGCATCGTCGTCATGACCGACGACATGGCACAACTAGCGCACAACAACGAAGAACTCGTCGCCGTGCTCGCCCACGAAATCAGCCATATCGAAAACCGCCACACCCTGCGCCAGGTGCTGCAAAACTCGGCATCCGGGTTAATCATCGCAGCAGTCGGCGGCGACGTCTTCTCGTCCTCCTCTTTCGCCGCCACCTTCCCCACGCTGCTGATCCAGACCAAATTCTCGCGCGATTTCGAGCGCGAAGCCGACGACTACTCGCTGCGCTATCTCAAAGCGCACGCAATCCCCACCCAACGCCTCGCCGACATCCTCACCCGCCTCACCGAGGCGCACCACGGCCAAGCGGACAGCGTCGACTATCTCTCGACCCATCCTGCGACGCGGGAGCGGGTGGAGCAGATATTGCGGGCGCGGTAGATTTGGTGGGATGGGTTGAGCGTAGCGGCACCCAGCTTTTGGCAGAGCGAGCGCGTGAAATACAAGATACAAGTTGCGCCCCCTGCGCCCGACCCCTGCGCCATGCGCTGTGGCCCATATCAAGGCGTTGAGTGGGCTTTGAGGGGTTGCTGTGCGCGATTGGCCGGAGAAACAAGGCCGGTGCGAAGCGCGCCTACTCTGTCGCCCCAAGCAACTTCATGCGGCGCATTGCGTTCCGCTATTGCGCCCTTGTACGCGGGCTGCGATGCACTGGATAGCAGTGACGTAGGATGCGGTGAGGCACGAACCGCATCGTTCGCGTCATTCGCCGCCTCAATTCGCCCGATATATTTCCCTCCGCACAATACGGGAAAGCTGGAATGCGGCCAATCCGCGACAGGTCATACTTGCACCGGGGGCATGCGCGAAGCGATATTCCGTCAAGGGTCGTTTGGTTTGCTCGGGTTGCCCCCGCCGCGAGCGATGCGGTTCGTGCCTCACCGCATCCTACGGGCTGTGAGGCCCAATCAGACATCACCGACCGGGCTCGTCCAACAAACGGTTCAGATCGTGGCTTCGCACGATCTAACCTTATTCGTTAGCCACCAGCATTGGGATTTCGGTGATCGCAAGGCAAACTCTGTCTTGAACTTGATTGCGGGCAAGGAACGCCAGCATTGCCAGATTCGGTTTTGTACGCCCTGAGCGACTCGCGCACTTTGTTGGGAAGGCAAGTTGTATGGATGGCACCACGAGTTCAAATATCTGCCGAGAGCCAACGGCTTGTTTATGTAGCAGCGAAGATGCCTTGTAGAGAATCCATTCAATCTGACTCTTGGAGATTGCGGAGGACAACTTGAGCTTGCACTGAATGAAGCGAGTCTCGCCGTCGCGCACTGCTATCAAGTCAACTCCACCGTCGAAGTAGCCAAGACGGGCGCCATGATAGTCAACGCTATATCCAAGAAGCTCGTAGTGAAGCCCGACGCATCGTTCGTAAACCGCTCCCCAGTCTGATCGCTTGAGTTCCGTCGGGAAGATTGTGTCTATCACGTCCCCCGATGGGCCTGTAATTGTAATTATCAAATTGTCGCTGATTGACGGTATTCCAGCCATCAGTCGTCGGTTGAGGCCCATGGGCTTGGTTCTGGTGGCTAACGCTAAAGCTCAGGCGCGCCGTTTTTTGGCGTCGCCTGGAGCGCCTTGTTGGGCTGCGATTTATAAGCCATATAGTTCAATTTGCAGTTTATCGAAAACCTTCTCGAGATCTCGACTGTAGCTCTCGACAACAAAGTAATAGCGCCCCGAAGGATCAATGCAGACTCCTGGTCCAGGGCCGTCTGCGAACATTGCTATGGTGCAGCTTTTCTTTGCGTAGTACTCATGAGCAAGCCCACAACGGAAGATATCGTATACGTTGTGGCTTGCTCGAAACGACTGATAGTCTGAACCTAACAAGTCAAAGAATTGGTTGAAATTATCGGAGGCCACATCAGTGCCATTTTTTCGTTTTACTCCGAATTTTAACTTTCCACCGAACTCGGTGTAACAGAGCAACCCCAGCGCTGCCAAGAAATTCCCTCCGCCCGGATTAACGCCTGCGGCATCTAGTGCCTTTGGCTCGGCCTTTGCAAGTTGCATTTCGCGGCGCACGTCCGAGAACATGAAGAGCTTAGCCTGTACGAACTCATCTCGCATCATGTTATGTAGCCCAACGTTTGAGTTAACTGGAATCAAAGGAATCAAAGGGGTCAGCTTCACATTCGCTTTCACAGAAAAGGGGGCGGGTCTTGACCTCAAGCTCCCCCCCCCTTTGATCACCGTAAGCTCAAGCGGCGCGGCGCTTTTCACCGCGTCCGACTGAGCGCGAGGTTGGCTGCGGCCCTTCGGCAAATTCTTCGCGAATCACCTTCCGCAGCACGGATTCAGTAACGGGTGCCTCGGCGCTTCCTGCCAAGTATGCCTTGAGCGCCTCATTGATCATGGTTTGATACCCCGTACCCGCGCTTTCAGCGCGAGCGCGGAATTCGCCAAGCACGGCGTCGTCGATGTAGATTGTTATCCGTGTTTTCCCTTTCGTGGAGAGCAGCGCTCCCCGCTTGCCTTTTGAGAAATCGTATTCAGCTTTCATAGTTTTTCACCTCATGACGCGTTGCACGGCGAGCTGAGATCAGCCGGATTTCCTCGCCCCGAAACGCATAAATAACCACCAGGATCTCCCCAGTACTCCCCATCCCGACTGCCACGAACCTTTCTTCGCCTTTCGCTTCCGGATTGTTGCAGTGTATGGCGAGGGGGTCGTAGAACACGCCTTCCGCATCCGCGAAGGAAACACCGTGCTTTTTCAGATTGCTTGCGGCCTTCGTGGGGTCAAATTGAAAATGCATGCTATCAAGATATGTATGTTGTGCATACTTGTCAACTGGTGCGATGGACGGCTAACGACGCTGTAGAAAACTCGCGCGTCTACCGCCCCAGGTGAAGCAGATAAAGGGTCGGCAGTAACAGTCAAGGGGGCAGCTTCACGTTCGCTTTTCACATTGCCTCAATGCCGCAACAACAAAGACGGGTCACAAAATTACATACCAACAGGGAGCCTCAAGGCGCGCCACCAGCTAACCCTGCTTGCCCAACTCCTCCCCCAGCTCCCTCGATCTCTCCGCCGCCGCCAGCACCCCCCGCACAATTTCAGCCTTAACGCCCGCCGCCTCCATAGTCTGCAACGCGCGTTCGGTAGTACCTCCCTTGGACGTGACCCGAGCCCGCAGCGTGGCGGCATCTTCGTCGCTACCAGCCGCGAGTTTCGCTGCGCCGGCGAAGGTTTCGATGCTGAGGCGGCGGGCTTCTTCGGCGTTGAAGCCGAGTTCGCGGGCGGCTTGCTGCATGGCTTCGATGAAGTAGAACACGTAGGCCGGGCCGCTGCCGGAGATCGCGGTGACGGCGTCCATGCGGGCTTCGTCTTCGAGCCACAGCGTGCTGCCCACGGCGCCGAGTATTTCCCCTGCCTGGCGGCGCTGCTCTTCGCTGACCGCGGGCAGGGCGTACAGGCCGGAGACGCCGGCCATGACCATGGCCGGGGTGTTGGGCATGGCGCGCACCACGAGGCTGTAGCCGCCGAGCCAGCGCGACAGGTCGGCGCTGCGTATGCCGGCGGCGATGGAGATCACCAGTTGCCGCCCGAGCAGGGCGCGCAGGCGTGCTGCGAGATCGCAGAGCTGCTGCGGCTTGACGGCGAGCACCAGGATGTCCGTGGCAACCGCCTCGGGAGAAAGGTCGGCGTAGGTGTTGACGCCGTAGCTGGCTTTAAGCCGCGCGCGGCCTTCCGTCGCGATTTCCACGACGTTGATGTTGGCCGCCTTGAAGCCTTTTTGCAGCAGGCCGGCGATCAATGCGCTGGCCATGTTGCCGCCGCCGATGAAAGTGATGTTCATGAGTTTTTCCTTTAGTTGCCTAAAAAAGCATGTTGACCACCAAGGCACGAAGAAAGGCCACATCTACAGTGATGTTTGGTGCCTGCGGGCTAGCCCGCCTTCTTCCGTTGCCCGAATATCGCCGATCCGACGCGGACTATCGTAGCACCTTCGGCGACGGCGGCTTCGAGGTCGTCTGACATGCCCATGGACAAGGTGTCCAGCGCGTATCCCTGTGCCTTCAGTTGCTCGAACAACTGCCGTAGCCGATGGAACTGCGCGCGTTGCCGGTGCGGGTCGGCACTGGGTTGGGGAATCGCCATCAGGCCGCGCAAGGCGATGTTGGGCAAGGCCTGCACCTGGCGCGCCAATTCGGCCACACCTTCCGGCGCTACACCGCTCTTGCTGTCCTCGCCGCTGATGTTGACCTGCAGGCATACCTGTAGTGGCCCGCGCGCAGCGGGGCGCGCCTGCGACAGGCGCTCGGCAATCTTGATGCGGTCGACGCTGTGCACCCAGTCGAAGTGCTCCGCGATGGGGCGGGTTTTGTTGCTCTGGATGGGGCCGATGAAATGCCACTCCAGCGCCAGGTCGCTCAAGGCGGCGATTTTTTCCAGCGCTTCCTGCACGTAGCTTTCGCCGAAGGCGTGCTGGCCGGCTGCGTGCGCCTGGCGCACTGCCGCCGCCGCGAAGGTCTTGCCGACCGCGAGCAGGCGGACATCCTGCGGCGCCCGGCCGGCGGCGCTGGCGGCCTGGGCGATGCGCGCCTGCGCGGCTTGCAATGCGTCAAATATTGTTGTCATAATGGCTCAAGAAAGGCGGCGCAGAATCCGCTATTAAGGGGCGGGCATGCGCAAGCCGTGGCCCGCAGACCCGCACCATGCCTTGCCAACTGAGGAAATTATAATGGAAATTTCGGAGTTGCTCGCCTTCTCGGTGAAGAACAAGGCGTCCGACTTGCATCTGTCGGCCGGCTTGCCGCCGATGATCCGCGTGCACGGCGACATCCGCCGCATCAACCTGCCGCCGCTCGACCACAAGGGCGTGCACGGCATGGTGTACGACATCATGAACGACGGCCAGCGCAAGTTCTACGAGGAGAACCTGGAGGTCGACTTTTCCTTCGAGGTGCCGAGCCTGGCGCGTTTCCGCGTCAACGCTTTCGTGCAGAACCGCGGCGCGGGTGCGGTGTTCCGTACCATTCCGTCCAAGGTGCTGAGCCTGGAGCAGCTGAACGCGCCCGCCGTGTTCAAGGAGATATCCGACCAGCCGCGCGGCATCGTGCTGGTGACGGGGCCCACCGGCTCCGGCAAGTCCACCACCCTGGCGGCCATGGTCGATTACGTCAACGACAAGGAATACGGGCATATCCTGACCATCGAGGACCCCATCGAATTCGTGCACGAGAGCAAGAAGTGCCTGATCAACCAGCGCGAGGTCGGGCCGCATACGCTATCCTTCAACAACGCCCTGCGCTCCGCGCTGCGCGAGGACCCGGACGTGATCCTGGTGGGCGAGTTGCGCGACCTGGAAACCATACGCCTGGCCCTGACCGCGGCGGAAACCGGCCACCTGGTGTTCGGCACGCTGCACACCAGCTCCGCCGCCAAGACCATAGACCGTATCATCGACGTGTTTCCGGCGGCGGAGAAGGACATGGTGCGTTCGATGCTTTCCGAATCCCTGCGCGCGGTCATTTCGCAAACGCTGCTCAAGACCAAGGACGGCAGCGGGCGCGTCGCGGCGCACGAGATCATGATCGGTACGCCGGCCATCCGCAACCTGATCCGCGAGAACAAGGTGGCGCAGATGTATTCTTCGATCCAGACCGGCCAGGCCCTCGGCATGCAGACCCTGGATCAGTGCCTGACCGACCTGGTGCGGCGTAATGTGGTATCGTCGGGCGAAGCGCGCGCACGCGCTGCCAACAAGGACGCCTTCAACTAGCCTGCGAGAGCCGGAGCCCGGCCCCGGCATGCGGAGAACCCATGGAACGAGATCAAGCGCTCAAATTCACCCACGACCTGCTCAGGATGATGCTCCAGAGGAATGCTTCGGATCTGTTCATCACCGCAGGTTTCCCGCCGGCCATGAAGGTGGACGGGAAGGTGGCGCCGGTCACCAGCCAATCGCTGACCCCCGCCCATACCCGCGAGCTCGCGCTCGCCATCATGAACGACAAGCAGGCGGCGGAGTTCGAGTCGAGCAAGGAGTGCAACTTCGCCATTTCCCCCCCCGACATCGGGCGCTTCCGCGTCAATGCCTTCATTCAGCAGGGCCGCACCGGGCTGGTGCTGCGTACCATTACCACCGTGATCCCCAGTTTCGAGGACCTGGGGCTGCCGGAGGTGCTGAAGGACGTGGCCATGACCAAGCGCGGCCTGGTGATTTTCGTCGGCGGCACCGGCTCCGGCAAATCGACTTCCCTGGCGGCGATGATCGGCTACCGCAACGAGAACAGCTACGGCCACATCATCACCATCGAAGACCCGGTGGAATACGTGCACGAGCACAAGAACTGCATCATCACCCACCGCGAAGTCGGGGTCGACACCGACAACTGGTTCGCCGCGCTGAAAAACACCCTGCGCCAGGCGCCGGACGTGATCCTGATCGGCGAGATCCGCGACCGCGACACCATGGAATACGCCATCGCCTTCGCCGAAACCGGCCACCTGTGCATGGCGACGCTGCACGCCAACAGCGCCAACCAGGCCTTGGACCGCATCATCAACTTCTTCCCGGAAGAGCGGCGCACGCAGTTGCTCATGGATCTTTCCCTCAACGTGAAGGCGCTGATTTCGCAGCGCCTGATCCCGAAAAAAGACAGCAAGGGACGTTCCGCCGCCATCGAGATCATGCTCAACTCGCCGCTGATTTCGGACCTCATCTTCAAGGGCAGCGTGCACGAGATCAAGGAGATCATGTCCAAGTCCCGCGAACTGGGCATGCAGACCTTCGACCAGGCGTTGTACGATCTCTACGAGGCGGGAGCGATCAGCTACGAAGACGCGCTGCGCAATGCCGACTCGCTCAACGACCTGCGCCTGCGCATCAAGCTGCACGGCCAGGACTCGAAGGACCGCGACATCCTGTCGGGGCTGGATCATCTGGACATCATTTAATCTAACAACATGCTAAGCCAGGCCGCGCAATTCCTTCTCGAAACCGTTTCCAACCTGTTCCTGGTGGCCGTGCTGCTGCGCTTTTACATGCAGTTGATGCGCGTCTCGTTCCGCAACCCTTTCGCCCAGTTCGTCGTCGCCCTCACCGATTTCGCGGTGCGGCCGCTGCGCCGCGTCATCCCGGGCTGGGGCGGCATCGACCTGCCCACCCTGCTGCTTGCCTGGGTGCTGGAGTTCGTCCTGCTGCTCGCCCTTTACTGGCTGGAGGGCTTTCCGTTTCTCGCAGCCGGGGCGGCGGTGCTGCCGGCCTTTGCGGCGCTCGCGCTGGTGCGGTTGCTCAAGCTTGCACTGTACATCCTGATCGGCCTGGTGTTCGTGCAGGCCATCCTGAGCTGGGTCAACCCGTTCTCTCCCGTGGCTCCCGTATTCGCCGCCCTGACCGGCCCGGTCATGCGGCCGCTGCGACGGGTGCTGCCGCCGATAGGCAACGTGGATTTGTCGCCGCTGGTGGTGTTCATCGGCTGCCAGTTGATCCTCATGGTGCCGGTGGCCTTGCTGGAAAAGGCGGCGCTCAGCCTGTTTTGACTAAGGGCTCGTTAGCGATGGCTACCCCTTGGTACCGCCTCGATGCCGATGCGCATAGCCTGATCCTGACCCTGCACGTGCAACCCAACGCCCGCCGCACCGAAGTTGCCGGCCTGCACGGCGACGCGCTCAAGATCAAGGTGGCCGGCGCCGCCGTGGATGGCCAGGCAAACACCCGGTTGATCGCGTTCCTGGCACAGGCCTTCGATGTCCCTTTGCGGCAAGTCGTGCTCAAACAGGGCGAGCACGCACGGCGTAAAGTCGTGGCGATACTCCACCCCGCCGCCGCCCCCGAAACCCTGTTGGCCGAGAGCCGCCAGGCATGACCTCCGCGCTGCTGCAACAGGTCACCGACTACCGCGTCTGGCGCGACGAAACCGCCGCGCTCGTCGGCGCCTACCAAAACTGGCTGGCCAACTCCCGCCAAGCCGAAGCGGCGCAGGCACGCCGCCTCGGCGACCTGGTGCGGAGCCTGGAGAACGACCGCCTGATGCTGGCTTTCGTCGCCGAGTTTTCCAGGGGCAAAACCGAGCTCATCAATGCGCTGTTCTTTTCCGACTTCAAACAGCGCTTGCTGCCATCGGACGCGGGCCGGACCACCATGTGCCCGACAGAAATCTTCCACGATGCCGGCCAGCCACCGTATCTGCGCTTGCTTCCGATCGAGTCCAGGGTGCGCGGCGAAAGCCTGGAGACGCTGAAGAGCATGCCGACGGCCTGGCGCAAGCTGCGGCTCGACCCATCCTCGCCCGAGCAGATGCTGGAGGCCATGCAGCACTTGTCCGGCGTCAAGACCGTGAGCGCCGGGCAGGCGCGCGAACTGGGCCTGTGGGACGACGAAGCCGGCGGCGCCGACAGCGACGTCGAAATCCCGGCCTTCCGCTATGCCATGATCAACTACCCGCATCCGCTGCTCGACAGCGGGCTGGTCATACTCGACACGCCGGGACTCAATGCCCTGGGGACCGAACCCGAACTCACGCTCAGCACCATTCCCAACGCCCATGCGGTGGTGTTCCTGCTGGCCGCGGACAGCGGGGTGACCAAGTCCGACCTGGAAATCTGGACCAGCCACGTGCAGAAGCACGCCAACTATCGCCTGGCGGTGCTCAACAAAATCGACGTACTGTGGGACGAACTGAAAACCCCGGAGCAGATTGAAGCCGCGGTGCGGCGCCAGATCGAGGGCACGGCGAAAAAGCTCGACCTGCCGAGTTCCCACGTGCTGGCGCTGTCGGCGCAGAAAGCGCTGGTGGCAAAAATCCGCGGCGACGCGGACTTGCTGGATAAATCCGGCATCGCCGGCCTGGAAAATCTCATCGCACGCGAGATACTCCCGGCGAAGCGGGAAATACTGCAACATGCCTTGCTCGAAGAAGTCGGCACGATGACCAGGACCTCGCAGCATGCGCTGCGCAACGAGCTCGCCTCGATTGCACGCGAGCTCCACGAACTGGGCGCCCTGACGGGGAAGAACCGCGCGGTGGTGGCGAAGCTGCACGACGAGGTGCTGGCGGACAAGGCGAACTACGCGGCAACGGTCAAAGGCTTCACCATCACCCGGCAGACGCTTACGCAACGGAGCTTCGCGCTGACGTCGCACCTGAGCCCGCAGCGGCTGGACCGTATGCTGGAGAAAAGCCGCACCGCGATCCGCGGCAGGCTAACCACCGGCGGCCTGATGCGCGGCATGCAGCAACTGTTCGCCGAGATCACCGCGGAGTTCGACCAGATACACCAGCTCGGATTGCACCTGCGCCCGGTGCTTGCCGCGGCCTACCAGCATTTCTACGAAAAATACGGCTTCGAAAAACTTGCGCCGCCCGATCTCGATCTGGAACGTCACCGACTAAGACTGCACGACCTGGTGCAGAAGACCGACGAATTTTGCCGCGACCCGGTCAACCTGATGACCGAAAAACATCTGCTGGTGAACAAGTTTTACTTAGGGCTGGTGACGCAGGCGCGCCAAGTGTTCGACGCGGCGCGCGCCGACAGCGAGGCATGGATCGGCAGGGCTCTGGACCCCTTGCTGATGCGCATACGCGAGCGCAAAAGCGACTTCGAAAGGCGTTTGGACAACATCAAGAAGATTCACGACAACATCGACACCCTGCAGGAACGCATCACGTGGCTAGAGGACGAACAAGCCCGGCTACTGCAAGAGAACAGCCAGCTCGACGAAATCATGGGCCGGCTGCACATTGCGGCGTAACGCGGCGCTGGGGGGGGCGCCGCGCCAACACCCTACTGCCCGAGCACGACCCGCCTGACCGTCGCCTCGCCTTCCAGTTGCGGAATCTGCGTATAGCGGCCGTCCTTGAGATCGGCGCGTATCTTCAGCAGCAAATCCTTGCGCGCGAGCTTGTTCTTGCAGGCGCGTATCTCCTTGCAGAAATAGTAGGTGAACGCCCCGTGCCACGAAGCCCCGATATGCGCGTCCGCGCTGGTCTGGTCGGCGCGGCAACCGGCCCACAGGATGTGGTGGGTCAGCCCCTTGTCCATCAACCCGGCCGAGAAGCTGCGCATCGAGCGGTTTTCCACCTTGGCGAACGCCTCCAGCGAAGGCGGCGGCATCCAGCGCGGCTTGCGGTCCAGCAGCATGTCGATGGCTTTCAGCCCGGTCCCGCTGTGGCAGGTGTCGAGATAGACCTCCAGCAGCACGTTCTTGGGAAGCTGGGCGAACAGGTCGTGCAATTCGTCGTCGACGATCACGTGGTTGGCGTCCCAATGGTTGCCGGCCTGTTTCAGATCGTAGGGACAAAACGCCTCGTCCGCGCGGTCCGGCTCATCCCCGCTCACGTCCGGTACCTGCGTGCCGTGGCTCGACAGGCTGAACGCCAGGTAGCTGTATTTTCCCGTCTTGGCGCCGTTCACCATGGTTTTGAGGTTGCTCATGATGTTCGTTTTGGTCGCCTGCGCGTCCGTCAGCGTGGTGATGTCGGCGTCGCCGAATCCCAGCAAATCCTTTAGTACACCGCCCATGTCATGGGCGTCGTTGACGCAGCCCTGCAGGGTCGCGCCTGGATAGTTCTGAAAGTGGTTGATCCCTACGCAAAGAGCTTTCCGAGTGCTAGCCATTTGACTCTCCTTCGACAAGTTCAACGATCCGCGGGCCGTGTCCGATCAGACCCGGCCGATAAGCACGCCAGGGGCCGCTTGAAAACCCCCTTGGGTCAACTATAGTAAATCAGGAGCGATATGCAACGCCTTGGCCCGGCAAGAGGGCCGCTTTATTTCAAGGAGAAAGCATCATGCCAAACGATGTCAAAACCGAAGTCCCCCGCGCCAAGGGGCAGGAAATGCAGAAGGCCGCGCCGATGCGCGCCTTGAGCCCATTCGAGGAAATGGACCGCATGTTCGAAAGCTTTTTCCCGCGCGGCTGGATGCAGCCGTTCCGTCGCGAGTGGCCGAGTTTGGGCGGGATGGCGGCGCCATTCGAAGGCAAAATGCCGAAGGTGGACGTCATCGACCGTGACGCGGAAATCGTGGTGCGCGCCGAGGTTCCCGGCGTCGACAAGAAAAATATCGACGTCACCATGACCGACAGCACCGTCACCATCAAAGGCTCAACCAGCCACGAAGAAAAAGAGGAAAAGGGCAACTACTATCGCTGCGAGATTTCGCGCGGCGCGTTCAGCCGCACTGTGGCGCTGCCCGCCGGCGTGGACGCCTCCAAAGCCAAGGCCAGGTTCCAGGACGGTGTCTTGGAACTGACCATGCCCAAGATGGAAAAGACCAAGCGCGTCAACGTCAAGGTGCAGTAGCACGCCGCAGGGGTTCCGCACTCACATCAGAATGATGTCGTACGACTCCTGCGTATACTCGCTTTCCACCTGCAACGAGATCGGTTTGGCGATGAAGTCGCCCAACTGCGCCAGGCTTTGGGACTCCTCGTCGAGGAACAGGTCGATCACCTGCTGCGAGGCCAGGATGCGGTATTCGCGGGCATTGAACTGCCGCGCCTCGCGCAGGATTTCGCGCAGGATTTCGTAGCACACGGTTTGCGCGGTCTTGACCTCGCCGCGGCCCTGGCAGGTAGGGCAGGGCTCGCACAGGATGTGGGCCAGGCTTTCGCGCGTGCGCTTGCGCGTCATCTCCACCAGCCCCAGCGGGCTGAAGCCGTTGATGGTCATGCGCGTGCGGTCGCGCGCCAGGGTTTTCTTGAATTCCGCCAGCACCGCGGTCTTGTGCTCCTCGTTGTCCATGTCGATGAAGTCGACGATGATGATGCCGCCCAGGTTGCGCAGGCGCAACTGTCGGGCGATAGTCTGTGCGGCTTCCAGATTGGTCTTGAAAATGGTGTCGTCGAAATTGCGCCCGCCGACGAAGCCGCCGGTATTGACGTCCACGGTAGTGAGCGCCTCGGTCTGGTCGAGAATGAGATAGCCGCCGGATTTCAGCTCGACCTTGCGCGACAGCGCCTTCTCTATTTCATCCTCGACCGCGTACAGATCGAACAGCGGGCGCTCGCCCGCGTAGTGCTCCAGCTTGGGAAGCACGTTGGCGGTATAGTCCTGTGCGAAGGACTGCATTTTCTGGAAGGTTTCGCGCGAATCGACCAGGATGCGGTCGATGTCGTCGGTGACGAAATCGCGCAATACGCGAAAGGCGAGGTTCAGGTCCTGGTGCAGCAGGGTCTTGGGGGAGGCGGTTTTGGCCTTTTCCACGATGCCGTTCCACAGCTTTTGCAGGTATTCGACGTCGGCGGCAAGCTCCCTGCCGGCGGCCGTCTCCGCCATGGTGCGTATGATGAAACCGCCATGCTCTTCCTGCGGCAACAACTGCTGTAGCTTTTCCCGCAGCAACTCGCGTTCCGCTTCGTCCTCGATCTTTTGCGAAATGCCGATGTGGGTTTCCTGCGGCAGGTACACCAGGAAACGGCCGGCGATGCTGATCTGCGTGGACAGCCGCGCCCCTTTGGTGCCGATCGGGTCCTTGACCACCTGCACCAGCAGCGATTGCCCTTCGAACAGGATTTTCTCGATGGGCCGCGGTTCTTCCGTGCCGGGCCGGTTGTCCCAGATGTCGGCCACGTGCAGGAATGCCGCACGCTCCAGGCCGATGTCCACGAACGCCGACTGCATGCCGGGCAACACCCTGCACACCCGCCCCAGGTAGACGTTGCTCACCAGGCCGCGCGCCGAACTGCGCTCGATGTGCAACTCCTGCACCACGCCGAGTTGCATCAGCGCGACGCGGGTTTCCTGGGGGGTGACGTTGACGAGGATTTCTTCGCTCATAAGAGGGCAACGTGGAATTGCTGCAGCAACTGCGCGGTTTCGAATAGCGGCAGGCCCATGACTCCCGAATAGCTGCCTTCGATGCAGGAGATGAATATCGCAGCGCGCCCCTGGATGGCATAGGCGCCGGCCTTGTCGTGGGGCTCTCCGGTGGCGACGTAGCGGCGGATTTCCTCGGCGTCGAGTTGCTTGAATTCGACGTGGGTGATGGATAGTGCCGACTCGACATGGTTGTCGAAAGCCACGGCGATTCCCGTCATCACCTGGTGCGTTTTGCCGGAAAGCCGCTGCAGGATGGCCTCGGCCTCTTCACGCCCGGCAGGTTTGCCGATGATGTCGCCGTCCACGGTCACCGTGGTATCCGCCGCCAGCACCGGAAAACGCGGCAGGTGGCGCTCCGCCAGGTACATGCAGCCGGCTTGCGCCTTGGCGCGGGCGACGCGCACCACGTAATCTTCCGGCCGCTCTGCGGCGAGCGCTGCCTCGTCCACGTCGCGACGGGAAGGGTGCGCGCGCAGCAGCAATACCTCGAAATGCACGCCCACCTGCTTCAGCAGTTCACGCCGACGCGGGCTTGCGGATGCCAGGTAAATGCGCTGATCGTGTATGGCCATTCTGCCCTCGTAGTTGTAGGCGCGCTTCAGTCGCGGTGATACGGGTGATTCTGCAGCACCGTCAGCGCGCGATAAAGCTGTTCCGCCAGGACCACGCGCGCCAGGCCGTGCGGGAGCGTCATGGCGGACAGCGCCAGCAGGCGGCGCGCCGAACGCTTGATCTCCTCATGCAATCCGTCCGCGCCGCCGATGACGAAAGCCACGTCCCGACCCCCGCCCATCCACTCCGCCATGGCCTGCGCCAACTGCCGCGTGGTCAAGGCGTCGCCGCGTTCGTCCAGCGCCAACAACTGGCAATGCTGCGGCAGGGCGGCAAGGATGCGCTCGCGCTCCGCGTCCAGGATCTGCTGCGTGGCCTTGCCGCTGCGCTTTTCCGGTTTGATCTCGACCAGCTCGATGCGTGCTTCGCGCGGCATGCGCTTGGCGTACTCGGCAAACGCCGCATCGACCCACTCGGGCATCTTGTTGCCGACCGCGATTATCCACAAGCGCATGGGATCGGTTCACTAAGGGCTATTCGCCTTGACGCGGCTTGGCCGGAAGGCGCGCTTCGGTCGCGCCCCACAACTGCTCCAGATTATAGTACTGGCGCACCGCCGGTTGCATCACGTGCACCACCACGTCGCCCAGGTCGACCAGCGCCCACTCGCCCGTTTGCTCGCCTTCGATGCCGTACACGGTCGCACCCTGCTCCTTCAGCTTGACCACGACGTTGTTGATCAGGGCCTTGACCTGCCGGTTGGAATCGCCGCTGGCGATGATCATGCAATCGAACAGCGGGGTCAGTTTGCTCACGTCCAGCACCTGGATGTCTTTCGCCTTGACGTCTTCCAGCGCGGCTACTACGGCTTGTTTCATTTGTTCCAGATCAAGATGCATCGTGTCCCCGGGTATAAAGGTTATGCGCTCGAATATAATCGAGAACCGCGTCCGGCAGCAAATAGCGCGGGGTTTTGCCCGCCTGCAGGCTGTTGCGGACGAAGGTCGCCGAAATATCCAGCGCGGTGATGGTGTGGGTGAAAACGCCGCCCGCCGGCGTGCCGCGTAGCGCCCCAATATCGTGTTGCTGGCGTTGCCTGAGTTCGCGCTTGAGCGGCTCGGGCATGTTGTCGGCCCAGGCGATCTGCGGAAAGCCGGGCCGGTGCGCGACGACGATGTGGGCCAACTCGAACAGCGATTGCCAGTCGTGCCAGGTGCTGAGCCCCAGAAAGGCATCCGCGCCCAGCAGCAGGCACAGGGGCTGCTGCTGGCCCAGTTCGCGCCGCAGCTCCGCCAGCGTGTCCACTGTGTAGCACGGCCCTTCCTTGCAAATCTCGCGCTCGTCCAGCACGAACGCGGGGTTCCCGGCGATGGCCAGGCGCACCATCTCCAGACGTTGCCCCGACGACACACCCGGCTCGCCCCGGTGCGGCGGATGGCCGGCGGGAATGAAGCGCACCTGTTCCAGCTCGAAGCCGGTGGCGAGTTCCTGCGCCAGGCGCAAATGGCCGTAGTGGATGGGGTCGAAAGTGCCGCCGAAAATGCCGATGGGGGTCATCCCGCCCTCAGAACTGCTCGTCCGCGCCGAGGTAGCGCCACTGCCCGAGGGGCAGATTGCCCAGCATGACGCGGCCGATGCGGATGCGCTTGAGACCAGTGACCTTCAGCCCGACCAGTTCGCACATGCGGCGGATCTGGCGTTTCTTGCCTTCGGTAAGCACGAAGCGCAACTGGTCGCGGTTTTGCCAGGACACGTCGGCGCGCTTGAGCACCGCGCCATCCAGGCTGAGGCCGTGGTTGAGCTTGGCGAGTCCCGCCGCGCTGAGACGGCCCTCGACCCGCACCAGGTATTCCTTTTCGATCTCCGAATCCTGCCCGATCAACTGCTTGGCAATGCGCCCGTCCTGGGTGAACACGATCAGCCCGGTGGAATCGATGTCGAGCCGCCCCGCCGGCGCCAGGCCTGCCAGGTGCGCGCGCTCGAAGCGCTGACGCGAGCGGTCGTCGCGGTCGTGGTTGTCCGGCAGGATGAGCGTCACCGCGGCCTTGTAGCCATGCTCCGGGGTGCCTGAGACGTAGCCGATCGGCTTGTTGAGCAATATGGTGACCTGCCCTCCCTGCCGCGCCTGCGCCTGGCGGTCGAGCGTGATGGCCTGCGATGGATCGACGCGCGTGCCCAACTCGGTGACGCGCTCGCCGTCCACCAGCACCCAGCCGCGCTCGATGTAGGCGTCCGCCTCGCGCCGCGAACACATGCCGCGCTCGGACATCAGTTTGGACAGCCGGATTTTGTCCCCGGCCGCGGGTTGGGATTCGTTGCGACTCACAGCAGCTTCAACAGCTCCACTTCGAACACCAGCGTCGCGTCGGGCGGAATCACCCCGCCGGCGCCGCGGCTGCCGTAGCCGAGCGACGGCGGAATGGTGAGCTTGCGCACGCCGCCGACCTTCATGCCCTCGACACCCTCGTCCCAGCCGCGGATGACGCGCCCGCGCCCGAGCGGGAAATCGAACGGCTCATCGCGGTCGCGGCTGGAATCGAACTTGGTGCCGTCCGCCAGCCAGCCGGTGTAATGCACGCGGACGATCAGGCCGGAAACTGCCGGGTCGCCTTCGCCTACGGTGATGTCTTCGTAAACCAGCCCGGAGGCAGTGGTGGTTGCTGTCATTTCAGTTTCCTTAGGTAAATCACAAAGTTTTGAGGCCCTTACTGATTGAAAGGCAAAATGCGCGCCCGTGCGCGCTCCGGATCGATTGAAATCAAGGCGCCACGCTGGAGTTCCGCCTGCAAGCCGCGGATGGCTTTTGCAACAACATTGCCGATATCTTCCGGCAGGACGTTCTGCGCCCGCACCTGGATCACACTCGGCCCCTCGGCCTGCGTCGCCGCAAGCAATGCGCCAAAATCCAGATCGTGGGTAAACACCGCATAACCGCGCTCCTTGGCCCACGCCATGATGACTTGGTCGGTGGCGCAAGGGTTGCCGACTGCGGACCAGTGAACCGCCGCCCATCCCTCGCCTCTCAAAAAATCCGCCCAGCGGGGCGAAAGATTCATGTCGATGACGAACTTCATCAGGAAGCAAGCGGCAACTCTATTTCCTCTGCGCGCCAGGCCGCGTAGGCCAAGGCTTCCAGCACGTCCGCCCGCTCCACATAAGGATATGCGGCGAGCACTTCCTCAACGCTCTTGCCGCAGGCAATCAAACCCACGAGCGTGCCCACGGTCACGCGCATGCCGCGGATGCAAGGCTTCCCCCCCATTACCTCGGGGTTCATGGTGATTCGAGTCAAATGCTGCATGGTCAGTCCCCTGCTATGTGGTGGAGCGGGTTAACCGCGTACCTGCCCGTCGCCGAGCACGATGAATTTCTGGCTGGTGAGCCCTTCCAGGCCCACCGGCCCGCGCGCGTGGATCTTGTCGGTGGAGATGCCGATCTCGGCGCCCAGGCCGTATTCGAAGCCGTCGGCGAAGCGCGTCGAGGCGTTCACCATGACCGAACTGGAATCCACTTCGCGCAGGAAGCGGCGCGCGCGGCCGTAGTCTTCGGTGACGATGGAATCGGTGTGCTGCGAGCCGTAGGTGTTGATGTGCTCGATGGCCTGGTCCAGGCCTGCCACCACGCGTATGCTCAAGATGGGGGCGAGGTATTCGGTATGCCAGTCCTCTTCGGTGGCGGGCTTCATGTCCGCGACCAGGTCGCGCGAAGCCGCATCGCCGCGCAGTTCCACGCCCTTGTCCCGGTAGATTTTGCACAGCGGCGGCAGCACCTGGGCGGCCACGCTTTGCGCCACCAGCAGCGTTTCCATGGTGTTGCAGGTGCCGTAGCGGCTGGTCTTGGCGTTGTCGGCGATGGCGATGGCTTTGGCGAGGTCGGCGCGGTCGTCGATGTAGACGTGGCACACCCCGTGCAGGTGCTTGATCACCGGGATGCGCGCGTCGTTCATGAGGCGCTCGATCAGGCCCTTGCCGCCGCGCGGCACGATCACGTCGACGTACTCTTTCATGGTGATGAGTTCGCCCACGGCGGCGCGGTCCGTGGTCTCTATCACCTGCACCGCGGTTTCCGGCAGCCCGGCCGCCTTCAGACCCTCGCGCACGCAGGCGGCGATGGCCTGATTGGAGTGCAGCGCCTCGGAGCCGCCGCGCAGGATTGCCGCGTTGCCGGATTTCAGGCACAGCCCGGCGGCGTCCGCGGTGACGTTGGGGCGCGCCTCGTAGATGATGCCGATGACCCCCAGCGGCACGCGCATCTTGCCCACCTGGATGCCGGAAGGGCGATAGTTGAGATCGGAAATCTCGCCCACCGGATCGGGCAGGGCGGCGATTTGCAGCAGGCCCTCGGCCATGCCTGCGACGCCCTTGGGCGTCAGCATGAGCCGGTCCAGCAGCGCTGCGTCCAGCCCCGCGGCACGGGCCGCGTCCATGTCGCGGGCGTTGGCGGCGAGCAGGTGCTCGGCATCGCGGTTGATCGCCGCGGCCATTGCGGCGAGCGCCTTGTTCTTGGCGTTGGTATCGGCTTTCGCCATGAAGCGCGAGGCGCTGCGTGCCTCGCGTCCGACTTGTTGCATGTAGCTCTTGATGTCCATAGCCTATCCCTTGCGATCTACGTTCAGAATATCCTAACAGCCTGTTAAATCAACGCCCCTGAGGACGCGCCGCCCCCGCAGCCGCTCGGGGCACCCGTTGCGCCAGGCGCAAGCCGAGTTGCAGGAATTCATCCCACACGTCGCCCCAGGCCAGGCCCTTGGTCATGCGGTCCAGCTCCGCGACTTTCAGCAGCGCGCTCTCCAGGGTTTGCTCGTCCAGCCGCCCCAGCGCCCGCTGCACCAAGGCTTGCCTGGATTCCCACACGCGCGCCTCGCGCATCAGCGCTGCTTGCGAAGCGCCGCGGCGCAGGCCGGCCTTGATCTTGAGCAGGGCGCGGATTTCCTGGGTGAACGCCCACAGTATCAAGACCGGCGAAACGCCCTCGCCCTTCAGCACCTCAAGCATTCTCGCCAGACGCGGCACGTCGCCGGAAAGCAGGGCGTCGCCGAGCTTGAACACGTCGAAGCGCGCCACGTCCAGCACCGCCTCGCGCATCTGGTCGAGCGACAGCGCACCTTCCGGGAACAGCAGCGCGAGCTTCTGCACCTCCTGCAAGGCCGCAAGCAGATTGCCTTCCACCTGGTCGGCGAGAAACTGCAGGGCCTGGGCGTCTGCGCGCTGGTTCTGCGCGGCGAGACGCTGGCTGATCCATTGCGGCAGCCGGCCGCGTTCCACCGCGTAAACCGGAACCACCGCGCCCGCCCGCTCCAGCGCGCCGAACCACTTGGTTGCCAGCGCCTGCCGGTCGAGCTTGGGCAGGCTGATGAGCGTCACCGTGTCCGGCGGCAGCGCCGCGCAATACTCCTGCAGCATGCGCGCGCCTTCGACGCCGGGCTTGCCGCCGGGGATGCGGATATCCATCAGGCGCTGGCTGGCGAACAGCGACATGCTGTTGCCGCTGGCGATGAGGTCGGACCAGTTGAAGCCGGCCTCCACCGTGAACACTTCGCGTTCCGCATAGCCGGCGCGCTTCGCCGCTGCCCTGATCAGATCCGCCGCTTCCAGCGCCAGCAGGGGTTCTTCGCCGTGCACCACGTACAGCGGCTGGAGCCCGCGCTGCAGATGCTGGTTGAGTTGATCCGCGCTTAGGCGCACCGCTATTTCACCGCGCTGAGGCGCCGCATGATCTGCTGCACCGCATCGCTCTCCATGTCCCGGTAGAGCAACGCCTCTTCCGACTCCTTGGCGAGAACCTCGGCTTCGCTGAAGGAAAGGGCGCGCTTCAGGGACACCACGCCGGCCGGAATCGGCTCCTTGCCGCCGGCCTCCCGCAGGCGGTAGGAAACCTGATAGCGCAGTTCGTACTCACGCACGCGGCCGGCGCCGCTCAACGAAAGTATGCTCTTGTCGCGCAATTCGCCGACGATCTGCAAAATGGCCTGGGCGTCCTCGGGCTTGGCTGCCAGCGTGGCCCCGGACGAGCCGATCGCGCGCTGCAGTTCGCTCACCAGCGTCGAGCGGCTATCCCCCTCGACGTACACGCTCTGGAAAGCGGGGCGGTAGTTCCCCTGCCCGCGCAAATGAAAGCCGCAAGCGGCCATCAGCAGGCACAACAACACAACCGATACACCACGCGCCATCGCTTTGCCCAAGTTAGCCCCGCATACAAAAATCAAACAACAATATTCACCAGCCGTCCCGGCACCACCACGATCTTCTTCACGCTCTGGCCGGCGATGAATTTCTGCACGTTGGCGTCGGCCAGCGCCAGGCGCTCGATCTCGTCCTTGGCGGCGGCCTTCGCCACGCGCACGCTGCCGCGCAGCTTGCCGTTCACTTGCAGCACCAGCTCGATCTCGTCCTGCACCAAGGCGGATTCGTCCACCTCGGGCCAGGCCGCGTCAAGCAGGTCGAGGCCGGGCCTGAGTTCGGCCCACAGCGCTTGGCACAGGTGCGGCACGATGGGGCTCAGCATCAACACCGCGCTCTCCAGCACCTCCTGCGCCACGCTGCGCGCGGACGGGCTGGCGTCTTCGAGCCTGGCGAGCGCGTTCATCAGCTCCATCACTGCGGCGATGGCGGTGTTGAACTGCTGGCGCCGGCCGTAATCGTCGGTCACTTTGCGTATGGTCTGGTGCAATTGCAGGCGCATGGCCTTCAAGGCCGGGGCCAACTCGCCGCCGGCACAGGCCGCCACGACGCCGCCCGCCACATGCTCCTCTACCGCCTTCCACAGCCGCTTGAGGAAGCGGAACGCGCCCTCCACCCCGGCGTCCGACCATTCCAGCGACTGCTCCGGGGGTGCGGCGAACATCATGAACAGGCGCGCCGTATCTGCTCCGTACTGGTCGATCAGCCCCTGCGGGTCCACCGTGTTGCCCTTGGACTTGGACATCTTGGCGCCGTCCTTCAGCACCATGCCCTGCGTCAACAGCCGGGTGAAGGGCTCGTTAAATCTATTTGGGTCTAGCGATTGCCCCCGGGCGGAACAAGCGCCTCTCTCGTTTGCCCCCTCCCCCCCTGGGGGAGGGTTGGGGAGAGGGCCTGCCCCCTGGGAGAGGGCTTCGCTAAATAGTCCTTCGTCGCGCATCAGCTTGTGGAAAAAGCGCGCGTACAGCAAATGCAGGATGGCGTGCTCGATGCCGCCTATGTACTGGTCCACCGGCAGCCAGTGCTGCGCGCGCTGGTCCAGCATGGCGTCGGTGCAGTCGTGGCTGGCATAGCGCGCGTAGTACCAGGACGACTCGACGAAGGTGTCCATGGTGTCGGTTTCGCGCTCGGCTTTGCCGCCGCACTTGGGGCAGGTCGTCTCGTAGAACTGCGGCATCTTTTTCAGCGGCGAGCCGGCGCCGTCCACCGTCACGTCCTCAGGCAGCACCACTGGCAAGTCCTGCGCCGGCACCGGCACGTCGCCGCAGCTCGGGCAATGGATGATGGGAATCGGGCAACCCCAGTAGCGCTGGCGCGAAATGCCCCAGTCGCGCAAGCGGAACTGGGTGCGCTTGGCGCCGAGGTTCTTGGCTTCCAGGTCGGCGGCGATGGCATCGAAGGCCTGCTGGAAAGCAAGGCCGTCGTATTTTCCGGAATTGGTGCACACGCCGTGTTCGGCGTAGGCATCGATCCATGCGCCGGCCGTGTCCACGGTTTCATAGGCACCGGCGATCACCATGCGGACGGACAAGGCGTATTTCCGCGCAAACGCGAAATCCCGCTCGTCATGCGCCGGCACCGCCATCACCGCACCCTCGCCGTAACCCATCAGCACGTAGTTCGCCACCCACACCGGCAGCTTCTCGCCGTTGAGCGGATGGGTGACGAAGCGCCCGGTCGGCATGCCCTTCTTTTCCATGGTGGCGATGTCCGCCTCGGCCACGCCGCCTTGCTTGCATTCCTCGATGAAGGCGGTCAACTCGGCATTGCCCCGTGCCGCCTCGGTCGCCAGCGGATGCTCCGCCGCCACCGCCACGTAGGTGGCACCCATCAGGGTATCGGGGCGGGTGGTGTAGACCTTGAGCACGCCTGTACCCTCGGCGAGAGGGAAGTGCACCTCGCAGCCAAAGCTCTTGCCGATCCAGTTGCGCTGCATGGTCTTGACCTGCTCCGGCCAGCCGGGAAGGCCGTCCAGCCCGGCGAGCAGTTCCTCGGCGTAGGCGGTGATCTTCATGAAGTACATCGGGATGTCGCGCTTTTCCACCAGCGCGCCCGAGCGCCAGCCGCGACCGTCGATCACCTGCTCGTTGGCGAGCACGGTGTGGTCCACCGGGTCCCAGTTCACCGGCGCGGTCTTTTTGTAGATCAGGCCTTTCTCGAACAGCCGGGTGAACAGCCACTGCTCCCAGCGATAATATTCCGGCTTGCAGGTGGCGAGTTCGCGGTCCCAGTCGATGGCCAGTCCCAGGCTTTTCAACTGCCCACGCATGTAGTCGATGTTGTCGTAGGTCCAGGCGGCGGGCGGCACCTTGTTCTGGATCGCCGCGTTTTCCGCGGGCAGGCCGAAGGCGTCCCAGCCCATGGGCTGCATGACGTTGTAGCCCTGCATGCGGTGGAAGCGCGACAGCACGTCGCCGATGGTGTAGTTGCGCACGTGGCCCATGTGCAGCTTGCCGGACGGGTACGGGAACATCGACAGACAGTAGTATTTTGGCTTGCCCGAAGTTTCGACGGCCTTGAACGCCTGGGTCTGGTCCCAGTGCTCCCGGGCGCGGGCTTCCACTTCGGCCGGCTGGTATTGCGCTTGCATGCTGAACATCCTTGATTTCAATCGGCGAAAGGTGCCCATTATACCCTTGAAGAGGGGCGGCGTTGCGGTCGAAATCCGGGATTGGGGACGAAGAAAACGTGGCGGCGGCGCGGGAGCGATCCCCACGTCGCCGGCCGATCAAAGCAATTGGGGCGGAAGTGCGCCCCTCAGTGTTTGGTTTTGGCGGAGAAGGTGTTTTCCACCAGGGGAGCGGCGTCGGCCTGCGGAACGTGGCATTGATTGCAGTTGAAACGCGCCTTGACCAAATGCTGCGAGACCTTGCCCGGTGCGTTGCGCATGTCGGTGTAGTGGCTCTGGGGAATCGGCGTGGGCGTGCCCTTGCCACGCTTCTTGCCCCATTGCGCCGGCTGGTCGTGACAGCCGATGCACATGTTGCCCTGTGCAGTGATCGGCAGGAATCCGCCGATGTCGTGGGGAATCTGCGGCGGCGCGCCCTGGTAAGCCCGCGGCAGCACGTCGTCCTGACCGGGGAACTGGCCCTTGTAGCGATAGACCTGCGGCGTCGGCACTTCGAAAACGCTGCTCTTGCTCAAGCCCATGCTGTCCGCCGGAATAGGTTGGACGGCGAGGGCCGGGGTTGCCGTGGCCAGCGCAAGGACGATTCCGGCTAACAGATGTAAGTAGCGCATTTTGTTCCTCCTAGGCCTTGTAGATTTTGACCGCGCATTTCTTGAAATCGGTCTGCTTGGAAATCGGACAGGTGCTGTCCAGGGTGACCTTGTTGATGAACACGCCTTCGTCGAACCAGGGCACGAACACCAGGCCTTTGGGCGGCCGGTTGCGGCCTTCCGTCTCCACCACGGCCTTGACCTTGCCGCGCCGGGACTCGATCCAGGCCGTTTCTTCGCGCTTCAGCCCGCGCGATTTGGCGTCTTCGGGATGCATGTAGATCAGTGCGGCGGGTACCGCCCGGTGCAGCTCCGGCACCCGTCGCGTCATGGTGCCCGAGTGCCAGTGCTCCAGCACGCGCCCGGTGCTCAGCCACATGTCGTACTGGGCATCGGGTTGCTCCACCGGGGCGGCGTAGGGGCGGAAGAATATCTTGGCCTTGCCGGCGAGGCTGGTCTTGGCCGGATTCTTCACACCATCCAGGTTGCCGCTCGGCAGGGCTTTCAGCGCCGGGCCGTAGAAGTCGAAGCCGCTGCCTTTCCTGGCGTAGGGGTCGTAAGCCTCGTTGAAGCGCCACGAGGTCTCCTTGCCATTGACGACGGGCCATTTCAGCCCGCGCACGTCGTCGCGAAAATAGACGTCGAAATCGGCCAGGTCGTGGGCGTGGCCGCGCCCGAACCGGGCATATTCGTCGAACAGGGCCTTCTCGGGAAACCAGTGGTCGCCCAGCGTCGCCGCCACGTGGTTGGCGTGGGTCTTGGCAATCGCGTCGGGCCATTTGACCTTGCGGTTGTCGGCATTGGCGAACAGCACTTCGTACAAGGTGGCCTCCGGCGAGTAGCCGGAACCGGCCAGCACGTCCGGCAGTTTGCCGTCGGCGTAGCCTTCCTCCTTGAGCCCCGGCAGCTTCTGTTCGCCCCACACTTCCTTGAGCTTGAAGCGTTTGGAAAACTCCATGATTTGCCAGATGTCCGCCCGCGCCTGGCCCGGCGGCGCAACCTGCTCGCGCCACATCTGGGTGCGCCGCTCGGCGTTGCCGTAAGCGCCCCATTTCTCGAATATCATCGCGGCGGGCAGCACCAGGTCCGCCACCTTGGTGGAGATGCCGGGATAGGCGTCCGACACCACGATAAAGTTGTCCAGTTCGCGCGCGGCCTTGATCCAGTGGCTGGCATTGGCGCTGCCCTGGAACGGGTTGCACACCTGCACCCAGGCCCATTTCACGTGGCCATCTTCGAGGTCGCGCAGCAGCTTGGTGATGTGGCTGCCTACTTTTGGATTAAGCGTCTTGGCGGGCAGCTTCCAGATGTGCTCGGCGTGGGCGCGGTGTTCCGGGTTGGTCACCTCCATGTCGGCCGGGAGCCGGTGCGAGAAAGTCCCCACCTCGCGCGCAGTGCCGCAGGCGGAGGGCTGGCCGGTCAGGGAGAAGGCGCCGTTGCCCGGTTGGGCGTGCTTGCCCAGCAGCAGATGCACCATGTAGGCCTGCTCGTTGACCCAGGTGCCGCGCTGGTGCTGGTTGAAACCCATGGTCCAGAAGCTGACCACCTTGCGCTGCGGCTCGATGTAAAACTCGGCGAGCTGCTTCAGCTTGCGCTTGAATTCGTCCAACGGTTCGTCGGGGTCGCCCTTGGCAAGCTCGGCGACGAAATCCAGCGTGTAAGGCTCGACCCCCTTCTTGAAATCTTCGAAGGCGATCAGCCAGTGCTTGGCGGCGCTGTCGCGGTTTTTCTGCTCCACCGTCGCGCCCGCCTGCTTGCCCTGGCCTATGGCCTCTTCCTTGGTCAGCACGGCGAGCAGTTCCTTGGCCGAGGTGTCCTTCTCGGCGGCAAAATCGTATTTGTCCGAACCGCGCATGCCGTAGCCGATGTCGGTAGGGCCGGCGGCGAACACGCAGTGCTTGTCGACGAAATCCCAGTTCACCGCATCGCGCGTCACGATCTCCCGCGCCAGGTAGTTCATGATCGCCAGGTCGGTCTGCGGCTTGAAAATGATCTCCAGGTCGGCGATGCCGGAGGACATGTTGCGCAGCGTGGTCAGGTTGACCACCCGCGTCGTCGGATTGTTCAGGCGGCGGTCGGTGATGCGGGTCCACAGGATGGGGTGCATTTCCGCCATGTTGGCGCCCCACAGCACCATGGTGTCGGTGTGCTCGATGTCGTCGTAGTTGCCGGCCGGCTCGTCGATGCCGAAGGTCTGCATGAATCCCGCCACCGCCGACGCCATGCAGTGCCGCGCGTTGGGGTCGATGTTGTTGCTGCGGAAACCAGCTTTCATCAGCTTGACCGCGGCATAGCCTTCCTGCACGGTATGCTGGCCGGAACCAAACAGGCCGATCCCGCTCGGCCCCAGCTCCCCGTAGTAGCGTTTGAACTGGGCGGCCATCTCGTCGAACGCCCGCTCCCAGGATACCGCCACGAAATCGCCCTGCTTGTCGAAACGCCCGTCCTTCATGCGCAGCAGCGGCTGGGTCAGGCGGTCCTTGCCGTACAGTATCTTGCCGTTGAAATAGCCCTTGATGCAGTTCAGGCCGCGGTTCACCGGCGAGTCCGGGTCGCCCTTGGTGGCCACGATCTTGCCGTTTTCGGTAGCGATCTGGATGCCGCAGCCGACGCCGCAGAAGCGGCACACCCCCTTGTCCCAGCGCCAGCCCGCCTCAGCCTTGCGCACTGCGGCGCGGGCTGCCTCGCTCACGGGTATGCCCACGGCCATGGCGGTCGATGCGGCCAAACTCTGTTTGATGAAGTCGCGGCGGGACAAGGGCATTGCAGTTCTCCTTGCGAACGGGAAGGTGGTCGCCGGAGTCTTGCGGCTCAGGCCGCATCGGCCCCGACATAGTGGCAAGCCATTTCGGCCTGGATCACGTGGGGCAATGCTTGAATACCGGCCAGGCCGGCCTGTTCGTCCTCTATCGTGGCGGCTTCGAGGGTAGCCACAATGCGGCCCGTGGCCGCGTCCGAATGGTGCGCTTCGACCCCCGGCAGGGCGGCCAGCCTTTGCAGCGTGGACGCCAGCTCGCGCGGAGGAACGACCACAAGTATGCTGGAGATGTTCATGGTTTCGCTGCTCCGCGGCCGGACAACCCATGGCGTTAAGTATTTGTACTTAGCGACAAATGTCTATGGGACTTTAGCCGCACCGTGCACATTGCCGGGGCCAGGGTTGGCGCGTCTTCCGGGCAGGCAGCCACGCCGGCCGTGATGACAAACCGGCAGGCGCAGGGTTATAATTGCCCAAAATTTCAGCTAGCTATCAAGGGAGAACCCGATGTCCAAGAAGCACCCCGTTATCGCTGTGACTGGCTCCAGCGGCGCCGGAACCACCACCGTCAAGCGCGCTTTCGAGCACATTTTTCGCCGCGAGCAGATCAACCCGGCAGTGGTCGAAGGCGACAGTTTCCACAGCCTGGACCGCAAGGCCTTCAAGGAAGCCGTAGCCAAGGCTGAAAAAGCCGGCATCCGCGCCCCCAGCCATTTCGGCCCGGAAGCCAACCACTTCGACAAGATCGAGGAACTGTTCAAGGCATACGGCGAAACGGGCAGCGGCAAGCGCCGCTACTACCTGCACAACGACGAAGAGGCCGCGCCCTACAAGCAGGAAGCGGGCACCTTCACGCCGTGGAAAGCCATCCCCAAGGGCACCGACCTGCTGTTCTACGAAGGCCTGCACGGCGGCGTGGTCACCGACAAAGTGAACGTGGCCAAGCATGCCGACCTGCTGATCGGCGTGGTGCCCATCGTGAATCTGGAGTGGATCCAGAAGATCCACCGCGACACCGCAGAGCGCGGCTACTCGGCCGAAGCGGTCACCGACACCATCCTGCGCCGCATGCACGACTACGTGCATTTCATCACGCCGCAGTTCTCCATCAGCAACATCAACTTCCAGCGCGTGCCGACGGTGGACACCTCGAATCCCTTCATCGCGCGCGACATCCCGACGCCGGACGAGAGCTTCATCGTGATCCGCTTCAGCGACCCCAAGGACGTGGACTTCCCCTACATGCTCAACATGATCCACGACTCCTTCATGTCGCGCCCCAACACCATCGTGGTGCCGGGCGGCAAGATGGGCTTCGCCATGGAAGTCATCCTCACCCCGCTGATCCACGACATGATCGCGAACAAGAAAAAAGCGAAGTAAGCGTACGTCGGGATCACGGCAAATAAAAACCGGCCTCTGGGCCGGTTTTTATTTGGGCGCCATTCCCCTCATTTTCTTGCGCCGTTCGTGGCACGTAGGATGCGGTGAGGAACGAACCGCATCGTTCGCGCTGCCGAGCATAGGGGAGCGGCGACATTCCGTCACGCCTTGGTTGGCCGGCCTGGGTTCGGCTTGTCCGTTTGCGGTGATTTTCGCGATTGATGCGGTTCGTTCCTCACCGCATCCTACCGGGTAGGCTATTCGCTTGGCTTGCGCTTCCCGCGCAGCCAGTGGATCAGCCCCACCAGCACCCCTAACGCCAACAATCCCCACAGCGCCGCTTCCTCGTAGCTCCTGGCATCCGCCAGCACCAGTTCCAGGGCATTACCGAACAGATATCCGCCGCCCGCCATGAGCGGCGCCCAGATCAGTCCGCCGAGCATGTTGAAGAAAACGAACCGCAGCGCCGCAACATCGCTCATGCCGATCGCCATCGGCCCCACCGTCCTGAGGCCGTAGAGAAAGCGCAGCGCTACGATCAGAGGCGCGTGGAAGCGTTGCAGCAGGGCGTTGACCTGGGCGGCGCGTGGTTGCAAGCGGGGAAATCTGGCGAGGATGGCGCGCCCGTGACGCCGGCCCAGAAAGAAGTACATCTGGTCGCCGAGAAAGCTGCCGGCGAAGGCGATCAGCATCACCCACGGCAGCTCCAGATAGCCGCGGTGGGCGGCGAACCCGGCCATCACCAGAACGGTTTCGCCTTCGAGAAAAGTGCCGACGAATACGGCCAGGTAGCCGTAGTGTTCGAGCAGATATTGCAGGGTCACGCGGCCGTCCTATTGAAGTTCAAGCGCAAAGCCTTCTGCCGCCCAGCACTCGATGCCGCCGGCCAGATTGTAGACGCTGCCGAACCCCATCTGCTGCAGCACCACCGCCGCCATGGCGCTACGTCCGCCGCTCTGGCAGCAGAGCAAAATGGTGGCGCCGCGGGCGTTGCACAACCGCTCGTCGCGATACCTGAAGCCGGGGTCGGCGGCACCTTCCAGGATGCCGCGGGGGATGCAGATGGCGCCGGGGAGGTGGCCCTGGGCGAACTCGTCCGGCTCGCGCACGTCGACGACTAAAATCGGCTGCTCGCCGAGAACTTTTCGGGCCGATTCAACGTCCCACTCATTGACCTGCGCGCGCGCTTCGCGCACGAAATCCCCCAGTGTTTTCGGCATGCCTTATAATCCTTCATCCATCCGCGACCAAATTCTAGCACCAAACATGTCCCCCCCTCTTTTGCACGGCCTCAACCCGGAACAGCTCGCCGCCGTCACCCTGCCGCACGAATCCGCGCTGATCCTGGCCGGCGCCGGCAGCGGCAAGACGCGCGTGCTGACCACGCGCATCGCGCACCTGATCCAGACAGGGCAGGCGACGCCTATGGGCATACTCGCGGTGACGTTCACCAACAAGGCCGCCAAGGAAATGCTGGCGCGCATTTCCGCGATGCTGCCGATCAACCCGCGCGGCATGTGGGTCGGTACTTTCCATGGCCTGTGCAACCGCCTGCTGCGCACCCATCACCGGGAAGCCGGCCTGCCGGCGCTGTTCCAGATACTGGACCACCAGGACCAGCAGGGCGCCATCAAGCGCCTGCTGAAAAGCCTCAACGTCGACGACGAGAAGTACCCGCCCAAGCAGGTGCAATACTTCATCAACAGCAACAAGGAGCAGGGCATCCGCGCCGCGCAAGTGGAAGCTTACGACGACTACACGCGGCGCCTGGCCGAGTTCTACGCGGCCTACGACGAGCAGTGCCAGCGCGAAGGCGTGGTGGATTTCGCCGAGCTGCTGCTGCGTACCTACGAGCTGCTGTCGCGCAACGAGTTGCTGCGCGAGCATTACCAGAGCCGCTTCAAGCACATCCTGGTGGACGAGTTCCAGGACACCAACCGTTTGCAATACCTCTGGCTGAAACTCCTGGCCGGGCCGGGCAGCGCGGTGTTCGCCGTGGGCGACGACGACCAGTCGATCTACGCCTTCCGCGGTGCCGACTCGGGCAACATGCGCGAATTCGAGCGCGACTTCCGCGTGGGCCAGGTGATCAAGCTGGAGCAGAACTACCGCTCCCATGGCAACATCCTCGACGCCGCCAACGCCCTCATCAGCCAGAACCAGCACCGCCTCGGCAAGAACCTGTGGACCTCGGAAGGCTCGGGCGAGCAGATCCGCGTGTTCGCGGCCTATTCCGACCATGAGGAAGCAACCTTCATCGTCGACGAGGCCAAGGCGCTGCGCAGCGAAGGCGTGCCGCTGTCGGGCATCGCCCTGCTGTACCGCTCCAACGCCCAGTCGCGCATTTTGGAACACGCCCTGTTCAACGCCGGCCTGCCTTACCGCGTCTACGGCGGCCTGCGCTTCTTCGAGCGGCAGGAGGTCAAGCACGCGCTCGCCTACCTGCGCCTGATCGCCAATGGCGGCGACGACGGCGCATTCCTGCGCGTCATCAACTTCCCCACGCGCGGCATCGGCGCCCGCACCCTGGAGCAGTTGCAGGCGCTGGCCACGGAGCGCGGCCTGACACTGTGGGACGCCGCCACGCTGAACCAGCTCGGCGGCAAGGCGGGTTCTTCGGTCGCGGCATTCCTGCAACTCATCGAATCCCTGCGCGCGGCATGCGCCGACCTGCCGCTCCCCGAACAGATGGAACACGTGCTCGCCCACAGCGGCCTGATCGAACACTACAAGGCCAGCAAGACCGAAGCGGAGCGGGTGGAAAACCTGGAGGAACTGGTCAACGCCGCAGTCGGCTTCATCAAGGAGTATGAGGCCGGGCCGGTCGAACCCGGCCAGGCCGCACCCGACATCCTCAGCGCTTTCCTCACCCATGCCTCGCTGGAAGCCGGCGAACACCAGGCCATCGCCGGCTCCGACGCGCTGCAACTGATGACGGTGCACGCGGCCAAGGGCCTGGAGTTCCACGCCGTGTTCCTGAGCGGGCTGGAAGAAGGGCTGTTTCCGCATGAGCAGAGTGCCAACGAGGCCGACGGCATCGAAGAAGAGCGCCGCCTCATGTACGTCGCCCTCACCCGCGCGCGGCGCCGGCTCTACCTAAGCTACGCGCAGAGCCGCATGCTGCACGGCCAGGTGCGCTACGGCATCCCCTCGCGCTTCCTCAACGAGATCCCCCCGGCGCTGCTAAAGCCGATCAGCGGAGGGCACAGCGCCTACCAGGCCGAACCCAGGCGCAGCAGTGCCGCCAGCATCACGGCCTCGGACTCGCCATGGCATGTCGGGCAGAACGTGGTGCATGCGAAATTCGGGGCCGGGGTGATCGTCAACTGCGAAGGGCGCGGCTCGGACGCGCGCGTCCAGGTCAACTTCGGGCGCGAAGGTGCGAAGTGGCTGGCGCTGGAATATGCCAAGCTGGAACCGGCATAGGATGTAGCAGGCTGCTAGTCAGAGTTACACGTCGAACTTGAAGTCGCGTACCATGGAAACCGATGTGATTCCCACTCATTCGCTGACCACAATGCATGAGTAACGACCGTCTTTTGAAGCAGCTTGCACTGGCCCAGGACCACGCGCGTGTTGGTGACTATGTCAGTGCCGACCAACTCCTGCGCAAAGTCATCGGCAAGTCTCGCGCCAATACCGACGCCTGGCTGTTGCTCGGGCAGGTTAAAGGCGCACAACAGCTACATCACGATGCCGAACAAGCGTTTTCCCAAGCAGCCAAACTCAATCCACGCCTGGCAACCGCGCATTCCAATCTCGGCATCGCCCGCATGCAACAGGGCAAGCTGGAGGAGGCAGTTGCCGCATTCAGGGACGCGCTCGATCTTTCTCCTCGTCTGCTGAAGGCGCTTGCCAACACCGTCAGCATTCTCCATACCCTGGACCGTTCGCACGAGGCCATGCCCTATCTGGCGGAATGGCTGGCGGCCGAGCCACAGAGTCAGGACGCGCACTATAACGCGGCGGTGCTGTACCAGACGCTGCACCAATTGGCGGATGCGCGTCTGCACTACGAAAAGGTGTTGGCGCTGGACACGCATGGGGTTTATGCCTATTCCACCCACCTCAATTTGGGCGTGGTGTATTACGCGTTGCGCGATTTCGATGCTGCGATCGCACATGCCGAACAGGCGCTCACCCTCAAGCCCGATTGCGCGGTGAGCCATTACAATCTCGGCAATGCGGTGAAAGAACAGGGAAACAACGAGGAGGCCATCGCCCGCTTCAACAAGGCGCTCGCCCTCAAGCCCGATTTTGTCGATGCCTACAGCAGCATGTTGTTCTCCCGCATTCAGATCGAATGTGGCGATGTGGCTACACTGTCTGCCGAACACCGCCGCTTCGGAGAACAGTTTGAAACGCCTTTGCGATCCGATTGGCCACAGCACGCCAATTCACGCGATCCCGATCGCTGCCTGCAGATTGGTTTTGTGTCCGGCGATTTGCGCAACCATGCCGTGGCACACTTCATCGAACCAGTGCTTGCGCATCTCGTCAACGATCCGCAGCTATCGCTGCACGCCTATTTCAATCACCCATTCGAAGACGCTGTGAGTCGCCGGTTGATGGGGCACTTCGCGTACTGGAACCGGATCGTCGGCATACCGGATGAGGTGTTGGCGCAACAAGTCCGTGCCGACGGCATCGACATATTGATCGACCTCTCTGGCCACACAGCACACAATCGGCTACTGGCATTCGCTCGCAAGCCGGCTCCGGTGCAGGCTAGTTGGATAGGTTATCCCGGCAGCACGGGTCTCAGTGCCATGGATTACTACCTGGCAGATCGGTTTTTTCTTCCCCCCGGCCAATTTGAAAGCCAGTTCACGGAACAGATCGCACGCCTGCCTGCCAATGCGCCGTTCAGGCCGGTGGAGGACGCGCCGGCCGTCAATGCCCTGCCCGCCCTAAGCAACGGCTATGTGACTTTCGGCAGCTTCAACAGACTGAGCAAACTGAATCCCGTTGTTATCGCCCTGTGGTCATCGCTGCTACGTGCGCTGCCTACTTCCAGGATATTCCTGGTTGGCGGAACTCAGGACGGCACCAACGAAATGCTGATCGATCTGTTTGCCCAGGAAGGCATCGCCGGGGAGCGCTTGATGTTCCACCCGCGTTGCGACATTCATGAATATCTCGGCCTGCATCACCGGGTAGATATCTGTCTCGACACGTTTCCCTATAACGGCGGCACCACGACATGCCATGGCGTGTGGATGGGAGTACCTACACTGACGCTTGCCGGCCGCACGGTGCCTGGTCGACAGGGCGCCGCTATTCTTGGCCATGTTGGATTGGAGGAGTGTGTCGCCCTGGACGCAAATGACTTCGTGCAGAAAGGTTTGTTTTTGGCCGGCAACACTTCCAGGCTGTCCAGCCTGCGGGCAGGCCTTAGGGAGCGTTTCGACAGTTCGGCGATGCGTCAGCCGGAGGTCATCGCCGCAGGCTTGTCGGATGTGTTGCGCACCATGTGGAAACGGTGGTGCGCAGGACTGCCGACAGAACCGATCTAGTAATGCGGCGGCCGCTCGTTCGCAGTGCCGCCTTGCGGCACCGCATCCCGCAGGTCCTTGACGTGCTCGATGAGGGACTCGCAAATGGCTTCCAGGCGCTGGATCTGTTTTTGCTGCTGGCAGACCACCTTGTTCAACTCCTGGATCGTGTCCTCCTGGTAGGCGATTTTTGTTTCGATGTCGACCAGACGATCTTCGCTCATAGGTTCAGGTTCGCTCCTGGGCGTTGTCTTGCAGCGGCTCTGGCGTCGCCTGCTCGCCGAAAACATCCTTGTAACTGGCGTAAAACGAGGCCGTAATCGTGGGCACCAGCACCAGAAACCCCAGGCCGAAAGGGATGGCGGCGAGCAGCGCGAGAAAGAAAGTAACGACGCCGTACACCAGGAACGGCACCATGTTGCGCAAACAGGCGGCGAAGCTGAGTTTCATCGCGTCCACCGCGTGCATGTTGTTGAACACCACCAGTGCCGGGGCGAACCAGTAGGCCATGAGCAGGGGCACCAGCAGGACCAGCCCGCCCAGCAGGGCCAGCATCATGTTGCCCAGGGCGCCGGCCAGCAGCGCCGGGTCGGGCTGGGGATTGGCCAGCAGCCCCATGTCGAGCAGGGTGCCGCCGCCCAGCAGCATGACTATTCCGGCCACGATCACGTTGCCGACCAGGTACACCCCGCCCACCGTGATGAGCTGCGCCGTGTTGGTGCGAAACCCCGCGAACAGATGGGCGAGTTCCAGTTCCTCGCCTTCCTCCAGCGCCTTGCAGCCGAGCAGGAAGCCGGCCGAGAACACCGGCGACAGCAGCATGGAGACCAGCGGACCGACCATGGGGATGACCGATAGGGCGAGCACGATGATCAGATAGACGGCGAACAGCGCCAGCCAGATCAGCGGGTTCTTGCGGAACAAGGCGAAGCCCTGCACCACCCATTGCCATCCGCGCGCCGCGGCTACTTGCCTTGCTTCCATGCTGCTCCTTCGATTTGAAAGGGGATCACACCCACAGTTGCTGCAATTCCGCCTGGGCGGCGATGTGCCCTTGCAGGATGCGCTGAAAATGTCCCGGATCCTTGGCGTGGGTAAGTTCGCCCGGCCGCGGGAAATGATAGTCGTACAGACGCGACAGCCAGAAGCGCAGCGCCGCGGCGCGCAGCATCACCGGCCAGGCGCCGCGCTCGATGGCGGTGAAGGGCCGGATGGCGTGGTAGGCCGAGAGCAGCGCCAGCATGCGGCTGCGGTCCAGGCTGCCGTCCGCATCCCCGCACCAGTCGTTGACCGTGATGGCGACGTCGTACAGCCAGGCATCGTTGCAGGCGTAGTAGTAGTCGATGACGCCGCTCAGGGTGTCGTCCTTGAACAGCACGTTGTCGCGAAACAGGTCGGCGTGGATGACGCCGCGCGGCAGGTCCTGGAAGCGGTACAGCGCCTGGTGGCGCAGCTCTTCCTGGAGCATGGCGGCGTCGGGCGCGGCCAGATGCGGCAGCACTTCGGGCGCGGTGGTCTTCCACCAGTGCGGGCCGCGCGGGTTTTCCATGGAATGCGGGTAGGTCTTGCCGGCCAGGTGCATGTCCGCCAGCACTCCGCCCAGTTGCGTGCAATGCTCGGCGCTCGGCTGCTCGCGCGATTTGCCTTCGAGGCAGGTGACGATGCAGGCCGGCTTGCCGTTCAACTCGCCGAGGAAGGTGTTGTCCAGGTTCGCCACCGGGCTTGGGCAGGGAATGCCGTGGCTCGCCAGGTGCGCCATCAGGTTGATGAAGTAGGGCAGCTCCGCAGCGGTCAGTTTCTCGAACAGGGTGAGCACGTAGCGCCCGTGCGTGGTGGTGACGAAATAGTTGGTGTTCTCGATGCCGGACGCGATGCCCTGCAGGTCGACCAGCGTACCCAGCGAGTAGTTCTTGAGCCAGGCCTTGAGCTGGTCGGGAGAAACGGAGGTGTAGACGGACATGATTCAGGGACTAGGGGCTAGGGACTGGGGGCTAGGGGTTGATGGGGGTTGCTAGCCGCTAGAAATTAAATAACACCCATTGCGGTACGCGCACGCCGGAGTCGAGGCTGTCCTGACGGGAAAGCTGGCCGTCGCCGCGTTGGTCGATGAGGTAGTAGGGCTTGCCGAAGCGCGGCGTGATCTTGAGCATGTACAGCTTCCCGTTGACGCGGTATTCCTCGACGACATCCTTGCCGCGCTTGACGATGGTGATCTCGGGCTCGACGTCCGGGGCCACGTCGCTACGCGGCGAGGCCGTTTCCGGCAGCGGTTGCAGATCCGCAGGTTTGACCGGCTTATCCTGCGCATGAAGCGGCCAGGCAATGCACAGCAGTATCAGGGGCAACAGACGGCGCATGGTGCTTTCCTTGTGTGGCCTTACAGGCTCAGTTGAATTTCGCGTTCCGCGGCGGAAGGCTCGAATCCGCGCGTTTCGTAATGCTTGAATATGGCTTCCACCACGTCCTTGGGCTCGTCGATGATCTTGATCAGGTCCATGTCGTTGGCGTCTATCATGCCCTCTTTCACCAGCGTCTCCTTGAACCAGACCAGCAGGCCGCGCCAGAACGGCTCGTGCACCAGGATGATGGGGATCTTGCGCGTCTTGCCGGTCTGCACCAGGGTGAGCGCTTCCATCACCTCGTCCATGGTACCGAATCCGCCCGGCATCACCACGTAAGCCGTGGCAAACTTGACGAACATCACCTTGCGCGCGAAGAAATGGCGGAAGGTCTGGCTGATGTTCTGGTAAAGGTTGGAATGCTGTTCGTGCGGCAACTGGATGTTGAGGCCGACGCTGGGCGATTTGCCGAAGAAGGCGCCCTTGTTGGCCGCCTCCATGACGCCGGGGCCGCCGCCGGAAATCACGCTGAAGCCGGCGTCCGACAACTGCCGCGCGATCTGTTCGGTGAGCATGTAGTAGGGATGATCCGGCGCCGTCCTGGCGCTGCCGAAAATGCTCACGGCGGGGTGGATCTGCATGAGGCGTTCCGTCGATTCGACAAACTCTGCCATAATCTCGAAAACACGCCATGATTCGCGCGCCGAATAGGCCGACTGGGCTACTTGCCCGGGGTCGACCAGTTTGGGAATCTTGTCTGCACCACTCATATTCTGGAAACCTGATTCATGCTCACGAAGCTACAAGCCGACACCGCCGAAAGCCCGGCGGACGATACGAAATTGCTGCTGCTGGTGGACGGATCCTCGTACCTGTACCGCGCCTTCCACGCCATGCCGGACCTGCGCAACCGCCACAACGAGCCTACCGGCGCCATTTACGGCGTGCTCAACATGCTGCGCCGCCTGCACAAGGATTATAACGCCGATTATAGCGCGTGCGTGTTTGACGCCAAAGGAAAAACCTTCCGCGACGACTGGTACCCGGAATACAAGGCCCAACGCCCGCCCATGCCGGACGACCTCGCGCGCCAGATCGAGCCGCTGCACCAGGCCATCCGCGCCATGGGCTGGCCGCTGTTGATGGTGGATGGCGTGGAGGCGGACGACGTCATCGGCACCCTGTCCGATCTCGCCTGGCGTGTAGGCATGCGCACCGTGGTTTCCACCGGCGACAAGGACATGGCGCAACTGGTCAACCCGCACGTCACGCTGGTCAACACCATGTCCAACGAGAAGCTCGACGAGGCCGGCGTGCTCGCCAAATTCGGCATCCCGCCGGAGCGCATCGTGGACTACCTGACGCTGGTCGGCGATGCCGTGGACAACGTTCCCGGCGTGGAAAAGGTCGGCCCAAAGACCGCGCTGAAATGGCTGGCGCAGTTCCACACCCTGGACGAAGTCATCGCCCGTGCCAACGAGGTCGGCGGGGCGGTGGGCGAAAACCTGCGCCGCGCCCTGGACTGGCTGCCCATGGCGCGCAAGCTCATCACCATCAAGACCGACGTGCCCTTGGCCGTTGGCGTGCGCGACCTCGCCACCATCCCGGCGGACAACGAAAAGCTGCGCGAGCTCTACGAGCGCTACGAATTCAAGACCTGGCTGCGGGAGCTACAGGACTCAGCACTCAGCACTCAGGACTCAGCACTCGCCCCAACGGCGGCGCGCACCTACGAAACCATCCTCGACGAACAATCGCTGCAAAACTGGCTGCAAGAAATCGCCTCCGCCGAACTCGTCTCCGTAGACACCGAAACCACCAGCCTCGACCCCTTCGCCGCACGGCTGGTGGGCATTTCGCTGGCGCTGGCGCCGCACCGCGCCGCCTACATTCCGCTCAACCACCGCTATGCCGGCGCCCCCGAGCAATTGCCCGAGGCACTGGTGCTGGAACGCCTCAAGCCCTGGCTGGAAGATGCCAGCCGCGCCAAGGTCGGGCAGAACCTCAAATACGACAAGCACGTCTTCGCCAACCATGGCATCGCTCTCAACGGCATCGCCCACGACACCCTGCTACAATCCTATGTGTTGGAATCGCACAAGCCGCACGACATGGACTCCATGGCGCTGCGCCACCTCGGGGTAAAAACCATCAGCTACGCCGAAGTGGCCGGCAAGGGCGCCAGCCAGATCGGCTTCGACGAAGTGGCGGTGGAGACGGCATCCGAGTATGCGGCCGAGGACGCCGACATCACGCTGCAACTGCATCAGTGCCTTTACCCGCAAGTGAGCTGCGAAGCCGGCCTCACCCACGTCTACCGCAACATCGAAATGCCGCTGCTGGACATCCTGTTCACCGTCGAGCGCAACGGCGTGCTGCTCGACACCCGGCTGCTGCAAACGCAAAGCCGCGAGCTGGGCGAAAAAATGCTGGCCCTGGAAAGCCAGGCCCACACACTTGCCGGGCAGCCCTTCAACCTCAACTCGCCCAAGCAGATCCAGGAAATCCTGTTCGGCAAACTGGGCCTGCCGGTCATCAAGAAAACCCCGGGCGGCACCCCCTCCACCGACGAGGACGTGCTGCAGCAACTCGCCCTCGACTACCCGCTGCCCAAAGCGCTGCTGGAGTACCGCGGCCTCGCCAAGCTCAAGTCCACCTACACCGACAAGCTGCCGCTGATGGTGGACAAGACCACCGGCCGCGTGCACACCAACTACAGCCAGGCGGTGGCGGTCACCGGAAGGCTGGCGAGCTCCGACCCCAACCTGCAAAACATCCCGGTGCGCAGCGCCGAAGGCCGACGCATCCGCGAAGCCTTCATCGCCCCGCCCGGCAGCCACATCGTGTCCGCCGACTACTCGCAGATCGAGCTGCGCATCATGGCGCACATCTCGCGTGACCCCAGCCTGCTCAAGGCATTTGCCGAAGGCGCCGACATCCACCGCGCCACCGCCGCCGAGATTTTCGGCATGGCACCCGAGGAGCTCACCTCCGAGCAAAGGCGCTACGCCAAGGTCATCAACTTCGGCCTCATCTACGGCATGTCCGCCTTCGGCCTGGCAAGCCAGCTAGGCCTGGAGCGTAGCGCGGCGCAAGCCTACATCGACCGCTACTTCGCCCGCTATCCGGGCGTTGCCGACTACATGCAGCGCACGCGCGAACAGGCCAAGCAGCAAGGCTACGTCGAAACCGTCTTCGGCCGCCGCCTATGGCTGCCGGAAATCCACAGCCCCAACGGCCAACGCCGCCAAGGCGCCGAACGCGCCGCCATCAACGCCCCCATGCAAGGCACCGCCGCCGACCTGATCAAGCTCGCCATGATCGCGGTGCAGGGCTGGCTAGCGCGCGAAAAGCTCGCCACCCTGCTGGTCATGCAGGTGCACGACGAGCTGGTGCTGGAAGTGCCGGAAGGGGAGTTGGAGCGGGTCAAAGCCGAGCTGCCGGGGCTTATGTGCAACGTCGCCAAGCTCGACGTGCCGCTGCTGGTGGAGATGGGGGTGGGGCCGAATTGGGAGCAGGCGCACTAGCAGTGCTGCGGTGTAGCATGTTCAGATAGACTGGTGAGATAGCTCACCTTACCCGCCCGGGAGATTGCTGTGAAGACCGCAAGACTTTCTACCAAGGGACAGCTCGTATTCCAAAGCAGGTTCGCGAAACCCACCACTTGGTGGTCGACACGGAGTTTGTCGTTTCCTTTGTGGGCGATGAAATTCGTCTCAAACCCTTGCCAATGTTCCCGCCTACCGCAGTCGCCGATACGGCTGGCTTACTGGCGCAGCGCGGCAAGAAAAGAATTAGCGAGAAAGAGTTGCGTGCAGGTCTTGGCAAGGCTTTGCAAAGCTGTGACGCTGCTACCCGCTCATGATCGCGCTCGATACCAACATCCTCGCGCGCTTTCTACTTAACGATGATGTCGCGTCTTTCACCCACTCACCAAGCCCGTAGGATGCGGTGAGGCACGAACCGCATCGCTCGCGGCAGGGGCAACCCGAGCAAACCAAACGACCCTTGACGGAATATCGCTTCGCGCATGCCCCCGGTGCAAGTATGATCTGTCGCGGATTGGCCGCACTCCGGCTTTCCCGTATTGTGCGGAGGAAGATATATCGGGTGAATTGGGGCGGCGAATGACGCGAACGATGCGGTTCGTGCCTCACCGCATCCTACGTCGCTGCTATCCAGTGCATCGCAGCCCGCGTACAAGGGCGCAATAGCGGAGCGCAATGCGCCGCATGAAGTTGCTTGGGGCGACAGAGTTGGTGCGCTTCGCACCGGCCTTGTTTCTCCGGCCAATCGCGCACAGCAACCTGTCAAACCCCACTCAACGCCTTGATATGCGCCGCCGCGCTACGCCCCAAAGCAGAGAGCGCGTAGCCGCCTTCCAGCACGGAGACTATGCGGCCTTGCGCCGACTTTTCCGCCAGGGTTTTCAACGCCTGCGTCACCCACCCGTAGTCCGCGTCCACCAAAGCCATCCCTGCCATATCATCCTCGCGGTGTGCGTCGAAGCCGGCGGAGATGAACAGCATTTGCGGGCGGAACGTTTCCAGATTGGGCAGCCAGTGTTCCACCACGGCGGCGCGGAAACCGGCGCTGTCGGTCCCTGCCGGCAGCGGCGTGTTGATGATGTGGTCGCTGCCGCTGCCCGCGCCGCAATGGGGATAGAACGGGTGCTGGAAGGTGGAGCACAGCATCACCCTGGGGTCGTCCTTGAAGATGTCTTCGGTGCCGTTGCCATGGTGCACGTCGAAGTCGGCGATGGCGACCCGTTGCAGGCCGTGCGCGGCGAGGGCGTGGGCGACGCCGACGGCGACGTTGTTGAAGATGCAGAAGCCCATGGCGCGGTCGCGGGTGGCGTGGTGTCCGGGCGGGCGGATGTTGCAGAAGGCGCTGTCGGCCTTGTGCCCGAGCACCAGGTCGGCCGCGAGCACCGCGGCGCCGGCGGCGCGTAGCGCGGCTTCGAGGGTGAACGGGTTCATCGAGGTGTCGGGGTCGAGGTAGGCCATGCCGTGTATCGGGGAAGCGGCTTCGACGGCGTCGATGTAGTGCTCGTTGTGCACCCGCGCCAGTTGCTCGCGGCTGGCGCGGGGTGCCTCGTGGTGCTGCAACAGGGGGTAAAGCCCCGTTGCGATCAGTGCGTCCGCGATGGCCTGGAGCCGCGCCGGGCTTTCCGGGTGGTGGCCGCCCATGTCGTGTGCGAGGCAAGCTGGATGGGTGATGAAGGCGGTTGGCACGGTTTCCCCTTTGCGTGGTCAGTGCTAAATATAGCGCAAAGCAGTAGCGCCATGACCGGTGCCGCCCGGTGCTACAGTTAACTTGCGGGGGTGGATGGGGTGAACGCAGCGATACCCATCTGCGTCGGCCCCGGATACGTTCACGGCTGATACCGAGTCGCCCGGCTTTCTGTATGATGTGCCGACAGGCGCCCAGCCAGCCCTTGAAATTTGAAAATACGGATATATTAGTTTATGCTAATATGCGTTTCCAACGGGAGTCCACCGTGTTCAGACCCGCACTCAGCCTTGTATTTTCCATCCTGATTCTTGCCTTCGCGCTGCCGGCGCGCGCCGCTTTGCCGTTTGCCACGGCGCCGGCGGCTTACCGCGAGGTGGACCAGACCTACGCTGCCGAGGCGGTGGTGGAGGCGGTGAATCAGTCCACGGTTGCGGCGCAGATTGCGGGCCGCATCGTGCAAATCAATTTCGACGTCGGCGATTACGTGAAGAAGGGCCAGGTCATCGTGCGCATCGACCCCACCGAAGCGAGCCAGGCGCTTGCCGGCAGCCAGGCGCAGGTGGCGCAGGCGCAGGCGTTGTTGCAGAACGCCAAGGCCAATTACGAGCGCACCCAGCAGTTGTTCAACCAGAAGTTCGTCAGCCAGGCAGCGCTCGATCGCGCGCTGTCCGAATACAAGGCGGCGCAGGCGCAGGCCGCCGTAAGCCGCGCGGGCGCGGGGCAGGCGGCCACTACGCGCAGCTTCGCCACCGTGGTGGCGCCCTACAGCGGCGTGGTCGCCGCGCGCCACGTGGAATTGGGCGAAATGGCGGCACCGGGCAAGCCGCTGATGACCGGCTTCGACCCCAAGGACCTGCGCGTGGTGGCCGATATTCCCCAGTACAAACTCGGCGAAATCCGTCAGTCGCCACGCGCCGCGGTGGAATTTCCCTCGCTCGGCAAGTGGGTGCAGGCGACGGCATTCACCGTACTGCCGGCGGCCGACGTCAAGACGCACACGACGCGGGTGCGCATCGACCTTCCGGAAAATACGCGCGACGTCATCCCCGGCATTTACGCGCGCGCCCACTTCACCGTGGGCAAGGCGAAGAAGCTGCTGATCCCGGCCGCCGCCGTGCTGCATCGCGGCGAAGTGACGGCGGTGTATGTGGTGGGCGCCAAGGACGAAGTGCGCTTGCGCCAGGTGCGCCTGGGCGAGCCGGCGGCAGAGGGGCAGGTCGAAGTGCTGGCCGGCTTGATGCCGGGCGAAGCGGTGGCGCTGGAGCCGGTCAAGGCGGGGATATTCTTGAAAAAAGGGGCCAGGGACTAGGGGTTAGAGACTAGGTTTTCAGCCCCTAGTCCCCAGCCCCTAGCCCCTCAAAAACATGGGCATTTCCGGACGCATCGCCAAGTTTTTCCTGTCTTCCCAGTTGACGCCACTGATCGCGCTGCTGGCGCTGTTGCTGGGCGCGTTCGCGGTGGCGGTGACGCCGCGCGAGGAAGAGCCGCAGATCAACGTCACCATGGCGAACGTGTTCATTCCCTTCCCCGGCGCCTCCGCCAAGGACGTGGAAAACCTGGTCGCCACGCCCGCCGAGCAGGTGCTGTCGCAGATTTCCGGCATCGACCACATCTATTCCGTGTCGCGCCCCGGCATGGCCATCCTCACCGTGCAGTACAAGGTTGGCCAGGACCGCATCCAGGCGCTGGTGCGGCTGTACGACACCATCCAGGCCAACCGCGACTGGGTGGCCCCCAACCTCGGCGTGGGCGAGCCCATCGTCAAGCCCATCGGCATCGACGACGTGCCCATCGTCACGCTGACCCTGTGGACCGCGGACGAGACGCGCACTGCCTACGACCTGCAGCAGGTGGCGCACGCCGCGGAAATCGAATTGAAGCGCATCCCCGGCACGCGCGAAGTGCAGACGGTGGGCGGCCCCAACCACGTGGTGCGGGTGTTGCTGGAGCCGGAGCGCATGGGCGCCTACCAGGTTTCCGCCCAGGATATCCGCGACGCCTTGCAGGTCTCCAACGCCTCGCAGCCTTCCGGCGAAATCGTCTCCAACAACCAGGAACTGCTGGTGCAGACCGGCACCTATTTGTCCGGCGCGGCCGACGTCAAGCAACTGGTGGTCGGCGTGCAGGAAGGCCGGCCCATTTTCATGACCGACGTTGCGCAAGTGCTCGACGGCCCCGATCAGCCCGGCCGCTACGTGTGGATGGGCGGCGGCGCGGCGGCCAAGAGCAAGGGGCTCACCGCGGGTACGGAGTATCCGGCGGTGACCCTGGCGGTGTCGAAAAAGCCCGGCGAGAATGCCGTGGACGTGGCCGAGCGTGTCATCAAGCGCGTCGACCAGCTCAAGGGCGCGGTGATCCCCGACGGTGTTAATGTCACGGTCACGCGCAACTACGGCGAGACCGCCAACGACAAGGCGCAGAAGCTCATCACCAAGCTGGTTTTCGCCACCGCCTCGGTGGTGCTGCTGGTGCTGGTCGCGCTGGGCCGGCGCGAGGCGGTGATCGTCGGCGTGGCGGTGCTGCTGACCCTGGCGGCGACGCTGTTTGCCTCGTGGGCTTGGGGCTTCACCCTGAATCGCGTGTCGCTGTTCGCGCTGATTTTCTCCATCGGCATACTGGTGGACGACGCGATAGTCGTGGTCGAGAATATCCACCGCCGCAGGGTGCTGGATTCCGCTCCCTTGTCCGAAGTGATTCCGGCTGCGGTGGACGAAGTGGGCGGGCCAACCATACTCGCCACCCTCACCGTCATCGCCGCGTTGTTGCCGATGGCCTTCGTCACCGGGCTGATGGGTCCGTACATGAGCCCTATCCCGATCAACGCCAGCATCGGCATGCTGATCTCGCTCGCCATCGCCTTCGTGGTCACGCCGTGGCTGGCCTTCAAGCTGCTCGCCAAGCACCATGCCGCGCCGCACGGCGGGCCCGACCGCCTGTACGACTTCTTCCGCGGCCGGCTCACGCCCTTCCTCAACCGCGAGCAGGGACGGCGCAACCGGCGCCGCCTGTGGATCGCGATCCTGGCGGCCATACTGGCTGCGGTGTCGCTGGCCGCGGTGAAGCTGGTGATCCTGAAAATGCTGCCGTTCGACAACAAGTCGGAGTTCCAGGTGGTGGTGGACATGCCGGTGGGCACGCCGCTGGAGCGCACCGCCGCGGTGCTGCGCGACATCGGCGCCTATCTCGCCACGGTGCCTGAGGTGACCGACTACGAGGCCTATGCCGGCACCGCCTCGCCCATCAATTTCAACGGCCTGGTGCGCCAGTATTATTTGCGCAGCGGCCCGGAAGTCGGCGACATCCAGGTCAACCTCCTGGACAAGCACCAGCGCGAGCGCAAGAGCCACGAGATCGCCTCCGGCGTGCGGGTATCCATCGAACAAATCGCCCAACGCCACGGCGCCAACGTCAAGATCGTCGAAGTGCCGCCCGGCCCGCCGGTGATGTCGCCCATCGTGGCCGAGGTCTACGGACCGGACTATCGCGGCCAGATCGCCGTAGCCAAGAAAGTGCGCGCGGTATTCGCCAAGACCCCCGACATCGTGGCCGTGGACGACACCGTCGAAGCGGACGCGCAGAAGTTCGTGCTGCGCGTGCTGCAAAACAAGGCGGCGCTGCTCGGCGTGGCGCAGAAAGACATCGTAGCGGTGATGAAAATGGGCCTGTCCGGCGAGGACGTGACGCCGATCCACGGCAGCTCGGCCAAATACGAAATCCCCGTGCGCATCGCACTGGCGCCGCAGCGCCAGAGCAGCCTGGACGAGTTGCTGAAGCTCACCGTCAGGGCGCGCGACGGCGCGCTGGTGCCGCTTTCAGAACTGGTCGAAGTGGTCCCTACCGAGCGCGAAAAAACCATCTACCACAAGGACCTGCTGCCGGTGGTGTTCGTCGTCGGCGACATGGCGGGCAAGCTCGACAGCCCGCTCTACGGCATGTTCTCCATGCGCTCCGGGGTGGGCGGCATGAGCCTTGCCGAGGGCGGCACCCTGGGCGAATACTTCATCAGCCAGCCGGACGATCCCTACAGCGGCTACGCCGTGAAATGGGACGGCGAGTGGAAGGTCACCTTTGAGACCTTCCGCGACATGGGCGCGGCCTACGCCGTCGGCCTGGTTCTGATCTACCTCTTGGTGGTGGCGCAGTTCAAATCCTACGTCACGCCGCTGGTCATCATGGCGCCGATCCCGCTCACCATCATCGGCGTGATGCCGGGGCACGCGCTGTTGGGGGCGCAGTTTACCGCCACTTCGATGATCGGTATGATCGCGCTCGCCGGCATCATCGTGCGCAACTCCATCCTGCTGGTGGATTTCATCAACGCCCAGGTGGAACAGGGCATGCCGTTCCAGGAAGCCGTGATCCGCGCCGGCAGCACGCGCGCCAAGCCCATCGTGCTGACCGGACTGGCCGCCATGCTGGGCGCCTTTTTCATCCTGGACGACCCGATTTTCAACGGGCTGGCCATCTCCTTGATTTTCGGCATCCTCGTCTCCACCTTGCTGACGTTGGTGGTGATACCGGTGCTGTATTATGCGGTGATGTACCGCAAGTTCGCCTGATGTTATTTTCTTGTAAGGAGTAGTGCTGCAATGACTGTCAATCGTATCGTTCGCATCGTCGCCGGTTTCTTCGTAATGCTGTCGCTCGCCCTCGGGGTGGAAGCCAGCCCGCTGTTCCAGAACGCCCACTGGCTGTGGTTCACCGGCTTTGTCGGGTTCAACCTGTTCCAAAGCGGCTTCAGCACCATTTGCCCGCTGGACAGCGTGCTGAGAAGGCTGGGCGTCAAAGAGAGTTGCGGAACGTCTTGCTGAGTATTAGGAAGCCCTCTCTCCTAGCTCTCTCCCGCGAGCGGGAGAGAGGGACTGAGTCTCGCTTCGCGAGTTTTCGTTATTAGGAGTTTAGCCGTGCAGTTCGTGCAAAATAATATGTCGTTGGTCATGCTGGCCCTGGTGAGCGCTGTCATGTTGATCTGGCCCGCCATCGGCCGCAGGATTTCCGGCGTCAAGGAAGCCGGGGTGCTGGAAGCGACCCAACTCATCAACCACAGGGACGCGCTGGTGCTCGACGTGCGCAACGATGCCGAGTTTGCCGGCGGGCACATTGCCAGCGCGCGCCACGTCCCGCTGCTGCACCTGAAAAAGCAGGTGGCCGACCTGGAAAAATTCCGCGACAAGCCCGTGGTCGTCATCTGCCGCAGCGGCGCACGTTCCGCGACCGGCTGCAGGGTGCTGCGCAACGCCGGTTTCGGCGAAGTGTACAATTTCAAGGGCGGCATGCTGGCCTGGGAACAAGCCAAAATGCCGGTGTCGAAATGAGCGCCAATGTGAAGATGTATTGCACCGGAGCCTGCCCTTACTGCGTGATGGCGGAGCGCCTGTTGCAGCGCAAGGGCGTGGCGCAGATCGAAAAGATCCGCGTCGACCTCGAACCGGACCAGCGCACGGTGATGGAGCAGAGCACCGGCCGCCGCACCGTGCCGCAGATATTCATCGGCGACTTTCACGTCGGCGGCTACGACGACCTGGCCGCGCTCGACCGCGCGGGCAAGCTGGAGCCGCTGCTTCAGGGAGCTTGAACCTAGAAACGGCAGTTGACCGCTCTCTTTGCCAGTTAACCATATGTTTTAAAGTTTCATTATCATGATTTATGGGTTCACTTTTTTGGTGAGTTCGCTACGAGGCGGATTGCACGGTTTTCGGGGCGCATGGCGGCGTTGCAACTCCTTGGAATGGAATAGCCATTCCGCGTCGTTGCGCCTTGCCCTGCACCCCGAAAACCGCACACTCCACCTCGTCCAACTGCCGTTTCTAGGTTGAAAGGGGATAGAGCATGAACGTTGTCTGCCCGAAATGTTTTGCCCTCAACCGCGTCCCCGCGGAACGCGCGGAGCAGGGCCCCAAATGCGGCAAATGCGCCGCGCCGCTGCTCGACGGCGTGCCGCTCGAACTCGGCGCCGACACCTTTGCGCGCGTAGTCGGCCGCAGCGAGCTGCCGGTGGTGGTGGATTTCTGGGCGCCCTGGTGCGGGCCGTGCAAAATGATGGCGCCGGTGTTCGCCCAGGTGGCGGCAACGCTCAGGACGCGCATGATTTTCGCCAAGGTCGACACCGAGCGCGAACAGGCGCTGGCCGGCCAGCACGGCATCCGCAGCATTCCCACCCTGGCCGTTTTCAGGAACGGCGCCGAAGTCGACCGCGTTGCCGGCGCCATGGACGCCGCCAACCTCGGGAACTGGCTGAAGCGGCATTAAATTCGTCATGAAAATGGGGTAAAATGGCATTTTTCAGCCGTCCAATTTAGGAAAATCCATGAGTGAACAGCAGAGCGTTTTTGCCATCGAAAAGATTTACCTCAAAGATCTTTCCCTAGAGATACCCAACGCGCCGCAGATTTTCCTCGAACGCGAGAACCCGCAAATCGACGTGCAATTGCACACCCATGGCGAAGCAGTCGGCGACGGCATTTACCAGACCATCCTCACCGTCACCATCACGGCAAAGCTGAAAGAAACCACCATGTTCCTGGTCGAAGCGGCGCAGGCGGGGATTTTCCGCATCAGCAACGTGGAAGCCGCCGAGCTCGACCCGGTGCTTGGCATCGCTTGCCCCAACATCCTTTTCCCCTACGTGCGCGAAGTCATTTCCGACGTGGTGACGCGCGCCGGCTTTCCTCCGGTGCTGCTGAACCCGATGAACTTCGAAGCGCTCTACCAGCAGCAGAAACAGGAGGCCGCCTCCGCGGCCACCCACTGATACGGCGGAGCGGCGCGTGACCTCCCGTTTCCGGCGGGTTGCCCTGCCGCTGCTGGCGGGCATCCTGCTCGCCAGTCCGGCGCAGGCGCTGGACTACCGTTCGGTCGCGTCCGCCTCCGCAATTCTCTACGACGCCCCCTCGTCAAGTGCGAAACGCATCTACGTCGTCGGCCAGTATTACCCGGTGGAAGTGGTCGTCAGCCTGGAAGCATGGGCCAAGGTGCGGGACAGCACGGGCGAACTCGCCTGGATCGAGAAAAAGCATCTGAGCGACAGGCATACGGTGCTTGTTGCGGTGCCGCTTGCCGAGGTGCGGCAGTCCCCGGACAACGGCGCGCCCGTGGTTTTCCAGGCGGAGCAGGGTGTGGCGCTGGAAGTCCTGGAAAACGGCAGTTCGGGTTGGGTCAAAGTGCGCCATCGCGACGGCCAGAGCGGCTTCGTTAAAATCAACCAGGTGTGGGGCACATGAACATCGCCATCCTCGGGGCGGGTGCCTGGGGCACGGCTCTCGCCATCAGCCTCTCCGCAAAACACAGCGTCACTCTCTGGACGCACAATCCCGATCACGCCGCCGAGTTGGCGCAAGGCCGCAGCAACCAACGCTATCTGCCCGGATTCGATCTGCCCGAATCGGTCCGCATCGAAGCCGCGTTGGAACGGGCGCTACAGGCCGCCGATCTGGTGCTGGTCGTGGTACCCACCGCCGGGTTCCGCGCGGTGCTGAAGCAGGCTGCCGCAGCCGGCCTGCGCGTGCCGCTGCTGTGGGCGTGCAAGGGCTTCGAAGCGGGCACTGCCAAGCTGCTGCATCAAGTCGCGGCGGAAGAACTCGGCGGGCGCGTTCCTTGCGGCGTACTGTCCGGCCCAAGCTTCGCCAAGGAAGTCGCGGCAGGCCTCCCCACCGCGATCACCCTCGCCTCGGTGGATATTGCCTTCGCCCAGACCGTCGCGGCCGAGCTGCATGCGCCGCGGCTGCGCATCTACCACAGCGACGACGTGGCGGGCGTGGAAGTGGGCGGCGCCGTCAAGAACGTCATGGCCATCGCCGCCGGCATCTGCGACGGCCTGCACCTCGGCTACAACGCCCGCGCCGCACTCATCACCCGCGGCCTCGCAGAAATCACCCGGCTGGGCATCGCGCTCGGCGGCAAGCCGGAAACCTTCATGGGCCTCACCGGCCTGGGCGACCTCGTGCTCACCTGCACCGGCGACCTCTCGCGCAACCGCACCGTGGGCCTCAAGCTTGCACAGGGCGAAAGCCTGGAACGGATACTGCGCGAACTCGGCCACACCGCCGAAGGCGTCTCCACCGCCCGCGAAGTGGCGCGCATGGCGGATGGCCTCGGCGTCGAAATGCCCATCACGCAGGAGGTATGCCGGGTGCTGTACGAAGGTTTGCCGGCGAAAGCGGCGGTGGAACAATTACTGAACCGCGAGCCCAAGCCCGAGAATTCCCGGAAAATATAGGGAGGCGCTGTGTGGCCCAAAGTCATGTAGGTTGGGTTAGGCGCGGCTTTTTGCGCCGTAACCCAACAAACCCAATCATTCTTCTAAACGCCGGTGCTGGTGTGTGCCGCCCATCCGTCGGTGTTGAAGATTGGGTTTGTTGGGTTACGCGATAAAGCCGCTAACCCAACCTTGTATGATCGAATTTAATGAAATGTTGTTGAGGAGGTTAAGTAAGATTACACGCTTCACAGGGGAGGCCGTCCCAACCTGAGGACTGGTTTTCAACCAGAGCCTGTTTGTA
>Ga0299912_10000099_pt1 | contig 100207 bp, 97 predicted proteins | sample RVTome_2_FD_207667 | JGI IMG/M metagenome (GOLD analysis project Ga0299912, IMG submission 207667) | Soil microbial communities from uranium-contaminated site in the Upper Colorado River Basin, Wyoming, United States - RVT95D214 (version 2) ... | reverse complement strand
AAGCTCAGCCACATTAAATATGCCGTCATTCCGGGGCTGCCCGAAGGGCAGAACCCGGAATCCAGTGGTACCTCCAGGCAGCGCACCTGGATTCCGGGTTCCGCTACGCGGCCCCGGAATGACGAGCGGAACTTGGGGGCTAATCAAGAAAGTTGTTGGGCGCTGGAGCGACTTCCACACCTTGATATCTCCGTCACGAGATCTAGTATGAATCGTTGACGACAGCATTTCACTCCAGACAAGGATAGCAAGACCATGAGCGGCCTCACTTCCTCGTACATACTCGCCAAGCTCGCGGCCACAGGCACCACCGCTGCGACCAAGGCCATCATCCTCGAATTCCTCAACACGGTGCCGGATGCCGCCGCTCTTGCCGGAGCAGAACCGGTGGAAGGGCCCATCGTCGACGATCCGGCCTACGGGTGGGGCGATCAGATCCGCGACTACGACATCGGTATTGCGGTCGCCCAACGCATCCTCAGCAAGCGCGCGAGCCTCGGCAGCTACACCAGCCTCACCCAGCTCAGCCACATCAACGGCTTCGGCCCGGACAAGTTCAACGACCTGCTGTACGCATTCACCACCGCGGTCTATGAGATATCGAGCATCGAGTTCAACTACCACGACGGAGCATTCACGCACGACGCCCTCAACCTCCGCAAGAACGCCACGACCGCAGCACCCACGCCCTCCTGGCGCAAGGGCATCTCGCATACCTATACCGACTCGCCCGCCGCATACGCCATCAAGGAAACGCAAGGCAACCCCCTCGGCATCCGCGTGCGCCTCAAGGCCAATGGCCTGAGCGGGGCCTATGTGCGCGCCATCGGTGGCGGATGCCTGGGACCGGTGGGGGAGAAGTGGGTCAGTTTCGACAGCGCCGGCCTCTCGGGCCTGGAGACTTTCCCCCTCGCCAACCCCAGCTTCCATGCCCCCGGCGTCAATGCCTACAACATCCTGTGGCGCTGGCAGTGGCGACGCCAGAGCACCGATCCCTGGCGCGAACTCATGCTCACCCGCCATCGCCTGTTCGTGATCCTGCGCGCCCCCACCTTGCCGTGGGTGCAAACGCCGGGCAACACCTCCCTGCCCTGGACCGATGCCCTCGAAATCGCCTGCACCTGGGCGAGCGGCGCCACCGATCGCGACACGGCCGCCGCCCGCATCGCCGAACGCTACAACGGTTGCGGACGGGTCTCCTACGACACGGTGTCGGGCGCCACCTTTTATGGTTTCGTCAGCTATAACCTCACCCAGATGCTCAACCGTCTCAATGGCGGCCCGGGCCTGGGCGGCAAGGTCAACTGCACCGACAGCGCCGACACCGTCTCGACGCTGGCCAATCTCGTCGGCTGCGACCTGTGGCAGTCCCGAATGGGCTGGGGCTTCGACCTCAACCCCCTCATCGCCATCGGCTACAACACTTGGGCTGTGCCCTTCAGCGGCGGTTTCAGCTACCATGAGGTGGCGTGGAAGGGGGCGTGTACCGCCAACGACCGCGTGTTCGACGGCTGCCTCAAGGTCGACGGCGACGCCGACCCCACCGCCGCCGACCCACATCACACCCCGTTGCTGCCCACGAACATGCTCTTCGGCGATTGCACCACCATGAACTACCGGCTGCGGCTCTGTCCGCCCACCGCGAGCGGCTGCGCCGCCTGCCAACCGCAACCGGCGACGACGCGTCAGCGTCGGCCCATCCTCTAGGACGCGCGCCATGGACACCCCTTACGATCTCCAAGCCTGGGCCGACGCCACCAGCCGCGGGCGCCGCCTCTACAACTACAACTACCGCATGAGCGGCGACGAACTGCGCGGCTGGGAACTCATCAACGTCGTACCCATGGAGAACGCGCCGGGACACCACGAGATCGTCTACCTATGGGAAAAAAAGGGCAGCGCCGGCCAGGAACTGGTGCGCATCGGCATCGCCGAGGCCGACGACTGGCGCGCCGCCCAATATCAACTGCACGAGCAACTACGCCACAGCATGCGACCCGACCTACCCCGCGGCACCGGCAAGCTCGCCGCGATCGGCGACGTCAACTACGCCAGCCAGGAACCGGGCGGGAAACTCGTCGCCAGCCTCGTCTTCAGCCTGGGCAATGTCACGTTCGCCGTCAGCAGCGTGGGCGACAAAACCGTGGACGTCAGCGCCATCGCCCAACGCCTCGACCACACCCTCGGCGAACCGCCTGCCAAAGAAGAACTCAAGACCGGAAAAGCCGAACGCCTCGCCACAGCCGCGCTCAAGGTGAAAAAAGGCCAGATGAGCACGGTCGTCGAACGTCTGCCGGAACGGGCCACCACCGGCTGGCACAAACTCATCGCCCCCGACGGCGAACTCAAGCGCGAAGACGACGCCATCGTCTATGTCTCGCCCAGCACGGGCGAGAAGAAGGTTGATCGCTATCACGTGGCAGCGTAGCAACGCATTATTTCCTGATCAGGTTATTTTTTTAAGGCGGTCGCAGCAGTATAAATACCACAAAAAATCGAACAGTCTTGGCGGCCCGGATAATAAGCATGATCAAGCTGGAACAAAATGAAATGCAAGCGGTAATCCTGCAACTGGATCAGGCGATCTACAACCACGCTCAATGGTACAACTCGATTACCCGTACGCTGATTTGCGGCTTGCCGTACGACCGCCGTGACGTGGCCAAAGACGCCCACCGCCAGTGCCCCCTAGGCCAGTGGTACTATGGCGCCGATCCTGACAAGCTGCGCCCCCATCCCGGCTTTGTTGCAATGGAAAGCGAGCACAAGAACATGCACCGGCTGGCTGCGAAACTGCTGCAAACGGCAGCTTCCGGCGCCGTCATTTCGACGCTTGATTTTGACGGTTTCATGAATGCGCTGGAGCGTTTGCGCTTGCAGATTTATACGCTGAAACGCGAACTGGAAGACTCGCTCTATAACCTCGACTCGCTCACCGGCGCCAACAACCGGATCGGGATGCTAACGAGGTTGCGCGAGCAGCAGGATCTGGTTAAGCGGCAGGTGCAATCATGTTGCATCGCGATGATGGATATAGATCGCTTCAAGGCCGTGAACGACACATATGGGCACATGGCCGGAGACCGGATATTAGCGATTTCCGCCCATTATGTGATGGAGCATTCCAGGCCGTACGACAAGCTGTTCCGATATGGGGGCGAGGAATTTCTGCTCTGTATGCAGAACACGAATGCGCCGGTCGGTTATGAAGTGGTGGAGCGGGTGCGCCAAGGACTTGCAGCCACTCCCATCGACTTTGGCGGCAAAAGCGCCATCCAGATCACCATGTCGTTTGGCGTCACCTTGCTCGACCCGGATGTTAGCGTCGAGCAATCCATCGAGCGTGCCGACAAAGCGATGTATGCCGCCAAAACCGCCGGCCGCAACTGCACGCGCATGTGGGAACCCTCCATGTGAAGCACGTAGCACGTAGGATGCGGTGAGGAACGAACCGCATCAATCGCGCCATTCGCCCCCCCCGGCAGCGGCAGGATGCAAGGCAAGTGCTAGGGTAGGGTCACCACCGCGTCCATGCGGAATTTGCCTCGAATGCCGCACGCCGTGCGGCGATGCGCTCCACGAGAAGCCGGCTTCCCTTGCGCTCGGCCAGGTCGACCGTAAGAAAAGCAGCCTGCTGCCGAGCATAGGGGCGGCACGGCAATATTCCGTCATGGTTTGGTTGGCCGGCTTGTCCGTTTGCGGTGATTTTCGCGAACGATGCGGTTCGTTCCTCACCACATCCTACCGGGGAGGCTATTCGCTTGGCTTGCGCTTCCCGCGCAGCCAGTGGATCAGCCACAGTGCGGCGCCCAGCAGCAAGCGTAGCCCGAATGCCGTGCAGCACGTAGCACGTAGGATGCGGTGAGGAACGAACCGCATCAATCGCGCCATTCGCCCCCCCCGGCAGCGGCAGGATGCAAGGCAAGTGCTCGGGTAGGGTCACCACCGCGTCCATGCGGAACCCGCCTCGAATGCCGCACGCCGTGCGGCGATGCGCTCCACGAGAAGCCGGTTTCCCTTGCGCTCGGCCAGGTCGACCGTAAGAAAAGCAGCCTGCTGCCGAGCATAGGGGCGGCACGGCAATATTCCGTCATGGTTTGGTTGGCCGGCTTGTCCGTTTGCGGTGATTTTCGCGAACGATGCGGTTCGTTCCTCACCACATCCTACCGGGGAGGCTATTCGCTTGGCTTGCGCTTCCCGCGCAGCCAGTGGATCAGCCACAGTGCGGCGCCCAGCAGCAAGCCCGAATGCAGTGCAGCGGAATCCGGGAATCAGCCGGCGTGATTTGCTCCCCCGGATTTCATTCCATCCGGACTCTACGCTTACTGCTCACCGGGCGGATACGGCTGGTGTGAGTGCGGCCCGTCATGCGGGGTTAAATTAGCGCTTGGCGTTATTTTAGTTTTTGCCTGAAATCTGAAGCACCGTCGAAGTGTGCTTTACGTTTAACGCACAGCACCTTTACAATTAAGACGTCTTCTCTTTACGTTTGTTGCCATGACCGCCGACCTGCGCCGTTCCATACTCGATGCCATCGCCCATGACGGGAGCAATGTCGCTGCCCGGCTGGCCGGGTTGCACGGTGTGTCGCGCCAGTCGGCCAGCGCCTGGCTGGCGAAGCTGAAGCGGGATGGGGTCGTAACTTCGTCCGGCGTGGGGCGCGGCGTGCGCTACCAGTTGGCAGTGCGGGCAAACGTGCAGCAGTCTTACCAACGCGCCGGGTTGAGCGAGGACCGGGTGTGGCGCGAAGTGATCGCACCGCAGGTGGCCGATTTGCCGCCCAATGTGCGCGACATCTGGCACTACGCTGTTACGGAAATGGTAAACAATGCCATCGACCATTCCGGTTCCGCACGGGTGGTGGTGGAATTGCTGCGCGACGCGCTCAATACCACGGTGTATGTCGCGGATGAGGGCGAGGGTATCTTCCTCAAGATTCAGCGCGCACTCAACCTTTACGATCCGCGCGAGGCGATCCTGGAACTGGCCAAAGGCAAGCTGACCACCGATCCGGAGCATCATACGGGCGAGGGGATTTTTTTCTCGTCCAAGGTGATGGATGCCTTCGATATCCGCTCCGGCACGCTGCACTTCATGCACGACGAGTGGGGTGCGGCTGTGTTGCTGGAGCGCGCTGCCGATGCGGGCGGTACGCTGGTATTGATGCGCTTGGCCAACGATAGCGCACGCACTTTGCAGGGGGTGTTCGATCAGTTTGCCGCGCCGGAGGACTACACGTTTGCCAAGACCATCGTGCCAGTCCGGCTGGCACAGCATGAAGGGGAAAAGCTGATTTCGCGCTCACAGGCCAAGCGGTTGACCATGCGCTTTGAACGATTTCAAACAGTCGTGCTGGATTTCACCGGCGTGGAGGAAATCGGCCAAGCGTTTGCCGATGAGGTGTTCCGCGTATTCCAGCAAGCGCATCCGGCCACGGCCTTGGTGCCGACCAATATGACGTCGGCTGTGGAGATGATGTTCAAACGGGTGACGACGCGATAGGCATGGATTCCGGCCAGCCGGAACGCGCAACCCAAACCCCGTCCTCGCGCCGTTCCGCGACGAACAGCGCCCCCGCCACCTTGGCGACTCGTCAGGTCTCGCCGAACCTCGCCGATCTCGCGTGTTCCCCGCGCCCAGCAGCAAGAGGTGCTCCGATCACCTTGCCATCGCGGCGGCGGGGCGCTTGACTGTTGGGGTTGGTGTCCTCGTTGCCCAGCTAAAATCGTAGTGACGGCGGCGGCCCTTTGCCTTGGTAACAAACGCAGAATAGACGATCTCGCGCAGCGTGTAGGGTCCGTCTGCGGGCTGGTACATGAATTCACAGGAACGGAAACCGGGCTTCGTCTATTTTATCTAAACGAAAAAACAAAGCGAAGCTGACCCCTTTGGCGCTTTCATGGGTTTATAGCCGCGCCAAGGGAGCGACTGCAGTGTTGTCATCAGGCCCGGTTTATAGGGATTTATTGGCATGTATACGCGCATTGACGTATAAATATGAATAAATTGATATAGGATCGAGCAGCATGGACAAGATCGGCAATCCTTTCTCGCCCGGCGCGGGCGCCCCACCACCGGAATTGGCCGGTCGTGACGGCATTCTGGAGCAGGCCCGCGTGCTGCTGGGCCGGGTTCGCGCCCGCCGCCCCGAAAAGAGTTTGCTGCTGACGGGCCTGCGCGGTGTGGGAAAAACCGTGCTGCTCAACGAAATCGAGCGCCTGGCCCGGGATGGCGGTTACCGCACCATTCTCGTGGAGGCCCATGAGGGCAAGCCGCTGGCTGTTCTGCTGGCACCACACCTGCGCCGCCTGCTGTTCGAATTGGACCGGCTAGCCGGCGTCGGGCACAAGGCGCGGCGCGGTCTCGCCGTGCTCAAGAGCTTTGTCGGCGCCATTCGGATCAAGGTGGGCGAGATCGATATCGGCGTGGATATCGAACCCGAGCCGGGCGCGGCCGATAGCGGCGATCTCGAAGTGGATCTGCCCAACCTCTTTACAGCCGTTGCCGAGGCTGCAGAAGAACGTGGCTCCGCAGTGGCCATCCTGATCGATGAAATCCAGTACCTGGATACTTCCGAGTTGAGCGCGCTGATCATGGCCATGCACAAGATGCAGCAGCGCCAGCTCCCCTTGGTCCTCATCGGCGCCGGCCTGCCCATTCTTCCCGGGCTGGCTGGTGAATCGAAGTCCTACGCCGAACGGCTGTTCAGCTTTCCCGATGTCGGTCCCCTCGCGGAACCTGATGCCGCCAAGGCCCTGCGCGAACCGATAGAAGAAGCAGGAGAGTTGATTGAACCCGCAGCGTTGCAAGAGATATACAGGATGACCAAGGGATATCCTTACTTTTTGCAGGAGTGGGGCTACCAGGCATGGAACCACGCAACAGTCTCGCCGATCTCCATTCAGGTCATCCGCGAGACAACGGATGTAGTGACCAAACGCCTCGACGAAAACTTTTTCAGGGTGCGGTTTGATCGCCTCACGCCCAGGGAGAGGCAATATTTGCGTGCCATGGCGGAGCTTGGTCCCGGGCCTTATCGAACGGGAGATATCGCCGACAACTTGCATGCGAAAATTACCACTCTGGGCCCAGTGCGAGCCAGCCTCATTAAAAAGGGTATGGTCTACAGCCCTTCCCATGGCGAGATGGCGTTCACCGTGCCGTTGTTCGACGAATTCATACGGCGCGCGATGCCAGAGTTTGAGCCTTTAAGATGAGCGTCGTCGGTCAGCCAGAACGCGTCACGCAACACACAAAACCATTTCGTGCCTGACCCATTGACTGAACGAAAAAACAAAGCGAAGCTGACCCCTTTGGCGTTTGGCGTTTTCTTCCCGACCTCCACGCCAATGGTGGTGGTCGGATTTTGTCGCGCAGCACGAATCCAATGACATCTTTCCATTGCTAGTCATGCCTAATTCAAAAGACACCTACAGCCGGCCCTCTGACACCCCGAGTTCTGTCGTCCGGGAGGACACCATCGAATACGGCTTCATCGGCAAACTCCAAAGCCTCAAGTACGAATATCGCGAAGACATCCGCGACCGCGCCGCGTTAGAGAAAAACTTCCGCGAAAAATTCGAGGCCCTCAACCGCGTCCGGCTCACCGATGGCGAATTCCCGCGCCTGCTGGAGGAAATCATCACCCCCGATGTCTTCACCGCCGCCCGCACCTTGCGCGAGCGCAACAGCTTCACCCGCGACGACGGCACGCCGCTGAACTACACCTTGGTCAACATCAAGGACTGGTGCAAAAACACGTTCGAGGTCGTCAACCAGCTCCGCATCAACACGGACAACAGCCACCACCGCTACGATGTCCTTCTGCTCATCAACGGTGTGCCCTGTGTGCAGATCGAGCTGAAAACCCTCACCGTCAGCCCGCGCCGGGCCATGGAGCAGATCGTCGATTACAAGAACGACCCCGGCAACGGCTACACCAAGACGCTGCTGTGCTTCCTCCAGCTCTTCATCGTCAGCAACCGCACTGAGACCTGGTATTTCGCCAACAACAACGCCCGCCACTTCGCCTTCAATCAGGACGAGCGCTTCCTGCCCATCTATCAGTTTGCCGACGAGGCGAACACGAAGATCACCCACCTCGACAGCTTCGCCGAGACCTTCCTCGTCAAATGCACCCTCGGCCAGACCATCAGCCGCTACATGGTGCTCATCGCCAGCGAGCAAAAGCTCATGATGATGCGCCCGTATCAGGTTTATGCCGTGAAGCAGATCGTGGACTGCATCCACCAGAACTGCGGCAACGGTTATATCTGGCACACCACTGGCAGCGGCAAAACGCTCACGTCCTTCAAGGCCGCAACACTGCTCAAGGACAACCCCGACATCGAAAAATGCCTGTTCGTCGTGGATCGCAAAGACCTCGACCGCCAGACCCGCGAGGAATTCAACAAATTCCAGGAAGGCTGCGTCGAGGAAAACACCAACACCGGCGCGCTCGTCCGTCGCCTGTTGTCAGACGACTACGCCGACAAGGTCATCGTCACCACCATCCAAAAGCTCGGCCTCGCGCTGGATGAAAACAGCAAGCGCAACAAGCAGCGAAAAAATAACGACCAACTGACCTACAAAGAGCAGCTCGAACCGCTGCGCGACAAACGCATCGTCTTCATCTTCGACGAGTGCCACCGCTCCCAGTTCGGCGATAACCATCAGGCGATCAAAGCGTTTTTCCCTCAGGCCCAGCTTTTCGGCTTCACCGGCACGCCCATCTTCGAACAAAACGCCAGCGCCAAACAGTTCGAGGGCGAATCCGGTCAGTTCAAGACCACTGAAGACCTCTTCCAAAAGCAACTCCACGCCTACACCATCACCCACGCCATCGAAGACGGGAACGTCCTGCGTTTCCACGTCGATTACTTCAAGCCCGAAGGCAAAAAGTTGCCCAAGCCCGGAGAAGCCCTCGAAAAGAAAAAGATCATCGAGGCCATCCTGCAAAAGCACGACGCCGCCACCGGCCAGCGCCGCTTCAATGCCCTGCTCGCCACCGCCTCCATCAACGACGCCATCGAATACCACGCACTGTTCAAGGCCATGCAGGCAGAAAAGCAGGCCGCCGACCCCGACTTCCAGCCACTCAACATCGCCTGCGTCTTCTCCCCGCCCGCCGAGGGCGATGCCGATGTGAAGCAGATTCAGGAAGACCTGCCGCAGGAAAAGGAGGACAACGCCGTCGAGCCCGAGCAGAAAAAAGCCGCGCTAAAATCTATACTCGCCGACTACAACACCCCCTACGGAACCAACCACACCCTCGGCGAGTTCGACCTCTACTACCAGGATGTGCAAAAGCGCATCAAAGACCAGCAGTGGCCCAATGCAGATTTTCCCCACGCGCAGAAAATCGACATCACCATCGTGGTGGACATGCTGCTCACCGGCTTCGATTCCAAATACCTGAACACGCTCTACGTGGACAAAAACCTCAAGCACCACGGCTTGATCCAGGCCTTCTCTCGCACCAACCGCGTGCTCAACGGCACCAAGCCCTACGGCAACATCCTCGACTTCCGCCAGCAGCAGGACGCCGTGGATGCCGCCATCGCCCTCTTCTCCGGCGAAAAATCCGGCCCGCAGGCCCGCGAAATCTGGCTCGTGGACAAAGCCCCCGTCGTCATCCAGAAGTTAGATGCCGCCGTGCAAAAGCTCGACGCCTTCATGAAATCCCAAGGCCTGGCCAGCGCCCCCGAGGCCGTGCCCAACCTCAAGGGCGACGACGCCCGCGCCGCCTTCATCAACCACTTCAAGGAAGTGCAGCGCCTCAAAACCCAGCTCGACCAATACACCGACCTCACCGACGACAACGCCGCCGCCATCGAGCAGATCATCCCCAAGGAAAACCTGCTCGGCTTTCGCGGCGCTTATCTGGAGACCGCCCAGCGCCTTAAAGCACAGCAGGGCAAAGGCGGTGACAAACCCGCGCCGGACGGCGTGGACCAGCTCGATTTCGAGTTCGTCCTCTTTGCCTCCGCCCTCATTGATTACGACTACATCATGGGCCTCATCTCCCGCTTCTCCCAGCAGACGCCGGGCAAGCAGAAGATGAGCCGCGAGCAGCTCATCGGCCTCATCCAGTCCGATGCCAAGTTCATGAACGAGCGCGAGGACATCGCCGCCTACATCGCCACCCTGAAAGCGGGCGAAGGCCTCTCCGAGGCCGCCATCCGAGACGGCTATACCCGCTTCAAAGCGGAAAAAGACGCCGCCGAACTCGCCGCCATCGCCGCCCGGCACCACCTCGCCACCGCCGCCCTGCAAAGCTTCGTGGACGGCATCCTGCAACGCATGATTTTCGACGGCGAGCAACTCAGCGACCTCATGGCCCCGCTGGAACTGGGTTGGAAAGCCCGCACCCAGGCCGAACTCGCCCTCATGGAAGACCTGCACCCGCTCCTCACCAAACGCGCCCAAGGCCGCGACATCTCAGGACTCAGCGCGTATGAGCAATAAGGCGAAAACCACCACCACGAAGGAAGACGGGAAACCCGCGCTGGTGCCTAAGCTGCGGTTTCCGGAGTTTCGGGATGCGGACGGATGGGAGGAGAAGAATTTAGGCGGCCTATGCAAAATCCGAACAGGCAAGAAAGATGCGAACGAAGGCGCGGCAGACGGCGCATATCCGTTTTTTACGTGCGCCGAGAATCACATATACAGCAGCACATATTCCTTTGATACCGAGGCCATTTTGGTCGCTGGAAATGCAAACGTCGGGCAAACAAAATACTACAACGGGAAGTTTGAGGCATATCAGCGAACCTATGTTCTGACTGATTTCTCAGGCATTAGCGTTCCATATTTATACGCGATTCTGAACGCGAATCTCAGGGAATCGCTATTGGGGCAAGTGCAGGTAAGCGCGATGAGCTACATCAAGCTTCCGATGCTTCAAGAATACGGTTTGCCTGTTCCTCCCACCACCGCCGAACAACAAAAAATCGCCGAGTGCCTGAGCTCCGTGGACGAGCTAATCGCCGCCCAAGCCCGGAAACTGGACGCGCTCAAGACCCATAAAAAAGGGCTGATGCAGCAGCTTTTCCCCCGCGAAGGCGAAACCCAACCCCGCCTCCGCTTCCCCGAATTCCAAAACGCCGGGGAGTGGAGCGAAGGGTGCATCGCCGACATTGGTACCGTATTGCAGGGCTATGGCTTTCCCGAGAGGCATCAGGGGCTTAAAAATGGCGATTACCCTTTCTACAAGGTAAGCGACATCTCGAAGTCTCTTGCCGCTGGGAAGGTGTTTATCGAAGAATCGGTGAACTACATCAACGAGAGCCTCTTGAAGGAACTGAGGGCCAAACCTATCCCAGAGGGCACGACCGTTTTCGCAAAGATTGGTGAGGCGATACGGTCCAACAAGCGAGCGATCACAACCGTCCCTTGCTTAATCGATAACAATGCGGCGGGAGTTAAGCGGATTAAAGGCAAGGCGACTGATTTCTTCATCTATCTCGTGATGGAGCAGATTTCGCTAATCGAACACGCGGGCGGCGTTGTTCCGGCGGTCAACAAATCCGCGATTGAAGCGATACCGGTGAAATTTCCCGAGATTGACGAACAACAACGCATCGCCGACTGCCTCACGACCCTCGACGACCTCATCGCCGCGCAAACCCAAAAGCTCGATGCCCTCAAGACCCACAAGAAAGGGCTGATGCAGCAGCTTTTCCCATCCCCGGAGGAGGTTGAAGCATGAGCGGGCGGGATTCGTGGGCAGTCGTCAAGGATTCCTTGACAACTCAAATGCGATCGGGCCATGAGGCAACTGTCAAGCAATCCTTGACAGTTCAAATCGAGGGTAGCCGCGAGGTGCAGCGCACGGCTACACCGCGTGTAGCAAATCCCATTCTTGCAGCCTATGAAGCAGTTGCCGAGGAATCCTCGGTAACCCGTGAAGGTTGGGGAGAATCGCCATGACGGGCAAAAAACAGAAACAGCAGGGCGTTATCGAGAAACCCACTACCGCCAATCCAGACGAAGGCTTTTCGCCTCTGCTGGGTACCTTGCGCCAGCTCATTGCCGACTCGCGCCAGCAGGTGCTGCGGGCGGTGGATGTGGTGCAGGTGCAGACTTACTGGCACATCGGGCAGCATATTGTGGAGTTCGAACAAGGCGGGGCGCAGCGTGCCGCTTATGGCCGTGGGTTGCTGGTTCGTTTGGGGCAAGCCCTGACGGCGGAGTTTGGGCGCGGTTTTGAAGAGCGCAACTTGCGCAACATGCGCGCCTTCTATGTGAGCTTCCCGAATTGGAACGCACTGCGTTCCGAATTGAGCTGGACGCACTACCGCCTGCTGCTGCGAGTGGACAGCGCCGAAGCGCGGCAGTGGTATGTGCAAGAGACTGCGATCCAGAACTGGAGCACGCGGGCGCTGGAGCGGCAGATTGGCAGCCTGTATTACGAACGGTTGTTGTTAAGCCAGGACAAGGCTGCTGTGACCGCTGAAGCCCAAGCCAACATGGCGGCGCTGGAACAGTCGCCCCGCGCTTTTGTCCGCGATCCGGTGATGCTGGAGTTTCTTGGCTTGCCCGACTCAGGCCGCCTGCTGGAAGCCAGGCTGGAAACGGCGTTGATGGACAAGCTGCAACAGTTTTTGATGGAGCTGGGCAAGGGCTTTGCCTTTGTGGCCCGCCAGCAGCGCATCAGCACCGAAACGCAAGATTTCTACATCGATCTGGTGTTTTACAACTATTTGCTCAAGTGCTTTGTGCTGATTGACCTGAAAACCGGGCCGCTCACGCACCAGGATGTAGGGCAGATGGACATGTATGTGCGCATGTACGATGACCTGCGCCGGGGCGAGGGGGACAACCCCAGCGTGGGCATTTTGCTGTGCGGCAGCAAAGACAAGTCGGTGGTGCGCTATTCCGTGCTCAACGGCAGCGAGCAGCTATTTGCGAGCAAGTACCGTTTGGTGTTGCCCAGCGAAGAGGAGCTGCGGCTGGAGATGCAGCGCGACCGGGAAGAAATTGAAGCCCACCAAGACCTGCGTGGCGAAGACAACGACGATAGCGAAAAATGACTGAACAGAACCAAAAACAACTGGGCAAGACGCTCTGGAACATCGCCGACCAACTGCGCGGGGCGATGAACGCGGACGATTTCCGCGACTACATGCTGTCCTTCCTGTTCCTGCGCTACCTCTCGGACAATTACGAGACGGCGGCGAAGAAGGAGCTGGGCAAAGACTATCCCACACTCGACGCGGACGACCGTCGCGTGCCGCTGTCCCTCTGGTATGCCAACAACCCGGACGACATCACCGAGTTCGAAAAACAAATGCGCCGCAAGGTGCATTACGTCATCCAGCCGCCGCACCTGTGGAACAGCATCGCCAATCTGGCCCGTACCCAAAATGGCGAACTGCTTAACACGCTGCAGGCGGGTTTCAAATACATCGAAAACGAATCCTTCGAGAGCACCTTCAACGGCCTGTTCTCGGAGATTAACCTCGGCTCGGACAAGCTCGGCCGCAAGTATGAAGACCGCAACGCCAAGCTCTGCGCCATCATCGCGGAGATCGCCAAAGGGCTGGCGGAATTCTCCTCAAACATTGATGCGCTAGGCGATGCCTACGAATATCTGATCGGCCAGTTTGCCGCCGGTTCCGGCAAGAAGGCGGGCGAGTTCTACACCCCGCAGCAGATTTCCGACATCCTCTCCGCCATCGTTACCCTCGACAGCCAGGAACCCGCCACCGGCAAGAAAGACCGCCTGGCCAGCGTGCTCGACTTCGCCTGCGGCTCCGGCTCGCTGCTGCTCAACGTGCGCAAACGCATGGGGCCGCACGGCATCGGCAAGATTTACGGCCAGGAAAAGAACATCACCACCTATAACCTGGCGCGCATGAACATGCTGCTGCACGGGGTGAAGGACACGGAGTTCGAGATCTACCACGGCGACACCCTGACCAACGATTGGGACATCCTGCGCGAGCTGAACCCCGCCAAGAAACCCGCGTTCGATGCCGTCGTTGCCAATCCACCTTTCAGCTACCGCTGGGACCAGACCGACGCCATGGGCGAAGATGTGCGCTTCAAAAACCACGGCCTCGCCCCCAAGTCCGCCGCCGATTTCGCCTTCCTCCTGCACGGCTTTCACTTCCTCAAAGACGAAGGCGTGATGGCCATCATCCTGCCCCACGGCGTGCTGTTCCGTGGCGGTGCCGAAGAACGCATCCGCACCAAGCTGCTCAAAGACGGCCACATCGACACCGTCATCGGCCTGCCCGCGAACCTGTTCTACTCCACCGGCATCCCGGTGTGCATCCTCGTGCTCAAGAAGTGCAAGAAGCCCGACGACGTGCTGTTCATCAACGCCGCCGAGCACTTCGTGAAAGGCAAACGCCAGAACCAACTGACGGACGAGCATATCGCCAAGATCATCGAGACTTACCAATTCCGCAAGGAAGAGGACCGCTACTCCAAGCGCATCAGCATGGAGCGAATCGCCGAGGAAGGCTACAACCTGAATATCTCGCGCTACATCAGCACGGCGGTGGGCGAGGAGGAGATCGACCTCGCGGCGACCCATGCGAGCTTGGTGGAAATCGAGAATGCGATCCAGATAGCGACTGCGAAACACAATGAATTCCTGAAAGAGCTGGACAAGCCGCTGTTACCGTCGGCGGACTGAAGTTCGTCGTGGATTTGGAAGCGGCGTTAGGGAGCCAAAGCGGCAGCCAACGCAGCCGGGGGTCAGCTTCGCTTTGTTTCTTGTTGAACGGCATTTCATCCCCTCCTGAGCAGTACGTGGAGGTTGTGTAGTGACGAAGCCAGGCACAATCCACGCTTTCTTGAGGTGATCGATTGAAAAAAGACGGCCGCTACGATGTTTCCGGTTTGGCTGAGGCCCAGTTTGAGCCCGGCTCGAACGACCAAGTGCTCAAGAATCGGCTCGGCATCACGTCGCCCCAGGCGATGGACGATGCCGAGACGCGTGCCTTGGAAAAAGCACTGCTCGGGCTTGTCGTTGACTACGATGAGCGCCATCGTTTCAGCGCGGCGGATATTTGCAAGTTGCACAAGCGCTGGCTCGGCGCGATTTACGAATGGGCGGGTGAGTTTCGGCAGGTGAATATCAGCAAGGGGGACTTCCCATTTGCCGCAGCCGCTCGGGTTCCGGCGCTGATGGCGGAATTTGAGAGAAACGTGTTAGCACGGTATACGCCGTGCAACTTCAAAGACCGGGCGGATGTCGTGCGGGCGCTGGCGGAGACCCATGTAGAGCTGGTGCTGATTCATCCGTTTCGCGAGGGGAACGGCCGCGCGGCGCGCGTGCTTTCAATCCTGATGGCCTTGCAAGCGGGCTTGCCCTTGCTGGATTTCAGTGTGATTGCAGAGGAAAAGAAACCGGAGTATTTCGCGGCGGTGCAGGCGGGTTTGGACAAAAACTATCAGCCGATGGAGCGGCTGTTCGCCGAGATTATCGAGCGGAGCCTCGCGTCGGCGTGAGCGGCGCGGATTTGGCGCTTTCTTCCAACATGCGGGCAACCGATGCGACCGGGCTACCCGTCTCGATGGCGGTGGAGCTGGCGACGCTCGTGATCAGCGCTTTGCGGAATTTCGCCGGGTCGCGCAGATAGGGGTTCGTCTCGATGAGGGGCTTTTGTTTCATGTGCAAATTATAACAGTACGAAAATGGGCGCGCGCTCCATTTTTCATAGACCGGCAAGCCAAAGAGCCCAAGGTGTCAGCTTCGCTTCGTTTCTTGTTGAACGGCATTTCATCCCCTCCTGAGCCGCACGTGGAGTTTGGATTGACATAGAAGCCGGCCGGAGGCGGAAGCCGGAGCGCGAGCGTTACAGCGCTGTTAGCGCTTCACCGTCGCCCGGCTACTGATCACGCCACTGGCGACAATGAGGGCGATCGCGATCCAGGAGGCGAGCGGTAGTACCTCACCCCACAGCAAAATCCCGAACAGACTCGCGAAAATCACGGTGCTGTAGGCGAGGCTGCCGACCACCAGGGTGTTGCCCAGCCGATAGGCGCGCGTCATGGCGAGTTGCGCCAGCGTCGCAGTGCTGCCCAGTCCGAGCAATATGGGCAGGGTCTCCCAGGTGATGGCGTGGAACTTGTGGACGAGCATCCACAAGCCTGCGCCGATGGTGCAGACCAGCGTGAAATAGAACACCACCCGCCATTCCGGTTCGCCCGCCTGCCCCAGTTGCCTGACGTTGAGATAGGCCACCCCGGCGAGCATGCCGGACCCCAGGCCGAGCAGGCGCGGCCAGAAATCCGCGCCGTCGAAACTGGGGTTGAGCAGCAGCACTACTCCCGAAAAGCCGATGATAAGCGCACCGATCAGCCACCACTGGGGTTTTTGTTTCAACACGACGGTCAGCAGCAGCGCCAGGAACAGGGGCGAGGTGTAGTTGAGCGTGATGGCGCTGGCCAGGGGGAGTGCGCCGATGGCGTAGAAAAACATCATCAGCGCGAAGAAGCCGGATAGTCCGCGCCAGATGTGCATGCGCCGATGCAGTGTGCTGAGGGAGAGCCCCTGCTGCCGGACGATGGCATAGATCACGACCAATCCGATCAGGGAGCGGTAGAACACCAGTTCCGCGATGGAGAAGTGCTTGACGCCGAGTTTGACGAACACGCCCATCAGGGCGAACAGAAAGCCGGCGACGACCATCCAACCGGATTTCATGCGGATTCACCACGGAGAGGCACGACAATCACGAGGTCAGGCATGATCCTGAGATCCAATAGGGTCAGCTTCGCTTTGTTTTTTCTTGAACGCCATTTCATCCCTTCCTGAGCAAGCCCGGATACAGCGCAACGGAATCCGGGAGGATTTCGCTGGTGTGAGTACACCCCGTCGTGCAGGGTTAAATTAGCGCTTGGCGTTATTTTAGTTTTTGCAGAGAATCTAAAACAATGTCTAGCAGACTGTCGGACTTGAAGAATCGACGCGCAAAGGGTCAAGCAGGCAAGCCGCGCAGCGGCTGCTCGCAAAATTCGGCTGGGCGAGGACAGATTTTGACGATTTTACAGGTCAATAGCCATTCTATTGACCAAAAAAGCGGCGAAATATGGACCGTCCAGGCGGATTCGCAGCCGATTTCCTTTAAGTCCGACAGGTTGCTAGGCCTATTTCCAACCAAATGGGTTGGCTTCGGTTTGCTCTATCCATGTTCATCGTTTTCATGCCCATTCGCTACTTGCGAATAGCTAATGTCCCGGCGCCAAGCCCAGCAGGAATGACTAAACCTTTCTTGTTTTTCTTTATTCAAGAAATGAGAATATTGACTTGCGCGTACCGTGAAGTTTAATATTTGCAACACTAATTCTTATTTCAAGAAACGAGAATATGCCAAAAATAAGCAATCGGCAGGCTGCGCTCAAACCGCAAGACCTCTACGTGCTGCTGGCGTTGTTAAGCCGTGGTGGCGGCAGCGCGAGTTATACGGAACTGGCGGAACAGACCGGCTTGGCAGTCTCGGCGGTGCATGGCGCGCTTAAACGCGCGGCCGTGGCGCGGCTTGCAATGTTTGAGGAGCGTCGCCCGGTGGTGCTGAAGCCGCAGTTGCGGGAGTTTGTGCTGTTTGGCGCCAAGTATGCGTTTGCTCCAGTGTGGGGTACGCTCACGCGCGGCGTTCCCACGGCTTATGGCGCTGCACCGTTGAACAGCGTCATTGCGCCTTCCAGCGACCCGGTTCCGGTGTGGGCGCATCCCAAGGGTACGGTGCGCGGGCTGAGTCTGGCGCCGCTGTATCCGTCAGTGCCAGATGCCGCACTCAAGGACGAGCGTTTGTATGCCATCCTCGCGCTGTTCGATGCGATCCGGAGCGGTCAGGCCCGCGAGCGTGATGCCGCCCAGAAGCTGCTGGAGGCGTTTTTTCAATGAGGGCGCAATACCCGAATCTAGCCAAGATTGAGCTTATTGCGCACGCGCTCGGGGCGTTGCGAGAGCGGCTGGTGTTTGTGGGTGGTTGTGCGGTGGATTTGTTACTGACTGACCCGGCCGCTGCGCCAACACGGGTGACTTACGATGTGGATCTGGTGGCGCAGGTGGCCGCTCTGGCGGGGTATCACGCGCTGGAAAAGCAGTTCGCCCAGCTTGGTTTCAAACGGGATTTGGCTCAAGACGCGCCAATTTGCCGCTGGCGTTACAACAATCTGGAAGTGGACCTGATGCCGATGGACTCGGACGTTCTCGGCTTTGCCAATCGTTGGTACCCATTGGCGGTGCAAACGGCAAATGAGGTCGCGCTGCCGGCCGGAATGACCATTCGCCTGATTAACGCGCCCGCCTTCCTGGCCACAAAATTCGAGGCATTTGCCGATCGGGGCCGGGGTGATCTGCTGGGCAGCCATGACCTGGAAGATATCGTCAATGTGGTGGATGGCAGGCCAGAGCTTGTTTCCGAAATCGCCTTGAGTGCAACTGAACTGCGCCAGTATCTGGCAGGGCAATGCAGGGCGCTTTTGGCTAACCCGGATTTTATGAATACCTGCCCGGCATGGTATTTCCGGACGAGTCGCTTGCCGAGCGCGTGAAGCTGTTGGCGCTAAGATTCGAACAAATTGGGGAGTTGGATTAGCAAGCGTAGCCCGGACGCAGCACAGCGGAATCCGGGAATCAGCCGGCGTGATTTGATTCCCCGGATTTCATTTCATTCCATCCGGGCTTGTATTGCTATGAACCGAGAGTCCGCTCGGACTACGACACCACGATCAGGTAGATCAACAGCAGGTTGATCAGCACCGAAATCAACGCCACGCTCTGCCACAGCCTTAGCGGGTCGCGCTCCGCCAGCGACATGCGCGGCGGCGGGAGGAGTGGGCTGGATTCTCCGCGCTCCAATGCAAGCAGCAGTTCTTCCGCAGTCTCGAAGCGGTTTTTCGGGTCGCGCGCCACGGCTTTCAGCACGATGCTTTCCAGCCATTGCGGGATGTCCGGACGGTAGCGCGTGGGCGGGACCGGTTCGCCGAAACGCGGGTGCTGAAACGGTTCGATTTCGCCGTAGGGGTATTTGCGCGTGAGCAGGTGGTAGAGCGTGACGCCGGCGGCGTAGAGGTCGGTCTGGGGCGTGGCCGGTTCGCTGCCGAAGAGTTCCGGGGCCATGAAGCTGGGGGTGCCGGCGTTGCCTTCGGGGCGCTCGTGCACGGCGCCGGTGTTGAGCGCGACGCCGAGGTCGAGGATGCGCAGTTTGCCGTCGTCGCCCAGGTGCAGGTTGGCCGGTTTGATGTCGCGGTGGATGATGTCGAGGCGGTGCAGCGCGCCCAGGCCCTTGGTGAGGCGGATGCCGATCTGGGCGACGTCGGCGATGGGAAAATGCTGCCCGCAGTCGAGCTTTTGCTGTAGCGTGGCGCCCTCGTGATAGGTCATCGCGTAATAGAGATAGTGGCGCTTGTCGGCGCCGAGCGGGATGACCTGCGGGAAGTAGTGGGCCAGCACGCGCTTGGCCAGCCATTCTTCGGCGAGCAAGCCGGCGCAGCTTTGCGCGTCCTCGGCCAGTAGCGGCTGCAACGTTTTCAGCACCAGAACCTGGCCGCTGGCCGTGTGGCGCACCTGGTACAGCAGCGTGGCGCGCGATTCGTGCAGCAGTTGCAGCACTTCGAAATCGTCGATGCGCTGGCCGGGATTGAGGCGCGGCGGCAGCGCTAGGTCGCGCCCCTCCACCAGCAGGTCGCGCAGATTGCCGTCGGCCACGCGGTCGATGCGCACCACCAGGGCAGTGACGTTGTCCTGGCTGCCCTCAGCCTGGGCGCGTGCGATCAGATCTTCCGCGGCACGTTGCGGGCTCGGGTGCAGATTCAGAATCTCATGCATCGTGCGCTGTCCCAGCGGCTCCCACACGCCGTCGCACACCAGGACGAACACGTCGCCCGGCCGCAGCTCGCCTTCGGCGTAGTCCATGACCAGGTGCTGGTCCAGGCCGACCGCGCGCTTGAGCACGTGCTGCATGTCGGGGCGGTCCCATACGTGGTCGGTGGTCAGTTGCTGGAGTTGCTCGCCGCGCAGACGGTAGATGCGGGTGTCGCCGACGTGCGCCAGGGTGTAGCGATTGCCGCGCAGCACCAGAGCCGAGAGGGTGCAGGACATGCCCGCGAGTTCGCGGTGGGAGGCGGCCTGGGCCAGCAGCCAGCGGTTGATTGCGGCCAGCACTTTGTCCAGGGCGTGGGGGATTTCCCAGGTGTCCGGGGTGGCGTAGTAGTCGGCGAGGACGCCGCGCACCGTGGATTCCGCCGCCTCGCGCCCGCCGGCAGCGCCGCTCACGCCGTCGGCCAGCGCCAGCAGCACGCCCTTGGCCGCCAGCTCGGCGCCTTCCGGCGTGGCTGCGCCGGCGAAGTCTTCGTTGCGCTCGCGGCGGCCGGCCTGGCTGGCCTGGCCCAGGGTGATTTCAAGAGGCATAGTTTTTCTGAGTGCTGAGTGCTGAGTGCTGAGTGCTGAGTGCTGAGTGCTGAGTGCTGAGTGCTGAGTGCTGAGAGGTTAGCGCAAATCCGCAGCATCCAACACCCGGACTTGCCTCACACCTTGGCGCCGCTCAGGTGCGCAGCGCCCCAGGTCGTGCGCCAGCGCGTTTTGACGCTGGCGAGGCCGAGCACGGCGACGACGGCAAGTGCCGCGAAGATCAACAGCCCGGCCTGGTAGCTGCCGGTGAGTTGCTTGGAGTAACCCAGGCTGGATGCGAGATAGAAGCCACCGACGCCGCCCGCCATGCCGACCAATCCGGTCATGACGCCGATTTCCTTGCGGAAGCGCTGCGGCACCAACTGGAAGACCGCGCCGTTACCCATGCCCAAGCTGAGCATGGCGGCCACGAACACGGTCAGCGCCATCCATGCCTGGGAAAGGCCGAAGCTGACCACGAACAGGAACATGGCGGCGAGGGTGTACATCGCCAGCAGCGAGCGTATGCCGCCGATGCGGTCCGCTACGGCGCCGCCGATGGGGCGCACCAGGGAGCCGGCGAACACGCAGGCGGCGGTGAAGTAGCCCGCGGTAACCGGGCTCAGGCCGTACTGGTCGTTGAAGTAGATGGTGAGCGAGGATGCCAGCCCGACGAAGCCGCCGAAGGTGACGCTGTAGAAGAACATGAACCACCAGGCGTCCTTGTCCTTCAGCACCTGCATGTATTGATGCAGCGACTTGGCGGGCGGACATTCCGGGCTGTCCTTGGCGAGCAGCACATAGACCGCGAAGGCGATGGCCAGGGGAATGATGGCGAGGCCGAAGACGTTGTTCCAGCCATACCAGATCGCCAGCGTCGGCGCGAACAGCGCGGCCAGCACCGTGCCGGAATTGCCGGCGCCGGCGATGCCCAGCGCGGTGCCCTGGTGCTGCGGCGGATACCAGCGCGAAGCCAGCGGCAGCGCCACCGCGAACGAGGCGCCCGCCATGCCGAGGAACACACCCAGCAGCAGCACCTGCTGGAAGGTGTGCACGCCCATGATCCAGGCGGTGGCCAGTGCGGCGATCACGATCACCTGGCCGATAAGTCCGGCGCGCTTGGGTTTGAGGTGGTCCACCAGCACTCCCATGACGATGCGCAGCAAGGCCCCGGCCAGCACCGGGGTCGCCACCATCAGGCCTTTCTGCGCGGGGCTCAGGCCCAGGTCGGCGGCGATCTGCACCCCGAGCGGACCGAGCATGACCCACACCATGAAGGAGAGGTCGAAATAGAAAAATGCCGCGAACAGCGTGGGCGGATGCCCGGCCTTCCAGAACCCGGAATTCATGCCGCCCCCTGGATGTCGAGATACACCACGCCGGCCTCGACCTTGGCCGGGTAAGTCGGCACGCAGCCTTCGTCCGGTGCAATGGCGTGGCCGTCCTTGAAGCAGATGTTGATGCCGTGCAGCGGGCAGGTGACCTTGTCGCCGGAGACGATGCCTTGCGACAGCGGGCCGCCCTTGTGCGGGCAGCGGTCGTTCATGGCGAACACGGCGTCGGCGTCGGTGCGGAATACGGCGATGTTGCCGCCGGCGTGCTTCACCACGCGCGCTCCCAGTTTGGGGATGTCGTCCAGGGTTGCTACTTTGGTCCAGTTGCTCATCATCATGTTCCTCGTTTCGTGAGGCGGATTGCTTGGTCCGCCCCGAATTTTCCGTCTCACCCGCGGAGGCGGGTGCCCAGGCTGGATTCCGGCTTGCGCCGGAATGACGGCATGCTTAGACCGTCAGCGTTTCGAACTCGTGCTTCTCCACGCCTTCCCTGGCGCGTTCCAGCCACGGGTCCTTTTCGCCTTGCAGGGCATACATCAGGCGCTCGTACAGGGCCTTGCGATTCGGCGCGTCTTCCAGCACCTTGGCCTTGACGTAGTCCATGCCGACGCGCTCCACCCAGTGCACGGTGCGGTCGAGGTAGCGCGCTTCTTCGCGGTAGAGCTGGAGGAAAGCGCCGCTGTATTCCAGCACTTCCTCGGCGGTTTTGACCTTGACCAGGAACTGCGCCACTTCGGTCTTGATGCCGCCGTTGCCGGCAACGTAGATTTCCCAGCCGGAATCGACGCCGATCACGCCCACGTCCTTGATCGCGGCTTCGGCGCAGTTGCGCGGGCAGCCGGAGACGGCGAGCTTGACCTTGTGCGGCGACCACATCTTCCAGAAGGCCTTCTCCAGGTCTATGCCCATCTGCGTGGAGTTCTGCGTGCCGAAGCGGCAGAACTCGCTGCCGACGCAGGTTTTCACCGTGCGCAGGGCCTTGGCGTAGGCGTGGCCGGAGGGCATGTCGAGGTCGGCCCAGACGTTGGGCAGGTCCTCTTTCTTGATGCCGAACAGGTCGATGCGCTGGCCGCCGGTGACGCGGATCATGGGCACGGCGTATTTGTCCGCGACGTCGGCGATGCGACGCAGGTCGGCAGCGTTGGTGACCCCACCCCACATGCGCGGCACCACCGAATAGGTGCCGTCCTTCTGGATGTTGGCATGGGCGCGCTCGTTGATGAAGCGCGATTGCGGGTCGTCGCGGGCCTCGTGCGGCCAGGTCGAAATCAGGTAATAGTTGAGCGCCGGGCGGCACGAGGCGCAGCCGTTGGGGGTGCGCCATTCGAGGAATTGCATCACCGCGGGAATCGACAGCAGCTTTTGTTCGCGTATGGTCTGGCGCACCGTCTCGTGGGTGTGGTCGGTGCAGCCGCATAGGGATTTTGCCGCCGGTGCGGGCGAGTAGTCGCCGCCCAGGGTAGAGGCAAGGATCTGCTCCACCAGCCCGGTGCAGGAGCCGCACGAACTGGAGGCCTTGGTGTGCTTGCGCACGTCTTCCACGGTGAACAGGCCCTTTTCCTTGATCGCGGAGACGATGGTGCCCTTGCACACGCCGTTGCAGCCGCATACTTCCATGGCGTCGCTCATGGCGGCGGCCTTGTTCTGCCCCTGGTGGCCGCTGTTGCCGAGATGGTCCTGGCCGAACATCAGGTGGTCGCGGATGTCGGCGATGTTGCGGCCCTCGCGCAGCAACTGGAAGTACCAGGCGCCGTCCACCGTATCGCCGTAAAGCACCGCGCCCGCCAGCTTGTTGTCCTGGATCACCAGCTTCTTGTAGACGCCGCCGACCGGGTCGGACAGCAGGATCTCCTCGGTGCCCTCGCCGCCGCTGAAATTGCCAGCGGAGAACAGGTCGATGCCGGTGACCTTGAGCTTGGTCGACACCACCGAACCCGTGTAGCGGCCTATGCCCATTTCGGCGAGGTGATTGGCGCACACCTTGCCCATTTCGAACAACGGCGCCACCAGCCCGTAGGCGATGCCGCGGTGCGACACACACTCGCCCACGGCGTAGATGCGCGGGTCGAAGGTCTGCATGGTGTCGTTGACCACGATGCCGCGGTTGCAGTGGATGCCGGCGGATTCGGCGAGCGCGGTGTTGGGGCGTATGCCGACCGCCATCACCACCAGGTCGGCGGGGACTTCGCTGCCGTCCTTGAATTTGATGGCGGCGACGCGGCCGTCCGCGCCGATCAGTTGCTCCGTGTGCTTTTGCAGCAGGAAGGTGAGGCCGCGCTGCTCCAGGTTTTTCTGCAGCAGTTGGGCGGCGGTCTTGTCGAGCTGGCGCTCCATCAGCCATTCGGCGATGTGCACCACGGACACGTCCATGCCGCGCAGCTTGAGGCCGTTGGCCGCTTCCAGGCCGAGCAGCCCGCCGCCGATGACCACCGCGTGCTTGAACTTGCCGGAAGCTTCGATCATGGCATCCACGTCGTGGATGTCGCGGAAGCTGATGACGCCTTCCAGATCGGCGCCCGGCACCGGCAGCATGAATGGGTTGGAGCCGGTGGCCAGGATGAGCCGGTCGTATTCGGCCGTGGTGCCGTCTTCGGCGTGGACCACGCGGTTCTTGCGGTCTATCTTGACGACGGTCTTGTTGAGGTGGAGGGTGATGCCGTTCTCGGCATACCACTCCACGTCGTTCAACATGATGTCCTTGATGGTCTGCTCGCCCGCCAGCACCGGCGACAGCAGGATGCGGTTGTAGTTGGCGTGCGGCTCGGCGCCGAACACCGTGATGTCGTACAGATCCGGGGCCAGTTTCAGCAGTTCTTCCAGGGTCCTCACCCCGGCCATGCCGTTGCCGACCATGACCAGCTTTATGCGCTCCATAGTGCCACTCCTTATACGTTGCGAGGTTGATTCGTGTCGCGTCGAACGTAGGCATCATTGCCAGGTTAAAGAGTGAGCGCCGTTGCCCATCCCTGCCATTCACGCCAACGCCAGGCTCTCGGAAACGGAGAGGCCGGCGGGCTGCTTGAACAAGCTTTAGCAATAGCCGTGCCACACCCGGCTATCAAGCACATGCGATTGATCCGTAGGGATAAAATTTCGCCCGCAAAAAATTATGCGGCGCCAAGTGGCGCCAAGCACGCACAGCAACAGTGCATGACCCATTTCCGAGCACCAGTATCGAGCGAGGAGCGGGGGTCAGACGGGCGTCAGGCTGCCGGTTTCCACGGCGACGATGGCCTTGGCCTGGTTCATGTCCTGGGTGTAGCCCGCCCCATAGAGGCAACAGGCGAGCTGGTTGACCAGCGGCAGCGGCACCGGCACTTCGCCGCCGAGGGCCTGTTTGATCCAGGCCGCCGTGCTATGCGCATCGTGCCCCGCGGCCTGCGCCGGCAGGGACTTGATGGGGCCGGCCTCGGCCTCGAACAGCACCTGGACGGCGCCGTCGTGGAAATACTCCAACTGCGGGCGGCGCTGCGGATTGGCAAAGGCTTCGCCCTCGGTGCTGCGCAGCAGCAGCGCGTTGGCGCCGGTGTGCACGAAGAATTCGCGCAGCTTGTCGAGATAGCCGGGGTGGCTCACGCTCACCAGGCGCAGCGCCTCGCCGCCGAACGGGTCGATCAGCTTGGCCATGACGTGCGCGGAACTGCGCACCCCGAGCCGGTTGCGCAGCGAGATCAACGTCGCCAGCCCGGGCGAGAGCACGGCCGTCGGCACGAACGCCAGCTTGTCCGCGTCGAGTGCCTGCTGTGCCTGGGCCAGACTGGCGCTGGGCAGCACGCCCAGTTCGCGCAGGATGTAGGCGGATGCCACGCACCCGTGGCCTTCCAGCGTGCCGTGCAGCAGCACCGGCACGCCGAAACGCTGCAGCAGCAGCGCCAGCAGGGGCAGCAAATTGGGCTGGCGGCGCGCGCCGTTATAGGTGGGGATGACCACCGGGCGAACGCCGCCGTCGGGCGCGTGCAGCGGATAGACCCGCGGCGCCAGGGCGTTGTGGAAGCCGAGCAGCTCGGACACGGATTCCGATTTCACGCGCAGGGCCAGCAGGATGGCGCCCAGTTCCAGTTCCGGCACGCCGCCGTCCAGCATCGCGCCGTAGAGCTGGAACGCGTCCTCGACGTCGAGATCGCGGCAGCCGTCGCGGGCGCGCCCGATTTCCTTGATGAAGTGGGTAAAGTTCATATCATCCTTAAAACCGCAGTTCGTTCACCACAGAGACACAGAGGCGCAGAGAAAACAGTCGGTTAGCAAAATACTTCCAGTCGCCAAACTGGTGAATGATGTGCGCAGGATCGTTTGCTTGTTTTTGCGAGTTGGGCGACAAGCCGCCCATCCCTGCAAACCCCGTTTTACCCTATAAAAAGTAGTTGGACGCTGATAAACGCTGATGATTCAAATCATTACAAACAATTTGCCACTCACCTTCCGGGTGGTAATGTGAATGTCAATAACACCATGTGTTATCGGCGTTTATCGGCTTTCATCTGCGTCCAATAACCGTTTTTAGGTTTAACTCTGTGCCTCTGTGTCTCTGTGGTGAACCGCATTTTCTAGGTTCATGCAGCCTCCTTCGCACCGCAAAGCCGTTTCAATTCCGGCAGGCAGGAGCCGCACTCGGTGCCGCATTTGAGTTTGCCCTGCAGCGCCGCCAGATCCGCACCCTGTGCCAGTTCCGCCTGGATTTCCTGCTCCGACACGTCGAAGCAGTTGCATACGATGCGCCCGCGGTTTTTGCTGCCGCTCGGCGGGCTGCTCAGCGGCGCCAGCGTCCAGGCGCGCACCGCATCGGCGGCAGCACCCTGCGCCATCAGGTCCTTGAGCCAGTCGCGCGCGGCGGTTTCGCCGGTCAGGCGTGCGCCCACCACCACGCCGCCCTGCACCAGCACGCGCTTGGAAACGCCGCGCTTGGCGTCGCGGTAGGTCATGGCGCAACTGTCGTCGTCCAGGCCCAGAATGGCGTCCAGCTCGGCGATCAGCGCCTCGCTCGCGGGCGTGGCGTCCGCCACGCGCAGCACCAGCACCGGCTCGGTGCGCCCGTAAAGTCCGCAGGTGGCGTAGCCGAAGCGCGCCAGCAACGGCTGCAAGCGCACCATGCGGGCGAGCGCATCGCCGCGGCGCATGGCGATCATTTGCCACGGGTAGTCGAGCTTTTCCACCTGCACCGCGGCGTGCTTGAGTTCGGGCTGCTTGGAAACGGGGTCGAAGGCATCCACGGTCAGGGCGTTGCAGCCGGCGCCGCTCATGAACTGGCCGCCCCAGTGCATGGGCAGGAACACCTGCGCCGGGCGCACTTCGTCCGAGTTTTGCACGCGCACCACCAGCTCGCCGCGCCGGGTTTTCACGCGCACCACGTCGCCGTCCTTGAGCCCGCGCCGCTGCATGTCGTCGGCGTGCATGGAGAGCAAGGGCTCTTCCACATGGTTGAACAGCCGCGCCACGGTGCCGGTGCGGCTCATGCCATGCCACTGGTCGCGCAGCCGCCCGGTGTTGAGATGCAGCGGAAAGCGCGCGTCGGTCTGCTCCGCCACCGGCCGGTAAGCGGCGCTGGCAAAGCGCGCACGCCCGCTGGCCGTGGGAAATACGCCATCCTGGTAGAGGCGCGCTTGGCCGCCCGCGGCACCTTCGGGGAAAGGCCACTGCTGCGGCCCTTGCGCGTCGAGCAGGGCATAGGACAAGCCGGTGATGTCGAGATCGCGGCCGCGCGTGGTCTCGCGGTGCTCGTTGAAGATCTGCTCGGCGTCGGCATAGGGGAACAGCGGCGCGGCGGCGCGCTCCAGCTTGCGCCCCAGCCGGTGCGCGAAGTCCACCGCGATTTGCCAGTCCGCGCGCGCCTCTCCGGGTGCCGCGACGGCCGGCGGCACGTGCGTGATGCGGCGCTCGGAGTTGGTTACGGTGCCTTCCTTTTCGCCCCAGCTCGAAGCCGGCAGCAGCACGTCGGCGAACGCCGCGGTGTCGGTGTTGGCGTAGGCTTCCTGCAGCACCACCAGCTCGGCGCGTTGCAGCGCGGCGCGCACCAGTTTCTGGTTGGGCAAGGACTGCGCCGGGTTGGTGCAGGCGATCCACACCGCCTTGATCTCGCCCGTCTCCAGGGCCGCGAACAGCTCCACCGCGGTCTTGCCCGGCTTGTCCGGCACCGACTCTATCCCCCACAGCCGCGCCACCTCGGCGCGATGCTCCGGGTTGGCCAGGTCGCGGTGGGCGGAAAGCAGATTGGCCATGCCCCCCACTTCGCGCCCGCCCATGGCGTTGGGCTGGCCGGTGAGCGAAAACGGCCCGGCGCCGGGCTTGCCGATGTGTCCGGTGGCCAGGTGCAGGTTGATGAGCGCGGCATTCTTGTCGGTGCCGTGCGCCGACTGGTTCAGGCCCTGGCAGTAAAGCGACAGGCTGGCGCCCGAGGCGCCGAACCACTTGGCCGCCTGCACCACGTCCTCGGCCGGCACGCCGCAAATCTGCGCGACCGCCTGGGGAGTGTATTCGCGCACGGTTTCCTTGAGCGCATCGAAGCCCTCGGTATGGGCGCGAATGTAGTCGAGGTCGCACAGCCCTTCCCACAGCATCACGTGCAGCATGCCGTTGAACAGCGCCACGTCGGTGCCGGGAAGAATGGGCAAGTGCAGATCGGCGCCCTGCGCCGTGTCGGTGCGGCGCGGATCGACCACGATCAGCTTGAGTTCGGGATTCTTCTTGCGCGCGTCCTCGATGCGGCGGAACAGCACCGGGTGGGCGTAAGCGGTATTGGACCCGGCGATGAAAATGCAGCGCGCGTGGTCGACGTCCTCGTAGCACGCCGGCGGCGCGTCCGCCCCCAGCGTCGCCTTGTAGCCCGTCACCGCGGAGGACATGCACAGGCGCGAGTTGGTGTCGACGTTGTTGGTGCCGATCAGGCCCTTGGCCAGCTTGTTGAAAACGTAGTAGTCCTCGGTCAGCAACTGGCCGGAGATGTAAAACGCCACCGCGTCCGGGCCGTGCTCCCGGATGATCGCGGCAAATTTGTCGGCCACATGCTCCAGCGCTTCGTCCCAGCCGGCACGCGTGCGTGGGGCGTTGCGGTCCCGGCGCAGCTCGGGAAACAGCGCGCGCGTTTCCTGGGCCGCCGCCGTCAGGTGCAGGGTCGCACCCTTGGTGCACAGCCGGCCAAAATTGGCCGGATGCTCGGGATCGCCGCGCACGCCCGTCACCCGCCCGCCATCGGTCTGGATAACGACGCCGCAACCTACCCCGCAATAGCAGCACGTCGATTTGATTTCTGTCATGACTTTCCTCGTTGGGATACGCCGACCTAACGCAAGCGCCGTGCCAGGACTGTTGGCTAAGCGCAAACAACCGGTTACGCGGCACTTAGGTGGGGCCTGCCGCCATTCGTTGCAAGGTTCTGGTGCATTTGCGTTGCGGCGCGCTCCGTTTCGGTGCGTTCGTGCGGGTAGCACGGGTATGGCGAGAGCCGGCGCACTCATCGTTTGGCTTTTACTGCCACCCCAATTAGGGTTAAAATCACCCCCTTTCCCGCGGCAAACCCGGCATGCAAATCGGACCTCACACTCTTAAAAACAACCTGATCGTCGCGCCCATGGCGGGGGTAACGGACCGTCCTTTCCGCCAGTTGTGCAAGGCGATGGGGGCGGGCATGGCGGTTTCGGAGATGGTTTCTTCCAACTCGCTGCTGTGGGGTTCGGAAAAAACCCGGCGCCGCGCCAACCACGACGGCGAGGTGGAGCCGATCTCGGTGCAGATCGCCGGCGCCGATCCGCAGATGATGGCCGAGGCGGCGCGCCACAACGTGGAGCGGGGCGCGCAAATCATCGACATCAACATGGGCTGCCCGGCCAAGAAAATCTGCAACGTCATGGCCGGTTCCGCGCTGTTGCAGGACGAGCCGCTGGTGGCGCGCATCCTCGACGCGGTGGTGGGTGCCGTGGACGTGCCGGTGACGCTGAAGATACGCACCGGCTGGGACCGCGAACACAAGAACGCGTTGAACATCCTCAAGCTGGCGGAAGACGCCGGCATCCAGGCCCTCGCCATGCACGGCCGCACGCGCGCCTGCGGCTATTCCGGCAGCGCCGAGTACGACACCATCGCGGCGGTCAAGGCCGCCGCCCGCATCCCGGTGATCGCCAACGGCGACATCACCACGCCCGAGAAGGCCAAGTTCGTGCTGGAATACACCGGCGCCGACGCCGTCATGATAGGGCGCGCGGCGCAGGGCAGGCCGTGGATTTTCCGCGAGATCGAGTATTATCTTAAGACCGGCGCCCACCTGCCGCAGCCCGAGGTTGCGGAAATCCACCAGGTCCTGCGCGCGCATCTTGACGACCATTACGCCTTTTACGGTGAATACAGCGGGGTGCGCATCGCGCGCAAGCATATCTCCTGGTACACCAAGGGGCTGGCCGGATCGGCTGCCTTCCGCCACACCATGAACCAGTTGCAAAGCTCGGCCGAGCAAATCGGCGCCGTCGACCGCTTCTTCGGCGAACTGGCGGCACAGGGGCAGCGCCTGACTTACATAGAGGAAGATCTGGCAGCATGATGAACGAAAACGAAGTCGCCGCCTGTTTGCGCCGGGCCATGGAGCAGTATTTCGCCGACCTGGACGGCGAGCAGGCCGGCTCCATCTACCAGATGGTCATCGGCTGCGTGGAAAAGCCCGTGCTGGAAGTCGTGCTGAAGCATGCCCAGGGCAACCAGACCCACGCTGCGGATTTGCTCGGCATCAACCGCAACACGCTGCGCAAGAAGATGAAAGAGCACGGTATCAAATAGCGCCCGCCTAACAACCCTCACCCTCAAAAGCAAATAACCATGACCATGATCAAGCGCGCGCTCATCAGCGTTTCGGACAAACAGGGCATCGTGGAATTCGCCCGCTCCCTGCAACAATTCGGCGTGGAGATATTGTCCACCGGCGGCACCGCAGCGCTGTTTGCCAAGTCCGGCATCGAAGTCACCGAAGTCGCCGACTACACCGGATTCCCGGAAATGCTCGACGGCCGGGTGAAGACCCTGCACCCCAAGGTGCACGGCGGCATCCTCGGGCGGCGCGACCTGCCGGCCCACGTCGCGGCCATGGAGCAGGCGGGCATCCCGCCCATCGACCTGGTGGTGGTCAACCTCTATCCCTTCAGCCAGACCATCGCCAAAGGCGATTGCACGCTGGAAGACGCCATCGAGAACATCGACATCGGCGGGCCGACCATGGTGCGCGCCGCCGCCAAGAATTACCGCCACGTCGCAGTGGTGACCGACCCGGCCGACTACCCGGCGCTGATGGCCGAACTCCAGGCCAGCGGCGGCGCAGTCGGCGCCGAGACGCGCTTCGGGCTGGCGAAGAAGGCCTTTTCCCACACCGCAGAATACGACGGCGCCATCAGCAACTACCTCACCAGCCTGGACAGCGACAACGTGCGCCAGCCTTTCCCGCAGCGGCTCAACATGCAATTCGCCAAGGTGCAGGACCTGCGCTACGGCGAAAACCCGCACCAGCAGGGCGCGTTCTACCGCGACAGCGTGGTCGCGCCGGGCAGCCTGTCCAACTACACCCAGACGCAGGGCAAGGAGCTTTCCTACAACAACATCGGCGATGCAGATGCCGCCTGGGAATGCGTCAAGACCTTCGACACCCCGGCCTGCGTCATCATCAAGCACGCCAACCCGTGCGGCGTGGCGACCGCCGCCAACAACCTGGATGCCTACAGGCTGGCCTTCGCCACCGACCCCAGTTCGGCTTTCGGCGGCATCATCGCCTTCAACCGCGAGCTCGACCGCGCCGCGGCTGAGGCAGTGATCCAGCAGTTCGTGGAGGTGCTGATCGCCCCGGCGATCGGCGCGGACGCGGCGCAGGTGCTGGCGCAAAAACCCAACATCCGCGTGCTCACCCTGCCGCTGGCGGCGGGCGCCAATGCGCTGGAATTCAAGCGCGTGGGCGGCGGTCTGCTGGTGCAGACGCCCGACACCCTCAACGTCACCGCGGCGCAACTGCGCGTGGTGACCAAGCTTGCCCCCACCGCGCAGCAACTGGAAGACCTGCTGTTCGCCTGGCGCGTGGCGAAATACGTCAAGTCCAACGCCATCGTGTTCGCCGCCAACGGCCAGACCCTGGGCGTGGGCGCGGGCCAGATGAGCCGCGTCGACAGCACGCGCATCGCCACGATCAAGGCGCAGAACGCCGGCTTAAGCCTGGCCGGTGTGGCGGTGGCGTCGGATGCCTTCTTCCCGTTCCGCGACGGCGTGGACGTGGTGGCCGCAGCCGGTGCCAAGGCCATCATCCAGCCCGGCGGCAGCATACGCGACGACGACGTGATCGCGGCGGCGGACGAGCACGGCATCGCCATGGTGTTCACCGGCGCACGGCATTTCAGACACTAATTCAGGCACGGCGGCACTAAACTATGAAGGTTTTGGTCATCGGCGGCGGCGGGCGCGAACATGCCTTGGCGTGGAAACTGGCCCAATCCCCGCGCATATTCAAAGTGTTCGTCGCCCCCGGCAACGCCGGCACGGCGCTGGAGCAGGAACTCACCAATGTGCCGCTCAACACGGTCGCCGAGTTGGTCGCTTTCGCCCAGCGCGAATCGGTCGGGCTCACCGTGGTCGGCCCCGAGGCGCCGCTTGCCGAAGGCGTGGTGGATGCCTTCCGCGAAGCCGGGCTGAAAATCTTCGGCCCCAGCCGGCGCGCAGCGCAACTGGAAGGCTCCAAGGATTTCGCCAAGGCCTTCATGGTGCGGCACGGCCTGCCCACCGGGCGCTACGTGACCTTCACCGACGCCGCCAGGGCGCACACCTACATCGACGTACAGGGCGCGCCCATCGTCATCAAGGCCGACGGGCTGGCCGCCGGCAAGGGCGTGGTGGTGGCGCAAACGCTGGCGGAAGCCCACGCCGCCGTGGACATGATGCTGGTGGACAACCGCATGGGCCAGGCCGGCGCGCGGGTAGTGGTCGAGGAGTTCCTGGAAGGCGAGGAAGCCAGCTTCATCGTCATGGTCGACGGCGTTCACGTGCTGGCGCTGGCCACCAGCCAGGACCACAAACGCCTGCTGGACGGCGACCAAGGCCCGAACACCGGCGGCATGGGTGCCTACTCGCCGGCGCCGGTGGTCACGCCCGAGCTGCATGCGCGCATCATGCGCGAGATCATCCTGCCCACGGTCCAGGGCATGCGCGCCGACGGCATCCCTTACACCGGCTTTCTCTACGCCGGTGTGATGATAGACCGCGAGGGCAATCCCAGGGTGCTGGAATTCAACTGCCGCATGGGCGACCCGGAAACCCAGCCCATCCTGCTGCGCCTGAAGAGCGATCTGCTCGGACTGCTGGAGCATGCCGTGAACGGCACGCTGGACAAGGTCGAAGCGGAATGGGACCGGCGCACGGCGCTGGGCGTGGTGCTTGCCGCAGCCGGCTATCCCGACAACCCGCGCAAGGGCGACGCCATCACCGGCCTGCCGCAGCCGGGCGAGGACTACCACGTGTTCCACGCCGGCACCGCGCAGCACGACGGGCAGGTAGTCACCAGCGGCGGGCGCGTGCTGTGCGTCACCGCACTGGGCGACAACGCCAAGCAGGCGCAGCGCCGCGCCTACGAAATCGCCGACCAGATCAAGTTCGACGGTTGCCAGATGCGGCGCGATATCGGGTATCGGGCAATTGCGTTCAAGGCGAAATAGACAGGATTAACAGGATTTCTCAGGATTTACAGGATCAAATTTTCTGGCGCCGATGTATCGTCCAACATTTCCTGTTTGTCCGTACCCGTTGAGAATCATGTCAATCCTGAGAAATCCTGTTAATCCTGTCCAATTCCTTTAAGGGGTTTTCTCCATGACCAAACCTTTCGTCGCCGTACTGATGGGCTCCGACTCCGACCTGCCGACCATGCAGGCCACCCTGGACACCCTGACCAGCCTCGGGGTCCCCTGGGAAGTCAAAATCACCTCGGCGCATCGCACCCCGGCCGCCACCACGGAATTCGTGTCGTCGGCGGAAGCGCGCGGCTGCCAGGTGTTCATCGCCGCCGCAGGGCTGGCCGCGCACCTGGCCGGCGCAGTGGCTGCCCACACCCTGCGCCCGGTAATCGGCGTACCGATGGAAGGCGGGCCGTTGTCCGGTTTTGATTCGTTGCTGTCCACCGTGATGATGCCGGGCGGCATCCCGGTCGCTTCGGTCGCTGTGGGCAAGGCGGGCGCCAGGAACGCCGCCTACCTCGCGGCGCAAATCCTGGCCTGCAACGACGAAGCGCTGTTCCAGCGCCTGAAAGCCGAACGCGAAGCCAACGCGCAGCAGATCGTCGCCAAGAACGAAGCGCTGCAGGCCAAGCTCAAGGCCTGACCATGGCCGCCAGCGGTGCTTCGACACGCCGCTTCCCGGCCGCTACTTCGCGGCTCAGCGCAACGTTGATCCGAAAAGTACGCGCTCACCTCAAGGGCGGCGGTCTGATCGCCTACCCCACCGAATCCTGCTATGGCCTAGGCTGCGATCCGCGCAATGGCCGCGCGGTCCAGCGCCTGCTGCGGCTCAAGCAGCGCCCGCAAAGCAGGGGGCTGCTGCTGATCGCGGACCGCTTCGAACGCCTTGCACCTTTCGTCGCCCCGCTGGACACACAAAAGCGCACGAGCCTGAAGCAATGGTGGCCGGGGCCGGTCACCCTGCTGCTGCCGGCGTCGCGCAGAACCCCGCGCTGGTTGAGGGGCAGCCACGACAGCATAGGCGTGCGCGTCACCGCCCATCCCGAGGCCGCATCCCTGTGCCGCCGGCTGGGCATGGCGCTGGTGTCCTCCAGCGCCAACCGCTCCGGGCTGCGCCCGCTGAAAACCTACGCCGACTGTGCACGCGCTTTCGGCCGCGACGTGCTGGTGCTGCGCGGAAAAATTGGCAAGCGCAAAAGCCCTTCCACTATAATTGACTTCAAGAGCGGCCGGCTCATCCGCAAATAACATCAACAGAAAATCCATCCTAGGGGGAAACCGTGAACATCGACCAGGTCAAAACATTTTTGCTGGAACTGCAGGAGCTCATCGTCGAGCGGCTGGAACAAGTGGACGGCAAGAAATTTCGCCGCGATTCCTGGCAGCGCCCCGAAGGCGGCGGCGGCACCAGTTGCGTGATCGAGGAGGGCAACGTGCTGGAGCGCGGAGGGGTGAATTTCTCCCACGTGTTCGGCCCCAATCTACCGCCTTCCGCTTCGGCCGTGCGTCCCGAGCTGGCCGGGCGCAGCTTCGAGGCGATGGGGGTGTCGCTGGTGTTCCACCCGCGCAACCCCTACGCCCCCACGGTACACATGAACGTGCGCTGCTTCGTGGCGAGCAAGCCGGGTGCGGAGCCGGTGTGGTGGTTCGGCGGCGGCATGGACCTGACCCCTTACTACGGCTTCGAGGAAGACGCGGTGCACTTCCACCAGACCTGCCGCAACGCACTGGACCCCTTCGGCGTCGAATACTTCCCGCGCTTCAAGAAATGGTGCGACGAGTATTTCTACCTCAAGCACCGTCAGGAGCCGCGCGGCGTCGGCGGCCTGTTCTTCGACGATCTCAACGAGAAGGACTTCAACTTCAGCTTCAACCTCACCGAGAGCGTCGGCGACCATTTCCTCTCCGCCTACGTGCCCATCTTGGAACGCCGCAAGGACACCCCCTACGGCGAGCGCGAGCGCGACTTCCAGGCCTATCGCCGCGGCCGCTACGTCGAATTCAACCTGGTCTACGACCGCGGCACGCTGTTCGGCCTGCAATCGGGCGGACGCACCGAATCCATCCTGATGTCGCTGCCGCCCATCGTGAAATGGCGCTACGACTGGAAACCCGAGGCCAGTAGCGAGGAAGCACGGCTGTATAGCGACTTCCTGATCGGCAAGGATTGGATCTAACCCAGGAAGATCGTGGTAAAGGAGTGCCGGTAAAGCCGTGAAGGCCATTCCGCCCAACCGGGCGAGCAGCGCGGTGCTGAACATACCGAACATCATCACGGTCGCACGGGTGCTGCTGGTGCCCGTGCTGATCTATTTCCTGCTCGGACAAGCCTATGCAGCGGCCCTACTGGTATTCACGGTGGCAGCCGTCAGCGACGCGGTGGACGGCTTTCTGGCGCGGCGCTTCAACCAGTTCACGCGCTTCGGCGCGGTCATGGACCCGCTTGCGGACAAAGCCATCCTGCTCTCCGCGGTGGTCGTGCTGGGCTGGTCCGGGCTGCTGCCGCCATGGCTGGCGGCAGCCATCGTTGCCCGCGACATCCTCATCGTCGGCGGCGCACTGGCCTACCACTGGCTGGCCGGCAGCGTGGACATGGCCCCCAGCCTGCTCAGCAAACTCAACACCTTCCTTCAGTTCGGCCTGATCTGCCTGCTCATGGCCAACGCCGCGGGGATGTTCGACATCTCGGCCTGGCTGCCGGCGCTGTTCGTGCTGGTGCTGCTGTCCACCGCCGCGTCCGGCGCGCACTACGTCTGGGTGTGGGGACGCAAGGCCGTGGAATTGCGGCGCGGCTAGTCGCCCAGGTACGCCTGGCGCACCTGCGGATTGGTCAGCAGCGCCTGCGCTTCGTCGCTCAATACTACCTCTCCGCTTTCCATCACGTAGCCGCGGTGCGCGGCCTCCAGCGCCAGCTTGGCATTTTGCTCGACGAGCAATATGGTCACGCCCTGCGCCGAGATGGTGCGTATGGTCTCGAAGATTTTTTGCACCATGAGCGGCGCCAACCCCATGGAGGGCTCGTCCAGCAGCAGCAGCCGAGGGCGGCTCATCAGCGCGCGCCCCATCACCAGCATTTGCTGCTCGCCGCCGGACAGCGTCCCGGCCTGCTGGGCGCGCCGCTCGTGTAGCCGGGGAAACAGGCCGTAAACCTGCTCCAGGTCCTGTTTGATGGCGGCGCGGTCGCGGCGGGCGTAGGCGCCCATTTCCAGATTCTCCGCCAGGGTGAGACGGCTGAAAACGCCGCGTCCTTCGGGGACCAGGGCGATGCCCCGGCGCACGATTTCGTGGGTGGGATGGGAGGTAATCGGCTTGCCGTCGTAATGCACGCTGCCGTGAGCGACCGGCAGCAAGCCGCACAGCGCCTTGAGGGTGGTGGTCTTGCCGGCGCCGTTGGCGCCGATGAGGCAGACCAGCTCGCCTGCCTTGACCTCCAGGCTGATGCCCCTGACGGCCTTGATGCCGCCGTAGGCCACCACGAGATTGCGCACTTCGAGCAGGTTCACGGCAGGCTCCCGCCCAGGTAGGCCTCGATCACGCGCGGGTCGCGCTGCACCTCGGCGGGCGCGCCCTCGGCGATTTTCTTGCCGTAATCCAGCACGGCGACGCGGTCGCTCAGCCCCATCACCAGCTTGACGTCGTGTTCGATGAGCAGCAGGGTGATGCCGCGGCCGCGCAGCTCTTCCAGCAGCTTCTGCAAGCCGGCGCGTTCGCTCGGGTTCATCCCCGCCGCCGGCTCGTCCAGGGCCAATAGCCGCGGCTCGGTTGCCAGCGCGCGGGCGATCTCCAGACGCCGCTGGTCGCCGTAGGATAGATGGCGTGCGAGCGCCTGGGCGTGGCCGGCCACGCCGACCAGCTTCAGCAGTTCGTGGGCGCGGTGTTTGATGGCCGCTTCTTCGGCGCGCGTGGTCGGGCCGCGCAGGATGGCCCCGATCACGCCGGCGTGGGAGCGCAGGTGGCGGCCCACCATGACGTTTTCCAGCGCGGTCATGTTTGCGAACAAGCGGATGTTCTGGAAGGTGCGCGCCAGCCCCAGCCGCGCCACCGCGTGCGGCGCCAGGCCCAGCAGCGGGCGCCCCTGCAGGGTGGCGCTCCCGGAGGAGGCGGTGTAAAGGCCCGTCAGCACGTTGAACAGTGTGGTCTTGCCGGCGCCGTTGGGGCCGATCAGGCCGAAGATCTCGCCCTGGCGGATGGACAGGGAAACGTCGCTCAAAGCCGCGAGGCCGCCGAAGTTCTTGCACACGCTGTCCACGCTCAGCACGGCGTCGGCGGCCATCGTCTTAGCGGTGCGCGTCATACAGCGAGGCCTGCGCCTGCGCCAGCACCGGCTCGTCGGCCGCGAACTCGCGCTTGCGGCGCGTGGACGGCAACAGCCCGGCGGGGCGGAAAATCATCATCGCCACCAGGGCGAGGCCAAACAGCAGCATGCGCAGGTCGGAGGGATCGACCGCCACGTGGCCGAGCAGGACACGCTGCAGATCGCCGATATAGCGCAGCGCTTCCGGCAGCACGGTGAGCAGCACCGCGCCCAGGATCACGCCCGGGATGTTGCCCATGCCGCCCAGCACCAGCATGCAAAGGATCATGATGGATTCCATGAGGTTGAAGCTCTCCGGGCTGACGAAACCCTGGAAGCCCGCGAACAGCCCGCCGGACACGCCACCGAAAGCAGCGCCCATGGCGAAGGCCAGCAACTTGACGTTGCGCGTGTCGATGCCCATCGCCTCCGCCGCCACCTCGTCCTCGCGGATCGCCACCCAGGCGCGGCCGATGCGCGAGTCCTGCAGGCGCATGGAGATGAACACGATGAGCAGGGCCAGCCCCAGGAACAGGTAGTAGTAGTTGTAGACGCCGGGAACCGAGATCTCCCCGAGCGCGTGGGGCTTGCTCAGCACGAAGCCGCCGACCGCGATGGGGTCGATCAGGTTGATGCCCTGTGGGCCGTTGGTGACGTTGATCGGGGCGTTGAGGTTGTTGAGGAAAATGCGGATGATCTCGCCGAAGCCCAGGGTCACGATGGCCAGATAGTCCCCGCGCAGGCGCAGCGTGGGCGCGCCGAGCAGCACGCCGAACAGCCCCGCGGTCAGCGCGCCCAGCGGCAGGATCGCCCAGAACGGCAGATGCAGGCCGAAGTGAGGCGAGGCGAGCAGGGCGTAGAGGTAGGCACCGACGGCGTAAAACGCCACATAGCCCAGGTCCAGCAAGCCGGCGTAGCCCACCACGATATTCAGCCCGAGGGCCAGCATGACGTAGAGCAGGGCGAAGTCCAGAACCCGCACCCAACTGCGGCCCAGGCCGGCATCGACCAGGAAAGGCAGCAGCGCCAGCAGGATGCCCAGCGCGGCGAAAGCTGCCCAGGCACTGCGGCGGTCGCGCTTCAACGCCGCCCAGCCGGAGCGGGGCTTAAGCGCGCTCAACCACGCGCTCCCCGAGCAATCCGGAGGGGCGGAAGACCAGCACCAGGATCAGCACAAAAAAGGCGAACACGTCCTGGTAATGGCTGCCCAGGAAGCCTCCGGTGAGGTCGCCTATGTAGCCGGCGCCCAGGCTTTCGATCACGCCCAGCAGCAGCCCGCCGAGCACCGCGCCTCCGAGGTTGCCTATGCCGCCAAGGACCGCCGCGGAAAATGCCTTCAGCCCCAGCAGGAAGCCCATGTAGTAATGCGCGAGCCCGTAGTAGGCGCTCACCATGACGCCGGCGACCGCAGCCAGTGCGGAACCCAGCACGAAGGTGATGGAAATGATGGTGTTGATGTTGACGCCCATCAGTCCGGCCACCTGGGGCGACTGGGCGGTGGCGCGCATGGCCCGTCCCAGCTTGGTTTTGTGCACCAGCACGATGAGCCCGGCCATGAGCGCGCAGGACAGCAGCACGATGAAAATCTGCAGGTCGGTGATGGTGGCGCCGCCTATTTCATGGCGCGCAACCGGCAAGATGGGGGGAAAGGAAATGTACTGCCTGCCCCAGATCAGCATGGCCGCGTTTTGCAGCACGATGGAAACGCCGATGGCGGTGATCAGCGGGGCCAGCCGCGGGGCATTGCGCAACGGCCGGTAAGCAACGCGCTCGATGGCATAGCCCAGCGCCATGCAGGCGGGAATCGCCGCGAGCACCCCGGCCAGCACGATCATCGCGCCGGGAAGGTCCACTCCGCTGCCTGCCAGCGCGCCGATCACGGCCAGGGCCACCATGGCGCCCACCATGGTGATTTCGCCGTGGGCGAAATTGATCAGCTCCAGGATGCCGTACACCATGGTGTAGCCCAGCGCCACCAGCGCGTAGACGCTGCCCAGCACGAGGCCGTTGATCAGTTGCTGCAGGAAGATGTCCAAGGTCGGGCGCGCTCTATTCCGTTCACCGTGCCTTGCGCGTCACTTTGCCGCGGGAGCACCGGCGGTGATGGTTTCGAGGACTTCCCACTTGCCATTCCTGACCTGGTAGAGCGTGACCGCGCCGCCTGTGATGTCGCCTTTTTCATCGAAGCTTACTTTTGCCGTGACGCCGTCGTGGCTGATTTTGGCGAGTTCCGGCAGGTATTTTGCTGGCTCCGCGGAACCGGCTTTCTGCATGGCGGCGATCATGACGTTCACCGCATCGTAGCAGTACGGCGCATACAGCTGGATCTGCCCGTATTTGGCGGTGAAATGGTCGCCGAATGCCTTGCCGCCGGGCATTTTGTCCAAGGGAACGCCGGGCAGCGAGCTGTAAGCGCCTTCGGCCGCGCCCCCGGCCAGTTTGACGAATTCGGGCGTGCTGCCGCCGTCGCCGGTGAGAAACTTGGCGCCCAGGCCCAGCGTCTTGAATTGCTTGATCATCGGCCCACCCTGCGCGTCCATGCCGCCGTAGAACAGCAGGTCGGGGCTCTTCCCTTTGACGGCGGTGAGGATGGCCATGAAATCGGTGGATTTGTCCGTGGTGAACTCGCGCCCGACGATTTCCGCGCCGGCCGCTTTCGCCGCCTTTTCGAACTCGTCGGCCAACCCTTGGCCGTACGCCGAGCGGTCGTCGATGATGGCGATTTTTTTCGCGCCCAGTTGCTTGACGGCGTATTCGCCCAGCACCCTGCCTTGCTGCACGTCGTTGGTCATGACGCGGAACGCGGATTTGAAGCCTTGCTCGGTATATTTCGGATTGGTCGCGGAGGGGGATATCTGAACGATGCCCGCATCGTGATATATCCTTGAAGAGGGGATGGTGGTGCCCGAATTGAGGTGGCCGATGATGCCTTTCACGCCCTGATCGACCAGCTTCTGCGCGACGATGGTGGCTGTTTTCGGGTCGGCCCCGTCGTCCTCGCTAATGAGTTCGAATCGAACCTTTTTGCCGCCGATTTCCACGCCTTTTGCGTTGGCATCGTCGATGGCCATGCGCGTGCCGTTTTCATTGTCCTTGCCCAGATGCGCCTGCGGCCCGGTGAGCGGTGCGACCGCGCCAATCCTGACAATCTCCACCTGTGCCGCTGCCGGCTCGGCGGATTCCTTCTTGCCGCAGGCACCAAGGCCGAATACGAAAGACAGAACGAGCAACTTTGCGGTAAGACGTGATATCAAGACAACCTCCTTGTTATTGGACCAATATCCATTGCACCAGGGTGCGGATATCCTCTTCCTTCATGTTCGGATGCGGCAACTCTGCCGCCGTGCCCCAGACGCCGCTGCCGCCCTTTATGACTTTTCCGACCAACCGGTCTTCAGCGCCCTTGTCGCCGCGGTACTTGGCTGCGACATCCTTGAAAGTCGGCCCAACCATTTTCTTGTCGATGGCATGGCAGGTGATGCAGTCGCTTTTCGCGAACAGATCGGCAGCCGCCTTCATGTCCAGGTCGTCAGCCACAGCAGGGGTTGCCAGCATAGCGGCGAACGTGATTGCATTGACCGGGAAACCTTTCATTTCGAATCTCTCCAAGCGCGGGGCCGGCACAAAAACAAAAGCCAGCATAAGCTGGCTTTTGTATCAAAGACATTGCCAAGGCTTGACTCAGCCCCGCAATGTCTGGGCAACTATTATTGTGCCAATACCCACTGAACCAGGGTACGGATGTCAGCATCCGGAACGTTCGGGTGTGGCAGCATGGGCACTTTACCCCAGTTACCGCTACCGCCCTTCTTCACTTTTTCGACCAGCGTATCTTCAATGCCTGCCTGACCCTTGTACTTGGCGGCGACATCTTTGTAAGCAGGTCCAACGACTTTCACGTCAACCTTGTGGCAGGTATGGCAGTCATACTTGTCGTACAGCGCCTTACCAGCAGCCATGTCCACGGCAAAAGCCGGGGCCGCCAACATCAGGGATGCCGCAGCAGCAATACCGATCAAACCTTTCATGCTTTATAGCTCCTTTAGTTTATTTGGGACTACCGTTCAAACGCTTAGTTCAAACAAGCTCATCGTAAACCACCCACGGCGATTTTGCAATCGTGTGACAACCAGTGATGGCGCTCAAATAACGCCTCGGTCCCTCGTCGCGTTGACACGATTCCCTGTAAAGCACAGGGTATTGTTCCAGCGTGGATCGCCAGTTCTTCTCGCGCCCCGCCCAACGGGGATTGCGCCGGCGCTAACTCCGTTCCACCTGCGACACATCGCGTACCGCGCCGGTCGCAGCGCTGGTGGTGAGTGCGGCGTAGGCGCGTAGCGCCGCGGAGACGATGCGCGTGCGGTTGGCCGGCTTCCAGGCATGCTTGCCCTTGGCTTCCATGCGCGCGCGCCGCGCAGCCAGGTCGTCATCGGAGACCTTGAGATGGATGGAGCGGTTCGGAATGTCGATCTCGATCTCGTCGCCTTCCTCAACCAGCCCGATGGTGCCGCCCTCCGCCGCCTCCGGCGAAGCGTGGCCGATGGAGAGGCCGGAGGTGCCGCCGGAGAAACGCCCGTCGGTGATCAGCGCGCACACCTTGCCCAGGCCCTTGGATTTGAGGTAGCTGGTGGGGTAGAGCATTTCCTGCATGCCGGGGCCGCCCTTGGGGCCTTCGTAGCGGATCAGCACAACGTCGCCCGGTTTGATCTTGTCGCCTAGAATGGCTTCCACCGCATCGTCCTGGCTTTCGAATATCCTGGCGGGCCCCGCGAATTTGAGGATGCTCTCGTCCACCCCGGCGGTCTTGACGATGCAACCATCCAGCGCAAGGTTGCCGTGCAGCACCGCCAGCCCGCCGTCCTGGCTGTAGGCATGGGCCTTGTCGCGGATGCAGCCGTTGGCACGGTCCAGGTCCAGATCGGGATAGCGCTTGTCCTGGCTGAAGGCCACCTGGGTCGGCACGCCGCCGGGGCCTGCACGGAAAAACTCCAGAACTTTCTCGTCCTTGGTGCGGCGCACGTCCCAGTGCTCCAGCGCGTCGCCCATGGTGGGGCTGTGGATGGTCGGCACGTCGCGGTGCAGCAGTCCGGCGCGGTCCAGTTCGCCCAGAATGGCCATCACGCCGCCGGCGCGGTGCACGTCTTCCATATGGTACAGCGGGCTCGCCGGCGCGACCTTGGCAAGGTTGGGCACCTTGCGCGACATGCGGTCGATGTCCTTCATGGTGAACTCCACGCCGCCCTCGTAGGCGCACGCCAAGAGGTGCAGCACCGTGTTGCTGGAGCCGCCCATCGCTATGTCCAGTGCGATGGCGTTCTCGAATGCCTCGAAGGTGGCGATGCTGCGCGGCAGCACCGAGGCGTCGTCGCGCTCGTACCAGCTCTTCGCCAGAGCCACGATCAAACGCCCGGCTTCAAGGAACAAACGCTTGCGGTCGGCGTGTGTGGCCAGCGTCGAGCCGTTGCCGGGCAGCGAGAGCCCCAGCGCCTCGGTCAGGCAGTTCATGGAATTGGCGGTGAACATGCCGGAGCAGGAGCCGCAGGTGGGGCACGCCGAGCGCTCCATCTGCATGGTTTCCTCGTCGCTCACCTTGGGGTCGACGGCGGCGACCATGGCGTCCACCAGGTCGAGATGCACCACCTTGCCGTGTATGGTCGCCTTGCCGGATTCCATCGGCCCGCCCGACACGAACACCACCGGGATGTTGAGCCGCATGGCCGCCATCAGCATGCCGGGGGTGATCTTGTCGCAGTTGGATATGCACACCAGCGCGTCGGCGCAATGGGCGTTCACCATGTACTCCACCGAATCGGCGATCAGCTCGCGCGAAGGCAGGCTGTAGAGCATGCCGCCGTGGCCCATGGCGATGCCGTCGTCCACCGCGATGGTGTTGAATTCCTTGGCCACGCCGCCGGCCGCCTCGATCTCGCGCGCCACCAGCTGCCCCATGTCCTTCAGATGCACGTGCCCCGGCACGAATTGCGTGAAGGAGTTGGCGATGGCGATGATAGGCTTGTCGAAATCGCCGTCCTTCATGCCGGTGGCGCGCCACAAGGAACGGGCGCCGGCCATGTTGCGGCCGTGGGTGGTGGTGCGGGAACGGTATTCGGGCATGGCGGACCTCGGTGCGATTGTTTTTGACCCGGATCGGAGCGTCAAATCCGGCGTGGCGAAAGCACGTATAATGGCCAATTTTACTCGAAATTGAAAGCCGCCTGAATGCTGCTCCACCCCCAATTCGACCCCATCGCCATCCAGCTCGGCCCGCTCGCCGTGCGCTGGTACGGACTCATGTATCTGCTCGCCTTCACCCTGTTCCTCGTGCTCGGGCGGTTGCGCATCAAGTCCAGGCCGGACCTCGGCTGGAACGTCAAGGACCTGGACGACATGCTGTTCTACGGGGTGCTCGGCGTAGTCTTGGGCGGCCGTCTCGGCGAAGTGCTGTTCTACCAGCCGGGATATTATTTTTCCAACCCCCTCGAAATCATTGCCGTGTGGAAAGGCGGCATGTCCTTCCACGGCGGCTTCCTCGGCGTGCTGATCGCAATGTGGCTGTTCGCCCGCAAGACCGGCAAGCGCTGGCTCGCCATCATGGATTTCGTCGCGCCCCTGGTTCCCCTGGGGCTGGGCACGGGCCGCATCGGCAACTTCATCAACGCCGAACTGTGGGGCAGGCCGACCGACGTGCCCTGGGCCATGGTATTCCCCAACGTGGATGCGCTGCCGCGCCACCCCTCGCAACTCTACGAATTCGCGCTGGAAGGCCTCGCCCTGTTCGCGCTGCTTTGGCTGTTCTCGCGCAAACCGCGCCCGACGGGGGCGGTGTCCGGGCTGTTCCTCATCGGCTACGGCACCTTCCGCTTCATCGGCGAATTCTTCCGCAACCCCGACAGCGGCATCTTCGGCCTCATGACGTTCGGCATCAGCATGGGCCAATGGCTGAGCCTGCCCATGGTGCTCGCGGGCATCGCCATGATGGTGTGGGCCTACCGCAAAAATGGCGAACGCAAACCCGGCTGACACATTCGCGGAACACTACGCGACAGACGCCGACGCGCGGCGCCTGACCTGGCAAAGCCTGATCTACAACGGACTGATTTACGTGCATTTCGGCATCGTCCTGGCCGGCGTCCTGCCGCCGTGGACCATGCTGCTTTCCGCGCCGATACTGGTGGTGCGCTGGATGCTCGCACTGCACGAACTGCTGCACCTGCGCAGCGAAAAAGAAGTCGACCCCATCACCCGCCTGCTGCCGCTCATGCTGACACCGCTGTCCCTCGGTTACCGCGAGTTCCTCGACATCCACCGCCGCCATCACCTATTCATGGCAACACCGCAAGATTCCGAGTACTACCAACTCCGCGGCAGCAAACTCGCCGGCCTGCTCAACGCCATGACCGCCCCGGAACAAGCCTGGTTCCGCTGGCTGCGCCACAAGGGCATGGATTTCGCCCTGCTCAGGGATACCCTGCTGCGCCTGGCACTGTTTGCGGGAATGGCCGGGCTCACCGGTTGGGCCTTCCTGTGGTACTGGATCCCCGTGCGGCTCGCCTACGGATCGAGCTATTTCTCGTTTTTCTACTGCCTGCACCGCCGCGGTACGGAATACGGCGTCTACGCGCTGCCGATGCCCGCGGCGGCGGAAAAACTATTCGCGCTGCTGTTCGGCCGCGAAGCCCTGCTCGCTACCTGCAACCACGATCTGCACCACCAACATCCCCGCGTTGCCGCACTCCAGTTGACGCAAATCCGCAGCCAGTAAACAGCCCGCAGCACGATTTACGCGCCCGCCTTTTCTATATTATGATGGCGCTTCGATGGGCCGATAGCTCAGCTGGGAGAGCGCCGCGTTCGCAATGCGGAGGTCGGGAGTTCGATCCTCCTTCGGTCCACCACTTTATTAAGGCCAGAGTTCTCTCTGGCCATTTCTTTTCGTGCCTCGCACCCGCGGTTTCCCGCACTCATACTCTGCGTGGTTGATGGGCTTCATCGCGCACCGTCGCCGCCGAAGACTGCCAGCAGATCATCGAGTGCGACATCAACCCGCCCGAGGTCGCCGACGTGGCCCCAATTGATGGCGTTGGGGTTGTGATCAGAGCGATTGTCGGCGAGTTGCCGCAGCCGTTCCAGCTTAGCGTGGATGGCGGCAGTGCGGGCGAGGTAGGCATCGAGGGCGATTTGCTTGGTGTTCATCGTGGGCTCCGTGATGTGATTGACGACACCACCATGAACGCGCCGTTCGATCTGAAAGCCAAGCCCACGGCTCCTGCGTGTGGGGTAATCGCTGGAATAAAGGGGTAATGGTGTAGCGCAATACCCCAATATGTATTAGGATTACCCCATTTCCTCAATCCCCCACGAGCCATGCACTCACTGACGCCGGACTACCTCGCCAAGCTGCGCTTTGACACGCAGCAACTGGCAACGCTACGCGCGCTGGGCGAGTACCGGGGCAAGCAGCTTCTATTCGTCGCTCAGTCGCCAGAGGTGCTGAGCGATTTGCGGCAGGTGGCAGCCGTCGAATCGACGGAGTCCTCCAACCGCCTTGAAGGCGTCGTGGTGGCCGCCAGTCGCCTCAAGTCCCTGGTGCTCAAGAACGCGACCCCGAAGAGCCGCTCGGAGCAGGAGGTGGCAGGTTACCGGGATGCTCTGGGATTGATCCACGAAAGCGCGGAGCAGATGCCCTTCTCGGAGGGCACCGTCCTCCAGTTGCACAGCATCCTGTACCGCTACATGCCACAGCCCGGTGGTCACTGGAAGGCTACCAACAACGACATCATTGAGCGCCACCCCGATGGCAGCTCCCGCATCCGATTTCGCCCGGTCGCGGCGCACCTAACACCCATGGCAATGACGGACACCATTGCGCGTTACCGCACCGCACTCGATCAACACCTGGCTGATCCGCTGGTACTGGTGCCGCTGGTCATCCTCGACTTCCTCTGTGTTCATCCATTCCCGGACGGTAATGGCCGCATGGCTCGGCTGCTCACCTTGCAACTGCTCTACCACGCCGACTACACCGTGGGCCGTTTCATCAGTCTGGAACGCATCTTCGAGGAATCGAAGGAAAGCTACTACGAAACGCTGGAGGCCAGTTCCCAGGGTTGGCACGAGGGCGCCCACAATATCGCCCCTTGGCTCGACTACTTCTGGGGTGCATTGCTGCGCGCCTATAAAGAATTCGAAGAACGCGTCGGCACCATCGAGCGCGGGCGCGGTGCCAAAGGCGACCGGGTACGGGCAGAGATACTCAAGCGCAACTTGCCCTTTTCCATCTCTGAAATCGAAGAAGCCTGCCCCGGTGTCAGCCGCGACATGGTGCGGCTGGTGTTGCGTGCCATGAAGGCAGAAGGTTTGATTGCACCCACCGGCAAGGGGCGTGGGGCCAAGTGGATCAGCGTCATCAATCCGCAGAAATCACAAGAGTAGGCCTTACTAGAATAAAAACGGGAACCTGGATGCCAACACTGAACTGGATCGGCAAAGAAGCCGTCATCAAACACCACAAAGAAGTACCGTTCCGCCTGCTGGAACCGGTGGCGGAGCTGTCACTCCCCTCGCCCGCATGCGGGATAACCAGCGACTTGGCGGCTTTGCCGCCTAGTCGAATGGCTAGTAGTTCTATCAGAGCAACCGGGGGAGAGGGCGATTTTGGCGGCAACCTGATCGTGCAAGGCGACAACCTGCATGCGCTCAAAGCCCTGCTGCCGCGCTACGCCGGGCAGGTCAAGTGCATCTACATCGACCCGCCGTACAACACCGGCAACGAAGGCTGGGTCTACAACGACAACGTCAACAGTCCGGAAATCCGCCGCTGGCTGGGCGAAGTGGTTGGCAAGGAAGGCGAGACGCTGGATCGCCACGACCGCTGGCTGTCGATGATGTATCCGCGCCTCGTGTTGTTGAAGCAGTTTTTGCGCGAGGACGGCTCGATCTGGATTTCAATGGATGAATCGGAAATTGCCCATCTGCGCTGTTTGATGGATGAGGTATTCGGTCGGAAACGATTTATTGCCTGCAATGCTTGGCAGAAGCGCTACTCACGCGAAAATCGGGGAGCCATCGGCGATGTGCATGAGTATGTGCTCGTTTACGCGATGAACCCGGACTTGTTTCAGGCGACCCGAAATCGCATACCCATCGATGAGAAACAGGCGGCGGTTTACAAAAACCCCAACAACGATCCGAATGGCCGTTGGCGTGGCATCCCAATGACTGCGCAAGGATATCGACCCAACCAGATGTACGAAATTGAAACGCCCTCGGGGCGAAAACTTCGCCCGCCGGAAGGCAGGTGCTGGTCAACTATCGAAAGCGAATTTCTCAAGCTCAAAGCAGCTGGACGTATCTATTTTGGGAAAGATGGATCGGCACAACCAAGCACCATCCGGTATCTGTCTGAGGTGGAGGGTTTTGTGCCCTGGACTTGGTGGCCTCATGACGAAGTTGGTCATACCGACGAGTCTCGCAAAGAAGTTCAAGATATTTTTGGAACGCAAACTGCATTCGACACCCCCAAACCTACCCGCCTGATCCAGCGCATTCTGCAAATAGCGACCGACAAAGACTCTCTCATTCTCGATTCCTTCGCGGGTTCGGGTACCACAGGCCATGCGGTACTCAAGCAAAATGCCGAGGACGGCGGCAACCGTCGCTTCATTCTCGTCGAGATGGATGAAGGCATCGCACAGAAAGTGACCTCCGAGCGAGTCAAGCGCGTCGCCACCGGCTACACCAAAGGCGCCCTCTCCCCCGCCCCCTCTCCCGCAAGCGGGCGAGGGGAGAAATGGATTGAAGGTTTGGGCGGCGGCTTCCAGTTCTGCCGCCTGTCTGCCGAGCCGCTGTTCACTGCCGAGGGGCAGATTCGCTCCGATGTCACTTTCGCTCAACTGGCCGAGTTCGTCTGGTTCGCGGAAACCGGTTCCGGCTACACGGGCCAAGGGGATTCGCCGCTTCTGGGTGTGCATGAGGGGCGCGGTATCTACCTGCTGTACAACGGCATCCTCAAGGACAAGTCCATCGCAGGCGGCAATGTGCTCACCGGGCCGGTATTCGACGTGCTGCCGAAATTTTCCGGCCCCAAAGTGATCTACGCCGCCGCCAACCGCATGGGCGGCCGCGCTACGCGTGAGGGCATCACCTTCAAGCAAACCCCTTACGCGCTGGAGGTGTAAGCATGGAAAGCAAGCCACGCATCATCATCATCGCCGGACCCAATGGCGCCGGAAAAACCACCTTCGCCCGCGAGTTCCTGCCCAATGAAGCGGGGTGCCCGATATTCGTGAATGCCGACCTGATTGCGGCGGGGCTGGCGCCTTTTGCACCCGAAACGGCGGCGATTCGGGCCGGGCGGCTGATGCTGCAGGAAATGGCGCGGCATTTTTCGGCGCGCGAAAATTTTGCCTTTGAAACCACCCTGTCCGGGCGCGGCTATTTGCGACTGATCGAGCAGTGGCAACGGGCAGGCTATCGCGTCAAGCTGATCTTTCTGCAACTGGCCAGCCCGGAGGAAGCCATTGCCCGCGTGATGATGCGCGTCAGGCAAGGCGGGCATAACGTTCCCGAAGAGGTGATCCGCCGCCGCTTCGCTTCGGGTCGAGCGAATTTTGAACACTTGTATGCGCCCAAGGTGGATGCGTGGGCGCTGTACGACAATGCCGGCGCCCAGCCGGTGTTGCTGGACTGGAGCGAGAAACCATGAACAAACAACCGATTGAACAGGCGCACGACACCGATCTTCGCCTCTCGTCAGCCGCCTTGCTGCGCGCCGCCCTGCGCGCCCGCGAGCTGGCCATGAAGACCGGCACGGCCATCGTGGTTATCCGTGATGGCAAGCTGGAATATCTGGCGCCGGAAGTGCCACCTGCCGAAACGTTCTCCGTTCAGGAGCCGTCTGGCGATTATGGTGACAAGGCATGAGCAGCTTCACCCCGAAAACCTACCAGACGCAGGTGCTGGAGAGCATTGAGGCGTATTTCAGAGCCTGCCACGAACTGCCGTCACCGTCGATTGCCTTCACCGCGGCCACGGAGCGCCTGTGGGGCCGCGGCAACACCTACAACCCGCTGTCGGGCTTCCCGGCCGATATGCCGTATTTCTGCCTGCGCGTGCCCACCGGTGGCGGCAAGACCTGGCTGGCGGCGAAGAGCGTGGCGCTGGTCAACACGCACCTGCTGCGTTGCGAGCACAGCGTCATCCTGTGGCTGGTGCCGTCGAAGCCGATCCGCGAGCAGACGCTGCGTGCCTTGCGCGACCGCCAGCACCCCTACCACACCGCGCTTCGCGAGGCCGGGCCGATCACCGTTCTGGATCTGGAAGAAGCCAAGAGCGTGACTCGCGCCACGCTGGATACGTCGACCACGATCATCGTGGCGACGCGGCAGGCGTTTCAGGTGGAGGAAGAGGAATGCCGCAAGGTGTACCAGTCCAGCGGCGCGTTGATGCACCACTTCGACAATCTGTCACCCACGCAGCGGGACGAGTTGTTGACCGAAGGCGAAGGCACGGATCGGATCACACCCTATTCGCTGGCCAACGTACTGCGTCTGCGCCGGCCCTTCGTTGTCGTCGACGAGGCGCACAACAACCGCACCGAACTGGCCTTCGACATGCTGGCGCGATTCCGCCCCAGCGGGGTGATGGAACTGACCGCCACGCCCGATCTGGAGCGCACGCCAAGCAACGTATTGCACAGCGTATCGGCCGCCGAGTTGAAGGCGGAAGAAATGATCAAACTGCCGGTGGTGCTCGAAACGGAGCCGAACTGGCAACAGTGCCTGGCCGACGCCATCGGTCGCCGCGATGCATTGCACAAGCTGGCCGACGACGAACGCAGGGCGGGTGCCGCGTACTTGCGGCCGCTGGTGCTGATTCAGTCGGAACCACGCCGCGCTGGTGTGGAGACGCTGGATTTCGAGCGTGTGCGCAACGAGTTGATCACCAACCACGGCATTTCCGCCAGCGAGATTATCGTGGCCACCGGCGAGGAAAAGGGGCTGGAGCAGATCGACGCGGATTACAAGCTGGGCATTGCCGACCCGACCTGCCCGGTGAAATTTGTCATTACGCAGAAAGCGCTGGCCGAAGGTTGGGACTGCCCCTTTGCCTACATCCTGGTCAGCATGGCCTCGCTGCATTCGGCCACGGCGGTCGAGCAGTTGCTCGGGCGCGTATTGCGTCAACCTGGCGCTAAGCACGCCCAAGCGCGGGCGCTGAATCAGTCCTACGCCTTCGTCGTCTCGCGCAACTTTGCTGAAACCGCCAGTGCATTGCGTGACCGATTGGTGGCTGGGGCAGGTTTCGAGCGGCGCGAGGTGGCCGAGTTCGTGACCGCGGCCAAGGCCGAACAATCGCGGCTGGATCTGGAAGGCCACGCCGGGCGCGTTGTCGTTCGGCCGGTGGCGATTACCTTGTCCGAGAAGCCCGATCTCAAGAGTGTGCCCAAACCTATCCGCGACAAGGTGAGTTGGGATGGCAAGCTGAATACGCTGACCATCAGCACACCACTGACCGAAGATGAAGCCGAAACACTCAAGGCATCGGTCTCCTCAGAAGCAGCGGCGGCGGCCATCGTTGAAGCCGCCGAAGTCAGCCGTACCACCGCCATCGAGTTTTTCCAGACGCCTGCCGAACTGGGTGAACGCTTCTGCGTTCCGCAACTCGCGCTGCGCATTCAGGGTGAGCTACAGTTGTTCGATGACCCGGAGGTGCTGGAGTATCCGTGGGATCTCTCGCCTTACGATGCGGCACCAACGGTCGACGACCTGAGTGTGCTCGGTGCTGGCCTCAAAGTCTCGGAAGGTGGCGAGATCGATGTGGACGACACCTCTGGGCGCGTCATTTCACGCTTCTTGCCCGATCTGCAACGCGACTTGGGGCTGGTGTACCAACCTGAAAACTGGGATGAGATTCGTCTCGCCGCCTGGCTTTGCCGTAACCTGCCGGAGCAGTCCCTCACCCACGCGAGCAAGCAAGCCTTCGTGTCCGCGTGGCTGACCGATCTGCTGCGCCGGGACGATGTCACGCCGGCGCGCGCCAACCTGCAGAAATTCCTGATTCGCAATCGCCTTGAGGCCCGTATCCGCGACTTGCGCAAACAGGCGGTGAGCAAAGCTTTCCAGCAAACGCTGTTCGGTGACGATGCTGCGTCCCGTGTCGCGGTGAGTGATCAATATGCCTTCGATTTTCTCCCGCATGCCTACGCGCCCAGCCGCGACTACGATGGTCGCTTCGGCCACTTCGATTTCAGGAAGCACTTCTACGGACGCATTGGCGATTTCGACAGCAAGGAGGAATTCGAGTGCGCCTGCTGGCTGGACATTCAGGCGCAGCAGGGGCGTATTCAGTTCTGGGTGCGTAACCTGGTACGACGCGAAGGGAGTTCGTTCTTCCTGCAAAAGGCGGACGGGCGGTTCTACCCGGATTTTCTGTGCCAGCTTCCAGGAAAGGACAGCAAGCCGGGACCGATCCTCGCCGTCGAGTACAAGGGTGCCGACCGCTGGTTATCGGCCGAGGATGACCGATTGATTGGCGGACTGTGGGCCAATCTTTCCGAAGGGCGTTGCCGATTCGTGATGGTCAAGGACAAGCGATGGGAAGGGATTGAGGAGTATCTGGCGTGAACGATGGCGAGAAAAAGCCGATCCGCAACAGCACCGCCGAGTTCCTGATCTTTACCGGTCAGGCAGGTGAACCACGCCCCGCACAGGATGACGCGCCCACTTCGGAGAGCCCAGCATGAACACGCCCGCTCAATGTCGAGTTCGAGCGGCAGGGCGAGGCGCGCGCCGCCTACGGCAAGAAGCTGTTGCCCAGTCTGGCGGACTCATTGACCAGCGAGTTCGGCAAGGGCTTCGATGCCACTAACTTGCGGCACATGCGCGGCTTTTATCTGGCTTTTTCAATTCGCGACGCAGTGCGTCGCGAATTGAGCTGGACTCACTACCGCCTGTTGCTGCGCACAGGCAAAAGAGGGAGGCTTGAATGAGCAAGAATAAGCAACCGCAAGTTCCCCAAAAAAATGAGGTCTCACTTGTCCGTTCATCTGCTGCTGAATATCTGACCTTTGTCGCGGCGGGCGGCCATTCGGAAACTGGCATCGAAATGCGCTATGAGGACGAGAACATCTGGCTGACGCAGAAGATGATGGCGACCCTCTACGATGTCTCGGTTCCCGCCATCAACCAGCGTTTGAGGCGTATTTTTGCCGACAACGAGTTGGAGCGCGGGGCAACTGTTAAGCAATACTTAATTGTTCAAACCGAGGGCAGCAGGCAAGTCCAGCGCGAAGTCGAGCACTACAACCTTCAGGCGATCATCGCCGTTGGCTTCAAAATTGAAAACGAACGTGCAGTACAGTTTCGCAAGTGGGCCAATCGAATCGTGAAGGATTTCACGATTCAGGGTTGGACGATGGATGCTGAACGCCTTAAAAAAGGCGGCAGTATCCTGACCGACGAATTTTTTGAACGCCAACTGGAAAAAGTTCGTGAAATCCGGCTTTCCGAGCGCAAGTTTTACCAGAAAATCACCGACATCTACGCCACCTCACTCGACTACGATGCCTCCGCCACCGCGACAAAACGCTTTTTTGCAGCCGTTCAAAACAAGATGCACTATGCCATTCACGGCCAGACGGCGGCGGAAGTCATCGTAGATCGTGCCGATCACCAGAAGGAAAACATGGGCCTGTCCAGCTGGGAGGGGGCGCCCAAGGGGAAAATTTACAAATACGATGTGTCCATCGCCAAGAACTACCTCTCCGGGTTTGAGTTGGAGCAGATGCAACGGATTGTTTCGGCCTATCTCGACATGGCGGAACTCCATGCTATGCGTCGAATTCCCATGACCATGGCGGATTGGGAAGAACGCTTGGGCGGGTTTCTGAAACTCTGGGACAGGGAAATTCTTCAGGATGCGGGCAAGGTCACAGCAGAGCTTGCCAAGACACATGCCGAAAGCGAGTTCGAGAAATACCGCATCGTGCAGGACAGGTTGTTTGAAAGTGATTTCGACAAGGTGATCAAGCAGATCGCTGCCGAGGAAGAGCCCGGCGACGACGAGGGGTAATTACTCTTGAGTAGGGGCAATAGAGAGGGTAATAGCTCCCCGGGATTTGTCGCGCGACAGTGTGGCGCACCAGAAAAATTTAGCGCGAGAGGTGGCAACGTTAAAGATATCTTTAATGTTGTCGCCAACATTAAAGAATGCTTTAATGTGTCTGCAAGAAAATCAAGGGCTCTTTAGCGTGAACCGCACCACCGGTACTTACGTCACTTCCACGACATCGGGCGAGGCCATCCAGGCCTTCGTGCCGAACCCGCTACCGCCGAGCGATCCGCCGCTGGCGCCGGAGTCGTTCGTCGATCCCAATCGCGCGGCGGAACTAGCGCTGGCCCGGCTGTCCGGCGTGTCGGGGCTGGTGCCGTCGGTAGACTGGCTGCTCTATGGCGCGATCCGCAAGGAGGCGCTGCTCACCTCGCAGATCGAAGGCACCCAGGCCACGCTCACCGACCTCTTCGACGAGGAAGCCGGGTTTGCCGTCAGCAATGCGGAAGACGTCGAGGAAGTCACCAACTACCTGCGGGCATTCCGTCTGGTGCAGGACAACTTGCGCGACCCCAAGGGACTCCCGATCAGCGTTCGCTTGTTGTGCGAAGCCCACCGGCTGTTGCTTGACGGCGCGCGCGGCACGGGCAAGCAGCCGGGCGAATTGCGCCGTTCGCAGAACTGGATCGGCGGCACCCGACCGGGCAATGCGGCGTTCGTGCCACCGCCGGCCGACCGCGTGGCAGACCTTCTCAGCGGCATGGAGCGATTCATTCACGAGGAGTCGCCCATGCTGCCGCCACTGGTGCGGATCGCCCTGATCCACGCTCAGTTCGAGACCATCCACCCATTCCTGGACGGCAACGGCCGTATCGGGCGCCTGCTCATTGCCGCGCTGCTCGAACATTGGCATCTGCTGCCCGAGCCGTTGCTGTACTTGAGCGCCTACCTGAAGCAGTATCAGTCGGAGTACTACCGCCGTTTGTCCGGCATCCGCACCGACGGGGACTGGGAGGGCTGGGTGGCCTTTTTTCTGGAGGGCGTGGCCAACGCGGCAAGCGAGGCCGAGCGCGGCATCGTAGCCATCGCCAGCTTGGTGGCGGCAGATCGACGCCGCCTGCTCGAATCGGCGAAGTCCGGGCCTGCGGCCTATCGCCTGTTCGAGATGCTACCGATGATGCCGCGTTTCAACATCGAGCGGGCGCGGCAGATACTGAACACGAGTTTCCCTACGGCCAGCGCAGCGGTCAATCAGCTGGTCAACCTGGGCATCGTGAAGGAAATGACCGGGCAGAAGAAGAACCGAAGCTACAGCTATCAGGGCTACGTCGATCTGCTGACGAGGTGATTCCGAATGCTCGCGTCGTGGGCGCCGATGCGAAGACCGGCCTTCGCATCGGCGCCCACCCGTAGTTTCTTGATTCGCAATGTTCCGCAGCACTACGCTCTGGCCCCAATAGCGAGTAGTTCGGTAGTAATCTCCGCACCACCGTTCCAAGGCCAGACGTTGCTCTGGCCATTTTTTCGGCCTCGCGCCCATCGTCTACGGGTGTTGGCAATGTTATGATTAAAAAATCGTTCGAAAAAAGCCGCACCGGCTTTTCCAACCGCAGAAATTCCCCGCCGCTTTGAGCCTCGACTACGCCACCCTCGACCTGTTGCGCCAAAGCCACCCGGCTTGGCGGCTGTTACGCTCGGATCACGCGCCGCTGGTGGCGAGTTTTCTGCAGCGCGTGTTTATCGTGCCTAACGTGCGGGTGATGGCGCAGGCGGATTTGGCTGAAGCGCTTGAGGATGAACTGTTTGCCTTGCGCGAACGCCTGGGCACGGAGTCATTCCCGAAATCGGCGCTCGACTACCTCAACGACTGGGCGAATTCCGAAAAGGGCTGGCTGCGCAAGTTCTACGCCCAAGGATCGGATGAGCCGCAATTCGATCTGACCCCGGCCACCGAGAAGGCCATCGCCTGGCTGGGCCAGCTTTCCGAGCGCAGCTTCGTGGGCACGGAATCGCGCCTGCTGACCTTGTTCGAGCTGCTGAAGCAGATGTCCGAGGGCAGCGAAGCAGACCCGGCCAAGCGCATCGCCGAGTTGCACAAGCGGCGCGACGAGATCGATGCCGACATCGCGAGGATGCTCGCTGGCGATGTGCCGCTGCTGGACGACACCGCGCTCAAAGACCGCTTCCAGCAGTTCATGCAACTCGCACGGGAATTGCTGACCGATTTCCGCGAGGTGGAGCACAACTTCCGGTTGCTGGACCGGCGGGTGCGTGAGCGCATCGCGCTGTGGGAGGGCGCCAAAGGGGCGCTGCTGGAAGAGATCATGATTGATCGCGATGCAATTGCCGACTCCGATCAGGGGAAGAGCTTCCGGGCCTTCTGGGATTTCCTGATGTCCAGCCGCCGGCAGGAGGAATTGACCGAGCTGCTCACAAGGGTGCTGGCCTTGCCGCCGGTGGCGGAGCTGAGGCCGGACGCGCGCACGCGACGGGTGCACTACGACTGGCTGGAGGCCGGCGAGCATACCCAGCGCACGGTGGCGCAGCTCTCGCAGCAACTGCGCCGCTTTCTGGATGACCAGGCCTGGCTGGAGAACCGCCGCATCATGGACATCCTGCACAACATCGAGGCCAAGGCGCTGGCGTTGCGCGAAAATCTGCCGGCAGGCGAGACGATGAGCATTGCGGAGTCTGCCGCCGACGTGGAACTGCCGATGGAGCGGCCGTTGTTCACGCCGGCGCTGAAGCCCCTGATCGCGGATATCGCGCTGCAAGCCGGGGAGGAGGACATCGACGCCGAGTCTCTGTATGCCCAAGTGGTGGTCGATACGGCGCAATTGGCCCGCCACATCCGCCACGCCTTGCAGGACCGCGCACAGGTCACGTTGCGCGAGCTGACCGAGACCCATCCGCTCCAGCATGGCCTGGCGGAGCTGGTGGCCTATCTGCAGTTGGGCAGCGAGTCGTTCAAGGCGGTGGTGGATGAGGCCACCCCGGACGTGATCGCCTGGGAGGCGATGGCGAGCGATGGCGCCGCCGTGCGCAAAGCGGCCCGGCTGCCGCGCGTGATTTTCGTGAGGTGAGGATGGAAAAGGAACAACAGGCATTCGGCACTTCCGTGCCGGAGACCCATGCGGATTTGTCTCTGCTTGCGATCACCCTGCTCAAGGGCGTGATCTACCGCGACGGTGACGAGCGCCTGTGGGGCGCGCTGCTCAACCTGCAGGGCCGGGTGCGGGACTACGTTTCGGTGCTGGCCTTGGAGCTGGTGCTCGATGAAGCCGAGGGCTATGCCTTTCTGAAAAGCCGTCCCGAGCCCACCGAGGATGAAGCCGCGCCCAAGCTGCCCCGCTTGGTGGCGCGCCGGCCCTTGTCGTTTCCGGTGAGTCTGTTGCTGGCACTGCTGCGCAAGAAGCTTGCCGAGTTCGACGCTCGCGGCGGCGATACGCGATTGGTGCTCGCGCGCGACGACATTGTGGAACTGGTGCGGGTGTTCCTGCCCGAGTCGAGCAACGAAGCGAAGCTCATCGACCAGATCGAGACCCACATCAACAAGGTCGTCGATCTGGGCTTCCTGCGCCGATTGAAGGCAGCGGGCGGCCCCGCCGGCTTCGAGGTGCGGCGCATCCTCAAGGCCTTTGTCGATGCGCAGTGGCTGGCGGATTTCGACGCCCGGCTGGCGGCCTATCAGACTCAAGCCAGCGGGGTTACCGGCGAATCGGGAGGTGCGGACGGTGAATGAATCGCAATCCCTGGGCTTGGACTTTGTGGCCGACAACACCTTGTCAGGCTTCCGCTTGAAGCGGCTGGAAGTTCTCAACTGGGGCACTTTCGACGAGCGCGTGTGGACGCTCGCACTTGACGGCAAGAACGGCTTGCTGACCGGCGACATCGGCTCCGGCAAATCGACGCTGGTGGATGCGGTCACGACGCTGTTGGTGCCCGCGCAGCGCATCGCCTACAACAAGGCCGCCGGTGCCGACAGCAAGGAACGGACGCTGCGTTCCTACGTGCTGGGGCATTACAAGTCGGAGCGCAACGAGGTGACGGGCACTGCCAAGCCCGTGTCCTTGCGCGATCACAACAGCTATTCGGTGATACTCGGCGTTTTCCACAATGCCGGCTACGACCAGACCATCACGCTGGCGCAGGTGTTCTGGATGAAGGAGGCGCAGGGCCAGCCAGCGCGCTTTTTCGTGGGCGCGGAGCGCGATTTGTCGATCGCCACGGACTTTTCCCGCTTCGGCTCGGACATCGCGCAGTTGCGCAAAAAGCTACGCGCCCTGGGTGCCGAGATCGAAGACAGCTTCCCCAAGTACGGCGCCTGGTTCCGCCGCCGCTTCGGCATCGACAACGATCAGGCGCTGGAGCTTTTTCATCAGACGGTGTCGATGAAGTCGGTGGGCAACCTCACCGACTTCGTGCGCAGCCATATGCTGGAGCCCTTCGACGTCGTCCCGCGCATCGGTGCGCTGATCGCGCATTTCGATGACCTGAGCCGCGCCCATGAAGCCGTGCTCAAGGCCACGCGCCAGGTCGAGTTGCTCACCCCTTTGGTGGCTGACTGCCAGCGGCACGGCACCCTGGGAACAGAGGTCGACGGTCTCAGGCAATACCGTGACGGCCTGCGTGCCCACTTCGCCGGTTTGAAGCTGGCCCTGCTCGACAAGCGCCTTGCCAATTTGAACGACGAATGGGGGCGCTTGGATGGGGAGGTGAAACGCCTGGATGGGCGCCGAGAGAGTCAGCGCATCCAGGTCGATGAGCTCAAGCGCGCCGTGGCCGAGAATGGGGGCGACCGCCTGGAACGGCTTGCCGCCGAAATCGGGAAGAAGGAATACGAACGCGACCGGCGCAAGCAAAAGGCGGATCGTTATGGCGAACTCATCCTGAAGATCGACGAACGTCCCGCCGAGGACATGATTACCTTCCGGGAACAGCGAACACGACTGTCCGAGCACACCGACGTTCTCAAGGAACAGTCGACCGCATTCGAGAACCAAGAGCGCGAGCACGATTTCGCATTTCGCAAGGGTCGCGAAGAGCATCAGGCGCTCAACGATGGAATTACCAGCCTAAAGCGTCGCCGCAGCAACGTCGACGACCAGCAGATCCAGATTCGCGCGGCGCTGTGCGCTGCCCTGGGGGTCTCTGAAGAGGAGATGCCTTTTGCAGGCGAACTCATCCAGATGCGTGACGGCGAACGCGACTGGGAAGGTGCCGCCGAACGGCTGTTGCGCAACTTTGGTTTGTCGCTGCTGGTGCCGGATGCCTACTACAAGGAAGCGGCAGAATGGGTGGACCGCAGCCACCTGCGCGGCCGGCTGGTCTATTTCCATGTTCGCCCGCGCAGGCCGACGGACATGCCCGATCTCCATCGCGACTCGCTGGTCAGAAAACTCTCGATCAAACCCGACTCGCCCTTCTACGACTGGCTTGAGCGCGAACTGGCACACCGCTTCGATGTGGCCTGCTGCGCGACGCAGGAGCAGTTCCGGCGCGAGACCCGCGCCATCACGCCTGCCGGGCAGATCAAGGATCCGACCGGACGGCACGAGAAGGACGACCGCCACCCTATCGACGACCGCAGCCGCTACGTGCTGGGTTGGACGAATGCGGCCAAGATCGCCGCGCTGGAATCAACAAGCCGTCGGCTCGAAACGCATCTGGGCGAGATTGCCGGCCTCATTGGCAAGGTTCAAATCGAACGCAAGGGGCTGGAGGGTCGCCTCGATGCCTTGGCGCGTCTGGATGAATTCGCCGACTTCGAAGAACTGGATTGGGCCCGCGTTACCACCGAGATCGCCCAGCTTGACGACGAACGACAGCGCCTGGAATCGGCATCGGATGTTTTGAGGCAGCTCAATGAGCAGCTGCGGGAAGCGCGTCAGGCGCTCTCCACCATCGAAGGGGAACTGGAGACGGCCAAGGACAAACGCTCCAAGACCGAACAGCGCAAGAGCGATGCCGAGGCGATGCAACAGGAGGCACAGGGCCGGGTGGACGAGGCCATTCCCGCCCCTGGGTTCGCCGAGCGACTGGAGGCCATGCGTGCCGAAGCGCTGGGCGACCATCAACCGACCGTAGAGTCCTGCGACAACCGCGAGCAGGACATGCGCAAGTGGTTGCAGGACAAAATCGACGCGGAAAGCAAACGGCTCGAACGCCTGCGCGACAAGATCATTCAGGCGATGATGGGCTTCAAGGAGCAGTTCAAACTGGAGACGGCCGAGTTCGATGCCAGCATCGACGCCGCCTTCGAATATCAAAATCTGCTCGACCAATTGAACCGCGACGATCTGCCCCGCTTCGAGGCCCGGTTCAAGGAATTGTTGAACGTCAATACGATCAACGAGATCGCCAATTTCAACGCTCAACTCGCCCGTGAACGCGAGACCATCAAGGAGCGCATCGCGCGCATCAACGAGTCGCTCACGCAGATCGACTACAACCCGGGCCGCTACATCGTTTTGGAATCGCAACCAAGCCCGGATGCGGATATCCGCGACTTTCAGGGCGAGCTGCGGGCCTGCACGGAAGGCGCGCTGACAGGCTCCGACGATGCGCAGTACTCGGAAGCCAAGTTCCTTCAGGTCAAGGCCATCATCGACCGCTTCCGCGGCCGCGAGGGGCTGTCGGAGCAAGACAGGCGCTGGACCGCCAAGGTAAGCGATGTGCGCAACTGGTTCCTGTTTGCCGCCAGCGAACGCTGGCGGGAGGACAACAGCGAATACGAACATTACTCCGACTCGGGTGGCAAGTCTGGAGGCCAGAAGGAAAAACTGGCCTACACCATCCTGGCGGCGAGCCTTGCGTACCAGTTCGGGCTGGAATGGGGAGCGGTGCGTTCGCGCTCCTTCCGCTTCGTGGTCATCGACGAGGCCTTTGGTCGGGGCTCGGACGAGTCGGCGCAGTACGGCCTGAAGCTTTTCCAGCAGCTCAATCTGCAACTCTTGATCGTCACGCCGCTGCAGAAAATTCACATCATCGAGCCCTTTGTCGCCAGCGTCGGCTTCGTCCACAACGAGGGCGGCCGGGCTTCCAAACTACGCAATCTGTCCATCGAGGAGTATCGGGCGCGCAAGGCGGAACTGTCGGCATGATCTGGACCACGGCGAGCGATCTGAAGGCACAACTCTCCCGCCTGTGGGAGCGTGGAGAACTCTTGCGTCCGCTGGTCACCGGCGAAACCAGGCTGCCCCTACGGCTGACCCTGAAGGGACCAACCTCATCGGAACTCGCCGAACGCTTCGAAGCAGTGCGCGGCTGGATGGCTGGGCTTGTCGCCGTCCCGCGCATCCGGATCGAGTGGCGCGAGGTCAACCATCGGGTTCAGGGTGCCCAGCGGCTACCTCAGTCCGTCTGGGTGGACACCCTTGATGACGCACTCGCGCTGATCGGCAAGCGCGGCGACGCCGCACGTTTCGAAGCGCTGGTGGCGCTCACGCGCTCGAAAACGCCGATGCTGCTGGAATGGCTTGGGAAACGTCCCTTGCAGGCCATCGGCTTGGCCGATGTGTGGTCGAGCCTGCTCGATGTCGCGGCCTGGATAGAGGCGCACCCGCTCCCCGGCATCTACCTTCGGCAGGTGGATATTCCGGGTATCCACAGCAAGTTCATCGAGGCGCATCGAGGAGTTCTTCTCGAACTGCTCGACCTGGCGCTGCCCCCGGAGGCCATCGCCAACGATCGAACCGGCGTTAGCCAGTTTGCCGCGCGTTACGGTTTTCTCGACAAGCCGACCCGCATTCGCTTGCGCGTACTCGACGAGCGGGTGCGCTTGCTTCCTGGCCCGGCACGGCCGGACGTGACGCTGGACGGCGACAGTTTCGCCAAGCTGGATGTGCCGGTACGGCGCGTGTTCATCACCGAGAACGAAACCAACTTTCTGGCATTTCCACCCGTAGCGGGCGCCATCGTCGTCTTCGGTGCCGGCTACGGCTGGGATGCGCTGGCAAGAGCCGAATGGCTGGCGCGGTGTTCCATCCTCTACTGGGGCGACATCGACACCCACGGTTTTGCCATTCTCGACCATCTCCGGCGCCGGTTCGATCACACCGCATCTTTCCTGATGGACCGGTCGACCCTGATGGCTCACGAAGCCCTGTGGGGTGAGGAAGCCGATCAAGTCGTGCTCGACCTGCCTAGACTCACGGAGCCGGAACGTGCGTTGTTCGATGAGCTAAGGGACAACCGCATCCGCAAAAACTTGCGCCTGGAACAGGAAATGATCGGCTTCGGATTTTTCAGCGCTGCCTTGGCTAATCTCGCTGGGTAGGTTCTTTCCCGCATCGCTTCGCGGTGATACTCATTGGCCCCGGCCCGCACCGTCGATCATTGCAATCCTTCAACGATAACGAGCATCCCGCCTGCGATCCTCAGCAATCTGCGCCTCAAATCGTTCGCCGAGCTGGAGTAGGGCTGCTTTGTCGATGAGCGCGTCCTGCCTGCGTTCGAAGTGAAACTCGAAATGCCTGGTCATGACGATGGCGTCGGTCGGGCAGGCTTCTTCGCAAAAGCCGCAGTAGATGCATTTGAACAGGTCGATGTCGTAGCGCGTGGTGCGCCGCGTTCCGTCTTCTCTTCCTTCCGAGTCGATGAAGATGCACAGGGCTGGGCAGACGGCTTCGCAGAGTTTGCAGGCGATGCAGCGTTCCTCGCCGTTGGGGTAGCGGCGCAGGGCATGCAGGCCGCGGAATCTGGGGGATTGCGGGGTTTTTTCTTCGGGATACTGCACCGTGACTTTGCGGGCGAACAGGTTTTTTCCCGTCACCATCAGCCCGGCGACGAGCTCCCACAGCAGAAAACTCTTGAGGAAATTTCGGACGGCTTGCATGGGGACCTCCTGCCGCGACAGTCTGAAATCGAATTTCTCGACTGCGAATCCCGCCGGAAAATCCCGGGGGTCGCGCCGCGAAACCGGTGCGCGTTTCAATGCTATAAAACAAAGATGCAGTGTCACTTCAGCAAGGAGGCCCGTATGGGAACCGTGCTAAAAATCACCGTCCCGCCGCAATTCGACGAGGATGGTTTCCTCGCCGATCCAAAGCAGTGGGACCAGGACGTAGCTGAACAGATCGCCCGCGAGGACGGGTTCGGCCAATTGAGCGACGCGCATTGGGCAGTCATTCTGGAGATGCGCGAGCACTACCTGGAACACGGCTCGCTGGTGCCCGAGAGCCACGCCTGCCGCTCGCAGAACCTGGAGCCGCAGTGCGTGACCAGCCTGTTCCGCAGCATGCGCGAAGCCTGGCGCATCGCCGGGCTGCCCAATCCGGGCGAGGAAGCCAAGAGCTACATGTAGAGCCAGTTCCTAGGCAATCGCGCCGCGCAACTGTTCCGGCGTGAGCTTTTCGCCGCGTTTGATCATTGCGCGCGCGGCTTCGATCTTGTCCCATACGTTGCACATCATTACGCCGCGGACACGGCCGTCGCGCAGGTAGTAAATGACGCCGCTGTAGTTTTCCTTCTGCCAGTCGGCGTAGGTCTCCAGCGTGGCGTCCACTTGTCCGACGGCTTCGTAGCCGAACTCGAACAGGTCGGAAAAGAAATACGGCTGATAGTCGTACGGCTCGTGCGCGCCGGCCATGTTGCGCCCGGCGCACTGGCCCTGGGCGCGGGCGTTGTCCCAGTGTTCGACGCGGGTATGTTGCCCCAGCGCGGCATAGGGGAAGAAGGCGTTGTCACCGGCGGCGTAGATGTCGGCCTGCGAGGTTTCCAGATATTCGTTGACCACGATGCCGTTCTCTACCGCCAGCCCGGCTTCCCTGGCGAGATCGACGGCCGGGGCGATGCCGATGCCGACGATCAGCAAGTCGGATTCGACGCTCTTTCCGCTCGCCGTCTCGGTGCGGAATTTGCCGTTGGGCTTGCCGATGGACACCGGCATGTCCATGGACAACACCCTGACTCCGCGCTGCTGGAAGTTGGTCTGCAACGCTTCCCCCAGGGACGCCGGGAACACCTTGTTGCAGAGGTAGGCGCCGGGGAAGATCATGGTGACGTCCAGGGAAAGATTGAGCGCGGCCGCGAGCTCCGAGCCGATAAAACCGCCGCCGACGATCAGCACGGATTTGCCCTCCGCCGCTTCGCCGCGGATGCGCTGGTAGTCGTCGAGAGTGCGGTAATAGCAGATGCCGTCGAGATCGTTGCCCGGTATCGCAAGGCGGCGCGGCGTGCCGCCGGTGGCCAGCAACAGCTTGCCGAACCGGATCGTGGCGCCGTTGGCGTCGGTGATCGTTTTTGCCGCGGTATCGAGCCTTGCCGCCGTCGCCCCCAGCACGACGGCGACTCCGTTACGGTCGTAGAAAGCGGGGTCGTGGATGAAGATGTCCTCGACCTTGGCTTTGCCCAGCCACAGGTTCTTGGAAAGCGGCGGACGGTCGTAGGGCAAGTGCATTTCGTTGCTCAGCAGCAGCACCGTACCCTTGGGATCGCGTTCCCTGATCCCCTGGATGGCGGAGGCCCCGGCGAGGCCCCCGCCCACAAGCACGTAATCGTAGCTGGATTGCATTGGCGTCTCCTTTCATGGAAAGAAGATTGGCGAGGCCACCCCCGTGTTGGGAGGACCAAAGAACTGTCGCGTGAAGAACTACGACCTGAATATAGGACACGTGGCGACGAACGTCTATATTGATCCTATAAAGAGTAGTTGGACGCAGATAAACGCAGATAAACGCTGATGATTCGAAGCATTACAAACAATTCGCCACTCACCTTCCGGGTGGTAATGTGAATATCAATAACACCATGTGTTATCGGCGTTTATCGGCTTTCATCTGCGTCCAATAACCGTTTTTAGGTTGATATGGCAATGGCCCAAGGAGGCGATGCTGGCACAACATCAAAAAGACCCCGCAGCGCGGGGTCTTTTTTGTGCCCGGAGATCGGCGCGGCCATGGTTCCTGGGGGAGCAGCGGCCGGGCTCTTTATCCTTGCATGGGGACAGCGGCTGGAGTTGAAGATGCCAGCGCGCGGTCGTCCATGCGGCGGTCCGGTTGTATGCGGAGCTTGTTGCTGCGGGCGAACTCCATCACGAATTCGTAGCCCTGCGGGTCTGTCTGCTCCAGGCCGCGCGCCACCACCAGGCATTTCTCGCCGTCGATCACGCAGGGCTGCACGCTCACCGAATAACGCAGACGGCAGTTTTCGTCAAAACTCGCCAGCGCACAGGCTATGCGCTCGATCCAGTCGCCGGGGCGCAGCTTCTTGCCATCCTCCTGCAGACTCGTGATCACATAGCGATCCGTCGGCAAGCCCATGTGCATCTCCTTAATCGTGAACAAATCGGCGCGCACGGCAAACCGTGCGGTACAGTGCCTATCGGCAACGATGCGCCCTTTCTTTAACCCAGATTGTCCATTGGTATGCTCGTGCGTGTAGGAGCGCCGCCCCGGCGCGAATGCGGCCGCAAATCGCGGCGAGGGCGCCGCTCCTACAACGGTGTTTTGCTCTAATGGATAATCCGGGTTTAACAGGCTGTTGAAAAACTACTGCGCCTGGCTTCTTGGGGTCGAGTGCCGACGTGGGTTGCTTACGGGGCAGGGCTTGGCTTCCGCATCGACCGCCCCGCCCCTTCAAAATCGCGACGCAGGCGCTGGCGCTCCGCCGGGCTCATATTCTGCCAGCGCTGGCGCAGTTGCTCGCGCTTGGCCGCGCGCTCTTCGGGCGGGGTTTCCTGCCAGCGCTCGCGCAGCTTCTGCTTCATGGCATCGCGCTCTTGCGGACTCATGCTTTCCCAGCGCTCGAGCAGGGTTTCGCGCCTTGCGGCACGCTCTTCCGGGGGCATGTTCCGGGCCCGTTCGCGCAACATTTTCTTGACCGTTTCGCGCTGCTCGGGCGGCATCTCTTGCAGGCGCTGGCGTAGCTCTTCACGCTTGGCGGCGCGCTCTTCCGGGCTCATGTTCTTGAGCCGCTCAACCTGCTCGGGAGAGAGGGCCATGGAAGGCGCCGGCGGCTCGGCCCAGGCCGGCGCCGCAAGCGCCAGCCAGGCCGTGGCCACAACGAGCAGCCAGTGCCCCCGCAGCGACTTGATCATTGTTGTGGCTGCAACGGTCAATTTTGCGACGCTGTTTTGTTCCTGCGCTCTTGCACCTTTTTCTTGACTGCTTCACGCTGCTCCGGCGTCATGCGCTCCCAGCGCTCGCGCATGGCCTTGCGTTTTGCCGCGCGCTCTTCCGGCGGCATGTTCTCGGCCTTTTCGCGCAGCCTTTGCTTCAGCGCCTCGCGCTGCTCGGGGCTCATGTTTTCCATGCGCTGGCGCATTTCCTCGCGCTTGGCATCGCGCTCTTGCGGGCTCAATTTCTGCCACTGCTCGGCCGAGGGACCGCGCGGCCCGGAAGCCGGCGCCTCCTCGCCGAAAGCCGGCGGACACAGGGCCAACACGCCCGCGGCGACGGCAAACAGCCAATGAACTCGAATGGATTTGTGCATGATCGTGCTCCTTTCTATCTATCCGGATGATCCTGGGTTCGTTGTCGCTTCGACGCCTAGCGCCGCTCCGCGTCGTGCTTCTCGTTGTAGATGTTCTTGCTCGCGGCGTTCTGATCCTGGCGCAGGTCCCGGCGCTCGTCCTTGGTCAGCACGCCGTCCGATTTGTACTGGCGCTCCTCCTGGCGGATGGAGCGCTGCTCGGTGGCGAGTTGCCTGGTTTCGCCGCGGGTGAGTGCGCCGGAACGCACGCCCTGTTTGATCCGGTCGTGCTGGTGGTGCTGCCGCGCGTTGACGCGTGGATCGTGTGGCCGGGCCAGCGCGGGGCTGGCGGCAAGGGCGGCGAAGGTCAGTCCGATGAGGGTCGCGAAGGCTTTGTTCACGGTGTTCATGATGGTCTCCTTGGTTCAGTGAGTTTTGGGCTACGCCTGATTTGCTTCAAGCGTCGATGCCATCGTAGGTCCGAATTGTAAACAACCTGTTTGCCGAAGCCGGGCGTTTGTAACAAATTGTTGCAGCGGCCGCTTGGCGCAAAAATTCTTTACAGTCTGCCCCATTTTGCCGATTAAGATAACAGCCATGAACGCGCCCATCCGCATCCTGCTCGTCGACGACGACGCCCGCATCCGCGAGCTGCTGCTGCGTTACCTCGCGCAGCACGGCTTCGAGGTGAAGGCCGCCGCCGACGCGCGCGAGATGGCGCAACTGCTGGATCGCGGGCGCTTCGACCTGTGGGTGCTGGACCTCATGCTGCCGGGCGAAGACGGGCTGTCCATCCTGCGCCGCGCGCGCGGCACCGGCGAGACCACCCCGGTGATCCTGCTCACCGCCAAGGGCGACGAGATCGACCGCATCGTCGGGCTGGAGATGGGCGCCGACGACTACCTGGCCAAGCCTTTCAATCCGCGCGAACTGGTGGCGCGCATCGGCGCCGTGCTGCGGCGCCAGCGCGCGCCGCTGCCGGGCGCACCGGCCGAGATCGAAAGCACGGTGAGCTTCGGCCCGTGCCTGTTCGATCTCGCCACCCGCACCCTGTCCCGCGACGGCGCCTCGGTCGCGCTCAGCAGCGGGGAGTTCGCGCTGCTCAAGGTGCTGGTCAGCCACCCGCGCCAGCCGCTGTCGCGCGACCGCCTGATGGAACTGGCGCGCGGCCGCGACCACGAGGCTTTCGACCGCACCATCGACGTGCAGGTCTCGCGCCTGCGCAAGCTCGTCGAGCCCGACGCGGCCAAGCCGCGCTACATCCAGACGGTGTGGGGGCACGGCTACGTGTTCGTGCCGGACGGTGGCGCGGCATGACATTGCTGCCGCGCAGCCTCGGCGGCCGCGCCTTCGTGCTGATCGCGCTGCTCATCGTGTTGTCGCTGGCGGCCAGCGTGGTGCTGTTTCGCCAGGCCGAACGCGCGCCGCGGGCGCAGCAACTGGCACAGATGGTGGTGGCGGTGGTGAACCTCACCCGCGCCGCCGTGCTCTCCGCCGAGCCGTCGCTGCGCCCGGCCCTGCTGGCGGAAATGGCGGAATCGGAGGGCATACGCGTATTTCTCGCCGAGAGCGGCGATGCGCTCGCGCCGTTGGCCTACGACGATACCGTGAGCCGCCGCATGACGGCGGAAGTGCGCGGCAAGCTCGGCGTGGAGACGCGCTTCGCCGCCGCCCGCAACGGCCTGGAAGGATTCTGGGTGAGCTTTTTCATCGGCGACCAGGAGTTCTGGGTGATGCTGCCGCGCGAGCGCGTCGAACAGCCGCGCCCGTGGCAGTGGCTGGGCTGGGGCGCGCTGGTACTGGTGCTGGCGTTGGCGGGGGGCGCGCTGATCGCCCGCCAGGTCGGCCGGCCGCTGCGCGAACTGGCCGGCGCGGCGCGCGCCATCGGCCAGGGAGACATGCCGCCGCCCGTCGCCGAGTCGGGCGCCGAAGAGACCATCGCCGTGGCGCGCGCCTTTAACCAGATGACGGCCAATCTGGCCGCCATCGAGCGCGAGCGCTCCCTGGTGCTGGCCGGCATCTCCCACGACCTGCGCACCCCGCTCACGCGGCTGCGGCTGTCGGCCGAGTTCATCGACGACAAGGGCGCGCGCGATGGGGTCATCAACGACGTCGAGGAGATGGACGCAGTGGTAGGGCAGTTCCTCGATTACGCCCGGCTGGGCGAGCAGGAGCCGGTGCTGGCGACCGACCTGAAGGCACTCGCCGAAGCCGCGGCGGCGCCCTTCAGCGGCCGTGCCCAGGGGCTGACACTGCAACTGGCCGAGCTGCCCCCCGCGCCGGTGCGACCCCTGCTGCTGAAGCGGGCACTGACCAACCTGCTCGACAATGCGATCAAACACGGCGGCGGCGACATCACGCTGCAACTGCAAGCGGCGCAATGGCAGGGTCGACCCAGCGTACAGTTCACGGTGCTCGACCGCGGGCCGGGCATTGCGGCACACGCCGTGGATGCGGCCAAGCGGCCTTTCGTGCGACTGGACGCCGCGCGCAGCAGTGCAGGTTCGGGCTTGGGGCTGGCCATCGTCGAGCGTGCGGCCCGCTTGCACAGCGGCGAATTTCGGCTCGAACCTCGCGCAGGCGGCGGGCTGAAAACCACCTTTACGATTCCTTTGCCCTGAGAGGCTGTACGAACTCTTCCGGCCGACGGCGGGTTGATCTACAGCTCCACCTGCGTGCCCAGCTCCACCACGCGATTGGTGGGGATCTTGAAGTAGGCCGTGGCACTGCCGGCATTGCGCGACATGCTGACGAACAGCTTCTCGCGCCACAGCGCCATGCCCGGCGCCACCGTCGGGATCACCGTTTCGCGGCTGAGGAAAAACGAGGTTTCCATCATGTTGAAGTCCAGCCCGTATTCCTTGCACTGCGTCAGCGTTTGCGGAATGTCCGGTTCATCCTTGAAGCCGAAACGCATGATGATGCGGTGAAAATTGTTGCCCAGCGGATGCAGTTCCATGTGGTCGATGTCCGGGACGTGCGGCACGCCCTCGGTGATGACGGTCAGCAGTATGACGCGCTCGTGCAGCACTTTGTTGTGGATGAGGTTGTGCAGCATGGCGTGCGGCACGCCTTCCGCGCTGGCGGTGAGGAACACCGCCGTGCCGGGCACGCGCAGCGGCGGGTGGGCGGCGATGCCCGCAAGGAACGGTTCCAGTGCGATCGCGCCGGCGCGCATGCGCTCCAGCAGCAGCATGCGGCCGCGCTTCCAGGTGGCGAGCAGGGTGAACACCATGACTGCGACCACCAGCGGGAACCAACCGCCTTGCGGGATCTTCACGGCATTGGCGCTGAAAAAGGCAAGGTCGACGACGAGAAAGGAAACCGCCACCACCCCGCTACGCAACCAGCCCCAGCCCCACAAATGGCGCGCCACCACCACCGCGAGCACGGTGTCGATGGCCATGGTGCCGGTCACCGCGATGCCGTAGGCCGCCGCGAGGTTGCTGGAAGTCCTGAACCCCAGCACCAGCGCAATGATTGCCGCCAGCAGGGCCATGTTGATCGCCGGCAGGTAGACCTGGCCGATTTCCCGTTCCGACGTGTGCTGGATTTCCAGGCGCGGACAGTAGCCCAACTGCATCGCCTGGCGCGTGACGGAGAAGGCGCCGGAGATCACCGCCTGGGACGCGATCACGGTGGCCACGGTGGACAGCGCCACCATGGGATACAGCGCCCAGGCAGGGGCAAGCAGGTAGAAGGGGTTTTCCACCGCCGCAGGGGTATGGATCAAGAGCGCGCCCTGGCCGAAATAGTTGAGCAGCAGCGCGGGCAGCACGAAGAAAAACCAGGCGGCGCGGATCGGCATGCGGCCGAAGTGGCCCATGTCGGCATACAGCGCCTCGCCGCCCGTCACCGCCAGCACCACCGCGCCCAGGGCGAGGAAGGCATGCCATCTGTGCTCCACGAAGAAGTTGACGGCGTAGAGCGGGTTCACCGCCTGCAGTACCGCCGGCTCCTCCATGATGTTGACGACGCCCAGCACCGCCAGGGTAAGAAACCAGACCAGCATCACCGGGCCGAACAGGGCGCCCACGCTGGCCGTGCCTTTGCGCTGGAACATGAACAGCGCCACCAGCACGATCAGGGTGATGGGGATGACAAACGGCTCCAGCACCGGTGCGGCGAGTTGCAGCCCTTCCACCGCGGACAGCACCGAGATGGCCGGCGTGATGACGCCGTCGCCATAGAACAGGGCCGCGCCGAACAGCCCCATGGACATCAGCAGCCAGCGCGTGCGGGTGTCGCGCGGGGAATTCTTCAGCGTCAGTGCCAGCAGCGCCATGATCCCGCCCTCGCCGTTGTTGTCGGCGCGCATGATGAACACCACGTATTTGAGCGACACCACGATCAACAGCGCCCACAGCACCAGCGACAGCGCCCCCAGGATGTTGTCGTGGACGGGCGCGATGCCGTGGGCGCCGTGGAATACTTCCTTCATGGTGTACAGCGGGCTGGTGCCGATGTCGCCGAACACCACGCCGATGGCGGCGATGGCCAGGCCGGCCTTGCCCTGCTTGTGGCCCGATGGGGATGCTTCAGTCTGGCTCATGGTGGCTGGTTCCGTTTGCTGCCAACTGCTTCTCGATGCGCTTGGCGAACACCGCCATTTCCTTCGCCGCCTGCTTGTCGCCCTTGCGCTCCGCGGTTGCGATGCCTTGCGTGTAGGCCTCCAGCGCATCCGCTGGCTTGCCCGCTTCCTGCAAGGCGCGGCCCAGCAGCTTCCAGGCGGCCGAATAGTCCGCATCCTGCTGCACCGCCTGGCGCAGATGCCGGATGGCTGCGTCGAAATCCTGCAACTTCAGGTATTCGTTGCCCAGGCTGAAGCGCAGCAGGGCATTGTCCTTGCCGGCCGCGAGCATTTTTTCGAAGTTCTGGATGAGCGGGTTGGTCATGGCTCTCGTTTGTCGCAAGGGACCGGTCGACGCCGGTTCCCTTGCCTGCCGCGCATTTTGGCAAATGCGCGATTCTACGCCCAACTCGGCCGCGCCAAAAGGGTCATGCTTCCGGTTTGCGCGAGAACTTGATGCCCAGTTGCTTCAGCTTGCGGTAGAGGTGCGTGCGCTCTAACCCGACCTTTTCGGCGACCCGGGTCATGTTGCCGGATTCGAGCTGGATGTGATGCTCGAAGTAGGAACGCTCGAACATTTCCCGGGCTTCGCGCAGGGGCACGTCGAGCGGCAGCGCAGGCGCCCGGCCCGGGGCTTCCACGCGGAACTGGGAGAGCACCCGGTTGACGTCGTCGGCGCTGATTTCCTCGCCCAGCGAAGTCAGGGCAAGGGTCTTCACCACGTTGTGCAACTGCGTCAGATTCCCCGGCCAGCGATGATTGCGCAGGGCGTTCTGCGCCGCGGTGCTGAAGCGGCGCAGCGGCGTTTCCTTTGCCTCCACCGTCTGCGCCAGCATCATGTTGGCGATGTCGGGTATGTCCTCGCGGTGCTCGCGCAGGCTGGGAACGTGCAGCGCGACTGCGCTCAGCGCCTGGAACAGATCCGCGTTGAACGCGCCGCTTTGCGCCAGGTCGGCAAGCGGATGCGCGCTGGCGCACACCACGCGCACGTTGAACTTCTCCACTTTGCCGAGCAGCAGCAACAGGCCTTTTTGCTCCAGCTTGCCGAGTTCACCCACTTCCTGCAGGTAGAGCATGCCGTCGCGCGCCTGGCTCAGCAGTTCCTGCGGATTCTCGGCGAGCAGCGCCGTGCTGGTCGGGGCCAGCCACGGCGTGTTGGGCTGGTGCAGGAAGCGCGCGCACAGTTCGGCGCCGGAGCCCTTCTCGCCGATCAGCAGCAGCGGCGATTTCAGGTTGGCAACCTGGGTCAGGCGCCGGTTCAGTTCGTTGATCAGCGTGCCTTTGCCCAGGCTGGCCAGGCTCATCTCGTTCTTGAGCTTGGTTTCCCCTTTCCTGAACGCGCGCCCCACCGTGGAGAGCAGTTTTTGCAGCGCGATGGGCTTTTCCAGAAAATCGACCGCGCCGATGCGGGTGGCCTCCACCGCGGTGTCGATGGTGCCGTGCCCCGACATCATCACCACCGGCATGGTCAACAGCCCGCCGCTTGCCCATTCCTTGAGCAGCGTAATCCCGTCCGTGTCGGGCATCCAGATATCCAGCAACACCAGATCGGGGCGGGCGTGCTGCCTGGCGGCCCGCGCCTGGGCAGCGCTTTCCGCCAGGCTGACGTGATAACCCTCGTCGCGCAGTATCTCCGAGAGCAGTTCGCGGATGCCGACCTCGTCATCCACCACTAGAATTTGATTCGAGTTCATTTAAGTCGATGCCTCTGCAATCGCTGGAAACGTAATGCCGACCGATGCCCCCTGGGGCATGAGGTTGTCAATCTGGATCATGCCTTGATGCTCCTCCACGATTTTCTTCACGATGGCCAGGCCTAGCCCGGTTCCTTTCGGCTTGGTCGTGGCATAGGGTTCGAACAGGCGCGGCATCAACTGCTCCGGGAAGCCCGCGCCGTTGTCCGTGATGGTGAGGCGCACGCCCTGGGGCGCCGCCTCGGTTTGCACGACGATTTCGGGGACCTCGACCTCGGCCAGTGCATCCTGGGCATTTTGCAGCAGGTTGTGCACCACTTGGCGCAGCAAGGTCATGTCGCCCATAATGCGCGGCAGCCCGGCGGCCAGCTCCAGGCGGATATGCGGCCCCAGCGGTTCGTAAAGGGTTAGCACCTCGCGCACCAAGCGGTTGAGGTCGAGCGCGCGCATGTTGGCTGCGGGCGCGCGCGCATATTCGGCGAAGCGGTCCACCATGTTTTTCATCGCCGCCACCTGGCTGACGATAGTCTGGGTCGCGCGCTGCAGCATGTCGGCATCGGGCGCGCTCAGCTTGTCGGCCAGCTTGTGCTCGATGCGCTCCGCGGAGAGCTGGATCGGCGTGAGCGGGTTCTTGATCTCGTGCGCCAGGCGCCGCGCCACTTCGCCCCAGGCCGCGTCGCGCTGCGCCTGGATCAGGTGGGTGATGTCGTCGAACACCAGCACGTAGCCGTTGTCGATCCCGGCCGGCAAGCGCGTGCCGCGCAGCAGCAAGGTCTGGCTGCCGGACTTGCCGGCGTATTCGGTCTGCATTTGCCATTCCTTGGCGCCGCCGCTCTGGAAGCGATCGAAAACCTCCTGCGCCAGCGCCTTAAGCCCCGGCTCGTGCCGGCCCCATTCGAACAGCTTGATGCCGCGCAGCGCGGCCAGTTCCTCGCCGAGTATCTGGCTCGCCGTCGGGTTGACCGAGCGCACGTAAAAACGCTCGTCGAACGCCACCACACCGGACGTCAGATTACCCAGGATGCTTTCCAGATAGGCCTTCGCCGTTTCCACCTGGTGCTGGTTGAGTTCGGCGATCGCGCGCGCCTCGGACAGTTGGCGCGTCATGCTGTTGAACGACTGCATCAACACGCCGAGTTCGTCGCGTGTTCGCACCGTGTGCATCTGGCTGAAGTCGCCCTTGGCGACAGCCCTCGTGCCCTCGGCGAGTATGCCCAGCGGCGCGCTGAAGCGCTCGCTCAGCAGGAACGCCAGCGATATGGCGGAGAGCAATGCCAGCATCAGCGTCAACGTCAGGGTGAGGCCGTACAAGCGTTTCAGGCCCAGCCGCGACAGCGAAAGCTCCTGGTAATCCCGGTAAACCGTCTGCACCGCTTCGGCATCGCGCGCCATGTCCTTGGGTACCGGCTGCATCAACTGCAGCACGCGGATGTCCTCCTGCAGGCTCAGCACATTGACCGGCACCACAACGCGCAGAAACAGACCCTTGCCGGGGACCGACTCTATCCTGCTGAACGGCTGCTGCTGGCGCACCTGGCGTAGCACCGCGGCGCCCGGCAAATCCGGCAACAGCCCGGCACGTTCGCTGCTGGAAAAAGCAAGAATGCCGCCGCGCTGGTTGAACAGCGTCGCTTCCTGCACCCCGTTCTGCTCGCGCAGGCTATTCAAGCGCACCACGTGAGTGCTCACCGGCTGTTCGGACAAAACCAGCGCCATAGCATCCGCTTTTTTGTTGAGGTCGCGCAGCAGCGAGTCGAGCGCACTCCTCCCCAGGCTGAGCCCGCCTTCGAGCGCAGTATCCACGCGCACGTCGAACCATGATTCGATGCTCTTGGCCAGGAACTGCACCGAAACGCCGTACACCACGGAGCCCGGCACCACCGCCATCAGCCCGAACATCAGCACCAACCTGAGCGTAAGCTTGGTTCCGAACACCCCGGCCTTGAGCTTGCGCCGCAGCACCCACAACTGGTAGCCAATCAGCACCACGAGCGCCACCGCGATTCCGCCGGTGAGCGCAAGCAAGAGCGGATAGTTTTGGGAAAACAGGGCCGTGTTGGCGCTGGCGGTGGACAACAGATACAGCAGTACCGCGCCGAGCCCGACGCTGAGGATAACGATGTGCTTCATCTTCGCGGTGTCGACACCCAAGCCCTGACGGCCAAGGCTGGGGCGCCGCTCATGGCTTCAAGGTCCAACGATACCAATCCGATTCCAGGTTCCAGTTTTTGGACGCGATAGCGTTCACCTGCAGCGGCTTGGGCAGTTGCGACACGTCGAGCCTCATGCGCAAGCGCGCTTCGTAGGTGTATCGCTTCTTCAGCAGACTCCGGTCCAGGACCGCCCATTCGTGCAGTCTGGCCAGTTCCTGCATGGCTTCGGCAAGGCTGCCGAAATTCTCCTGCTGCGCGCCGTTGCCCAACTGGTATTGGCGGATCAGTGCGTTGTAGCTCAGCTTCAAATGCTGCTCTACGCTGGCGATGCTCTCGTCGCTCCACGAGAGATAAGGACGCACCATCTCGGGAGCCCAGGAAAAGCGCGGGCGCTCCAGCTCGAATTCCACCACGAAGTGCAGCGGCACTCCCTTCTTGAGCGCCTCTTCCAGGGTTTGGTTGAGGCTGATGTCGAGTTCCGCGTTGAGGTGATACACCTCGTCCACCAGCGTCAGTTCGGCGCTCTTGACCTGGATGCCTTCGGCCCTCGTAGCCAACGGCGAAGCCGCCAGCAACAGCAGCGCCGTCACGCCGAGAAACCTGCGGGTGCGAGAGCAAGGGTGAAGGAAGCTAAGCGAAAGCGCAAAGAATGCCGGCTTAAAGCTAAGTTTTGGACAACAGAGCGTAGTAAAAGCCGTCATGGTGATCATCAGGTGTCAGTTGCCCGTCTTGGAACCCCGGCCCTTCCAGGGGCTCGCGTTGCGCATCTTGATGTCGTTCCAGGAAGGACGAGACCTGCAACTGGTTTTCTTCGGCGAATATGGAGCATGTAACGTACAGCAATTTACCACCTCTCGCGAGGCAATGCCACAGCGCCTCTAGGATTGCATGCTGCTGGGCGGCAAATTGCGCGATGTCCGACTCGCGCCGCAGCCATTTGATATCGGGATGCCTGCGCACCACGCCGGAAGCGCTGCACGGCACGTCGGCGAGTATCCTCTGAAACGGCCGGCCGTCCCACCATGTTTCCGGCCGTGCCGCGTCCCCGACCTGCACATGCGCGGTCAAGCGTAGCCGCTGCAGATTTTGCGCGACCTTTTCCAGCCGCGCGGCATCGTTGTCCACGGCCACCAGATCGATGTCCGCCGTCTCCATCAGGTGCGCGCTCTTGCCGCCAGGCGCCGCACACGCATCCAGCACGCGCATGCCGTTCTGCACGTCGAGCAGCGTCGCGGCGAATTGCGCGCCCGCGTCCTGCACCGAAACCATCCCGTCGCGGAATCCCGGCAGTTGTTCCACCGGTACCGGCTGTCCCAGCATGATGGCGGAGGCTCCGACGATACGGCCTTCCAGGCCCTTCTCCTGCAACATGTCGAGATAGCCCTGCACGCTCGCCACACGGCGGTTCACGCGCAGAGTCATGGGGGGGTGCCGGTTGGCGGCGTCCAGAATGGCGTCCCAGCTTTGCGGGTATTGCGCTTTGAGCTTGTCGATCCACCAGCGCGGATGGGAATGGCGGGCGACCTCGTCGCGCCGGATCTCTTCCTGCAGGGCCTCGCGCTTGCGCAGGAAATTGCGCAGCACCGCGTTGACCAGTCCCTTTGCGCGGCCTTTGCCCAAAGCCTGCGCCGTCCGCACCGCATGGTCCACCACCGCATGCGGCGGGGCCTTGCTGTACTCCAACTGATACAGGCCGACCAGCAACAGACAGCGCAATGCTTCGTCTTGCAATGGCTGCACGAGCAAGAGCCCGAGCGTGGCCTGAAGCGAACCGTACCAGCGCAACGTGCCGTAGCTAAGATCCTGGATCGCCCCGCGCTGCTGGCCGGTCAAGTCGGCGTGGCGCGACCAGGTCGCATTCAGGACGTGGGAAAGGTTGCGGCCTGCCAGCACCTGGCACACCGCGCTGCTTGCAAGACGTTGCGTTTGCAGCAATTAACGGGCCATGGCCAGCAGGCGGGCGACGCGTTCCTCGGTGGCGGGATGGGTGCTGAACAGGCCCTTCAAGCCACCGCCGGAGAGCGGATTGACGATCATCATCTGCGCCGTTTCCGGGTGCATCTCCGCGGTGTCCAGAGGCAGACCCCGGACATGGCGCTCCATTTTCTGCAGTGCCGCGGCGAGCGCCGCCGGGTCGCCGCAAATCTCGGCACCGCCGCGATCCGCGCCGTACTCGCGCGAGCGCGAAATCGCAAACTGGATCAGCATCGCCGCAATGGGCGCCACGATCATGATCAGTACCGCCACCGCCGGATGCACGCCGCGGTCGCGGCCGCCGCCGAAAAACAGGCCGAACTGGGCAATCGAGGAAATGGCGCCGGCGATGGTCGCCGAGATGGTCGAAATCAGCGTGTCGCGGTGCTTCACATGCGCCAGCTCATGGGCCATCACACCGCGCAGTTCGCGCTCCGTCAGCAGTTGCAGAATGCCCGTGGTGGCCGCAACCGCCGCATGCTCGGGGTCGCGCCCGGTGGCAAAAGCGTTGGGTTGCGCCTCCTCGATCACATACACGCGCGGCATGGGAAGGCCGGCGCGTTGGGCCAGATCGCGCACCGCATTGTAAAACTGCGGCGCGCTCGTGGCGTCGACTTCCTGGGCGTTGTACATCTTCAACACCATCTTGTCGGAGAACCAGTAAGCCCAGAGGTTCATGGCGCCGCCCAGCAGCAGCGCGAGCAACATGCCCGACGCGCCGCCCAGCAGCATGCCGACCGCCCCGAACAGCGCCACGATGGCCGCCATCAACAGCGAAGTTTTAAACCAATTTCCTAGCATAGTGCCCTCATCTAAAGCTGTCCCGCGAGCACGAATCGCCTGTTTGCGCCGCCCTCAATCCAGTGTGTTAGGTGGTGCCGGGGAACGAAAATTCAAGCATCGAAGCGTTGTCCGGGCTGCAAAGGATTGCCGGCCAGAAACTGCGCCACCGCAAGCCTTTTGCCACCGGCCTTTTGCACTTCCTCGACCAGCAGCGCGCCTTCGCCGCATCCCACCAGGATGCCGTCGCGGCCCACCTTGACGATCTCTCCGGGCGTACCCGCGGCTTCCGCCACGGGTTTGGCCTTCCATATCCTGATCGCCTCCCCGTTCAGGCGCGCGCTGGCAACCGGAAAAGGATTGTAGGCGCGCACCGCCCGGTCCAGTTCCGGCGCGCTCTTGTTCCAATCGAGCAGCGCCTCGCTCTTGTGCAGCTTGGCGGCATAGGTAGCCTGCGCCTCGTTCTGCGCCTCTTCCCGCAAGCCGCCTTGGGCCAGCCGCTGCAGCGCCTCCACGATGGCTTCAGCGCTCAGCGCGGCGAGCTTGTCGTGCAGCGTCTGCGCCGTGTCGTTCCCGTCAATCGGCAAGGTCGCTCGCAGCAACATGGCGCCGGTATCCAGACCCGCGTCCATCTGCATGATGGTAATCCCGGTTTCGCGGTCGCCCGCAAGCAGGGCGCGCTGAATCGGCGCGGCGCCGCGCCAGCGCGGCAGCAAAGAGGCATGGATGTTGAGGCAGCCGTGGCGAGGAATGTCCAGCACGGCTTGGGGAAGCAGCAAACCGTAAGCCGCTACCACCATCGCATCGGCGTCCGCTTCAACCAGCGCGGCCTGGACCTGCGCATCTTTCAAGCTGGTCGGCTGCAGCACCGGCAACCCGTGTTCGACGGCGAGTTGTTTGACCGCGCTTGGGTTCGGCTTCATGCCGCGCCCGGCGGGTCGGTCCGGCTGGGTGAGCACCAGCGGGACGGTATGCCCAGCGGCTATCAATGCCGCCAAGGCGCGGGCGGCAAACTCGGGAGTCCCCGCAAAAATGACGCGCATCACATGGTCTCGCGCATCAGCTTTTTCAGTTTGGCCTTGATCCGCGTCTGTTTCAGCCGAGAAAGATAGTCCACAAACACCTTTCCCTTCAGATGGTCTATTTCATGCTGGATGCAGACCGCGAGCAGGCCGTCCGCGTCCATCTCAAAGCTCTCCCCGTCGCGGTTGAGCGCACGCACGGTGACGCGCTGAGCCCGCTCCACCTTGTCGTAAATGCCGGGCACCGACAAACAGCCTTCCTCATGGGTCGAGCGCCCGCCGGACGAGACGATCTCGGGATTCACCAGCACCAGCAGGCGGTTGCGCTTTTCCGAAAGGTCGATCACGATCACCTGCTTGTGCACGTTCACCTGCGTCGACGCAAGGCCAATTCCCGGGGCGCCGTACATGGTCTCCGCCATGTCGTCTATCAAGGTGCGAATCTCATCGTTCACCTCGGCAACCGGGGTCGCGAGCGTGTGCAAACGCTCATCGGGGTACCGCAAAATGTTCAAAATAGCCATGAATGCTTGCTAATCTAATCAATTACCTGCAAAATTTGCCCTAACCTATGAATCTATATGGTATTGGGGCTGATATCATATCAGGCAAGCGAGTTTTTTTCAGCGTTCGGGGCCTTCCATGCGCAAACTTTTAATTTTGACCGTCGTTTCCCTCTGGGGTTTCATCTCGTTGCCTGCCACGGCGGACGAAATTCAATTACAGGATAATCCGCCCGAGCGCTATGTCGTGGTCAAGGGCGACACCTTGTGGGACATCGCCGGGCGCTTCCTCAAGCAGCCCTGGCGCTGGCCCGAAATTTGGGGCATGAACCGGGAGCAGATCAAGGATCCGCACTGGATCTATCCGGGTGACGTGATCGTGCTCGACAAATCCGGCGCGACTCCCCAACTGCGGTTGTTGAAAGGCAAGAAACACGACGCAACGGAGCGGGAAACGCCTCCCGGAACCGTCAAGCTGTCGCCCAAAGTGCGCATCGAAGAAGCGCATGCAGGCGCGATCCCCAGCATCTCCCCCGCCGACATCGAACCGTTCCTGAGCAAACCGCTGGTGACCAGCGAAGCCGGGTTGGCGAAAAGCCCCTACATTGTGGCCGCCGAAGAGGGGCGCGTCATACTGGGAACCGGCAACAAGGCCTATGTTCGCGGCATCAAGGCGCGGGACGGCGCTTTCTGGCAGATCTACCGCGCCGGCAAGGCACTGGTCGATCCCGACAGCGGCGAGACGCTGGGCTATGAGGCAATATATCTGGGTGACGCCACGGTGACCCAGGCAGGCGAGCCAGCTACCATCGTGATTACCAAAGCTGTCCAGGAAATCAACACCGGCGACCGGCTTCTGCCACCGCCCGACCAGGTCTTCAACACCTATGTGCCGCACGCGCCTGAGAAGGCGATCAAGGGCAGGATCATCTCGGTCTACGGCGGCGTCGCCGAGGCTGGGCAAAACGCCATCGTGACGCTCAGCAAAGGCAGCCGGGATGGACTGGAAAAAGGCAACGTCCTGGCTTTGTACCGCCACGGCGACACCGTCACGGCCCTGGACGGGGAAAAAGAGAGCATCAAGCTGCCGGACGAACGCTATGGCCTGGTGTTTATTTTCCGCACTTTCGACCGCGTGTCCTATGCGCTGACCGTGCAGGCGAATCGCCCGGTCAAGATACTGGATGTGGTGCAGACACCTTAAGCGTTGAGAGCGGCGGCGCGGCCCGGCATTCCCCCCCGATGGCGCAGGCACCGGCAGATATCGAGCCGTGGCTCGGCCTAAGCCTGATTCCCGGTCTCGGCGGCGAATCGCTACGCAAGCTTCTGCACGCTTTTGGCTCCCCCGAAAACATTTTTGCTGCAAGCTATAGCTCGCTTAGAAGCTTGCTGCACGAATCCGTAGCACAGTCCATCAGCCAGGGCTTGCGCCACGACGCTATCGGACCAACACTGGATTGGCTCCAAGACCCCCTCAATGCGGTCATCACCCTGGCCGATCCGGACTATCCACGCGCTCTGCTCGAAATCGCCGGCCCGCCCCCCTTGCTTTACTTGAAGGGTCGGCGCGAACTTCTGGGGAGGCCCGCCATCGCCGTCGTCGGCAGTCGCAATGCCACACCCCAAGGAACTCGCAATGCCGAGGCATTTGCCAAAATACTGAGCGATAGCGGGTTGTGCATCGTAAGCGGACTGGCTCTCGGTATCGATGCCGCGGCCCATCGCGGCGGCTTGCAGGGCGCGTCAAGCAGCATCGCCGTGGTCGGCACGGGGCTGGACATCATCTACCCTGCGCGCAACCGGGCCCTGGCGCACGAACTGGCGAGCCACGGCGCGCTGATCTCGGAATTTCCCTTGGGCACCCCCTCCATCGGCAGTAATTTTCCGCGCCGCAATCGCATCATCAGCGGTCTGACGGCCGGGTGCCTGGTGGTCGAAGCGGCTCCGCAAAGCGGCTCCCTCATTACCGCGCGCCTGGCCGCCGAGCAGGGGAGGGAGGTGTTCGCCATCCCCGGGTCCATCCATTCGCCGGTAGCACGCGGCTGCCATGCGCTGATCAAGCAGGGCGCCAAGCTGGTGGAAAGCGCGCAGGATGTGCTGGAGGAGCTTGGCTGGCGTGGCGCCGCGGATTTCAGCGCTGCGCCCGCGCCGCAAGCCAGCAGCGCCGATGAGGCGCTGCTGCTGGGCCTCGGCTTCGAGCCCACCGACACGGATACCCTGGCGCAGAGGTGCGGCTTGACGCCCGAGAGGGTTTCGGCCATGCTGTTGCAACTTGAACTTGACGGCCGGGTAGCCAGCCTCCCGGGCGGTTTTTATCAGCGCATCAGTTAGTTACCATTAATGTTTGATATTTTGCTTTATCTCTTCGAGAACTACTTCCACAGCAACTTCTACCCGGATCAGGACGCGCTTGCACGCAAGCTCGCCGCCGCCGGCTTCGACAGCGACGAGATCAGCCGCGCGCTGGATTGGTTGAGCGACCTGGAAAACCTGTCCCCCAACCAATACCCCGAGAGCCTGGCGCAAAGCCGCTCGCTGCGATGCTATTCCGATACGGAACTAAAGAAACTCAACGCCGAAAGCCGCGGTTTCCTGACATTCCTGGAAGGGGCCGGAATTCTCAACCCGGTGCAGCGCGAATGGGTAATCGACCGAGTCCTGGCGTTAACCGGGGAAGAGGTCACCTTGGAAAAAGTGAAGTGGATTGCCTTGATCGTCCTTTGGCGTCAGGGGCACAATCAGGACTACCTGCTGCTCGAAGAACTGCTGTTCAGCGACAATGAACAGCAACTGCACTAGCCTTCCCACAACGATAACCAATCTCTTAGGCCCCTATGCGTTTTAGTACGGCACACCCGCAACTGCTCAAGTTTCTGCTCGTCTCCGCCTTATGCCTGCTCATCGGCACTACCCACGGCGTATTGCAAGTACTGCCGTCGATTCGCGCCTGGCTCGATTCGATCGGCAGTCCCTACGGGGGGCCGGGGCACATGATCGACCCGCTGGCCCATGCCCACATGAACCTGGTCGGCGGCATTGTGACGCTCGCGATGGGGGCAACGTATTACCTGCTGCCCATTTTCAGCGGCAAGGCGATCTATTCCTGGCGTTTGGTGAACCACACCTTCTGGTGGACCTGCGGCGGCGTGTTCTACTTTTACACCGCGCAAATGGTCTTCGGCATATGGGAAGGCTTATTGTTGCTCAGCAATCCGGCGGCCATTCCACCGCTGCACCGCTACTATGGGCCTATCGTCGCCTCCTCCGGCATGGTCATGTCGGTGGGTTTCTGGTGCTATTTTACGAACATCGTGCTGACCCTGAAGAGAGGCGCGCCAGCGTCCTGACACGCTCTAAGGGGGCGATTAGGGCGCCACTTGCAGGGGAAAGCGCAAAACGCCTTCCGCCCCCCGGCCTTTTAACTTGACCTGCAACACGTCTCGTCCGCCCGGTTCCACGTCTACGGACCTGCGATAAACCCCGACCTCCCCATCCTGGATCGCCTGCTTCCAGTCGTCCGCATCGCTGGTGCGGAACGACACCACGAGATCGTGCACGGGTTTGCCATGATCCCCGCTAACAATCAGCAGAAACTCATTGGCCCCGGCGCGCGGTGGATTGGGCCGGCTTTCCATGCGCACCTCCTGGCCCTGCCACGCTTGCGGAGGTACTGACGGGCCATCGTTGTCGCTGCTGCAAGCCGCCAACAAACCAAGGCTGAACAACATGCTCGCCAAGAAAAATCTATCCCGCGTCATTGGGCTTCTTTTCCGCATCGGTGCGCGCCTCCTTGTCCGAGTCCAGCCGCCCGCCGGCGGACGTGCCGTAGAGCCGGACCATGTAGTACACCAGAGCACCCGCAAGGGCGATGTATACGAGGGCGCCGAAGAAGCCCCAATTCACCCACTCGCGCTCATAGCCGGGCCTGTCCCCCCAGAAGGGAAAACTCAGGCCTATCGCCACCAGCAAGACCGTTACGATCACCGCGATGAACCAGTAGGGAACACCGGTCTGCGATTCGGGAATTTTCTCGACCAGTTCCCAGTCCTCCATTCCCCGTTTTGTCAGTCGCTCCTCGTCGGATGCATAGCCGAAATGGTCGCTCGACTGCTCCCCCCATTGGGAATCGGCAACAGGCAACTTGCCGGGTTCGTTCTTCATGGTTTCGGTCATACGCTCACCCTCCTGACGAATAGTGCTGAACACGAAAACTCCTTTGCCATCCTTGCTGGGCGCGCACCTGAACCATGACCGGGTACAACCCGCGCGGCAGGTTCGGCGCGACCGCCAGCGTCACGGACGCGCGGCCCGCCCCCGGCACCGTCACCCCTCCGGCACTTAACCGGTAGCTGCCCTCGGGCAGGCCGGCCACATGTATCTTGAGTTCCGCGGGTTGGTACAGCTTGTTGGACAGCGCGATGCGATAGTCCTGAATGGTGTTCGCCTGCTGGACTTCTGCGCGGTAAACCGAAATATGGTAAGGCTCGTACGTCCACATGCCCCACGCAAACATCGCGGCCCCCAGCACCCCGATGGGCGCTGTCCAGCGCACACGGCCCAGCAACGACACAGCGTTGGTGCGAAACTTGCTCATCGTACCGCTCTTGCGCTCGCCCAGTTCGAATCGCAGCAGCCCTTGCTGCTGCTGCTTGGCATGCAGCCGGTTGCAGGCATCGATGCAGTCGCCGCAGTTGATACAACTGTCGTATAGCTGCGTCTTGCGCGGATCCAGGTCGATAAAGCAGGCGGTGACGCAATAGCTGCATTTGGCACACTCGTCCGAGCGACTGGCATCGTACGCGACATGCAGAGTCTGCTTGGTCTTGAACGAGTGCTGCCACACCTTGTAGATGCACGAGAAGCGGCACCAAAAATGCCTGATCACCGCAATGTCCAGAAAGATGATCAGGACGCATACCGTGTAAATCCAGTGCAGCGATCCCGCCAGCCGCGCATCGGTTTGCAGCGTCATGAACGACCACACCACATCGGGCGGGTAGAAGTAAAACAGCGGGATCAAGGCAAAGAACATCGCCGCGGCCAGGAACGCCGACCCCAGCAGCGCCCAGTTGAGCAACTTGTTCTTGGCCGCCGCGACCTTGGGACCCTCGCCCGTCAAGCTGACCTCGGCGCGTTTGCCCAACAATTTATGCGTTAGATGGTTGGCCCATTCCGCCAGCGTGTTTTGCGGACAAACCCAGCCGCAGAAAGCCGTTCCGCCGATCGAATAAAACATCACCAGGCCGGTGGCCAGAACGATCCACAAACCCGAAACCAGGAAGAAATCGGAAAACCATATCTGGCGGTCCAACACGACGAAGGCACCGGCCAGCGGGTCGATGCGGAACAAACCCGTCGCTGGAATCAGTATGGCAAATACGATCGTCAAAATCTGCGCGGAGCGGCGCTTCCAACGCCATGAACCGGCAGGCGCTGCTCCGACGACCTTGACGGGTATTTTCGAAATGGATTTATGGGCGTTGGTAGTCATGATCGCGTGGCCCTTGGCCACTACTTGTTCCAACCGCGCGCAGCGAACGATCCAGGGGGGTAACCTGCACCAGGCGCACGCGGTATTGTTCCGCCTGCCGCGCGTTGCCCGCCGCAAGCTCAAGATGCCACAAAGCACGCAGTGCCTCGACGTGCTCCGGACTGATACGAAGGATTTGTTCCAAGGCTTGACGCTCGTTCAGACCCTGGAGACGCGCTTGCGCCAGGGATTGAAACATCTTATCAGCCAATGCATAACCGATCCAGCGGTCGTTTGGATTCGCGCGGTAGGCGAGGCGGATCAGGCGGTTGGCTTCGGCATCGGAGCCGCGCAGGGAGGCGAGCCAACTGTGCGCGGTCAGGTCGGTGGCCACATAGGCCCGCTCAAACGCCTCCCTGTCGGCAGCGGAAACATGCAGGAGCCGGCCTGCCACCTCGACGTCGGGCCTGTTCTGCAGCAGGTTCTGCAGCAGGGCCGTCACATCCACGGCGCCGGCATAGCGGGCACGCGGCAAGCGGAACTCGATCACCGGAGACCACTCGTCCTGCACCGCGCCCACGCTCTCCGGGATCGGCCCCCAGTAGCGGCCCAGCCACGTCCAGCCGCCTTCGCCTCCCGTTGCGGCGCTTTGTTGCGGCGGTGCAAGCCGCTGCAAATTGCGCAACAAGCCGGGAGCCCCGGCAAACGCGGTCTTTGGCCCGACCAGCGCCAGGTGCAAACCATCCATGAACAACTGCGCATCGGGAAATACACGGCGGAAACTACGCAGCACGATAGCCAGGGAATCCGCGTCGAACTGATTCACCGCGATCCACTGCACGAACAATCCATGCTCGGTCAGGCGATCGCGCGCACGTTGGAATTGCTGCATGGACAACAAAGAGCTGTGCCCCGCCAGATCCGGGTGAAACAGGTCGCCGATAATCACGTCGTAATGGTCACGGGTCGCCGCAAGGAAATGCCTGGCGTCGTCGCGATGCACATCCACGTCGCGCATCACGCCGCGATTGGCTTCCGCGAACCAGTCACGTGCGGACTGGATGGCGCCTTGCGACAACTCGACGGCGTGACGTTGCAACCCCGGAAACGGCAAAGAACCCGCCGCTGAAATTCCCGTCCCGACGCCCAGAAACAATACCGACCGCGGCTGCTCATGCAGCAACAAAGGAAGCCGCGCCTGGTTCATCTGCACCAGCACAGCGGCAGACTCGGTGGAAGCATCCATGCGCTGCATGTCGGTCAGCAGCAGCCGCTGCCCATCCGCCTGTTCCACCACGTGATTGAGCGAAACCGCGTCCTCGTAAATGTACAAATCCCGGCTCCCAGCCTGCGCTTGCGGCAGCAGCTTGGCAACGGGGGGCAAATGCGACAGAGGGAACGCGGCAGCGGCAAGCAAGGGCACGGCAACCCAGGCACGACGGGAGGTTGCCCAGGTCAGACCGCACACCAGCAGAACCAGCGCCGCCGCTGCCACGGTTGCCGCGCTGCCGAATGCGGGAATGAGGATGAAACCGGCGGCCATTGCGCCCAGTGCGGCACCCAATGAATTGGCGCCATAAAACCACGCGCCGGCATCTTCAAATCGCGCGCCCAAAAGCGGCAGCCATGCCCCCAGAGCCAGCGTTACCGGCAGAGTCAGCGCAGCAAGGACCAATCCCTGAGTCCCAAGCGCGCCAAACAGAGAGCCGAAGCTGGAGTGCTCTACCCACGCCGATACGACGGGCAGCATCCACAGGCTAAGCAGGGAAAAAGCGCCCGCCACTATAGGCAACACCGAGAACCATATGGCCGCGCGGGTCTTGGGTAGAAGCAAGCTGCCGAGCGCGATGCCCAGAAGAAACGTCGCGAGAATGACCGCGAGCACGTATTCCGTGCGCAACATGACCATGCCGTAAAGCCGTGTCCAACCGACCTCCAGGGTCAGGCTAGCCGCACCCACGCCGGCATAGGCCAGCAGGGGCAGCAATGGCGGGCGGTGGGCGGCAGCCCTCTGTTGCGGCGCTACGTCCAGGCTGAGACGCCAACGACCTGCGAGAAACAGCCCCCCGGCGCCCACCGCCAACCCGAGGCTGGCGACGACCCGCACGGACAAATTCCATCCCAACAGTGGCAAGAACCAGAGCGGCAGGAGCGCACCGACGACGGCTCCCAGCGAGTTGAGTCCATAAACCTTGCCGAGAGACAGCGGCGTCTTTTCCAGCGCCCTCAGCACCAGCGGAAACCCCGCGCCCATCGCCAGCGCCGGTAGGGTCAGCAACAGCAGTGCAACCACCGCCTGCAAGCCGAACCAGCCCGCCAGCGAGACTTCCTCAGCGAGGTGCTCGGCCCACACGCCCAGCACTTGCGACAAGGCGGGCAGGAGCAATGCGTAGATCGCTATGGCGAACTCCAACAGCGCAAACAACCGCAGCGGGTTTTTCAGGCTGGCCGCACGGCGCGCGCCCCACAGGCTACCGCCACCCAGGCCAGCCATGAAAGCCGTTACGGTAAGCACCACCCCAAACGTGCTGACGCCGAATTGCAGGGTAAGCATGCGCGCCCAAAGCACTTCGTAGGCGAGGCTGACCAAACCGGACATGGCATAAAGCCCGGCAAGCACCCACCACCAGGGAACGGAGCGGCGCGTCACGGGCACGGTTGCTTCAACGGCCATGGCTCACGCCCTTGTTGCGCGATACGGGTAGGAAGAGGTAGCTGAAGCGTCGATTGGCGCGCAAGGAGAAGTTCATGGAAACTGGCCGAAGGATTTCTTCAGCGAAGACCTTACTGGAGGATAGGAAGGTTCGGCGTTGCGAAATCAGCTAGAAAGGATAAAACCACACCAGCCCCACAATCGCATGCACCACGGCCAAGCTCACGGTAAGGCCGGCGAAAACCATGTGCAGCACAAACACCTGTTTGCCGTATACGCCCATGGCGATGCCCAAGGACCCGGTGATCAACAAAAGTAGGAGCAACGGTACGCCAAGCAGAAACATGACGACGCGCTTCGTTTTGTCGCTTATCCCATTTTTGGGCTCAGCCTGCTGCGCCTGTCGGGCAAACGACTCCATGACTTGCGCGCTGTTGGGCTCCGGCGCGGGTTCGGCGGCCCCGGCGATGGAGGAAAGCGGCAAAAGAGCAAGCAGCCCGAGAACCAGCCACAGCGGGAAGCGACCCCGCAAAAACCTCAGGCAGCACCCGCCATTCTGCATCAACGCACCTTTACTCATGTCTCTCGGATTCATTGGTTTCGGGGCTCGCAAGGTCGACCTTGCGTTCGGCATAGCGCCACGCCAACGCCGCCATCAGAATAAACGGCGAAAAAATCGCAACCAGAAGAAACAAAAAAATAACCCACGGAGTGTCGATGGTAACGTGGAGAAAACGGTAGCTGTCCAGTGCGTGGCCGGTTTCCAGCCATAGCGAGGTTGCAAGAAAAAGCAGTGTTCGAATCAGCGCCTTGCCCATGCATTCATCCTTCCTTAAGGCTGTTTTTTCACGTCGGCTGCGCAACGGAAGCCGTAAAAATCCGACGCGTAGTTGGCCCACGCGTAATTCCGATGAAATAGCGACGTGGAAAATGGGTCGCCCTTCCAGGAACCGCCGCGCATCACCTTATAACGTCCCTTTACCGCGACCATGTCGACGACCTTCATCGCCTGATCCTTGTCCGTCAAAGCCCGCGCGACCTTACCCTGAAACAATTCCGGGGGGGCATCCGTACCCTTGTAAGGCAGGAAATCATCGGCGGTCCACTCATCCACGTTCCCCGACAAATCCATCACCCCGTAGGGGCTTGCCCCGGTGGGATAAGCCATCACCGGCGTCGACGATCCAACGTTGTAATACGTGTTGAGCCGAGCAGGGTCCATCTTGCCCCCCCACGGCCAACGTCGGCCATCCGTTCCGCGCCCGGCCTTTTCCCACTCGGCCTCCGACGGAAGGCGCCGCCCCGCCCACTTGGCATAAGCCGCGGCGTCGTACCAGGAGACCAGAGTCACCGGGTGCTTCAGCTCACCTTGAGGCACCCTGCCTTCCTTCCAGTTGGACGGGGGCCTGTGCCCGGTCGCGGCGACAAACCTGGCATATTGCGCATTGGTCACCGGATATTTGTCGATTTGGTACGCGCCCAGATCCACCTCATGCTGCGGGCGATTCTGCGCGTCGGAGCGCTCTAGATTAGTCCCCATTTGAAATGGGCCTGCAGGGATCGCGATCATGGCATCGAGTTCCTGCCATTCGCTTTTCGTCAAAAGCGCTTCCGCCTCGGGGACGCTGTAGCCACCCGTACGATGCTTGGCCTCTTCATGCTGTTGATGCAGGGCGATGTCCTCGCCCGCGGCGCGGAGGTGTGCGGATTCCTCCGACAAATTGTAGGTAGCCATTTTTCGCATCTCAGCCATGCGCGTCGAGCCGATCTCGACCACGTGCAGGCTGCCGCCTATCATAAGCAGCGCCATGCAGGTGATAAGCGTGGCTGACAGATAGCGTTTTCTGCGCGCCCTCTCGGCGGGACTCAGGGCGAGTTTTATCCGGACAGGGCTGGCCATTATGTCCCCGGACCGCCTTCTTGCGGCGCCTTCTTGTCCTTGTATACCAAGTGACGCGGGCTTCTTCCGTAGGTTCTCTTCACCATGATTTCCCCCATCACCCCCCCGATGGCGGCGGCCTCCATGACCACGATGACAAAGAATCCCCACCAGCCCATGGGTAGGAGCGATGCACCTTCCGGGACTCCGGTCACATATACGATTTGGAGATAGCTAATTACGCGAACGATGAGCGGAGGAAAATAGCACAGCCACTTGCCACCGAGACCGAAAATCACGGCCACGATCACCCCGACAAAAAACGGCAAGATGAACATAGCCATGAACCAGGCAAAATCAAACCCCAAAATCCCCCGGAATAGTTCTATGCGAACGCCCAAGAGGCGCTCTCCGAGGTGATTTATCGCTATGCCAACGAGCAGGGCAGCCAGCCCCTTCAGGTACCTTGGCTTACTCATGGCTGATATGTCTTGCCGGTCAGTTTTTCGTATTCGGCTTTGCGCGTTTCTGGTAAATACCAATCCTTGACCTTGAGGCTAGCCATATAACTGGCGAGCAGGCGCCGGTCCTGTTCCGGAAGTCCGGCGTAGGACGGCATGCGATATTGCTTCTTCAGGCGAGAGGGCAGGATGGACTGTGGATCGGGAGCAGAAAAGTACTGGTAGAACCATTCCTCGGCCCGTACCGAGCCGAGGCCATCAAGAATCGGTGCAGGCACATTTTGAGTCATGTCACGCACCGTCCACAGTGAGTGGCACTGCTTACAACCTTGTTGGTGAATCAGCTGAAGCGCACGGCGTGAGACGTCCGCCGACGCCGTGGTGTAAAAAGGAATTCCTTGGTCGCCCTGCCGCACCGGGTCAGACTCGATATGCCACAAATTCCTGCCCATCAGACCGAGCACGACGGCAGCGATGGCGCCGAATATAACCTTCTCACCACGCTTCATGCTTTTCTATGGCGCTCCTGCGCTTGCTCCTCAAGGAAATGCTCCCGCCTCTCCATTTGCTTCGCCATCACCTCGCGGCTCTTGGCGTACTCGGCCGGATCCATTTTATCCTTATCCTGTTCGTTGAAAACGACGTATTTGATATCCTCGTCCCACTGCTCATTCCGGGAGGCCCACCGCAGCCAGAAGATAACCGCAATAATGATCAGCCCGCCAAAAACGAGCCATAAATAGATGGTCCAACCATCGCCCAATGAATCAAAAAATTCCGCCATCGTGCTTTCCCTCCGCCCACTAGCTAGAAAAGATACCCCACAACCATCTGCAGAGCCCCGAATATGATCGCCACAACGATACCCAATATAATCGCCCCGAACATCAGGCGCTCACCCAAGCGCGTGGTCTTTGGCGCGTGCTTCCCGAAAAGGATGCCCCACACGATGGCGGAAAACACCGCGATCCCCAACAGCAAGAAGAAAAAAACGCCCACGCTGAATTGCTGGCTGCGCATGCCCTCAATACTGAGATCTAGCTTGGGTGAAGTATCGCTGCTGACCAAAAGCACGACATTGTGATGCAAACCAAAAATTAGAGTTTGCAGAAAGGAAATAGTTGCGGTGTACATCAGTGAATGCTTAGGCCGGCAAACCGACGAGTAAAAAAGCATGCCGCTCTTTGGGAGCGGCATGCGACATTTCAACGACTACAACAGCCTGGCCGGCTGAGTTAGTTTTTGATCTGCGGCGACTTCTTATCGTAGTTGTCCACGAAAAAGCTATACAGGAACGGGAACACATACGCGACAGCTATCACCAACCCCAGAGCCACAGGACCATAATCAAGCTCGATCATTTTTCACTCTCCTAAACTGTTCAGTGCAAATCGGTGTGCCGCGAAGCCAGGCAGCACACCTCTTTGTTGCCTCTTACTCGCCACCATGGCCATGCCGGGGCTGCCAGCTGGAAGGCGGAAGCCTCTTGACCACGATCACGACCCCGAGAAAGAATGCCGTCAGGTAAAAGATATCGATCGTATAGCCTTTGTCCCACCACGGCTGTTTCCGCGTCGGCGTTCCGTCCGCTTTCTTGTTGCCCTCGAAGTTCGCCAGCACCAGCTCGTTCCCAAGCACCGTGTACTCTTCCAGGTCCGCACCGCTACGCGCCAACGCCTCGATCTTCGGCTTCAACTGGCGCAACTGATTCATATCCGTCGGGTGACGCTCCAGTTGCCCGTTGTATTTGCTGCCTTGGTTCAAGGCGACAATGCGCTCCATCGCTGCCGCGTCGCTTTGGATAGCCTGAATCTCAGGATTGTCCATCGTCTTGACGTAGGCGGCATAGAGCTGCGCAGTCGGCCTTTGCCCCCACAGCGGCATGGTGATGAAAAAGGCCGTGATCACGGTCAGAAACACCAGACCCACGACAGGAACCGGCAACCGGTTGTTGTCTTCCGTCAACCCGCCCAAATCCTCAGCTTCCCAAAGTTTCTTGTCGGCCTCATTTTTTGCCTCAACACTCAGGGTCGACAGCGGCTTATCAAATCTCCAGCTCATTGGATTTCCTCCTAAGTTTATTTCAGGCTGATGATGTAGTCGATCAGGCTGCGGATCTCGCTGTCCTTGGAATAGGACGGAACATCCGGCGGCGTTACCCGCTTGCCTTCCCGATACTCGACATATTCAGCGCGCCATTTGGCGTAATCGATCTTTTGGCCGTTGGCGTCCGTCTCACCCCACAGGTAATCGAACCTGGGCATGATCGAATGCGGCTGAACGAGACGCGGGTTGAAGAAGTGCAACATCATCCACTCTCTTGACGCGTTACGCGAGCCGACGTGCAGCAAGTCCGGCGCTTTCCGGTCGGAGCCGAATGCCGTGGGCGATTCGCCGTTGAAGTCACCCAGCATCGGCGGAGCACCGAAGACCTGCCAGTCCTGGGTTTGCTCGGGCAGCAGGGTATGACACCACCAACACCCTTCGCGCACGAACATGGTCTTCCCTGCGGCGGCATGCGAAACGTTCTCGTCGGCCGCGCCTTTCAGCACGTCCCCCGGGGTCCAGCCCATGGTTGCGGTGGCATTCACAATGTAAGAGACTGGCTTGCCCTCAAAAGTGCCGTTCTTGATTGTAAACACCGCACCATCTTCCTTCCGCGCGTCCTTGATACGCCCCTGCTCGATGCTCAAGTCTTCGACGCCGTGACCAAGATTGCGCGTATGCAGTATGCCGCTGGGGAACGTTGTTCCCACGGAATACACATAGGCGTTGACAGCTTCGATGGGCTGACCTGTTTTCGGGTCAGCCTTGACCAGGACCTTCACGGGCTTATTTCTGCCCAAAAGGAACGGATCCTCCCAATTGAAACCCGTCTCGTGGCCAATACTCAACTGCTTGTCCAGCGCGATCTCGGTGGACGCCACTGCGGCAATGTCCAGCGATGGGAAAAACAGCGTAATCATCATCGATGATCCCAACGCAAAACTGAACATCCGGGCGCCTATTTTATACTCTCTAAAAGCCATGTTATTCCTCCTCTGGGTGCCTTATCTGTGGTTAGCGCTCGTAAGCCAGTTCATGGGGCATACGGCCTTGAGGAACAACGGTTCCCTGACGCGCGGTCATCCACATGTTATACAGCCAAACGATGTTCGAGATGAACACCATCGTGCCACCAACCCAGCGTGCGATCATGTAAGGATGCTCGGCGATCACAACGTCGATATACGGAACCTCGTAGATTTTTCCAGCGCCCTGAATCAGGCCGGCAATCGTCATGGAGATCCAGTAGGTGGTAAAGCCGATCAACAACATCCAGAAGTGCAAGTTTCCAAGCGTAAGCGAGTACAGCTTGCGCTTCATCAACGTTTGCAGGCCGAGGTAAACGGCTGCACCTTCGAGGAAGGTGGAGAAGCCAAGCAGCGCCAAGTGTGCATGCGCCACGATCCAGCCCGTACCATGGATGTACCAGTTAATTGCGCGCGTCTGTTGGAAGCCACCCTGCATATTGAGCGGGATAGCCATCAAGCAACCGGTAATCGTGAACCGAACCTCGAGGTTTTCCACGAACATGTTCCACTTGCCCTGCATCGTCAACAGTATGTTCGACACGAAAGCAATTGCCGGAACCAGAATAAGCACACCCTCCACAGAAGCGAAGGATTTCAGCCATTCCGGCAGCGGGGAGGACATCAGGTGATGGGCGGCAGGGGTGGAGTAAAACACCACGACAGACCAGAAGTGCAGGTGGCCAATCCGGTGTGAGTACAGCGGATTGCCGGTTACCTTGGGAATGGTGTAGTAAGCAATCGCCGCAGCCACTGGGGTAATCCACAGCCCCAGCACGTTATGCGCAAACCACCAAGTCAGGTAAGCCTCAGTCAGCCCGGTCAAATGGAAATACTCGGGCGTGTTGCCGACCAGCAGCACGATGCCCACCATGAACGTGGCCGAGGCAAAAAACCAGTTTGTGGTGTAAATGCCCTGGGTGCGCCGCGTCAGAATCGTCATCCACACATTGGTACCCAACGGTATCACGACGAAAGCCACGATGTAGAGGTCAATGGGCCAAGGAAAATCGGAGTACTCGCGCCCCGAAGTAATGCCCGCCCACATCAAGGTCAGCGCCAGCGTCAGGCCGACGTTCCACAGCATACAGTTCCACAAGCCCAGCTTTTCGGACCACAGTTTCGTGTTTCCCAGGGCTGGCGTGATGTACATCATGGCCATTGCGAACGCCATGGAGATCCAGCCGAAAATAACGGCCATCACATGCACCTGGCGCATATGCCCGAAGGCGAAATACTCGTTGCCGGTCACGAAATCCGGGAAAGCGAGTTTGGCGGCATTGAACGACCCCAAACCCGTACCGATGACAAACCAAACGATAGAAGAAAATCCAAAGAATATAGCCGCTGAACCAGCCGGTATATCTTCGTTCTTGGCAAATAGATATTTGAGCATGCTGCGTCTCCTCTTCCTGCTCCGGTTAAACTTTAGTGACTATTATGCTGGGCCTGATTCCGCTTGTGCGGCATCAATATGTACCAGGAAAGCGTCATGCTTGAAAACGCCAAAAGAATACAGAGTATGCCTCCGATTGCTGCCATGTCATGTCCTCATGTGAAGTTAACTTGAATCAGGAATCGACCGCCGGCGACTGTCAAGCAGCCCGCCCCGGCGCATGGAATCCTAGGCCTTGGCTTGCTCGAACGCCTCGTGCCGCTTAAGGCTGATCGCCAGCATAATGCTGTAGGCGATCCCGAATATGATCATGCACCAATTCACAAAGCCGTCAAAGGTTGTTGGCACATAAGCCAGGCCGCCCCACCCGCCCCAATCCTCGAACCCGCCACGCCCCATGAGACACATCATGGCAGCACCGAACACGCTACCATTGCCCATGCCGGTCAGCATTCCGCCGATAATAATGATCCAAAAAGATCTAGATGCTAAAGACTTCTTCCCCATGCTCCCCCCTATTTCGTGGAATTTTCGAAAACCTGCACCAAATATAATAGTTTCGGATTGTAAAGTCCTTAATTCGGTCGCTCCGGCAATCGAACTTTGATGTTACGCGCCTCGTTCCGGGCATCGCCGGGAGAGTCGCACCCGCCAAGAGCCAGAATGGGTGGTATGATAGGACCCTACTTGGAGTGGTGTCAAGGGCCTGTAACAACAAGTTGCAGTTGCCGCTTTTTTCAGGATATCGTAGGGTGCCAATTTCTGATACGTAGACACCCCGGCCGGATCAACTACGCACACACAAGCGGCCGGCAAATCCCCGTTACTACGTGCTTGGGTGGCTCAGATTCCTGCTACAACTCCGCAATCCCAGACAACCCTGCCATACTTCGCCAGCGCGATTATATCTAGTGTAAAATTACGCTTGTGCAACTCGTTAACCCGGGGTGCTCGCAGTTGATCACCCCGCTGCTTCCGCCCCACCGCGTACACAAGCCCACCAATGGCTGCCAACCCGACAGCGGCGCCGCATGCGCTGAGACAATGGTGCCGGTTTCCAGGTAAAGCAGAGGGTCGGTGGTTACTTTCGCGGCCCAAAGGCTACTGATAAATGAACATGCTCGCAAGCAATCTGTTTTCTCGCGTCCCGGATCGTTACTGGACATATTTTTCCCTCGCTGTCTGGGGGGCGCTCGCTTTGGGAATCCTTCGCGGGGACTCTTACGGTCTCGATGAAGGTGCCGCGCGTGCGTTACTCCTAATTTGGTCCGTGTCCGATCAGGTCGCAACCGGGGTGGTAACCTTTGGTGCACCGGATTTTCGCGCCCTACTCCTTGCGCCGGTCGCCATGCTATGGACCGGCAAGGTGTTTGCTGCGAAAGTTTTCACCGTTTTGCTCGCAGCAGCCGCGGCGCGGTTATTCTACCTATGGAGAGCGCGCACAGCGGACTCTGAATGTGCGTTGTTGAGCACCGGTTTGTTGTTGCTTTCACCGCTGACATTGCAACAACTCGACTCGCTCTCAGCGGGTCCGTTCCTCCTGCTCATGTTTGTCGTCGGCGGGTTTTTGGACCAAGCCTATCGCGCCAACCCGCGCCCCTTTGGGGGCTGGTATTTTGGACAACTGCTGGTCACCCTCATAGCCGTGAGCTTGCATCCGGCGGGGCTGGCCTATCCGGCCGCATTGCTGTGGTCGTGGTATCGCGACCCGATCGATAAACATCAACAGCGCCAGTTTTATTTGGGGACTGTCTTTGTTGTAGTTTTCGCCCTCCTTTTTGGAATGGGGTGGAGCAACCTCGACTGGTTCCACAATCCACTCACCACTCTTGCTGAAATTACGCTGGGCGCATCGGGTGCCGGAGCCACAACCTTGCGCTGGATAGTAGGCTCTGTCACGCTGATAATCATCGTTGGCGTTGCCGCGGCGCAATTCCGCCATCTTTGGCCAGATTTCACCGGCCGCGTGTTGCTGACCGGCTCGCTGCTCGGCTCCATCAGCGCCGACGGCACTTGGGGCATGGTTGCCTTGGCCACGCTGTTGTATGCCGGGTTCCCTTTGCTGCTGCGCCGCTCGGCGGTGGCTGGTGGATTCTTGCGGCAACGCGGAAGCGCAATGGTGCTCCTGGTGATTCTGTCCACGGTCTTTATGCTTAGCAATAGGGCGCATTACCAATTCAACCAGCAAGGCATGCTGGCGCCACAAGACCAAATGATTGCAACACTGTCCGAAAGGGCAGCATCTGCCAAGAAAGCCGCCGATGCCGATGAAGAGGGGAAAGGCGTCGCGCATTTTCGCGTTGCCAGTCAATGGCCCGGACGGACAATGATCGCATGCAGATGCGATACCTTGCCCCCGCCCCCCGCGGCCAAAGATGCCGAGGAACAATTGAAGATGTTGCGCAGCATCTCCTACTTGCTGTTCGATCCGCAGGACCCTCATTACGCCGCGCTTGCCCGCAACATCGCGTTGCTGGGAGGCGGGGTCGCTGAAACTGTCGCGCTTCAGCGTGGGGCGGTGATTATCCACTTTCCCCAGCATGATGCAATCGAGCCAAAGGCGCTACCTCCGCGCGCCCTTTAGAGCCTCATATGCCAGGAGAAGAGCCACGTCACGCGGCCGTAGACAATGCCGCCGCCGTTACGCGTTTTGATGTCGAATCGGGGTTACCAGGAGTTATGAAGGAAATTCTTATTTATCTGGTCGTGGCGGTCAGTGGCTTGCTCGTCATGAGCTACTCCGTGCATATGCTCGTGGGGGGGCTGGTTAGCCCAGAGACGGAGTACATGCTAATCGACGCCACCATCCTTATCGGCGTCACCGCGATTGCCTTCATGGCTTGGGACGTGATTCAGCGTCGCAAGGGGCGCAAGTAAGGCCGCAGCCGAGGCAAGCACTGAACGGCTACGATACAGCTCTCAGTGCGTCGAGAACGGATTTGTAGTTTCGCTCGTCGGAAAACTGGCCCTTGTGGAACACGAACTGCAGGCGCTTGCCACTTCCATCCAGTCCCGCCAAGCCAAACGAACGGCCGGCATAGTCCGAATAGAAGCGCAATTCCTTTACCAAGTCTATGTGTGCCCCGTTGCGCAGAATCAAGCGCGTATTTTGCTTTCCTACTTCAATGGCGATTGGTGCGGAGGGCAACAACATTAGCCGGGTTTTCAAAATCCGATTTGCCCCGGCGATTAAAAAGAAACTCGCCAAGAAGGATAGGAGATAGGCTAGGTTCGCTTCGCCTCCGTACCAGAACTTAGCGGCCATCGCCACCAAAGCAATCACAGTCGGAACATACAGGAGCAGATCCCAAACCATACCCTTATGGTCCGGCACAAGACTAAAGCGCACCCTCTCCATCAGCACTCACCCATTGCGGGAACCCGGGGCCGGCTTCACCACCGCCTTGAGCGCGATTTCCAGCTCCTGGTACAACATCCTGCCAGGTTGCACGTGCCGAACAATACCGTCCTTGTCAATGACAAAAGTCCACGGATCGCCCATCACGCCGTAGGCCCTAAAAGCCTGTGGGTTTTGATATTGGTCCATGTGCAGGAAAAGCGCTTGTGTTTGGTACTTTTCCAACATAGCCTTCAGCATCTGTAGTTGCTCGTCGCATACCGTGCAATGTCCTGGGGTGGCAAACTCAAGCACGATGGGTTTGCCGGTTGCCAGGGCTTTATCCAGAGAGTACTGGTACATGCGCACATCGGGTTGGCGGTAAGTGGTTATCCTGCTTACATCGCCTCCGACATCCGCCAGCGTTTTAGTCGCTAGGCTAGGTGCCTGCTCGCCTTTCTGCAGACCCGCCTTGAATTTTTGGTCGCACCCGCCGAGTACCAGCAGAAGGCCCGAAAGCATGAGCAGAGATGCAAATTTAACGCTCATGCACGTTTGCCCAGGCCAGCGCCGGTGCGGAAAAGGTTGTAACCCCAAATGACGTTGGCGAGCAAAACCATGGTCCCGAATATCCCGACAAAAGCCATCAGATGCGTCACCGTCGCCTCAATCGCCGCGTCGGAAGAGGTTCCCCCCAATATGCCCGCAGTCGTAAAAAACACCACCATGCCGATCAAGCCAACGTTGTGCATCCAGAAATGCACCTTAACCAGGCGAAGGCTATAGATAGGGCGCTGCGCCAGTCGCGGAACCACGTAATACAATGCGCCGAATATTGCCATCTCCACCCAACCGAGGAGGTTCACGTGAGCATGCGCCAAAACAATCAAGTGGCCGTGCGCGGCGTGATCGACGAAGTAGCGAAAGGCGGGGATTCCGCCCATCAAGGCACCCCACGAAAACCCTATAATGGCGTAAACGACACAGGAATAAACAAACCACAGGGTATACCGTGGATATTCCTGATCTTGCCCCCACGGTTCAATTTGCTCTTGTGCCATTTTCGCTCTCTTTCGCTCCAGATTTCGGTTGTTCGCGGACGTCGTGAAATTCTGTCTTCCAGCCTTCCGGCGCCCACATCCTTAACATGTTATCGATAAAGCCGGACCTTTCCGAAGGTGGCTGTCTCGCATTTCCCGAACCCCGGTCGGCGCGCAGTTCCGAAAGGAACACCGCAATGGAATGCAAGTCTTGCTCCGGCAACGCGGAAACATAGGCCGCTTCTTTCGGCGCCGGGCCATGATCAACCGTCGCTGTCCCATAGGTATCTTGGGGATTCTTCAGAAAGCTGTCGAGATACTGCAAGCTCCGTCTGGAACCGACACCGTCCAGATCCAAGCCCATATTGGTGCCGTTACGTACCGCTCGATGGCAGGCGGTGCACCCGGCTTTACGAAACAATTCGGAGCCCCGTAATCCATCCGGGGAAAAATCGAAGTGGTTGGTCGTAACGTACATCGGTTTTTCGGCGCGGGCCCGGATTATCTCCATGGCGATGAATCCGATAACCGCCATGACAACAAACACACCAAAGATCCCGAACAGTATTTTTTCGCCCGTCTTCATACCGCTCTCTTCTTTACCGACATAAATCAATTATCCCCAAACGACCTGCGCCATGCAATCCATCGGACTCTGCGTTACACAAATAAAGACCCCGCGCCTAGCAACGGAGCTATGGCGCGGGGTTGGCAGTAGAACTAAATCAACCAGCGTTGCCGCAATTACCGAGTGATTGCGACGTTCTTCAGCACGGATTGATTCTCAGGCGTGCGGCTATTGCCCATCGTCGTTTGCGGCGCGGCCGAAAGGAAAGCGGCGACGTTCTGGATGTCCTCGTCGGTCAGGTTTTTTGCGATTGCCCGCATTTGACCAATCATGTCATTCGCTCTGCTACCTTCGCGCCATTTCTTCAGTTGGCTAACCAGATACACATACTTCTGTTGGCCGATCATCGGATAAATAGGGTCCGCTCCGCGACCGTTGTAGCCGTGGCACGACTGACAAGCAGACACTTTGTCTTTCACGCCGTACGTAACAATGGCCTGACCAAGATATGGCTGGCCAACTGCCTGGCCCTCAGCCTTGAGCGCCTTGAGATCGGAATGCTCGGATTTTTCCTCCAGAGTATTCACGTAAGCGGCCACATCGCGGCGGTCTTGCTCGCTCAGGGCCTTGGCAAAGGTATTCATTACACCAAGCGTGGTGTCGGTGCGCTTGTCGCCGGCAAAATCGGTAAGCTGTTTGACCATATAGGCAAACCCGATATTCGCCAAGCGGGGGGTGCCCATTGCGTCTATCCCCATCGCTTTCTCCCCATGGCAGGACTGACAAGCTGCCGCATCGCCCTTTCCGTTGGTGAAGATGTTTTTGCCATTTGTAATGTTTGCGCCCACCTTGTCGACACTAGCAAAGCCCGGTCCCGAAACCAACATGGCGAAAACCACGAAAGTCGCCGGTGCGGCCAGCCTGGATAAATAATTACGCATCTGCATCCACCCCCCATTCATTGAAATTGCTTTCTACCAAACGACCTGATGCGATTGATCCGGTCGGCTACGCCCACCCTGTGTTCGTTTACATATGTTTTAGTGAACACCAGCACCTATCCCCCAATGCTTCGGAGAATTTCCGCCCAGATGGTTGATACCTGAAATACTCAGGAGTTCTTCTTAAACAGGGCGATCGCCAAACCAAAGAAAAACACAAAAAAGCCCACGTACATCAAGAGAACCTCGCTAGTAGTCACGTCCGTTTCAAACATGTTTGCTCCTCCATCGACTGGTTAAACACATATTGGATCTTATGATTCGCGAAATATATCATGGCTCGCTTTACAAAGGCAAGCTGACTGTCAGTGGCCGTCGGAAGATTTATCCTGATATCGTGCTCCCTTTAGCTTGTTTTTACCGGACGTGGATCGTAGAGGTTGAATCACAGTATTTTCCAATCCAGACATGAGCCTGAACGAAGGTGGTTTGTGAGGTGTTTCTCAGGCGGCGCGTTGTTGGGTTTTGTTGATCAATTGAAAGAGTTTGGCCCTGGCCTCGTTGAGGTGTTGGGC
>Ga0299912_10000098_pt1 | contig 100388 bp, 85 predicted proteins | sample RVTome_2_FD_207667 | JGI IMG/M metagenome (GOLD analysis project Ga0299912, IMG submission 207667) | Soil microbial communities from uranium-contaminated site in the Upper Colorado River Basin, Wyoming, United States - RVT95D214 (version 2) ... | reverse complement strand
TAATCCGTGAGCCGCGTCCCCTTCGGCAACTCCGCAACTTCTCTTGGCATCGCTCTCCCTCCTTTTGCGAATGGAATAGGGAGATTATACCACAATTTATCTTAAGTGAACAGTATTAGGTCAGGTCGTCACTTGGTCACATCATCACGATAAAAATGACGGGGCACTAGGTTTTTTGAGCGGCCTTGGCCTCCAGCTCCAGCATCCACTTTTTCAGCTTGATTCCCCCGGAGCCGCTGAAGCCGCCCAGGCCGCCGTCGGCGCGCACGATGCGGTGACACGGCACCAAGAGCGGCACCGGGTTCTTCTTCAAGGCCGCGCCCACCGCCCGGGCCCCGCCCGGCGCGCCCGCCTTTTTCGCCAGCCAGCCGTAGCTCTGGACCTGGCCGTAGCCCACCTTCTGCAAAGCGCGGTAAACTTTGGCCTCGAACCCGCTCACTCCGGAAAGATCCAGGGGCAAATCAAACTCCACCCGCCGGCCCTGATAGTAAGCCTCGGCTTGCTCCACGAAACGCTGCGCCACCGGCGAGGGCGGGAAGCAGCCGGAGGAAATTTCGGAGCAAACCGCGAGCAGTTGCTGCCGGATCTTGGCGGGCTTGGCCCCCGGCAAGATCACCCGGCAGATGCCCTCCGGGCTGACGGCGAAGCCCGCGGCGCCGATCGCGGTCGGAAAAAGGTAGTAGCAGATCATGATTGCCTCCTTTGCAGTTTTTGCCTCAAGATTTCTATCACCGCGGCCAACTCCCGGCTCCGGAGCAGCCAGGCGCCGGCCAGATAGAGCATGGCGCCGGGCAGGACCGCGGCGCCGAGCCAAAGAACCTTGAGCAGGATCTGTCCCGGTTGATGCCAGAGGGGAAGGCGCGCGATCCACCAGGCGAGCGCGGCCATGGGCAGACAGGCCAGGGCGGACTTGGCGAGCGCGATCAGGAAGGGCCGGTCCAGGAAGTGGGCCAGCCGCTTATCCAGGAAGAGGAAGTGGAGGAGGAAGTTGAGGATCGCGGCCAGGGCGATGCTGAGCGCGACGCCGGCGTGGTCGAAGTGCTTGACCAGGAGCCAGCAGCCGAGGGCATTGGCCACCATGGCCGCGCCGGCGGCGCGGACCGGGGTGCGCGCGTCCTGCATGGCGTAATAGGCCGGGACCAGCACCCGGATGCCGGCCCAGGGCGGCAGGGCCAGGGTGAAGAAGAGGAGCGCGTTCGCGGTGGCCAGGGTGTCTTGGTGCGAGAATTGGCCGCGCTCGTAGATCAGCTCGATCAACGGCACCCGGAGCAGGGCCAGGCCCACGGTCGCGGGCAGGATGATGAAAGCGGTCAGGCGGAGCCCGAAACCCAGGGAATCGGCGAGCGCGGGAAAGTCCTTCTTGGCGGCGTGGCCGGACAGGGTGGGCAGGATGGCGGTGCCGATGGCGATGGCGAACACCCCGAGCGGGAACTCGGTCAGGCGGTCGGCGTAAAAGATAAAAGTGCGGCCGCCGGGAAAGGGCGAGACAAAGATGGTGGCCACCAGTATGTTGATCTGATAGACGGCGATGCCGAGCACCGAAGGCAGGAGCAGCCGGCCGACCTTGACGATGGCCGGGTGGGCGAAGGCGAATTCGGGCCGGAAGCGGATTCCGTGCTTCCACAGCACCGGCAGTTGCAGGCCGAGCTGGAGGATGCCGCCCAGGAGCACGCCGAAGGCCAGGCTCAAGCCCGGCTGGGCGAAGCGGTGATGGAGGAGCGAGACCGCGGCGATGATGGCGAGGTTGAGGAGCACGGGCGCAAAGGCGGGGGCGGTGAAATGTTTCAAGGAGTTGAGCACGCCCATGGCCAGGGCCACCAGCCCGATGCAGAAGAGGTAGGGGAACATCTCCTGGGTGAGGCTGGTGGCGAGCTCGATCTTGCCCGGGACGTCGCGGAAGCCGGGGGCCAGGATCAGGACCACGTAGCGGCTTCCGAGGATGCCGAGCAGGGTGATGACGAGCAGGATCAGGGTCACGATGGTGAAGGCGATCCGGACCACGCGCAGGGCTTCTTCGCGGGAGTGGGAATGCAGGTATTCGGTGAAGACCGGGACAAAGGCCACGGTCAGCGAGCCTTCGCCCACCAGCCGGCGGAGCATGTTGGGGATGGAGAAGGCCACGTAAAAGGCGTCGGCCACCATCCCGGCGCCGAAGAAGTTGGCGACCACCATGTCCCGGACCATGCCGGCGACGCGGCTGAGAAAAGTCAGCCCGCCGATCAGTCCGGCCGAGCGGGCGAGCTCATGGTTGCCGGTCATTGCGGATTGATTATGCAATTTTAGATTGGGGATTTTGGATTTTAGATTTAAAGAAAGCGCATTCAGTGATCCAAAATCCAAAATCCAAAATTCTTCCCGGCCGCCTTGACACCGGGGCGCCTTGCTCTATAATGAAGGGCCAAGGGCGCGAGCAACGCCCGTCCAATTTTTTTTCGGAGGATTGAACTTGGCCCATACTCATTCCGCCAAGAAACGGATGCGCCAGGACGCCAAACGGCGGGAGCGCAACCGCTCGGTGACCACCCATTTCCGGCATCGCATCCGCGAATGCCGCGCCGCCATCGCCTCGGGTGATGCCTCGGCCGCGGGCACCAAGCTCCAGGCCGCCGCCCGCGCCATCCACCGCGCCGCGGGGCGGGGCGTCATCCACGAGAACACCGCCAACCGCTACATCTCCCGGCTGACCCGCGCGGTCAACGCCCTGACCGCGGCCAAGCCCTCAACCCCGGCATAGCTCGAACACCGCCCGCTCAAACAGCGCCTCGCGGTCGCTGGCGCTGGACTTGAGGGCAAAGTCCAGGTCGGCGAGCGCCGTGCTCAAGCGCCCCAGGTCGTCCAGGCGGAAGTTGCGGGACTGGGGAAGATAGGTCTTTTCCAGGATGAAGCGGTTCAGCCCGGTGGCCTCCGCCATCTCCGCCGGCTTTTTGTCCTGCGCCCGCAGGTCCAGGATTTTCCAGATCAGCCGGAGGTGGCGGGCGACCATGCCCAGCACGGCCAGGGGCGCTTCGCCCATGTCCATCATCCGGTGGAAGGCCCGGAGCGCGGCTTCCGGGTTCTTGGCTCCCACCGCGTCGGTGAACTCGAACACGCCCGCGAGCTTGGTGTCGGCAGAAGCCTCGGCCACGTGCTCGCGGGTGATCCGTTTTTCCTGGCCCAGGTAAAGCGCGAGCTTTTCCAGTTCCTGCTCCAGCATCTGCAAGGAGTTGCCCTTCAGTTCGACCAGCAGGTCCACCGCGTCCGGCTCGATGGTCTGGCCGTGGCCTTTGGCCAGCTCCCGCACCAGCGCCGGCAACTGGTTAGGGTAGGGGTGCTTGAACTCCACTACCGCGCCGGCCCGGCCCGCGGCCTTGGCCATTTTCCGGCGCGCGTCCACCTCGGCCGCGACCAGCACCAGGCAGGTCGTGGCCGCGGGATCCTCCAGGTAGTCCGCCAGTTGCTCCTGCTCCTCCGCCCGCCAGGCCTCCAGCTCCTTGACCACCACCAGCCGGCGCTCGGCCATGATCGGCAAGGTCTGGGCCGCGGCCAAAACCTCGCCCGCGCCGGCCTCGCGCGCCCGGAAGCGGTCGCAGTTGAACTCCTTCATCGCGTTGGCCAGCGCCAGCTTCTCGATCTCGGCCAGCGCCCGGTCCAGCAGCAAGGTCTCTTCGCCGGAGAGGAGGTAAACCGGCCGCAGCGTCCCGGCGGAGAGCTCCTGCATCAACTGGTCCGGCTTCAGGCTGGGCATGGCCTTCCTCAAAAGTCGCCGAGTAAAAACTCGATCGCGGTCTCGGACAGGTCCTCCGCTACCTCCCTGAGCGCCTGCTCCCGCGCCCGCTCGGTAACCAGCGGGTCCACGCCCACCGGGTATTCCTCGTCGGAAGACAGCTCCCCGCTCTGCCAGAGCACCTGGCCGTCGGAGAGGCGCACCAGCCGGAACTCCGCGGTCACCAGCACGCGCTCCACGTTCACCCGGCCCAGGTCGGAAAAGGAAAGGGGCGTGCGCAGGAGCCGGGTCAGGGTTCCCCGCAGCTCGACCGGAGCCGAGGATCGCACCTGCACGCGGCCGTCGGAGAGAAGCTGCTGGCGCAGCTCCTGGGTCATGATGTCTTCGAGCCCGGCTTCGAGCGTCTGGTTTTTCATCAGCGGCGCCGCCAGCTCGCGGCCGCCGCCGGGCAGGGAAACTACCTTCCCCGCCAGGTGGTAGCCGCAAGCCGCGAAAGCAAAAGCCAAAAGCGCCTGAATTAAAATTTGCTTCATTCTCATCGTCAGGCATGGTAACATGGCCGGATCGGCTCTGCAAGCCGAGAAAGAACCCCGGATGCGGCGGCTCAAGCATTGGCTCTGGCCCGGAATGCTCGCGGGCCTTCTCCTTTGCTCCTGCCGGGAGAAAACCCCAGGCGCCGGCCTTCCTGCCCCCGCCAAGCCGGCGCAACCCGGCCGGCTTTCCGCCCGGGGAGCCTTTGCGCTGGCCGATCCGAAAGCCCGGGCCTGGAACGCCGGGGCGCTCCTGGTCGGGATCATGAGCGGCCGGGACATCAGCCCGAGCGGCGCCTCGAGCTACTGGGAGTTCCGCTTCACCGATCCGGCGGCGAGCCGGAAATACGTGGTGGTGGTCGAGAAAGGGAAGGTCAAAGACGCCGAGGAAGCCCTTCAGGTCGGCAAGCCCGCGCCTCTGCCGGCCGATTGGATAGACAGCGCCGAGGCGTATCAAAAGTCGGCGGCGGAGTTCGTCTCCCGCCACTCGGACCATGCCGCCTTTGAGCGCGCCTGGCTGGTTTGCTCCGGCCAGAACTCGGTTCCGGCGCATTGGACCATGCTCTTCCAGCAAACCCGGCACCTGCCCATCGGCTCCATGGTGGACGCCAGGACCGGGGACTATCTGGGCGAGCTTCAGCGCTGATACCTGCCATGAAAGCCATCCTCTGCCGGGTCACCGTTCCCCGCTATCTCTTCAGCCAGACCCTGGGCCGACTTTCCGACCGCTTCCGGCTCGGGCCGGCCGGAGGCGCGGACCTGGCGCCGCTGTGGTTCCGCGAGATCACGCTCCTCGGCGCTTACGGCGGCGGGACCGAAGAGATCCAGGGCGAGCGGCTCAGCACCCTGCGGCTGGCGCTCAAGCTGATGGGTCAAAAGAAACTGAACCTGCGGCCCCTGCTCACCCACCAGTTCCCGCTCTCCCGCTTTCAGCAGGCGCTGCGGATCGCGCTGCACCACCCCCGCCACCAGAGCGTCAAGGTCGCGCTCCAGCCCGCGCAAGGCTGAGCCATGGCCGCGCTCGCGCTTCCGCTTTCCGCCTATCCCGGCCTGCGCCGGTTCGCCCGCAATTGGGCCGCGCTCGGAAGCCTGGTTTACGTGGCCGGCTTGACCCTGGTCGCACTCCTGGCCCCCTGGCTTTCGCCCTATCCTTACGATTACCAGAACTCGGACCAACTGCTCGCTCCGGTCAGCTTCGCCCACTGGATGGGCACCGACGACCTCGGCCGCGACCTCTTCTCCCGCCTGCTCTACGGCGCGCGCGTCTCCGTGTCCGTGGCCTATGTCTCGACCCTCTTCTCCCTGCTCCTGGGCACCACTTACGGCGCGCTCTCCGGCTACGTGGGCGGCCGGCTCGATCACGCCCTGATGCGGGTGGTGGACGTGGTCTATTCCTTCCCCGACCTCTTGCTCATCATCCTGATCAACACCGCCATCAACCGCGAGTGGCTTCTCGCGGTGCTCTCGGCCTGGTGGCTCCTCTGGGCGCGCCACCTGGTCAACGCCGAGACCCTGGCGCTCCTCTTGGCCCTCAGCCTGGTCAGTTGGGTGACCGTGGCCCGCCTGATCCGGGGCGAAGTGCTCCGGCTCCGCGAAGAGACCTACGTGGAGGCGGCCCGGGCGCTGGGCGTGGGCCACGGCGCGATCCTCTTCCGGCACATCCTGCCCAATACCTGGGGCCCGCTGATCGTCACCCTCACCTTCCGCATCCCCGCGGTGATCCTGGCCGAGAGCACCTTGAGCTTCATCGGGCTCGGCATCCAGCCGCCCAAGTCCTCCTGGGGAACCCTCGCCGCCGACGGCTGGACCGCGCTCCGCTTCCAGCCCCACCTGATCATCTTCCCCAGCCTCGCCATCTTCCTGACCATGCTCGCCTTCAACTTCCTGGGCGACGGACTCCGCGACGCGCTCGACCCCCGCTTGCGAAAAAGGTAATTCCGGCTATCTTCTCAAAGCATGGAAGGGAACGCGACCGTCCCGCCGATTCAGTTCAAGCTCGAGCTCTCTCCGCGCGAGCTATTGGAGCTCGCCTTGTGGCTGGAGCGGTGCGGGGTGGAGTTCTACCGGTTCCTGGCTGAAGATCAATCCCGGGAAAAATTGCGCGGCTTCTATCTCCGGCTGATGGGGATGGAGATGGAGCACGAGAATTGGATCCGGCGGATGATCCAGTCCCTGAACGGGGAATTTCAGCCCCGGAAACTGGCCTTTGACGAATCCCTGACCGGCCGGGAATATATCCTCCGCTTCCGGCAGGCGATCGAGGAAAAGGTCTTCCCGGTCGGGATCAACTTCCTCTTTGACCTGGATAACTTCGCCAGCCCCCGCGACGCCATCCCTTTCGCCAAGAACATCAAGATAAAAATCCTCGCCATCTACCAACTGCTCCTCGGCTTCCAGTTGTCCGAACCGGCGCGGAAAATCATGGAAAGCTTGATCGCCGAAGGACAAGAGCATCTCCAGGAGATCGAAGCCATCCTCAAAAGCGCGAATTAAGGGGGAAAGACATTCCCGAAGGTAGGTTGGGCTATGTTTTTCGAACCGCTACCTGCCTTCAACTATATTGGGGACACCTTCCCGCTTCTCATCAAGCGAGATAATCGCGGCGGTGTCTCCGGGAATTTTCCAGGTTCTGCGGATCAAACGGCCAGGCGTAGCGCCGGTGAGCTTTCCGTTTTCAACAACTATTTGTCCGTTGACGATGACATAGTTGATGCCTTCCGGTTTAAGGTTTTCTTTGTGGTAAAGCCAGTCCGCCCGGTGAATAATAGTGTCGGCATTGAAGATTACAATATCCGCGTCGCACCCTTCCTGGATGCGCCCTTTTTTATCCAGACCCAGCCACAAGGCCGGGGCGATGGTCGCTTTGAAGAGCGCCTGTTCCAGGGATAGGGCGCCCTCTTCGCGGGACCAGTGGCCCAATAACCTTGAAAACGTGGCCAGCCCCCGATGAGAACTGGCGGCAAACTCCCCGGTCTTTGGATCAACCGATTGACCGCCTATGTCGTTGCCGATAAAAACCCAAGGGTATTGAAGGGCCAGCTTGGTGTCTTCCGCTGGAACAATCTTGCAGAGCAGGCGCAGCAAGGATCGGCTTTCCCCGAACCCGTCTATTCTCTCAACATTCTTGCGCAGATACTCCATCTGGGAAAGGGAAAATTGGCTGTATTCCTTGGCATAAAGCTTGCCGTCCAGATACAGGTCATGAGCCGAGTAAAACTGGTCCATCCGGTAGTTCCCAAGTTTCAGCATGACCCGGACCGGGATTTTGCCCTTGAAGGTGAGGATGTATAAATCATTGCTGACATAATCATCTCCAATAATGTCTCCGGCCAGGGGGAGTCCTTCTTCTCTGATCGCTTTATCCAGGACCTTCAAGTTCCAGCGGGTGGAATCGGCCTGGGCCATAGCCGTGATGTGGGAGACGATAAGCGGGGCCCGGCTTTTCCGGCAGATTGCAATGGCTTCATGGATGGAGCGCTCTAGCACGACATTGTCAATTCCCAAAGATAAATGTTTCAAATTGAAGGTCGGATAGCGGGTATGGAGCGCGGCCATGCCGCCGGCCGCCTGGCTGACCTTGGCCAGTTCCAGCAGGGCTTTGGTGGTGGCGCCCATATCATACATGAGCCCGCCGGATATGCCGAATGACCCGGCCGCAAGGTCCTGGGCCAGGATTTTCTTCATCGCTTCAATCTGGAGGTCGGTCTCATGTTCCATGTGCTTGAGGCCCATCTGGGACCTCAAGGTGATGTTGCCCGTGAGCGTCCCGTAATTGTTGTAAAGCGGGACCTTTTCCGCTTCGTCGAGGAATTTGCCCAGAGGCTTGGAAGGATCGCCTTCCTTGATGGAAATGCCTTCCTTGGCGGTGATGTCTATGCCCGTGGGCGACATTCCGCAATTGCCGCCCAGCCAGAAGGTGATGCCGTCATGCACCATGAGCATGGAGCCGGGGGAGAGGTTGGCTTCGGTGTCGAGCACGATGGCCTCATGGGTGTGGGTGTTGATAAATCCCGGCGACACCACCAGGCCGGTTGCGTCAATTACCCGCACGGCATCACCCGCGGCAAAATCCGGGTCCGCGGTTATTTTCTGAATGGTCCCGTTCCTAACCGCAACCGCCGCGATTTCATCCCTCCCGGTTTCCGGGTCTATTACTCTGCCATTGATAATAACCAGGTCATACTTCCCACCCCGGTCACCAGGAGATCCTGCAGCTGCCTCCTTACCCATAGCTGTCATGGAGGCAAGAAGCGCCAATAAAACCATTAAAAAAAAGCCCTTGTTAAATTGATGAATAACCATGCTTGTCTCCTTTGAGAGATTGCTCGGGTAGGTGCAGCTAAAAATCCCCGCCTGCCTCTCTCATCGTTTGATGAGCCCCGCCGGGCTATCCCTTGGCGGGTTACTCTCCAGCAGCGCCCGCCTCTGTTTCACCCGGCAAACTCAACCTACCCTAACCGGCGCCAGGTTGTCAATGCAGGCCGCGGCTTCTTCAAACCTGAAATTCGAGGGACGCCATACTTAATTCATGGTGGAACGCTTAATTAGGTATGGTGTCCCTTTAATTCTGCTCCCACCTCCGGCGGTATTCCGCCAGGTAATTCTCCACCGCCTTCTGGTAGCTCATCTGCACGGAAGGATCCCGCTCCCAGCGGACGGAGATCTCGGAGGTTTCCGGTCCGATCGGGATTACCCGGTTTTGGATCTCCACCGGCCGGCCGTTGACCAAGACTTCAGTGGCCGTGACGTAGAACGGCAAATGGACCAGGATCTTCTCAGGCCGACGGCGGAATTCGGGTTGGAAACGGATCACAGCGCCTTGCTCTGAGGAAACCACCTCCAGGCCGACCGGGCCGAAATAAGTCGGCGCGTTCTCGAACCGGATCACGTCGCCGGGCTTGGTCCATTCCGGCGAGAGGGCGGACAAGAGGTGCAGGGTCTCCCCTTCCTCACGCACTAACATATTCCGAAGCAGAGTATTCAAAAGCGCCGCATACCAGCCGTGGGGCGTGAAGTTGCACACCTGGACGCCGAACGGGGCGTAGCAATAGTCGCGGCCGTCCCAGGGATAGACGGTCCACTCGAAGCCCTCGTGGCAGGAGCCGGTGTGGAGCAGCATGGCGTAGAGATCGCGGAGCGCCTGCTCTTGCTCGCCCCGGATCAGCGCGGTCTCGGCCACTCGCTCGGTGAGGTAGTGGTGCATCGTCACATTGTAGGTGGCAATGCCTTCGGCCATGTGCTTCTCCCGGTAGTGGGTGAACGTGGCGGTGACCAGGGGATCAAACGGCTCCAGGATCCCGGCCGGGTAAACCGCCAGGAGGTTGCCCCAGTCAATGCCGCCCTTCACGTCCATGCCCGGCGGGATCAGACCGCCGCGCTCCTTCGCCACCCGGCGGAGCAGGGGCAGGAAATGCGCGGTGAAATCATCGCGCACTTTTTGGAAGCGCTCCGCTGCCTCTTCTTCTCCCGCGGCCCGGGCCACCTCCTTCGCGCCGGCCAGGCCCATCAAGGCCCAGAAGTTGTGGCCGGTGTAATGGCCGATGAGCATCTCGTTGTCCAGGGCATTGGTCGCTGGCATCAGGCCCCACTTGTCCTCGGCGCTTGCCTGCTCGAACCAGCTCACTGCCCGCTCGACCGCTGGGAAGACTTCGCGGGCAAAGTCGGCGTCGCCGGTGAGGCGGACGTGCTCGCCCAAGGCCCAGAGGGCCTGGCCGAAGCCGTCGAGCTGGCCTTTTTGGGAGAGGAAGTTGCCGGTTGCGTCCTGGTATTTGAGGAAGTGGCGGAGTTCCTTCTCGGCGATATCATGGAAGCCCCAGAGGTCGAACATGCGGGCGAAGAAGGCGCCGTCGCGGAGCCAAAAGCGGTTGTATTGGAAGCGGTTGACGTGCTGCTCGATCTCGTTGTCGGAGAGGATGTTCATGGTCATGAGGTTGTGGACGCGGTAGGATTGGCTGGCGTCGGCGACTTTGGCCTCGGGGAGCGAGAGGGATGCGCCTTGGGCCAGGAGCTTATCCCAGTAGCTCTCGAAGCGGGCCAGGCGCTCGTCAAAGCCGGCCGCGATCAGCTCTTCTTGCCGGGCCGGCTCCAGGGGGAAGTGGGGCATCTTGAAGACGAGCCGGGCCTGCCCGCCGGGCTTAAGCGATAGTGCATAAACGGCCAGGCAGACCGGCCGGTCCGGCTGGCGGTTGTGAAAAGGCTCGGAAAAGGTTTGATCCAGCCGCGCCAGCTTGAGCGAGGGGTTGGTGCCCCAGGCATAGATGATCTTGCCGTCGCGCCAGGCCGCGCTCTCCTTCATCTCGTAAGCCCAGCGGCCGGAGAATTTCTCCTGGATCATTTGCGGAGGCCGGTGGTCCCCCCCGCCGAAGCTGAAACCCACGGCAAACCGGCTCTCCGCCTCTTGGCTCCCTTGATTCTGGGCCAGGACCCGGATGAAATTCACCGGCGGGGAGTTCATTTCTTCTCCCAGCCAGAACTGGAAAGTCTCGATCTGGAACCGGATGCCGTCCCGTTCCACTTCCATCTGCACGCAAGGCAGGTAGCCGTGGCGGAGCGCGCGGATCCGCTGGTTAATAGGTTGTAAAGGGCCCCCGGCGAAAAAGATCAGCTCCGCGGCGCCGGTGTAAAGGCGGCCTTCCGGCGTGACCTGGGTGGCGAAGACGTTCTCCGAGCGGTTCCGGATCATGTCGGTCAGGCCGGCCGGCCGCGTGACCTCCGGCGCGGTAACCCGGCCGGGGAGCCCAAGCTGCTGGCTGGGCTTGACGAAGTAGGAGAAGGGTCCGGCGGGATCGTCCAGGCTCGGGTCCAGCAGGGGCTGGTGCCGGATGGTCAAGACCCCGTGGGATGCGTGACCCATCAGGTTCGTTTTCACCCGGTCGGAAACTCGGGCATGGGGAAGCGGCTCCGCAGCTCTCAGCCCTGGCAGAGGAAAAGACAAGAGCACACCAAGCAGGATTGCGCGCCACCGGACGGCACCATTCATAGGCATTTCCCCTTTCCGAAAATTCCGTGGCCCCATCATAACATGATTTGACAATCTCGCCATCGTTCTCTTAAGATGAGGCCGGTGAAGAGAAGTAGGAAAAGGATGAAGGGTGAAAGGTGAAGGGTGAAGGATGAAAAAAATAAACCCGAGCAGCGTTTGGATGGGGATTGCCTTGTTGGGGGTCGCGGTTTTAGGCCTGGGGAAGGAGCAGTCAGCGCCGGCCGAGTATGAGATCCGGGAGGCGGACGGAATCCCTTACCTGTTCATGAACGGGATCCCTTACTTCACCCGCTTCCAGGAGACCGACCATCCGGTGCTCGACCTCTCGGGAACCTGGAAATTCAAAGCCGACCCGGAAAATCGGGGTCTGGCCGAGCAATGGTTCGCGCCGGAGCTGAATGAAGCGGACTGGAAAGACCACCCGATTCCCGGCTCCTGGCAGGCCGTGTTCCCGGAGCTCTTGGAATACATCGGCGCCAGCTGGTATTGCCGGAGCTTCACGGTCCCGGCCGCGTTCGCGGGCCAGTTCAACCGCCTGGTGCTCGACGGGGCCGGGTTCCACACCCGGGTCTTCTTGAACGGCGAAGAGGTCGGCCGTCATGCCGGCAATTATTCGCGCTGGTCGCTCGATGTCTCCAAGCAATTGAAATATGGCGAGCCGAACTCGCTGGTGCTTCGGATTGATAACCTGCTCGGCTATTCCGACGTGCCGCCGCGGCTGTGGCAAGGGTCGCGCCTGGGCTGGTGGGAATATGCCGGGATCGGCCGGCTGGTTCAGATCGAGTCGTCGCCGGCCCAGACCATCTGCAAGCTGGCGGTGACAGCGGAGCCGGTCGCCGGCGGCGCCGGCCGCATCGCCATCCAGGGCATCGCTTACAATGCTTCGGACCAGCCGGCCCGGGCGGAGCTGGCCGTCCGGCTTTCGGATCCGGCCCAAGAGACCATGCTCCTTTTCCCGGCTGAAATCATGGAACTGCCGGCCCAGGGCGTGGCCGCTTTCAAGCTTGAAGGGAACTTGCCGAACGCGAAATACTGGTCGCCCGAGACGCCGGGCAACCGCTATCGGCTCTCCCTCGCGCTCTCCGGCCCGGTCGGAGCCGAGCGGCAGGCGGTGGAGATCGGTTTCCGCCGGTTCGAGGCGCGGGGAACGGGAATCTTCTTGAATGGTAAGCCCTATTACATCCGGGGGATCAACCGGCATGAAGACGACCCGGCGACCGGCCTCTTTCAGGGCGACGCGCGGATGGAAGAAGACATCGCGCTGCTCAAGGACTTGCGCGTGAACCATATGCGGATGGCCCATTACCCCAACGACCCGCGCTGGCTTGATCGCATGGATCGGGAGGGCTTCACCATTTGCGAGGAAATCCCGCTCTACCAGACCGCCATGGGGTTTACCAAGTATGGTGAGACTTTTTTCCTGGGGGCGCGGGAAAAGGAAGAGGCGCCGGCGGGGGTGGAGCGGCGTTCTCCTTTCGGGCTGATCCACCAGCAAGCGGACGAGAAGCTGATTCAGAATGCCATCCAGCAGGAGTTGGAAACCATCGAGCGCGACCGCAACCATCCCAGTATCGTGATGTGGTCAGTCGGGAACGAAAATATGACCCTCGGCTTTTTCCCGTCCTCCCGGAAAATGCACCAACGGGTGATCGAGGCGGTCCGCCGTTTCGATCCGGACCGGCTGGTCACCTTCGCCGTCATCACTTCCGTCGGCCACCTTTCCCCTCGTTTTGAAGGAGTGGCCGACCTGGCCGACGTGATTTCCATCAATGAATACTACGGCTGGTATTACGGCGAGATGGAACAGTTGGGACCCTACCTGGACCACATGCACCAGAAGTGGCCGCAGAAGCCCATTTTGCTTTCGGAGTTCGGGGCGGACGCGGTCCCGGGCCGGCATGCGCCGGCCGGGGCGGAGCCGGAGAAGTTCACCGAGGAATATCAGGCCAAGATGCTGGAGCACGTCTGGTCGGAAATCCGGAAAAGGGACTTCATGGTGGGCGGCATGCCCTGGGTCTTTGCCGACTTCCGGGTGGGATGGTTCGGCGACATGCACCCCACCTTCCACATGAACGAGAAGGGCGTGCTTACTTACGAGCGGGAGAAGAAGCTGGGCTATAGCGCGCTCAAAAAGATCTATCAAGACCTCGAAGTGAAAGGACCGTAACGAGGCTCTTCCTTGGTATATCTTGGTGGGCTGCTTCAAGCGGGATCATTTATGGACTAGAATCTGTAAGCGCGAGGGATAGTCGGAAATCAGTCCGTCCACCCCGAGGGCCAGCAGGCGCTGGATGTCCTTTGGCTCGTTCACGCCCCAGGGCATGACCCGGGCCTTGATCTTTTTCGCGTAAGCCATGAATGCTTGATCCACTTGCGCCGGCTGGGGATGAAGAGAGAAGGGGAGCGCCAGGGATCGGAACCAGATGCGACGCAAAGGCGCATAAAAATCCTGCAAGTAATTGAAGCCCACTTTCAATCTTGAATCCAGGGCCTGGACCCGCCGCACGATAAAGGGGTTGAAGCTGGAGAGGATCACGTTCTCGAAGAGCTTCCGCTCCTGAAGCAGCCGGACGATCTGCTCCTCGATGCCGTCGCTGCGGATGCTCCGGCCCTTGAGCTCGATGTCCAGCCACATCCTGCTCCCGAACCGGTCCAGGACTTCCTCCAGGCGGGGGATGCGCTCGCCCGCGAACCGGGGGGAGAAGTGGCTGCCCACGTCCAGGGTTTTCAGCTCCGGGTAGGTATAGGACTTGACCCGGCCGTGGCCCGGGATCAGCCGGCGCAGGGTGAGGTCATGGGCCGCTACCACTTCGCCGCTTCGGCAGCGGAGCACGTCGAGCTCGATCCCGTCCATGCCCAGCTCCAGCGCGCGCTGGAAAGCGGGCAGGGTGTTCTCCGGCGCTTCCCCGGCCGCGCCCCGGTGGCCGAAAAGAAGCACGCGCGGTAGGCTGGAGGTGGAACTCATCGTCGGCTTTCGAGGACGGAAAAAAACCTTTAACCTTTGCGTCTTTGCTTCTTGGCGGCTTGGCGTGAAACTTTCTTCTCTTCGATCTCCGCGATCATCTCGACCGCGACGGTGGCGTCGGAGGGGAGCACGGGCACGCCCAGGGTCATGCGGGTGTGTCTTCCCCGCTCGCCGAAAACTTCGACCATCAGCTCGGAGGCCCCGTTCATGACCTCCGGCTGGCCGATAAACCCGGGAACCGAGGCCACGTGGCCGGTCAGCCGGACGATGCGCTTGACCCGGTCGAGGTCGCCGATCTCGGCCTTGAGCACGGCCAGGCAGTTGAGCGCGGCCAGGCGGGCGCCTTGCTTGGCAAAGCCGACCCGGACCTCGGTGTCCACCTTGCCTTTCACCGCCATGCGGTCGCCCTCGCGCGGGAGCTGGCCGGAGATAAAGACCAGGTTGCCCACGGTCAGGGCCGGCACGTAAGCGCCCATGGGCGTGGGCGGAGCCGGCAGGGTAAGTCCAAGCTCGATAAGTCGCGCTTCGATCTTTGCCATGATGATCCCCCTTGATCGAAATGGCATCATTATACAATTCCTTTGGCCCTTGACAAGCCGGGGCGAGGTGGGCCAAGATAGGTTCGGGACAGCAGCCGGGGAAAATCAGGACAAGCGCCGCGGCCCGTTCCAAGCATGAAAAGCAGGGAGGCGTGAGATGCTCTACGACCATTACGATTTCGAGTCCCGCTACCAGGTGGTGGACGGCTACCGGATCCATTACGTGGACGAGGGCAAGGGCGAGACCTTGCTCATGGTCCACGGCAACCCCACCTGGTCCTACCTCTACCGCCACTTCATCCGCGACCTGCGCTCGAACTATCGCTGCATCGCGCTCGACCACCTCGGCTTCGGATATTCGGACAAGCCTTGGCTCGCCGACTACAGCATGCGCGCGCACATCATGCGGCTGAAATCCTTTGTGGACCAGCTCGGGCTTAAGGACATCACCTTCGTGGGCCAGGACTGGGGCGGGATCATCGGCCTGGGCTGGGCGGTTTATCACAAGCACCTGGTCAAGCGCCTGGTCATCCTCAACACCGCCGGCTTTGCGCCCGTGTTCCGGGAGATGGCGAAGAGAAAGGGGCCGGTGCCCTGGGCTTTCCCCATGCTCTGGGCCTTAAAGATCCCGATCCTGGGCGAGATCTTTATCCAGGGGCTCAACGGCTTTGCCAAATACCTGATCCCGCTGGCCACCTATCACCGGGAGCGGCTGACGCCGGAGGTGATGCGGGGCTACCTGGAACCTTACCCGACCTGGGGTTCGCGGCGGGCGCACCTCAAGTCGGTGCGGCAGATCCCCATGCTGCCCACCCACCCCACCTGGCAGCTTTTGCGCGATATCGGGATGAACCTCCAAGGCTGGCCCGTGCCCACCCAGATCATCTGGGGCATGAAAGACCCGGTGTTTGTGCCGTGGTTTGCCGACAAGTTCGAGGAGCTGCTGCCCAACCACCGTCCCACCTTGCGCATCCCGGATGCCAGCCATTTCCTGCAGGACGACACCCCCGCGCCCATCATCGCCAAAATCCGGGAATTTCTCAGCTCGGCTGAGCTCGCCGCAAGCCGCCAGTCCGAGCGAGCCTGAAATAAGGAAGCTACGAATGTCCGCCAACCCTGAGAACCCGGCCGGCGGGACCGACGCCGTCGGCCCGGGCCGCCGGAGGCTCTTGAACGTGCTTCTGGGCGGGAGCTTTTTGGCCTGGGCCGCGGTGGTGATTTATCCGGTGATCCGCTACTTGCGACCGCCGGCGGAAAGCGGCGGCGCCAGCGAGAGCGCGCTCAGCGACGAGGACAAGCACAAGGTCCAGGAGGAGAGCTTTGTTATAATCCGGCTGGGCACGAGCCGGGTGATTGTGTTTCAGGATAGCCAGGGCAAACTGAAAGCGCTCTCGGCCGTGTGCACCCACGAGGGCTGCACCGTGACCTATAAGAAGAGTGAAGACCTGATCTGGTGCCCCTGCCACAACGGCAAGTTCGGAAGCGACGGCCGGGTGATCTCGGGGCCGCCGCCCAAACCCCTGTTCGCTTATCAAGTGACCGGCGACCTGGTCGGCACCGTTACCGTTTCCCGGCAAGGAGCCTAAGCGATGTCTGCGAACCCTTCCCCCGCGGCCGGACCGGCTTCCGAGCCTGGCAACCCGTTCCCGGGCAGCGTCCTGGAACACCCCTGGTCCTGGCTGGACCAGCGCTTCCACCTCCAAGACCTGGTCGCCTTCGTCCGCCACAAGGAGGTCCCCCTGGGCGGCGATACCATCTGGTATTACTTCGGGGGCGTCACCCTTTTCTTTTTCTTCATCCAGATTGCCACCGGGATGCTGTTGCTCATGTATTACCAGCCCGGGGAGGCGAGTTCCTTTGAAAGCATGAAGTATCTGGTCGGCGTGGTTCCCTTCGGCTGGCTGATCCGCAGCATCCACTGCTGGGCGTCCCACCTGATGATCATCACCCTGCTCGTGCACATGCAGAGCGTATTTTTCACCAAGGCCTTTCGCCAGCCGCGGGAGGTCACGTGGTTCACCGGGCTCGGGCTTTTGGGCCTGGCCCTCACCTTCGGCTTTTCCGGCTACCTGCTTCCCTGGAACGAGCTCGCCTTCTTCGCCACCGCGGTGGGCACCGACGCGGTCAAGTCCGTCCCGGTAATCGGCCAATGGCTGCTGGAAGTGATGCGGGGCGGCCCGGAAGTCAGCATCAACACCCTCTACCGCTTCTTCGCGCTCCACGTCTGCATCCTGCCTTTGGCCACCTTCGGCCTGGTCGGGCTGCACTTGTTCCTGATCCAGCGCCAGGGCATGTCCGAGCCGATTCCCCACGCGCAAGGCGGCAAGCCCCGCCGGCTCCGCTACATGCGCTTCTTTCCCAACTTTACCCTGCGCGACCTGCTCCTCTGGGTGGTCTGCCTGAACGCGCTCGCCATCCTCGCGGTCTGGCTACCTTACGGCCCCGGGATTCCCGGCGCGGAGTGGGAGCTGGGGGTCAAGGCCGATCCGCTGGCGCCGGCTTATCCCGGCATCCGGCCCGAATGGTATTTCCTTTGGATCTACCAACTGCTCAAGGAATTCCCCTCCCACTTCCTGGGCCTGGAAGGGCCCCAGGCCTGCCTGCTCCTGATCAGCGCGCTCGTCGGGGTTTGGGCGATCATCCCGATCCTGGATCGAAGCGCCGCGCAAAACCGCCCCAGCCCGGCTTTTACCGACTTCGGCGTCGGCGTCATCCTCTTCCTGCTTTTCCTCATGCTCAAAGCCTGGAACCTGGGCTTTGCGCCGGAAAAGGGAATAGATCCCTCCGCTGATCCGATCCAGGCCCTTCTGATTGCGCGCAATGCCGGCCTGGCCGTGCTCGGCCTCGGCGCTCTGCTGATCGGGTTCCGGCGCCTGGTCCTGAAAACGAAATACTTCTACCTCTCCTCGCTGGTCCTGCTCCAGGCGATCTTGCACGGCCTGGTCGGACTTTCTTACCTCGCCGCCACCGGCATCTGCCTGCTCCTGCTGGCGGCGGTGCTGGCCGCGACCTGGGCCCGCCGGCCCGGCCGGACCGCGGCTTTTCTGATCCTGGCCTGGCTGGGCTTGAGCCTGGCTCCGGCCGGCGCCCGGGGCCAGGAGCCGGCCGCCTCTCCGGGGGCGGTCGAGGGACAAACAATCACGGAAGCCAACTGGCCGGCTTCTTTTCGAGAGTTGTGGCAGGCCCTGCAAGACGGGAAGCCGGTCTTGAGCGAGGACGCCCGGGCGCGGTTCCGCAGTTTCGCGGGTTTGGTCCAGAAACTCTTTTTCCGGGGCGCCGAGTCCGGGCTGCTCTCCTCGCCGCAACAACTCCAAAACCTTCTCACCCTGGAGACCGATGACCAGCAGTTGGCGGTGCTGCTCTCGGACAACTGCGTGCTCTGTCACTCCAATCCGGACCAGCAGGACGAGTCCACCCTGTTCCGGCCCCGCCAGGACCCGGCGGACCCTTACCGGTTCCTGGACTTGCGCGAGGTGGCGGCCGACGTGCATTTCCGCCGCGGCCTGCTCTGCTCCGGCTGCCACGGCGGGACGCCGGCGGACACCGCGATGAGCGACGCCATTTACCAGCGCTGGCCGGCGACTTCGGTGCGCCGCGCCGACCGGACCTGGATCCCGGGGTTTTGCACCCAGCGCTGCCATGCGGCGCCCGAGTTCATGCGCCGGTTCAATCCGGAGTTGCCGGTGGACCAGATGCTCAAGTATGAGCAGAGCAAGCACGGCGAGCTGCTGCTCCAGAAGCACGACTCGAAAGCCGCCCAGTGCCTCTCCTGCCACGGGGTGCACGGCATCCGCCGACCGACCAGCCCGATCTCGCGGGTGAACCCGCGGAACCTCCCTTCTACCTGCGGCGAGTGCCACGCCAGCCCCGAATACATGAAAGGCTACACCAAGGACGACGGGGTGACCCCTTTGCCCACCAACCAGCTCGCGCTCTATAAGACCTCGGTCCACGGCCAGGCGCTCCTTCAGCGCCGCGACCTGGGCGCCCCGGCCTGCAACGGCTGCCACGGCAACCATGCCGCGGTGCCGCCCCAGGTGCAAAGCATCGCCCAGGTCTGCCGGATGTGCCACGTGAACAACGCCACCCTCTTCGACGGCTCCAAGCACAAGGACGCCTTCGATGCCATGGGCTGGCCCGAATGCGAGACCTGCCACGGCAACCATGCCATCCAGGAGCCTGCGGATGAGATGCTGGGCACCGGGCCCCGGAGCGTGTGCAAGCAATGTCACGACGAGTATGCGTCCCCGGTCAGCAACCAGACCGCGGATTACTTTTATGCCTCCGTGGTTTCTCTCCGCGACAATTACAACCGGCTGAACACTACGATCAGCCAGCTCCAGGAAAAAGGCATGGAGGTGGATAACCTCTACTTCACCCTGGCCGATCTCAAGGACGCCTTGAGCCGCACCCGCTTGCTGATCCATTCCTTTTCCCGCAGTGAATTTCAGAAAGCTTATGACCAGGGCACCCAGGTTTTGCTCCGCCTGCAAAACCAGGTGCAGCAGGCCAAGAACCAATACAACCTCCGCCGCACCGGCCTGCTCATCTCCACCTTGATCATCACCCTCTTCGGGATCTTGCTCTACCTCAAGATCCGCCAAGTGGATCGCAGCGGCGGCATCCGGGACCAGGAGTGAACTGTCGTGTCTTTGCGGCTTGAATTCACTTCCGCTTGGGGGATCAAGGGGATACCATGTGTATTCCTTGTTCCACCGCCACCCTGGGGAAACTTGCCCTCCCTCATTTTTCCGTGAACCGGGGGTAGGGGCGCGATTTATCGCGCCCTTGCCGGGAGGTGGGCGCAATCAATGCGCCCCTACGAAGACCGAAAATACGCGGCGCGGTCACAAACTGAGGGAGGGCAAGCCTGGGGAAATACTTGACATTCCCGAATTATAAAACTATAATAATATTTAGGGATGGGGGTGCGGGGGCCGCGAAAGGAGTCGGCGGTGATGAAGGTGCGAAAGAAGCTTAATCAAAAAGGCTTTACCCTGATCGAGATGGCGGTGGTGATGGCGATCATCGCCGTTCTCGCCGCGCTGGCCGGCTATAGTTATTATACTCAAATTCAGCAGATGCGCCTGAGCGGAGACGTGCGCCAGGTGGACCAGACCCTGCAACAGGCCAAGATGCAGGCCGTTTCCAGCGGAGTTCCCTGCGGCGTGGTCTTCTGGCGTAAAGGCGGCGAAGACCGCACCAAGGAGCCGGGCGAGTTCTGGATCTTCATGGATACCACCGGGGACAACAGATATACGGATGACGACACACCTTGTATGGGATGCCAACCCAATCCGGATCCGAATGAAGATCCTGCGGATCCCGATGATGATTACACTAAGATTAACTGTCCCAAGGCCGCGCCTCCGACGAGTTGCGTAGATGATCCTACGGTAACTACCGACTACATAGATACTAACGATGTGATCTTGGACGGTCCCTTCGTGCTGGAAAGAGGCGATTATTTCACCCGGATTTTCGGTTCGAAGGACATGAGCGCGGGTTACGAATACATCTTATTCAGTCCCCTGGGCGGGGTGGTCAGTCCCCCCACCCCCTTGGTCCAGGCCAATCGGCGCATCCATATCCAAAATCACCCTCGGCAAAATGCCGAGGCTCAAGCTGGTCAAGGCGCGATTGAATTGATTTTCGCCACCGGAGTCACCCGCGTCGTCCCGAGGGGGCCGGTGGACAAGGACGCCTGGAAGTCACCTTGATTTTTGCCACCGGCGTCACCCGCGTCGTCCCGAGGGGGCCGGTGGACAAGGACGCCTGGAAATATTAGGAGACCTTGGTTTCCAGGGGCATGATCCGGATTCGAATTCGAGACCATGACCAAAGCAGGGGCGGGTAAGGCACCCGCCCCTGCTGCTTTATGTCACAGGAACATCCCGCCCAGCGCTGAGCCGTGTCCCTCTCTGCTTCGATTCCCTGCCTAGACCTTAATCACCTTGGTATTGGCGATCATGTCATGCAGCGCCTTGCGGTCGGGCCGCAGGGCCAGGAGACACCCCAGGCCCAAGGTGATGCCGGTCACCAGGTAGCCCACGCACCGGATCACCGCCTGCTGCACGGTCAAGTCCGCGCCGTCCTCCATCACCACCTTGATGTTCATCAGCTTCTTGCCGATGGTCTGGCCCTTGAGCCCGATCGGATTCTCGTAAGACCAGCAATAGATGTAATAAGCCCAGGGAAGCACAATGCCGACCAACTTCCCCACTACCGGCACCACGCTCAGGATGCCGCCCACCACCATGAGAAGCACCGCGTCAATGATGATCGCAATCGCCCGCTGCCCGAAATCCGCCAGCTCGGCGCCCGCTACCGGCGCCGCCGGCCCTGGAGCCGGAACTCCTGGAACATTGCTCATCTTCCTTCCTCCTTTCGGTTCAATCCCCTGAAACGCATTCGATCTTCAATCGGTTTGAGCCTAGAGTAGCCGACCGCTCGCACCCTGTCAACCTCTTTTTCTAAAATCTTATTCTAAAATTGTAGCCCACCCTTGTCCGCAAGGGTGGGTTCCCTGACACCTTTCTCAGGGCCGCTGCATCTCTCCGTCCCAGGCAATGATCGGCTGGACCCCCAGCGTGGTCTTGAGTCCCGGCCGAAAATCCACCGCCAGCCTTTCATCCCGGTTGAGCAAAAACTCATAGCTCTGACCCGCGACTTCCAGCCGATAGGCTCCGGGCAAAAGCTCCGCCAAAGTCGCCTGCCCCTTTTCATCGGTTTGGGTTTGACAGCTATTTTCAGAATTGTATTGGTCCACCATGACCACCTTGGAGTCGGCCAAAGGCCGGCCCAGGCGGCTCAGGCGCATTTCCAGGGAGAAGCGCGGCGCCGGGGTGATACCCTCCGCAGGCTTAAACTTGCGCGCGTTCGGCACCACCAGGAAATGGTCCCAGTTCTCGGAGAGCACCTGCCCGTCGGCCGCGGTCAAAGTCATATACAAAGTGTAATGGCGCGGCTGTTCGGTTTCAGGAGCCGCGAAGGTGACCACGGTGGCGAGCAAAGCCTCATCCGCCGGCAGGTTCACCGTGATCTCATCCGAAAGCACCGTGGCAATCGGAACCTGGTGGCCGATGGTGGCGGTGATCGGCACCAGGCGGGTGGAACGGATCGCGCCGATGGGGTCCACCAGCGCGGTAATGTTCAACTTGCCAGATTGGCGATAGCCCCCGAAAATAAAACTGTCCGTCTCCTCCACCAACCGCCACTTCACCTTGGCCCCGGAAAACCCCACATGCTGGTCGTTCATCAGATAGAGCGGAATCTGGATCTGCTCCCGTTGCGAATAGATGTTGCGGTCCACCCGGGTCGCGACCAGTTGCGGCGTAAAGGCCCGCTTGATCCAGGCCAGCGAGATCTTTTCTTCCAGGTTCCAGTCGGTGAACCCGAAGTTCACGCTCGGCCACCAGTCGTTGAACATGTATTGGAGCACCGAGCCGGTGGGGCGATACTTGTTCTCCCGGTTGATCTCGATGTGATACTTGATCACCACGGCCTGGTAGAGCTGGCTGGCAAAGGCCCAGCTATTGAAATCCGGGTAAAGGACGCTGCGGCCGATGTAAGTTTCCTGGAACGGGACCTCCAGGGCATGGTAGAGCCATTCGCCCTTGATTTGATCGTCCCGCAGCGGCCAGAGCTCGGGGTAATAGTTCATCACCCCGGGCATGGAGTAGCTGACCGCCTCTCCGCCGAACTCGAGGGGGAAGGCTTCCGGGTCGCGGATCAGGTCAAAGTAGGTCTCCTTGTACCAGCCATACCAGGTGGTCGAGTCGGTCACCCGCCCGCCGGTCCGGTGCATGGGGATGGTCGGGTTCGTTGCCTTCGCGATCCGGATCAACTCGTTGTCCAGGTTCAGATTCAGGCTCAGGTCCTGGATCATCGGAAATTTTTCGCCCGGCCGAAAAGGCTCTTCCCGGCACCAGTTGCCGGGCAGCAGCCCGTGCTCATTAAGCCCGATATGGCCCGACTCATCGTGCATGCTCCACCAGAAAATCGAGGGGTGGTTGTAAAGATACCAGAGGGCCTCAATGGCCATGCGGCCGATTACTTCGGCGTTGTTGGTAAGCTCCGGGTCGCCGTTGGGCCGGATGAAGTCGCAGACGTTGACTTCCCAGATCAGGGTGAAGTTCTGGAGGATGACCATGCCCTCGCGGTCGGCCCATTCATAAACCATCGGCGGCGCCTGGTGGTCGTGGATGATGAGGACGTCCATGTTGTTGGCTTTGAGCAGGCGGAAATAGTCGGCCAGGTATTCCGGCGTGATCTTGGAGTAATACTCGGTGGGGATGCCGTTGGTCCCGCGCAAGGACAGGCGCCGGCCGTTCACGGACCAGAAGAACGCCTCGGGCCCGGTCTCGGTCAGCTTCACCTCCTTGATGCCGAAAACATGGCTTTGCTCGTCCGCGGCCTGATCGCCGATCGAGACCACGGCCCGCGCCCGGTAGAGCGAGGGCGCGCCCAGCTCGGGGTGGTCCCAGGGCCACCAGAGCCGGGGCTGGTCCACCAAGAGCGTGAGCCGGACCTTGTTCGGCCCGGGCGGGAGCATCACCCGGCCGGCCAGAGTCTCGGAATAGCCCTCGAAGTTCTCGCCTTGCGCCTGGATCTGGACCAGGGCGGCCTGCGGTATATTTGTGAAATTAGTTACAAAAATATCAAAGGCGACCTCGGCCCGGGTGTAATTATCGAGCAGCTTGGGCGAGATCAGGACCCAGGCAATCGCCGCGTCGCCGGTGGCCACGAGCTTGACCGGCCGGCAGATGCCGCCGGTGCCGAAGCTCTGGCTGTCTTGGGCCCGGAAGGAATAGCCGCCCGGCCGCGAGTCGTGGTAGCTGAACACGCTCTTGACCCAGACCTTCTCGGCCAGTTCCACGCTCCATTCTTCCTCGGCCACCTGCAGGCCCATGTCCCAGGGGTTGGTGACCTTGACCACCAGCAGGTTAGGGCCCGGCCGGACCTTGGCCGTGATCTCGAAGGATAAGGGATTGAAATAGCCCTCGTGCTCGCCCAAAAGCTCGTCGTTGAGCCAGACCTTGGCAAAATAATCCACGCTCTCGAAGACCAGCCGGAGCCTTTTACCCGACATGGAAGCCGGAACCTCGAACGAGCGCCGGAACCACACCGGCTGAAAAAAGTTCTTCAGGGAGAGGTCATCAATCGAGAAGTTGTTGGGCACGGCCATGGTCTTCCAGCCGGAGTCGTCAAAGCTCGGGCCGAACCATGCCTCGGCTTCGCCCCTTTCTTCGGCGTCCGGCCGATAGCGCCAGAGGCCGTTCAAAGAAAATTCTTCATGCCTGGAAGCAGCCGGCACGGCCGCATCGGCGGTCGGCGCCACCGAAACTTCTTTGGCCTTGGCTACCGGCTCGAACAGGGAGTTGGGCATGACCCGGAACACTCCGTCCCATTGCCAGCCGTGGTGGAGCAGCCGCGGCCGCATCACCCCGCACCCGGCCAGAGCGATCACCGCTAATGCAATCCCGAATAAATTCCATCTTGCCTTCATTTCCCCTCCCCGCGGCCGCCGGGCGGTTTTGACCCCTGCGCCCCAGCGACCAGGCCGCGCAAAAAGGCCAGGCGCAAGGGTCCGCCTACCGGCAGGCCGGTGACCGCGTCCAGGACCTCGAAGTCCCATCGGCCCCGCACCCGGAAATAGCCCACCCAGTAGGGATACCATAGTTCATCCCCTTCATCCAGGGAGAGAAGGCGACAGGGGTAGCGCTTGAGCTTCGCCCGATACAGGATCCAGCGGTAGTCCGCTTCCACCTTGGCCCGGGCCTCGGACCGGCTGAGAAGAAAAGGGAACTCCGGGGTTTGATCTCGCTCGCTCAGTTGCAGTCGGGATTTTTCCAGGAGGACCAGGGTGCCCAGCACTCCGTCCGCGCCGGCCCAGACCTCGCGGACGCTGCCCCGATCTTCCACCTGGAGCGCAAAGCAGTAAAAAGGAAAATGCACGAGCTCGAGGCGATCCGGAGGGGTGCGGCGAAAGCCTCGGGAAAGGCGGCGCCGGGATAGACGCGCCCGCGCCTGGTCTTGGGGGAACTGAGCGAGGCAGATTTTCACCTGGTTGAATCAAGGCCCCGGCGCTCGGGAGCGGTCTTGCTCCCGGGCCTTTTTGGCGCGGCGGTGGCCGAGGACAATGAAGGCGATGCCGATTCCCAGGATGGTCAGTCCGGCGGCCAGGTTGATGATGCGGTCGACCAGGGGCATGGGCATGAACACGGCCGAGACCACGGCCAGGCCGACCACCCCCAGGAAGACTCCCAGGGGCTGGAGCGGATCATAAACCGGACGTTTCGATGGCTGCGAATCACTCATGGTCGCTCTCTAAAAGAAAAGATAAGGGATCATTTCCAGCGCGATCACCACCAGCGCCCAGTAGCGGAGATCGCGCCAGGGCTTCCGGTCGGTCGCATCCTGGAAGATGTAGCTCTTGGGCAGGAAAAACCCGGCCAGGGCCAGGCCCGCAAACCCGAGCAGGACCAGCGCCTTGACCAGCCAGTGGGGGAAGGCCCCCAGGACCGCGATCAGATTGTTGCCCAGGGTATTCCAGAGCTCGCTCATCCTTCCGCCCTCTTTTCCAGCGCCGCCTGCACCTCGCGGTCCTCCCGCGCCAGCCGGAAGACCAGGCCCCGGATCTTGTCGGGCGAGGGAGGCTTGGTAAGCAGGCTTACACTAACAGTGACGGCCACCGAAGCGACGAAACTCCACCAGGCGATATAAAGGAAAGGATCGTCCTGGGTGAAGAGGTGATAAAACCGCTGCAAGGTGAACAGGCCGATGGAAGTGGTCAGGCCGGCGAAAAGCCCGGCCAGGGCGCCTTTGCCGTTGGCGCGTTTCCAGAGCAGGCCGAAGAGGAGGAGCGCGAGGTTAGGCCCCTGGATGAAGGTGAGGAAGTTCTGGATGGCCTGGTAGATGCTCTCGAAGTAGTTGACGACCGGCGCGGCGAAAATGCCGCCGAGCACGAAGAGCGCGGTGAGGATGCGGCCCACGGTCAAGTAGTGGCGGTCGCTTTTCCGGCGGAAAAGAAATTGCTGGTAGATGTCCCGGGTCCAGAGCGTGGCCGCGGAATTCAGCACCGAGTCCACCGAAGACATAAGCGCGGCCATGAAGGCGGCGAAGACCAGGCCGGTCATCCCGGCCGGAAGCAGTTTGTGGATGAGGTAAGGGAAGGCCAGGTCCGAGTTCTGGACCTCGTGGGCGTAAAGCGCCAGCCCGATCAAGCCGGGGAAGGCGATCAGGATCGGGATCAGCGCGTGCAGGAACCCGGCGAAGAGGGTGCCGGCCTTGGCGTCCCATTCGCTTTGCGCGCCCAGGGTGCGCTGGATGATGGCCTGGTTGCCGAGCCAGTAAGCCGGGGCCAGGACAAAGGCCAGGCCGAAGATAATGGCCGGCCAGGGGTAGGGGCTGGGGTGGTCCACCGGCAGCAAGAGATCGAAATGATGCGAGTATTCCGGGCCCAGCGCGTAGATCGCCTCTTTCAGGCCGGAAATTCCGCCGACCTGGTAAAGCCCGACCGCGATCACGGCGATGCCGCCCACGAACATGACCACCAACTGAACCACGTCGGTCATGACCACGGCCGACAGCCCGCCGGAGCCGGTGTAAATGCCCACCGCCACCCCGATCAGGATGATGTGCACCATGATCGGCCAATGTTCGCCCCAGATGGGTTCGAGGACCGCTTTCACCGTTCCGCCCAGCAGGGTGTCGGGGATGGGGACGAACTCGTTGAGCATCAGCCCGGTGGCCCAGAACATGACGCCGAGGTTGGCGGTCAGGAACAGTCCCCAGAGCAGGCCCTGGATGGCGCGCACGAGGTTGTTGTAGCGGAGCCCCATGTATTCCGGGATGGTATAGACCCCGGCCCGCCACAAGGTGGGCGCGGAGATGAAAGCGGCCAGGATGATCGGAGGCAGACAGCCGATCCAGTCGAAGTTGGCGACCACGATCCCGTATTTGAAGCCCTGGCCCGAGACCGCGATGAAGTCGAGCGCGCCGATGTCCGAGACCACCAGGCTCATGCCGATGGCCCACCAGGGCAGCATCTTGCCGGCCAGGAAGAAATCACCAGAGCTTTTCACGTAGCGGGTGAAGTAGGTGCCCAGAATGACCACGCCCACGAAGTAGAGGATGATGATGAAAAAATCTATCCCGGCCAGCGCCATCCGGCAGTTCCTCGGCTCCAGACCATAGCAAGAGCTGAAAAAATCTGCAAGTTAAATCTTTGTAAAAACCGGAAGGCGAGAAGGGGGAGCGTTCAGTCCTATTGAGGGATTGGAGGGATTGGGGTCAGGTCTTGACATTTGACATTTCCCCTCCATCAGATGAGCATAACCTGCCCATTGTTGCCGCGCGTTGAAACGAGAGAGTCGGCGTCTGAAAATTGTATCCTCCCCCGCCTTGACCTTGCCTCAATCATAAGCAAACCCCTGCGAGGAATCAACGCTTACGATCTGACCCCGATCTCCTAAAGGTTTTACGCGTGAACTCCGGCTGTTGTCCGATGTCATGGCGGAGCTTAAAATCCGCATAGCGGATCAGAGCCGGGATCACGGTTCTCGCCAGGAATTTCTCCTTCAGGGTGAGAGGGCCGTTCTCCGCGGCCAGCCTCTGCTCAAGGCTGTCCATCCAGGCTTGCGTCTTTTGATTCACGTATTTTTTGCACTGGGGCAGGAGCGTCATGGCGCCGTGAGAGTCGGTTTTATATCTTTGCGCCTTGGCCCTTACCCTGGGTTGGGCGTGATCTTTGAGATGGACATAGCCGGTCAGCCAGTCCTCGGCGACGCGGAAAACCGAGGGTCCCAGCCTTTGGAACTCCTCCTGATACAACCGCCGCTGGATCAGCGACATCTCTTGTTGGCCGATGTGCGGATGCTCGAAGCCCAGGGTGAACCCATCGTACTTTCGCCGATCCATGAATAATTCGGGAATCAGCCGGCCCTCGGCCTTCAGCCGCTTTTGCAGGGGCGTGTCCGGCGATGGCCCATAGATGAGGAACTGGCACATGGAGGGCCGGAGACTTAACAGCTCCTCGAATTCCTCCTCGATGATCTGCGGAGTGTGGTAGTCAAAGCCGAGGATCATGGACGCGAGCACGCTGATGCCGTGCTGATGGAAGTCACGGAACAGCTCCCGGTAGGACTTGCCCTGCTGCTTGGGAAAGCCCGACCGCTTGCCTTCGTAGCCGACCCAAATCCAATCCACGCCCATTTCCACCAGCTCTTCAGCCGAATATTTGGAGAGAGCTTTGACGCTACTGAAGATGCTGATCGAAAGAGGCGGCAGTTCGGATTTCCTGATGGCCTCGAGAAATCCCCTGCCCCGTTCCTCGTTCAAAAGGAAATCCTCGTCATTGATCCAGAACTTGTCCATGCCCGGATGCTTTCCGCGAAGCCCTTCGATCGCCGACAGGATGGACGGCCCGTCCGGGAGGAACTGGATATGCTTTTGCTTGAAGTAATGAGAAGTGGCGCAGAAGTCGCAGCCGTTGGGGCATCCCAGTCCCGCGAAGACGTATCCGGTAGCTCCCCGGAGCGGGATCGAGAACAAGGTCTGCCGCTGAGTGATGTCCGGCTGGACAATGGGCGCCTCGACCTTCTCGCCCAGCAGCTTCCGCATGAAGGACACGCCCTCCTCGCGGCAGACGTAGTCCGCGTACTTTTTGATTTCGTCTCCCAGCGCGGTCCCGTATCCGCCCAGGATGATCTGGGTTGAGGGCGCGTGCTTGCGGACGGCTTCGACCATGGGGATCATCTTGTGCATGGTTGAGGCCACAAAGGCGATGCCGACATAATCGTATCCTTGTTTGATCTCCGCGATGAATTGAGACATCGTCGGATAATGGAGGCTGGTGGTGGGGATTTTCAGGTTTTCCGCGATAAAATCAGTCCCCCATTGGGTGGTGGTGGCTCTTGGCCGAAACACTCCCTGGGCCCACATGATCTGGTGAGAGCCCTCGCAGGAGACTCCGAACCCATCCGAGTACTTTGTCCCGAACGGCTTGCAAACGCTTGACAGCAAAAGCGTTTTATTTGGGGGGTTGGTCATATTTCACTCCTGACGATTGTCTACTCCATGTTATTTCAGGATTTGAGGATTTGGGGTCAGGTCTTGACATTTGACATTTCTCCTCCATCAGATGAGCATAACCTGTCCATTGTTGCCCCGCAAAGACACACGAGAATCAGAATTCAAGGCCTGACCCCATCTCCCCATCTCCCTGGCCCGAGACCGCGATGAAGTCGAGCGCGCCGATGTCCGCGACCACCAGGCTCATGCCCATGACCCACCAGGGCAGCATCTTGCCGGCCAGGAAGAAATCGCCCGAGCTTTTCACGTAGCGGGTGAACTAGGTGCCCAGGATGACCACGCCCACGAAGTGGAGGATGATGATGAAAAAGTCTATGGGGGTGGGCGCCACGCCTAAATTCTCCGGCGAAAACTATACCAAGAATGCGGGAAATAGGCAAGTCTGAAAGTCAGGCGCAGGGGAAGTTGTCCCTGGGGCTGGTATTTGTTAAGCTTGCCACCATGGTTCTGCTCGCGGATTTGCTGGACGGCCCGGATTTTGCGGCCGGGGTGCAAGCTCTGGCGCAGGGGTTCCGGATCAAGTTTGGCCTGCCCGCTCTGCATCAGCTCGGGATTGTGGTGCCGGGGGTGGAGGCCGCGGCCGCGCAGTTGGAGGGGCGGGGCATCGGTCCCTTCCTGATCCTGGCCGGCCCGACCCGGCTCTGGCGCGAGCGGGAAGAGGATCGGAATTTTTCCGGCAAGCTGGGGATCGCCTATCATCAGGGCTTTGAGCTGGAGTTGCTCGAGCCGGGCCGGGGCTCGGACTTTTACCGGCAGAGCCTGGACCCGGAAGGGAGGATGGTCGTCCAGCACCTGGGCTTTCTGGCGCCCGAGGTGGATGCCGCGGTCAAGCGGCTGGTGGCCGCAGGTCACCCGCTCTGGGTGCGGGGCCAGATCAAAACCGGGCCGATGCGCGCCGACTTCGCCTACCTGGATACCATGGCCGCGGCCGGGTTGATCATCGAGTTCATCTCCATGCGCATCTTCGGCCGGGTCGTCCGGCCTCGACCAGGCCTGATCCATGCCCTGGGCCGGCTCCAGAAACGGTCGGGAAGGCGCTCCCTCTCGGTTTGAGCTGATGCCCGCTTCCAAACTCCTGAGTCGAATCCGGTCTCTCTTCCTCTGGGCCCTGGCCCTCGCCATCCTGATCGTCATTTTCCGCCACGTCCCTTTTTCCCAACTGGCCCAGGCCTGGTCGCGCTTTCACCTCCTGGGCTTCGCCGGGCCCCTGCTCGCCTTTTTCCTTGTCCTCTTTTTCCTCGACAGCTACGCCCACGCCTGGCTGCTCCGCCGCTTCGGGGCGCCGCTCCCTTACCCGGAAGTGCTCCGCGCCCGCGGCGCCTCCTATCTCCTGGCCAGCGTGGGATTCCTCTACGGCCAAGGCTCGATCGCTTACATCCTCAGCAAGAAGACCGGCCGCTCGCTCTCGGAAATCGCCGGGATCATTTTCTTCCTGGCCTACAATACCTATCACTCGCTCCTGATCCTGCCCACGCTCCTGCTCTTCTCTTTCTTTCATGACCCCGGCTTCGGACAAACCCGCGAGTTCCACTGGCTCCTGCTCTTCATGGCCGTGGCCTGGCCCCTCTTCGCCCTCTCGCTCCTCTTCTGGGTCAGGGGCCGGCCCCAGTCGCTCCGCCGCCGCCTCCACACCCCGCTCCTGGCCGCCTTTGACCAGGCCCGGCTTTCGGACTATGCCTTTGTCATCGCGCTTCGCCTCGTTCAGAACTTGATCTGGATCGCCCTGACCGCGGTCGCGCTCCGCTCGCTCGACCTGCGCCTCCCGCTCGCCGACCTGATCCTCAAGCTCCCCCTCATCTCTTTCGTCGCCGCCATCCCCACCCCCGGCCGCCTCGGCACCACCCAGGGCGCCTGGCTCGTCCTCTTCGCCGGCCAGGCTTTGCCCCAGGACCTCCTCCTCTTCTCCCTCGCCTGGACCCTCGCCATGAACCTGCTCCGCTGGATCTTCGGCCTGCTCTTCTTCAAGCATTTCTCCTCGCCCCAATCATCCTCCGACATCCATCTCCAGTCTTGACCGGCAGATCTTTGGGTGATATATTGGAGATACAATGGATCATTTTAAGGAGGTGCGCCCATGGTAAAAAAATTGACCAAACACGGCAACAGCCTGGCCCTGGTCATAGACCGGCCGGTATTGGAGCTTTTGAAGATCGGAGAAGATACGCCGCTTGATCTCACCACCGATGGCGAGATCCTAATTATCTCCCCCCAGCGCGACCGCAAGCGGCAAAAACAGCTCGATGAAACTCTGGCCAAGATAAACCGCAAATACGGGAAAATGCTGAAACGACTGGCGGATTGAATGATGGAGCCGATCTTTCTAACCCTGAATGAGGTAGTCAAGATCTATCAGGACCAGATTGAACTTTATGGAGGGTCTCTGGGCATTCGCGATATGGGTCTTCTCCAGTCCGCGGTGGCCATGCCCCAAGCCGGCTTGGGGGACACCTATCTCCATGAAGACCTGTTTGCCATGGCCGCCGCCTATCTTTTTCATCTTGCTCGCAACCATCCCTTCGTGGATGGAAATAAGCGGACGGCAACGGTGACGGCGTTGGCATTTTTGGAATTAAATGGGCTGGAATTTGATGGCGATCAAGACCAATTGGAAGCTCTGGTTCGGGCCGTGGCCGAAGGCAAGGCCGACAAACCTGCGGTCGCTGAATTTTTCCGGCGGTCGCCTTGTAAAAAATCGTGATCTCGCGTTCCGAAACCATCCCGGATGATCGGCGCTTCAGCGGTTGCACCGCTTCTCCCACTTTCGGATCCAGCCCTTTTCTCCCGGAGCCGCGAGCCGGTCGTTCTTGCCAGAGCCCGGGAAAAGTGCTACAAAAAACATAAGCACTTCGGTCCTGATGATAAAGGACCTCCGTCCTTGACTTCTCGTCCGGTTCCCGCGCTGGTTAGGAAAAGGGTAAAACGATGACGGCGAAAGGTCCCGAACGTTCTTTGCGGGTCCTCCTGGTGGACGACGAGGACATCGTGCACCAGACCCTGGCCGGTTACTTGCGCGATTCCGGCCACCAGGTGGACGATGCTTACGAGGCCGAGAGCGCCCTGACCTTGCTGGAGCAGAACGACTACGACCTGGCCCTGCTCGACGTGCAGATGCCGGGCATGGACGGGCTGAGCTTGCTCGGCAAGGTGGTGCTGCTGCAGCCGGAGCTCTCCGCGGTCATCATCAGCGGGCATGCCACCATGGACATCACCATCCAGGCGCTGCGGCTGGGCGCGGCCGACTTCTTGACCAAGCCGGTCAAACTCCTGGAGCTGGACGCGGTGCTGGAAAAGGCGGTCCGCATCCGCGAGCTCCGGCAGTTGCAGCGGCACCTGCGCGACACCATCCGCCGGCTGCAGGCCTCGGAGGACCAGCGGGAGCGAAACCGCCGGCTGGTGGGCTTAAGCCCGGCTACCGAGGATGTCCGCCGCCAGATCCGGATGGCGGTGGAGGCCAAGTGCGATACGGTGCTGATCCTGGGCGAGACCGGCACCGGCAAAGAGGTGGTGGCCCGGGAGATCCATTTCCTGGCCGGTCCGGATGAAAGCCCCTTCATCGCCATGAGCTGCCCGGCCATTCCGGACACCCTGGTGGAAAGCGAGCTCTTCGGCCACCGCAAAGGCGCCTTCACCGGCGCTACCGAAGACAAGGCCGGTTATTTCGAGTTGGCCAACGACGGCACCTTGTTTCTCGATGAGATCGGCGACCTTTCCCCCGCGGCCCAGGCCAAGCTCCTGCGGGTGCTGGAGACCCGGACCCTGCGCCGGGTGGGCGGCATCCAGGAGATCCAAGTCGCCCTCCGGCTGATCGCCGCGACCAACGTCCCGCTGGAAGAACTGGTCAAAGCCGGGAGGTTCCGGCAAGACCTGCTCTACCGGCTGAATGTTTTCACCATCCAGCTCCTGCCCCTGCGCGAGCGGCGCGAAGATATCCTCCCCCTGGCCGAACACTTCCTCTCCCTGCCCACAGTCCGGCGGGAGCTTCCGGTCACCGGCTTCTCCCCGGCGGCCCAGGAACGCTTGCTCAGCTACAATTATCCCGGCAATGCCCGGGAGTTGCGCAACTTGGTCGAGCGGGCGGCTATCCTTTGTCGCTCCGGCGAGATCCAGCCCGAACACCTGGGCCTGTCCGAGACCGGGACCATCAAAACAGAGACCCCCGGCTCGCTGAAACCAAACACCGAGCGGGACCAGATCCTGAACGCCCTCGAACAGGCCAAATGGAATCGCCGGGAGGCGGCCAGGAGCCTGGGCATGCCTTACTCCACCCTGCGCTATAAAATGAAAAATCTGAACATCGGCTAGTTAACTTGGGGTCTGACCCCTTGTTAAATTCCTTCCGAAAAGTTGGCAATTCCTAACCATCGTTAGCAACTGTTATTAGCAACAGTTGCCAAGCTTAGATCAACTCTCTTCTTTTAATCTCCTCGTCCTTTCCATAACTATCCGAAAAACTTTAATAATAAAAAAATGTTTTGCTCTGGCATAGCGTTTGCTCTTTCAAGAAGGGCATGTGGAGCCAAATTCCAGACCAGGGATGGTTAGCCACCGGATATAAAGGGAGCGCAATGCCGGTTCAAAAAATATTGAATATGCGCATTGACATCGTTGACGATGAACTCATCGTGCTGAAAACCCTGGAGAGCTTTCTGAATGACCTGGGCCATCAGGTTCAAACTTTTTCCTCGGTTTCCGAGCTGCTGGGGGCCTCCGCCGGAAAAGGATTGCCGGTGCACGTGATTCTGGTGGATACCAATTTAGCTCACGGCCGCGGGGGGGAAGTAATCCGGGACATTCACCGGCATTATCCCGAGGCCGACCTCGTGATCATGAGCGGACACAATTCGATTCTGCCGCTCAAAGAAGCCCTGGCCCAAGGCGTGTATGGCTATCTGAACAAGCCGATTCGCCTGGGAGAGTTGGAACTCTTGTTAATCCGTTTGTCGGAAAGCCGCGCCAATCTCAAGTCCCGATCGGGAACGACCAAGGACTAAGGGAGGCGGCCGGGATCAGCCGCCGGGAAGGCGACGCTTTCGAGAGCAGCGAGGGAAGGAGGAGGAAAAGAATGAAACCTGAAGCCGGAAGTGAAATGATTTACAACGTGCTCAAGCATAAATTCAACCGGGCCGCAAACGAGGATCTGCTCGAGGCAGCGAAAAAGTTACAAGTGCCTCAGGGGATTCCCCCGCGGCGGGCTTCCCAAGGACTTCCTCCGTCCGTGTCCAAGCAGAAACTCTCCCGGCAAGTCTTGAGAGACATGCGCGGCGAGGTGCCACGGGTTTAAAACCCGTGGCCCTTATGAATTTGCCGCGAGCAATTCCGCGGCAGGACCAAAGAGGATTGGTCGGGTAACTATTCCAGTTTGAGATTGAAGGAGGAAAGCGAGGAGCGCCATGGATCAGGCACTTTACGTGGTGATGGCGGGAGGCAACGGGGAGAGGCTGCGACCGCTCACCGATCGGTTCCCCAAGCCTTTGTTGAGGTTCGGACCTTCAGCAAAAGTTATTGACTTCACGCTTTACAATTGCCTGGCCTCGGAAAGCGCGGAGGTGATCGTGCTCACCCAGTATCTGGGCGAGATGATCGAGCAGCATCTGGAACGCGAGTGGCGGCCCGCCTTCGCCGGCCAGGGTAAAAAGCTTTGGACCCTGCCCTCAGCCCGGAGCGCGAAGGGCGCTTTCCTGGGCACCGCCGACGCGGTCTATCAGGCGCTCCTTCACCGCAACCACGCGCCCGAATACGCGGTCGTGCTCTCCGCTGACCATGTTTACCGCATGGACTACCGGCCTATGATCGAATGGCATCGGACCCACGGCGCCGCGGCGACCGTGGCCGCGGTCGAGTGCGACTGGTCAGAGGCCCTTCGTTTCGGCATCCTCCAGACCCGGAACGGAGGCCTGGTCAGTGCCTTTCACGAAAAACCTTGCCATCGGGAGCGCGATCTTGTGCCGGGCGACTTCCCCCTTGCTTCCATGGGCGTCTATGTCTTTACCCGGCCAAAGCTGCTCCGCTACCTCGAGCAAAACCAGAAAGAAGCCTCTCATGATTTCGGCCACGACCTGATCCCGCGGATCGTGGCCGACCGGCAAACCCGGGCCTATAACTTCCGCTCGCCGGACGGCAGCCGGGGCTATTGGCGGGATATCGGGGATTTCCGTTCCTATTACCTGGCCCACATGGAACTGCTCCAGGGCGTGAGCCAAACGCTTTACGCGGAACCGTGCCTTCCCGGCATCCGGCCGCCTCTTTCCATCTCCCACCTGGTCCGCCGCCGGCTCGGGACTGATCGCTGGATTTACAACTCCTGGATTTCGGAGACCGCCCAGGTCGGAGATGCGCTGATTGAAGATTCCGTGATCGGGCCGGACGTCGTCATCGAGGACGGCGCGGTGGTGGAGCGCTCGCTCATCCTGGACGGTGCCATCGTCCGGAAATGGGCGGAGCTGGACACGGCGTTGGTAGGGCCAAGAGTCGAGATCAAGGCCGAAGCGAGCTTGATCCTAAAACCCCAAGCCCAGCCAGACGCCGGGCACCACCTGTTGCCGGCAATCCAGGTTGCAGCCGCGGCCGCCTCCTATATCCCGGCCCGGTCGCCGGTCTCGGTCAAACAACTCCGCCGCCGCCATCGGCCGGCCGCAGTTCCTCTCCACCTGACCTCGACCAAGGCCGGCAGGGACATCGCTCACGAGGCCGCCCATTCCAAATCTTAATCAGAGGAGGGGCACGAACATGACGGGTTATCCCTGGGAACATGCGCTTGATTTCTTGCAGGCTGAGGGCTGGAGCTATCGCCGCAAAGCGGTCAAGAACAAGACCAACTCCAAACCGAAGGAGTGGGTGGAAATCTCCCGCAACGGCCTGTGCTTCGCGGTCTCGGCGCCGACGCTCGACGAAGCCGTCGGGGCTCTTTACGGCATCGCTTCCTTGGTGGAAACCGGCCAAATCACAGCTTGAGCATAGCCGATTCCTACTGGCAGGGCCCTCAAAGCTCTGCTTCCAGGCGGAGCCTTGAGGGCCGGATTTTTTAAGCCTTTCCGCCGGCGACTGCCAGTCCGGAGGTCAGGCACTCACAATGAGAGTGGAAAGATACTTCGGCTCCAGGGACGTGGGAGAACGCCGACTGAACTCATCCTCCAGCCGTTGCAGGCATTGCTCGAAAAAAGCCGGTCCGGCCGCCTGCAACTTCGGGTCCACCCGCGAAAGCCGGCGACCCAGCCACTGGGCCCAGGCTTCCCTGAGCTCCGGCCGCACCCGGCGGGGCGCGCCATCGGCAAAAACTTCTTCCCTCATCCGGCCCAGGTCCGGAGCCGCGAGCGGCGCAAAGGCAAACCGATGGTGCAGAGCGCCCCGGACCAGGGCGGTCAAGAACACCGCGGTCCAGGTCAACACCGGCAGGTTGTGATCTTCGAGCTCCAGGAGCGCGCCCGGTTCCAGACCCAGGGCTTCAAAGAAAAGCCGGCCCAGGAATTCCGACTGCTCGAGCGCCGTCTCGGCCCGGCGCACTTCCGGGAGGCTCCGGAACTCGCGGAAGGTCCCGGCGCCCTTGTCATCCGGGCCGGCATACCAGGCCGGCCGCTTCTTGAGCAATCCCTCCAGGATGGGGCCGATGGGTTCTTCCAGCAGGTCGTAAGGATGCTCCACCTGCCGGAGCCACCCTTCCCGCAGAAGCCGCTGGGCCCGGCGGTGCAAGCGCAGCGCCTGCGCATAACCCGCCTGGAAAATATGCGGCAGCCATTGCTCTTCCAGGAGCCGGCGGCCGCGAGCCGGGTCGCCTTCGCTCCAGACATCCAGCCCGATCTCCAGGTAGCCATAGACCTTGTCCACCGCCGCGGCCAGGTTCGAAAGCTTCGATAACTCGGCCCCGTCCGCCACCAGCACCCGGTTGGCCAGCCGGGCGAACTGGAAGCGGAACTCTTCCAGCGCCGCCGGGTCCTCGATCGCCGCCAGCGCCCGTCCCAGGAGCGGCGGCAGGTCGGTCTTGACCAGGTCGTAACGGGGCGCGCTCGCGCCGGCCGGCTGTTCCGCCTTCCCCTGGCGCGGCTTCGCGGCTTGTTCCAGGGCCTGCATCCGCTCCGGGCTGAGATAGGCGTAGAGGCTGATGGCGTCCTCGAACTCGGGGAAGCCGTGGTCCAAGAGCCGGCCCCGGCGCAGCCGCTCGGCCGCCTCTTCCTCTTCCGCCGGCGCGCAGGTCCGGACTCGATCCAAGATCGAATAATAGCGGTCCTGGAAACGACTGCGCAGCACGCGCAAGACCTGCTCCAGGTGGGGGGCCAGGTTCGGGTCGCGGAAATGAAGGAAATAGGTGTTGTCCAGGCTGAAGAGCCGGAAGCGGCGCCAGGGCTCATAACCCAGGTCGTCCGGGTCCGCCACATAGACCTCGAAGAACTTGGCCAGGCTCAGGACCAGGAGTTCCTCGTCCGCCTGCTCGAGCCACTGCGGCAACACCTCCGCGCCCGCCTCCAGGAAGAGCACCCACCACCGGATCACCATCAGCGGGTCCAGGATGTCCTGATACCACCACTCCAGGTCCACCAGATAGGTGAGCTGCTCGTCCGAGCCCATCGCCACCAGCGGCAGCGCGTCCTCCTCCCCCACCTCCTTGATCGTCCGCCACCACTCCTCCTCCGGCAGCGCCTGGCTGAGCGCCCTGCCCTCCTCTGAAAGCAGGATCAACTCCATCCGCTCCTTGCTCGCATGCTCCAGCACCGCCGGCACCCGCGCCGGCAGCGGCAACGCGTCCAGCAGCTCCCGCGCCCGCTCCGGGTCTTCGCGCACGAGCCGGCTCGTCAACTCCGGCAGAACCAGTCCCCTCGCGGAGCGGCTTTCCTTTTCTCTCTCCTTGCCCATCTCTAATCATTATAGCATCTCCCTCCCCAACTTTCGCTCCTGCCCCTTGCCGTCCCTTGCCGCTGACCCGGCGGCTTTACTTTAAAAGGCAGTTTGTTACAATACGCTAGCCATGGAAATTCGGATCTTAGGCTGTTCCGGCGGCAAAATGCCGGGCCTGGGGCTGACCAGTTTCCTGGTGGACGGCCGACTGCTGGTGGACGCCGGAGCCGTCTCCTCGATTTTGAGCGTGCCCGAGCAGCAGGCCATTACCCACGTGCTCATCACCCACAGCCACCTCGACCATATCTGCGGTCTTCCCTTTTTGCATGACAACACCCGCGACCAGCGCCAGGAGCCGCTCCAGATCTTCGCCCCGGAAAGCGTGATCGCCGCGCTCAAGCAGGACCTGTTCATCCCCCAGATCCAGCCCGGCGCCCGGCCGGAAGAAGACCTGAACCTGCCCGGCCTGGCCTTCCACCAGATTTCCCTGGAAGCGCCCTTTACGGTGGGCGATTACCAGGTGGAAGCAGTCAAGGTCAACCACCCCGCCGGCGGCGTCGGCTATTTCATCTCCGACGGCTCCCACCTCTTCGTCAACTCCGGCGACACCGGCCGCACCGACGACCTCTGGAAGATGCTCCGCGAGCGCAACTGGGACATCCTGCTCACCGAGGTCTCTTTCCCCAACGCCCTCCAAAAAGTGGCCGAGCTCTCCTGCCATCTCTCGCCCAACGACCTGGCCGGCGAGCTCCTTAAGGCCGAGGCCGGCGACCGCACCGTTTATCTCAGCCACCTCAAGCCGGCCTACTTCGAGGAGCTGATCCAGGAGGTCGCGGCCATCCCCGACCGCAATTTGATCGTGCTCAAGCCCGGCGAGGTCCTGCGGCCGAAAAAGGCGCGGGCCGCCGGGAGCCAAGCCTCGCACCGCCGCGAGATGGAATTCCAGTTCAAGGACCAGGTCCCGGCCTTCGATTTCAGCAAGGACCTGGACGACCAGCGGGAGGAGTTGGACCGCCAGTTCGCCGTCACTTTTCCGGCCGGCGAGCTGATCTTCGAGCAGGGCGAACTCGGCCGGGTGATGTTCATCGTGCGCGAGGGCAAGGTCGCCATCTCCCGGACCATCCTCGGGGTGGAAAAGGTCCTGGCGGTGCTCGGGCCGGGCGAGTTCTTCGGGGAAATGGCCATGCTCAACAACCGTCCCCGCTCGGCCACCGCCCGCGCCCAGACCGACGCGAAGCTCCTGGCCTTCGGACCGAAAGTCTTTGAGAACCTGGTCAAGGGCAACTGGGGCGTGGCGCTGAAGCTGATCCGCAGCCTGGCCTACCGCCTGCAGGAGGCCGACATCCAGATCGAGAACCTCATGTTCCAGGACACCGAGAGCCGGGTGGTCAACACCCTGATCCGCGCCGCCGGCGACGAAGGCATGGCCACCGGCAAAGGCCACCTCGTCCGCCTCACCCCCGAAGACCTCTCCTGCCGCACCGGCCTGCCCGTCTTCATCCTCAAGGAGGTCCTCGCCCACCTCGTGCGCACCCACCTCATCCACATCCAAAAAGACGCCATCCTCATCCCCAACCTCCAAAAGCTCGAACGACTCCTCAAATTCCTCGAACTCCGCCAGGAATTCACCGAAATCTGATTGGGGGTCAGATCTAAACATTAACTCGAATCGTGCAGTTGGAAAAAAGATTTTTAACCACAAAGGCACAAAGACACCAGGAATAAACCGGTTGAGACCACTGAGTACGGGCGCGAGAGGTCAACTTGGATTGCGAAAAATATTTCTGCCGAATTGCCAAGAAATCATTCTGACTTAGAGCCTTTGTGTCTTGGTGGTTAAATCCTAATTGCATTTTCCGGGATTAAACTTTACATAATTGAATGGGCCGGTGAAGAGAGTATGTCGTATATCGGATGTTGTATGTCGGATTAGAGCCTCCAGGTTCATGCCTCTTGAGGTCTTGATACCTGACACTTGACACCTGACACGCGGCTTCGTGAGAGTATAAGCCCGGATCAGCCGCGTTTCCTTCCCACGGCCAGGCGCAGGATCGCTTCCTCGGTCGCGCTCTCCCCCGCCATCTCCCCGGTCAAGGCTCCCTCGCGCATCACCAGCATCCGGTCGCAGAGCGCCAACTCCTCGCCGCTCAAGCAAATGAGCGACCCCGGCCAGGGCCGGAAAAAGGCCGCCCGGAATTCCGAGCGGCCCGTTTTACCTGCTGGCCAGCTAAAGAATTTTCTTAGGGCAGATGCTGGTAATTAGCCGTGGTAGTAAGGGTCTGCCCTCCGCTCACCGTGGACCCAAAAAAGCCGGCAATATTGTCCCTGCCGCCGCTGACGCTGGAATAACTGCCGCTGGCGGTGTTGAATAAGCCCCCGCTGACGCTGGAATAATCGTTGCTGGCGGTGTTGTAAGAGCCGCCGCTGACGCTGGAAACATATCCGCTGGCGGTGTTGAGAACTCCGCCGCTGACGCTGGAATAACTGCCGCTGGCGGTGTTGAATAAGCCCCCGCTGACGCTGGAATTATCGCCGCTGGCGGTGTTGCTCTCTCCGCCGCTGACGCTGGCATAAGAATTTGAAATTCTATTCTGATAACCCGCCACCAGTCCGCCGTAGGAGCTGTAGCCATGATCCGCGCCGACAATGAGATTGTGCGACCCGGTCCGGGAGTATCCGAGGCTGTTTTCGTTATAACCCACGATCAGGTTGCCCAGGCCGTTGACCGCGCCATCCGTCGTGCTAGATCCATCCCGGACGTGGACGTTAACGCCGGAGAAGATGAAGTTGGTGCCCGAAACGCTCACGTTCGCGAGCTTCGCCGTGTTGGCGGCAATGTTCGTGGTGTTGGTAGTGATGTTGCCAGTGTTAGTCGCGATGTCCACGGCATTGGTGCCGATGCCCGCGGCATTGGTGGCAATGTTCGTGGTGTTGGTCGCGACATTGGCTGTATTAGTCGCGATGCCGGCGGCATTGGTGGCGATGTTATTCTCGTTCGCAGTCACCCGGGCTTCCAAAGCCGCGAGGTCCAAATTGCCTTGATTGGCCAGGTCGGTCAACTGGAGCTGTAACCCCACCACCAGCACCTGCAGGTCCGCCACCTGGGACTGAAGATCCTGGATCTGCTCCGCCGGGGTGGGCGCTCCCACCTGCATCACCGGGGTCTGACCTCCTCCTCCGGAACCGCCCCCGCCGCCGCCGGACGGCTGACAAGCTCCTGCCGCCGCCAACCCAACGGCCAAGACAACCATTCCCAACTTCTTCATCACTTTTCCTCCTTTGCTGATGCTCCGAATCGAATCCCACCCCGTGAAAGTAAAATCCCTGCCCTCCCCGTGGTATGCTTGCCGAGGTGAAAAATTTAAGGCATAAGCCCGGATCAGCCGCGTTTCGCGCCCACGGCCAGGCGCATGATCGCTTCCTCGGTCGCACTCTCGCCCGCCATCTCCCCGGTCAAAATCCCCTCGCGCATGACCAGGATCCGGTCGCAGAGCGCTAAAAGCTCGGGCAGTTCGCTCGAGACCATGAGCACGCCCCGTCCCTCCGCGGCTATTCCCCGGATGAACTGGTGAATCTCGGCCTTGGCGCCCACGTCAATGCCCCGGGTGGGATCATCCAGGATCAGGAGCTTGGGCCGCGGCGAGAGCCACTTGCCGATCACCGCTTTCTGCTGGTTGCCGCCGCTTAAGCTCAGGATCTCGGCCTCCACCCCCGAGGCCACGATCCGCATGGTCTTGATGGCGTCGCGGGCCGCCTTGTGCTCGCGCCGGCGGTTGATCCGGAGCCGGCCCAGCCTTCTCGTCGCCACCTCGGGCAGGCTCACGTTCTCCCGTAGCGGAAGCACAAACACCAAGCCCGAGAACTGGCGGTCCTCCGGGACCAGGCCCAGCCCGGCCTTGATCCGACCGGGAATGCTCATCCCCTGGATCGGCCGGCCCTGGAAGCAAATCTCGCCCTGCTTTGGCGGCCGGACCCCGAACAAAGTCTCCACCAACTCGGTCCGCCCGGCCCCCACCAGGCCGGCCAGGCCCACGACTTCGCCGGCCCGCACCGTGAAGGAAATGCGCTCAAAGCCCTCGCCCCAGAGGTCCGAGACCTCGAGCAGGACCTCGCCCGGCTTGCCTTCCACCCGGTGGGAAAGATCCAGCTCGCGGCCGACCATCAACTCCACCAGGCGATCGGGGCTGACTTCCTTCACCGGACCCGTCCACACGTGCCGCCCGTCGCGAAGCACGGTCGCCCGGTCGGCAATGGCGAAAACCTCTTCCAGCTTGTGCGAGATGTAGAGGATGGTCACGTCCTGGTCGTGGAGGCGGCGCAGGATGACAAAGAGCGCGTCCACCCCCTCCCGGGTGAGGGCGGAGGTCGGCTCGTCCAGGATCAAGACCCGCGGCTGATTGAGGATGGCCCGGCCGATCTGCACCATCTGCTTCTGGGCCACCGAGAGTCCGCCCACCAGCCGGTCGGGCGAGCTGTGCAGGCCCACGGTCTCGAGCACTTCCTGGGTGCGCCGCCGCATCTGGGGGAACTGCATCGAGCCTTTCCAGACTTTTTCCCGGCCCAGGAAGAGGTTTTCCAGGATGCTCAGGTTGGGACACAACACCACTTCCTGGAACACGATGTCAATGCCGAGGCCCCGGGCCGCCTGGGGACTGGGCAGGGTCACCGGTTGGCCGTCGAGCACGATCCGGCCGGAGTCGGGCGCGTGGATGCCCATCAGGATTTTCATCAGGGTGGACTTGCCCGCGCCGTTTTCGCCGACAATGGCATGGACCGAGCCGCGTCCGATCGCGAAGGAGACGTGATCGAGCGCGCGGGTAGCGCCAAAGGATTTGGTGATCGCTTCGAGGGCGATCAGGGGCGGCGTCATCTCAAGACCCGGATTTGCTTTCCACGATCAGCTTCTGGAAAGCTTGCTGCGCTTCCATCAGCACCGCCTGCAGGTCCGCGAAATCCGGGAGCGGCTCTTGGCTCGATCCCATGTCGCCGTAGAGGATGCTCACGACCCGGCCGGCCAGGACGATCGGGATTAACAGGATCGCGGCCGGCTTCAAATTGCCCATGGCGGAGAGGAAGCGCCGGTTGAACGGGGCATCCGGGACCGGGCCCAGGAAAAAGGCGCCGGTCTCGACCACGGTGCGGAAGATCGAGGGCCGATTCAAAGGGATCATGATCCCGCTGACATGTTCGCGGCCCAGCCTCTCGCCCCGGGCGTCCCAGCCGAAGACCATGCCCTCCTTGATGAAAAAGAGAGCGACCCGGGGCAAGACCCGCTGGCCGAGGTCGAGGATGATCTGGGCGATCTGGTCCCGGTCTTTGGCTTCTTGCAGTTGGCGGAAGACCCGAGGCAACGAGTGGTGAGGATGAGAGGTGCGGCCGACCCGTTCCCAGAAATCGTCGAGCGACTTGGGCGCGCCTTCCATGGCGGTGATGCTCTGGGGATCCGGCAGCAGGGGCTCCATCGGCAGGAAAGGAATGGTCTGGCTGCCGGCCCAGAAAGTATCGCCCGGGCCCAGGGGCTTAACCGGCGCGCGTAAGGCGGCGCGGCGGGCCGGGTCGGCTTCGATCTCTTGCCGCAGGGCCAGGGTGCGCTCAAGGTTGATGAAGCGGGCTTCCCGCTTGATCCCGTAGTAGCGGTCCAGGGCCCAGCGCAGGTAAACCTCCAAGGCCATGCCGGGCTGGATCGCCTTGCCGGTGGCGGAAGCCAGCAATTTCACCGCGGCGGAGTCGTTGGGGTCGAGCATGGCGGTGTAGAGGTTCGATCCTACCAGCCGCACCGGCACGGCCAGGTAGCGGCCGGCCATTTCCCGCGAGACCAGTTGGATCACCCTCGGCGGAACGTCCTCCAACTCCTCCTTGCGCACCGCCGGCACCTGGCATTTCTGGGCCAGGATCTCGTTGAGCTCATCTTCCCGCAGGTGGCCGAGCTCGAGCAGGTTGGTGCCCAGCCGGCCGCCGAAGATCACCTGGCATTGCACGGCCTGATCGAGCTGATCCGGGGTAATCAGCCCTTTGCGGATCAGAATGTCGCCCAGCCGCTCGCCCGGTGCCTTTCCCGCCATGATTCGCTAACATATTACAGCTCCCTGCTCAAATCAAGCGAGCAGTCCTTCTTGCCCTCCCTCATTTTTCCGTGAACCGGGGGTAGGGGCGCGATTTATCGCGCCCTTGCCGGCAGGTGGGCGCAATCAATTGCGCCCCTACGAAGACCGAAAATACGCGGTGCGGTCACAAACTGAGGGAGGGCAAGAGCAGTCCTTCGGGTCTCTTCCGGCGCGCCACCTTGACGATCTTCCGGGAGGCGGATAAAATAGATTGAACTTTATGAAAATTCTGATCACCAACGACGACGGCATCGAGGCCCCGGGGCTCGCGACCTTGGTGCAGGCCTTTGCCGGCCAAGCCGAGATCGCAGTCGCGGCCCCGGACCAGGAGCGGAGCGCCACCAGCCATTCCGTGACCTTGCGCAAGCCGGTCGGGCTTCGGGAGCTGGGGAAAAGGCGCTGGGCCATCGAGGGCACGCCGGTGGACTGCGTGCACCTGGCCGTGCTCAAGCTGCTCGACTTCAAGCCCGACCTGGTCATCTCCGGCATCAACCATGGCGCCAACCTCGGCTGCGACATCATCTACTCCGGCACCGTGGCCGGGGCCCGGGAGGCCGCGCTCCTCGGATTTCCCGCCTTTGCCATTTCGCTCAATAGCTGGAACAGCCATCCCAATTTCCAGCCGGCGGCCGAGTTCGCGGTCAAGCTGGCCCGGCAGGTGCTGGCGAGGAAGATCCAGCCGCCCACCTTCCTCAACGTCAACCTGCCGGACCTGCCGCCGGCCGAGATCAAGCCCTTCCGCATCACCCGCCAGGGCCGGCGGATCTACTCCAAGAAGATCGAAGAAATCCTAAAGCCCAACGGCCAGCCCGGCTTTGTCCTGGGCGGCGACAGCGCCAGCGGCGAGCCGATCGAGGACAGCGACATCGTGGCCGTGGATCAGGGCCACATTTCCATCACTCCCCTGCAACTGGACACGACCTCTTACCCGGCCCTTTTGCAGTTGCGCGGTTTCAAGATCTAAGCAGGCATGAAATACGAAGGCCGGCGGGAAAAGATGGTGCGAACCCAGATCGAGGCCCGGGGCGTCTCCGACCCGGCGGTTCTCCGGGCCATCCGAAAAATTCCGCGCCATCGCTTTCTCCCCGTGGCGTTCCAGGACCAGGCTTATGACGATTGCCCGCTGCCCATCGGGCACAAGCAGACCATCTCCCAGCCCTACACGGTGGCGGTGATGACCGAAGCCCTGGGCCTGACCGGCCGGGAGCGGGTGCTGGAGATCGGGACCGGCTCGGGTTACCAGAGTGCGATCCTGGCCGAGTTGGCGGAATGGGTCTATTCGATCGAGCGGATTCCGGAGCTGGCCAAGTCCGCGCGGGAGCTGCTGGATGAGCTGGGCTACGACAACGTGGCTATCCGGGTGGGCGACGGCACCCGCGGCTGGAAATCCGAGGCGCCCTTTGACCGGATCATGGTCACCGCCGGCGCGCCCAAGGTGCCCGAGCCTCTGCTCCAGCAACTCGGCGAAGGCGGCCGGCTGGTGATCCCGGTGGGAGATCCCTACACCCAAACCATGACCCGGGTGACGAGGCGGGGAAGCGAGTTCCAGCACGAGAGCCTGGGCGCTTACCGCTTCGTGGAGTTGATCGGCGAATATGGCTGGGACAAGTGAGCGCAAGCGTGCTTTCGGCGGGCCGGCCCTGCCGGCCATCATCGCGGTCTGCGGCGCCGGCCAGTGCGACGCCAAGACCGCGGCGCTGGCCGAAGCGGTGGGCCGGGAGATCGGCCGGCGCGGGCTTATGCTCGCCTGCGGCGGCCTGGGCGGGGTGATGGAGGCTTCGGCCCGGGGCGCCAAGCAGGCCGGGGGCATGACCCTGGGGATCTTGCCGGGCGCGAGCAAGTTGGAGGCCAACCCCTGGATTGACGTGCCGGTGGTGACCGGCCTGGCCGAGGGCCGCAACCTGATCCTGGTGCGGACCGCGGACGCGGTGATCGCGCTCGCCGGCGAATACGGCACGCTCTCGGAAATTGCGCTCGCGCTCAAGATCGGAAAACCGGTGATCGGTCTTCAGACCTGGGAAGTGGCGCCGGATGTCATCCCGGCCCAGGACGCGGTGGAGGCAGTGGACAAGGCGGTCGCGGCATGCGGATCCCGGCGAAGGCTCTTGCGCTGAGCGGGCTGGGCCTGCTCCTGGCGCTTCATTCGTGCGTCGAGCGCGAGTCGGGCAAAGAGGTCAAGAAAGCCCCGGCGGAAAGCCGCTCCGCCGCTCCCTCTTCGAAGCAACCCGAAAAGACATTAGCCGGCAAACAAGGCGTCTGGCACACGGTGGAGCCGGGCCAGACCTTTTGGCGGATCTGCAAAACTTATGGGGTGGACCCGGGCGAAGTGGCCCGGGTGAACCGGATCCCGGACGCGGCCCAGATCCGGGTGGGACAAAAAATTTTCATCCCTGGAGCCAGGCAGGCGCTGAAGGTGGAGCCTTACCCGGGCTTCAAGGGCGCGCCGGCCCCGGCGCCCGGGTCTCCGACCAAGCCAGCGGCAACCTATCCGATTCCCCGCAAGCCCAGCTCAGCGCCCCTGCTCTGGCCGGTCCCGAACGGGAAATTGTATTCGCCTTACGGGATGCGCAACGGCGCCATGCACGACGGGATAGATATTTCCGCCCCGGCCGGCTCGGCCATCCTGGCCGCGGACGACGGCAAGGTTACCTATTCGGGCAACACCATCCGCGGCTATGGCAACATGATCGTGCTCAAGCACGCCGGCAACCTGGCCACGGTCTATGCCCACAACCGCAAGAACCTGGTGCATGAGGGAGAAATGGTGCGGCGGGGCCAGAAGATCGCGGAGGTGGGCGAGACCGGCCGGGCCACGGGCAGCCATTGCCATTTCGAGGTGCGCCTGGGCAAGCAGGCGGTCAATCCGCTGTTTTATTTGAAGGAGGCGAAATAAGCATGGACGAATTCAAAAAAATCATCCGCGAAATCCCGGACTTTCCCAAACCCGGCATCCTCTTTTATGACATCACCACGCTTTTGGCCGACGGGACGGCCTTCCGCCAGGCGGTGAACCGGATCGCGGGCGAGTTCGCGGCCAAGAAAATCGCCCGGGTCCTGGCCATTGACGCCCGCGGGTTCCTCTTCGGCGCCGGCGTGGCCTACAAGCTGGGCTTGGGAATCGCCCCGGTGCGCAAAAAGGGCAAGCTGCCCTTCCGCACCATCTCGGCCAGTTATGAACTGGAGTATGGCACCGACTCGATCGAGATCCACGAAGATGCCATCGGCAAAGGCGAGCGGGTGCTGATCGTGGATGATTTACTCGCGACCGGCGGCACGGCCGCGGCCGCGGTCGAACTGGTCCGGCGCTCGGGCGGGGAGGTGGTGGCCTGCGCGTTTGTGATTGAGCTTAACTTTCTTCACGGCCGCAGGAAGCTGGCCGGGATCCCCATCTTCTCCCTGGTGCAATACGACTCGTGAGGGACCAGGCTTGAGGCCAGAGGCAGGAGACAAGAGCCAGAATGGATTATCCACGAATCAACACCAAGGCTTCAGGCGGAAGCCGGTTGACCGTTGGCGGTTGAAGGTTGTTTGAGAAAGGAGGCTATTATGAAAAAGGTGTTTTGGATCCTGCTGGTCATGATCTTACCCATTATTTCCAGAGCTGATCTCAAAGATCTAAAGGAAAAGGCGAAAAAGGCTCTGGCAACTCCCCCTGCCCCATCAACCCCTGCTTCGAATAGCTCTTCTTTGGCTTCAGGCTCTTACCACGACGGGATAAAATTCACTTTATCCGAACAGGAGATCCAAGACGCCATTTCCTGGGGCAAGGCGAACAAAAGAAATGTTCTGGAAAGGGATTACCACGGAATATGGGGGGAAGCTCTTGGCACATTTGCCAAATATGCCGGCGGTGGGATTATGCCCGAAGCTGTTGTTCATACTAAATATTTACGAATAGCTGAACATGCTTCAGACCAAAATGCCAAATATCAGGAAATTAACCCGCAAGCAATAGAAGAAATAAAACTTTCCAATAATTTACTGATTACTTGTGTTGCCACCAATACTTACGCTGAATTTCCAAGGGGTATCCATATTGTATTAAAGCAAGGCGAAAAAATTATTCAGCCCATCAATATAACGGGCAAAGAAGATGTTCCCCGAGCTCAAGTTGATAATCTTTCAACCACCTGGTGGAGCGCTTTTACTGCCTCATTTCCTGAAAGCGAAATTGATTCAAAAGCAAAGTCAACTCTCGTAATCATAGATACTATTAGAAATTTTGAGCAAAAGATAGCTCTCGATTTATCGAAAATGAAGTAAATCGTCAGTCAGTCAATTAGCGGTAAGCAAAGATCTTCTCCTCCCAATTCTATCTCAGAAAAGGCTGATCAACCGCGCCAGCAGGCCGCGCCGCCGCCACGCTCTCCCGGATGTTCATGGAATGGATCAAGCACGGCAAGCCCTCGGTCCTCGGCATCGCCTCCGGCGCAGTGGCCGGTGTGTTCGCCTCGCCCCGGCTCGGCGGCTTCCAGCAGGGAATGACCTTCGCCCGCCAGCTCCCGGTCCAATTCCTCGGAGCGGTTTCCTCCCCGGCCTATTCGGCCTTGCTCACCTTCCTGATCCTGAAGGTGGTCAATGTCCTGATCGGGCTGCGGGTCAGCCACGAAGCCGAGACCGAGGGCCTGGACCTCAATCTGCATGACGAGCGCGGCTACAATTTCTGATCCGGCGACCATTTTCTTCCCCGGTGAAGCTTGACGGGATAATTATGCCTCGCTATACTTTGCAAAAAGTAAAGGTCGGGAGGCCGATCAAGATGAGCAGCGGCGAGGACAGGAAAAGGGGAAAAGCAGGTAGGCCGATAGCGCGGCGGGAATTTTTAAAGGAGTCCGCCGGCCTATCGGTGCTCGCGGTCGTCGGCCTTTCGGGACCGCGCGCCCTTGCGGCGAAAACCGCGGAAGTCCCTTTGGCCAAGGGTTACCTGTTGGTTGACCCCAAAAAGTGCCAGGGCTGCCTGACCTGTATGCTGGCCTGCTCGATGGCGCACGAGGGCAAGGAGAACCTATCCTTGGCCCGGATCCAGGTCCTGCAAGACCCGTTTCAGGGCTTCCCGCAAGACCTGAGCATGGCGCCCTGCCGGCAATGCGCCGATCCGGTGTGTGTGACCCGATGCCCCACCGGCGCCATGCACGCCGACCCGGAGCACGGGTTTGTCCGGACGGTGGACCCGACGAAGTGCATCGGCTGCAAGACCTGTGTGAAAGAATGCCCTTTCCCGCCGAGTCGCTCCATCTGGAACCCCCAGATAAAACGCGCGCACAAATGCGACCTCTGCGCCGGGGCCAAGTTTTTTGACGAAGCGGGAGGTCCGGCCGGCAAACAGGCCTGCCGTGAGGCCTGCCCCCTCAATGCCATTGCCCTGGTTATCGAGCTGCCGGTCCAGGAAGGGTATGCCGACTACCAGGTCAATCTGCGCAAAGCCACCTGGAGAAGCTTTGGCTACTCCCCTGATTAAACCGCGAAGGACCTGAGCAAATCAGAGCGGCTGGACACTCTCAGCCAGGAGTTTCCCGATGAACGGATACACCGGCAAGATCCTCCGGGTCAACCTCACCAGCGGCCGGATCACCCGTCTGGATACCCGCGAATACTCCCCCTGGGGCGGAGGCCACGGCCTGGGTTCGGCCATCTTCTTTGACCTGGTCAAGGACAAAACCATCGAGGGTCTCGACCCCAGGAACGTGATCACGATCATGACCTCGCCTCTGACCGGGACCCTGATCCCCGGCGCCGCTTCCCGGACCGAGATGCAGGGGATCGGGGTGCAGTCCTACCCCATCGGGTGGTTTACCCGGAGCAACGTGGGCGGCCGGTTCGGGCCCATGCTTAAATTCGCCGGCTGGGACGGGATCGTGATCGAGGGCCGGGCCGAGAAACCGGTCTGGCTGGACCTGAGGAACGACGAGGTCCGGATCGAGGATGCCCGTCCGCTCTGGGGACTTGACACCTGGGAGACCCAGGCGCGGATCTGGAAGATGGTCTGCGGCGAGAGCTTCGGCGACTGGAACGAAGTGGCCGGCTCGGAAGCGGACGGGCGCACCACCCAGCGGCCGGCGGTGCTGGCCATCGGCCCGGCCGGGGAAAACCTGGCCCGGGTCGGGGCCGTGATCCATGACGCCGGCAACGCGGCCGGCCAGGGCGGGTTCGGCGCGGTCTGGGGCTCCAAGAACCTCAAGGCGATCAGCGTGATCGGGACCGGGAGCGTGGAGGTGTCCGACCCCCGGGAGGTGCTCAACGCCCGGTTGTGGGCGAAACGGAATTACGGTCTGAACGTGGACGATCCGGCCGCGCTTGATCAACTCCTCGAAACCAGCGTCCATCCCCGGGGCACGGCCGTTTCTCCCGGCTCAATGCCCGCGCCCATCGTCTTCTGGCAATGGCCGCGGCAGTCCCGACCGCAGGCCTGCATGGGCTGTCCCGTGGGATGCCGGACCCGGAACCAGTCCGGCCTGGGCAATGAGTCCTCCTGCGGCGAATCCGGAGTCTATGCCATGTATGATTTGCAGAAGCACTCCGGGCTTTTGGCCAAAGCCATGTCCAAGCTGGTCGGCGGCATGCTGGCCGGGCTGCCGTTGGACCCGGTCCTGCTCTTGAAAGGGAAACAAACCGACGCCGCTTTCCGGGCCACGGACTTGCTGCAAAAATACGGGATCAATGCTTTCGAGTTCTTGCTCGGCCTCCTCTACCTCCGCAGCCTCTATCAAATGAAGAAACTCGGCCCGGGCCGGGAGATCGCCACGGACCTGCCTTTTGACAAGCTGGGCGAAGAAGAGCTGGCCGAGAAGCTTTTCCACGCGGTGGCTTATCGGGAGGCGGGACTGGGCGATGACCTGGCCGAAGGCTTTTATCGCGCGGCCAAGAAATGGGGCCGGCTGGAAGAGGATCTGAATTCCGGCCTGCTCCGCTTTGCCTATTGGGGACTGCCGGATCATTACGACCCCCGGTTCCAGCTCGAATGGGGATACGGCTCAATCTTGGGCGACCGGGACATCAATGAACATGGCTTTGTCGCGTTATTCATGATCGGCACCCTGTCCCAATTGCTGAGGAAGGAACCGATCGTGACCGCGGAAGAAGCCGCCTACTTGTTTACCAGCCGGATGGCGCCGTTCCAGGGCGATTTGCGGATGCTGGATTACAGCACCGAAAACATGTATTCGGAGAGCATGGTCAAGCTGGTGGCCTGGCACCGCCGCTACACCCGGTTCTGGAAGCAGTCCATGCTCTTCTGCGATCTGCTCTTCCCGGACTTTATCAACCCCGCGGTGCCGGATAAACGCGGAATGCTCGGAGAAGGAGAGCCCCGGTTCTTCAAAGCGGTCACCGGCTCGAACCTCTCTTTCGGCGACGGCATCGAGCTGGGCCGGAAAATCTGGAACCTCGATAACGCGATCTGGACCCTGCAGGGCCGGCACCGCGACCTGGCGCGGTTCTCGCCCTACATTTACCAGACGCCCTTCAATAAACCGGCTTACCTGCCCGGTCTTAAAAATGGAAAATGGGAATACTTGAGCGTCAGGGGCCGCTCCATTGACGAGAAAAAATTCGAGGAATGGAAAACGCGGTATTATCGGTTCGAGGGCTGGGACCCGACCACTGGCTGGCCCCGGGCCAGGACCCTGGAATCCCTGGGACTCAAATCGGCCGCGGATGAGCTGAAAGCCGCCGGCCGGATCGGGAGGGAAGAGACATGATTGAGTTGACCCAACCCCGCGGCCGCTTGCGCGAGGCGGTTCTGGCAAATTTGGAATTTAAACAGCGTCTGGTCGGCAGCCTGCTGCACCCCCGGCTCGGATACCTGGACATTGACCTCTACGGCTTCTCCGAAGTGGTGGGCTTCCTCTGCAAACCCAATCCGGTCCTGGACCTGGGTGAGCTGCAAACCTGGCTGTTCGCGACCATCGGCGACCATGAGCTTGCCGGCAAGGTGGCTGAAGTGGACACCCTGGACCTGAGCTACTTCGAGAAAGCCGGCCGCGTCCGCGACCTCCTCGCGCTCCGCCTCAGCCAGTGCCTCGAGCCGGCCGATCACGAAGACCTTTCTTGACCGGGAAATAATCGCCTCTCCGGATTCTGCCTTACCCGGGTGCTTCCGCTTTCTTCCCTGCTTCTTGACATTTAGGATTCTTCCTGATATGACTGACATGTCAGTCAGAAACAGCAGGTGCCAGCCTCAGCCTGGCCAATTCCTTGGAAACTATTCCTTTTCTGCTGCTGACTAACAAGCCACGGGGCGGGAAGAGCCGACGGCTTGGCGTTGCTCAGCCCCTGATTCGGGAGAAGAAATGATCGAGCCGAAGCCCTTGCAGTTCCACCATTACCAGCGCCGGGAGGATCACCCGGACTGGTCGGCGATCCACGAGCAGGCGGTAGCCGAGGCGCGGGCGATCGCGCCGCTGATCCACGCCGACGCCGACGACACCGCGGCGGACAAGGCGGCCGACGCGATCCGGAAGATGAAGGGCCTGGCCAAAGCGGCGGAGAATTATTTCATCAACCGTCGGCGCTTCCGCGCGGGCAGCCACGCGCTCCGGCCCATGTATTTCATCTGGACCATGCACTACGCCTGCAACTTCCGCTGCGACTATTGCGACGACCACCGCGGCAACGCCTACTACGACCTGCCGGATAACCCGATGAGCTTCGCCGACCGGGTGCGGATGCTGAAAATCATGCGCACCGGCACCAGCGCGGTTTATTTTTGCGGGGGCGAGCCGACCCTGGCGCCGGAGCTGCCGGTCTTCACCGACCTCGCCTTCCATTTCGGCTACCATCCCTTGATGATCAACACCAACGGCTTCGTGCTCCACCAGGCGCTGAAAAGGCCGGAGTGGAGAAGATGGCTCCGGCAGATGGACATTATCATCGTCAGCCTGGACGGGCTTTCTCTGCCGCGGCTGCAAAAGATGTGGGGCATCAAGGCGGTGGAACAGGTGCTGGTGAACCTTTTGCTGCTCCGCGAACTCAAAAAGGCGGCGGATTTCAAGCTGGTGGTGAACACGGTGATCGGGGAGGACTCGGTGGACATGGCCGGGGACGTGCTCGATTTCATCAACGACCTGGGCGATGTGTGGTTCGTGCCGGTGCCGGTCAATTACCACGGCCGGGACGCCGAGGGGTTTGCCTTTGAGCGGGACATGATCGTCCGGCCCGATTATCAGGCTTTCGCCGGCAAGCTGCTGGAGCGCAAGCGGGAGGGGCACCTCCTGATCGGCTCGTATCGCATCCTGGACATGCTCCTGCAGGTGAGGCCCTACCTGTGCCTGCCCACGCTGCGGCCGCACGTGGACCCGGACGGCCGCATCGCCTGGCCCTGCCGGGCGCCCAAGCACGTGGACCCGGTTTACTTGAACCTGCTCGAATACCCGAATGTGGACGCCTGCTGGGCCGCGGCGCACCGCTTGAAAAGCGCGACCGACTTTCACGGTCCCGGGCCGGAGCAGTGCGGGGACAACTGCGCCTGGATGCAGAACTACACCACCGCCCGCTACCATGAATTCTTGACCGACCCTCTCGGCTCCGGCATTTTCTCCGAGATCCGGGATTTTGCTTTCCGGAGCCGCTGAGCGAGAAAGGAAGTTACCGAACAACATGAATGCCAAACTGAAACCGAAAACCCCGGAGGCGCGGAGCCTGTCCCGGGAAGCGCGGCGGGAACAGATCCTGCAGGCGGCGCGGGAGGTGTTCGCCGAGCGGGGCTATCACGGCGCCTCGGTCAGCGCCATCGTCGCGCGCTGCGGAGTGGCCCAGGGCACCTTTTACCTGTATTTCCAGAGCAAGCGCGAGGTGTTCGAGGCGCTGCTCGACGCGTTCGCCGAGACGATTTACCAGACCTTTTTTCTCCCCGGCGCCGAGCAGGTGATCACCCAGGAGGAAGTCTGGTCGCGGTTTGTGGTCATTTCGAGCTGGGCGCTGGAAGTTTTCAGCGCTAATCAAGACCTGGCCCGCCTCTTCCTGCTGGAAGCGCCGGCGCGGGAGCCGGGTTTTGAAGAGAAGGTCTCCCGCCTTCACCAGCGGCTGGTCCAGGCCACGGCCGCCAATTTCGAGCTGTGGATGGAGCGGGGCCTGCTCCGGCCGGCCGACCCGAAGGTGCTCGCCCTTTGCGTGATCGGCATGATCGAGCACCTGCTCCGGCAGAAATTATCGGATAAGCTGGACGGCGATTTCTGGGCCGTGGTGGAAGAAGCCGTCAAGTTCGAGCTCTTCGGCATCCTTCAGAACCCGGAGAAAATTTTCGGCCGGGAAAGTTCTGCTCGTCCGTGAAGCCCGACTCGCACCGCCTCTTCGCGCTCGACGCCGCGGTGATTGTCGCGGGGAGCGCGCTCATCTCTGCGATGAGCCAGCGCCTGCTCTTCCTGACCGTGGCCGTGCCGGTGATTCTGGTCCTCCGCTTCGGGATCCTCGCTTTCCTCCTCAAACGCGAGGCCGGCTCGCTCTCCCGCGAGCTGATCCTCTTCCTCATCTGCCTGGGCCTGGGCGCCTTCAACGACTGGAACTCGGTCTGCAACTACAAGATTTACGATTACACCGTCCCCCACTTCTTCGCCTTCTCCACCATCCCGATCTGGATGCTCCTGTTCTGGGGCATGATCCTGCGCGGCTTCCTGCGCCTCTGCCGCTGGCAGGCGCTCGCTCCGCTCGAAACCCCGGACAACCGGGTTCACCTCGGCTTCACGACCCTGGACAACGGCTGGCTCAAGATCGCGGTCCTGCTCGCCCTGGTCCTCGCCACCCGCCAGGCCATCTACCGCCTCTTTCTCGACCCGATCTGGTCCTGGGCGCCCTTTGCCATCGCCCTCGCCCTCTACGTTTTCTTCTTCCGCCTCAGCACCCGCGACCTCAAACTCCTCGGCTTCTTCCTCCTCGCCGGCCCGGGCATGGAAATCCTCATCATCAACGTCGGGCACCTGCACCGCTACCACCTGGGCTGGCTCCTCGGCGTGCCGCTCTGGATCGCGCTCTGGTGGCTCTTGGCCATCCTGGTCTGGCAAGACCTGGGGCTCCGCCTGGAAAGCCGCCTCCAGCGCTTCTTCGGATAATCCCCCCATCCTTTTGGCTTGCAGACCAGAACTTCCGCTGTTAGTATCTAAAACAGCTTGTCGGTTCCCGTAAACCCGCAACCAAGGAGAGGTTGGAAATGAAGAAAACCGTTCGCTGGGGAGTCCTGATATTATTCCTCGCCGCGGCCATGTCCCGCGCGGCTCCGGCGAAAAAGCCTTCGCCTTCCACCCTGCGCCTGAGCGAGGAGACGCAAGCCTGCCTGGCCTGCCACGAGCTCTACACGCCCGGCATCGCGGCCGACTGGCGCACAAGCCGCCACTCGCAGACCACGCCGGCCCAGGCGCTGACCAGGCCGCCTCTGAGCCGGATGGTCTCGAGCGAGTCCATCCCGGAGAAGCTGCAAACCCTGGCCATCGGCTGCTTCGAGTGCCACGGCCAGAACCCTTCCGCCCATCCCGATACCTTTGAGCACATGGGCTATGAGATTCACGCGGTGGTCTCGCCCAACGACTGCCAGACCTGTCACGCCCAGGAGGTGGATGAGTACACGCCGAGCAAGATGGCCAACGCCGTGGTCAACCTGGACCAGAACCCGGTGTTTCAACTGCTGGTCGAGTCCAGCATCGGCGTCAAGGAAGTGAAGGACGGGAAGATCATCGCTCACCAGTCCTCCGCCGCTACCCGAGCTCAAACCTGTTTCGGCTGCCACGGCACCAGGGTGACCGTAAAGGGCCTGAAGAAAATCGCCACCGTGCTCGGCGAGATCGAAGTCCCGGATTTAACTAACTGGCCCAGCCAGGGCGTGGGCCGGGTGAACCCGGACGGCTCGCGCGGCGCTTGCACCGCCTGCCACCCGCGGCACGGCTTCTCCATCGAGGTGGCCCGCAAGCCCTGGACCTGCGCCCAATGCCACCTGGAGCCGGACGTGCCCGGCTGGGAAGTCTGGCGCGAGAGCAAGCACGGGAACCTCGCGCTTTCCGCGGGCGACCGCTGGAACTGGACCGAGGTGCCCTGGCAGGCGGGCGAGGATTTTACCGCGCCCACCTGCGCGGTCTGCCACGCCGCCTTGATCGTAGGCCCGAACTCGGAAGTGATCGCGGAGCGCAGCCACGACTTCGGCGCCCGGCTCTGGGTGCGGCTGTTCGGGCTGCCCTATGCCCATGCCCAGCCCAAGACCGGCGACACCTCCATCATCAAGAACGCGGACGGCCTGCCCCTGCCCACGACCTTTGCCAACGTCCCGGCCGCGGAATTCCTCATTGACCAGAAGGAACAGGATCAGCGGCGAAAGGCCATGAGCAAGGTCTGCGCCGCCTGCCACAGCACCGACTGGGCCAACCTCTTCTTCCTCCGCCTCGACACCACCGTCCAGGAGACCAACCAGATGACTTATGCCGCGACGCAACTGCTGGAGCGGGCCTGGGACAAGGGACTGGCTGACCAGAGCAACCCCTTTGACGAGGCGATCGAGCAGGAATGGGTCGAGCAGTGGCTCTTTTACTCCAATTCCATCCGCTATGCCGGCGCCATGTCCGGCCCGGACTACGCGAGCTTCAAGAACGGGTGGTGGAAGCTGAGCAACCGTTTGCAGGAGATGCAAGATTGGGTGGAGCTCCGGGCGAAGAAGAAAAAGTGGAGGTAAGCAAGCGGCTTCGCACCCTCAAAGGATTTGTCCAGTTGCCTTCACCGAAGAGGAATTTTCTATTGGCAATAAAGAAGCCGTTGGAATGCCTCACCTTGGACTCAACTTCATCCAACATTTCAACCTCTCCATCCATCAAGATACCGAAACCTGCATTCTGAAAAAATCAACTAAATTGTGAATAGTCAGGCTCTGACCCCCAATCCTATTAGTCAATTGGGAATTTCCCCCAACTGGGCGATCGTCTCGTGAAATTCTCGCATGATCCTTTGAATCAACTCCCCGCACGTCGGCTCATCGGCGATTAACCCCGCCACCTGCCCGCTCATCACCGAGCCTTGCTCGGCGTCGCCCTTGACGAACGCGAGCTGCATCTTGCCCGAGCCGAACAGCGCCATCTCCATCTTGCTCTTCTTGGTCTTCTCCATGTTTAAAAACTCTTCGGCCATCTGGTTCCGGATCACCCGCACCGGCAGCCCGGTGATGTTGCCGGTCACCAGCGTATCCTCGATCTTGGCGGCGATGATCTTCTGCTTGGTGTTGGGGTGCGCCGGGCTTTCCCTGGTCACGATGAAGCGGGTGCCCATCTGGATGCCCTCGGCGCCCAGCGCAAAGGCCGCGGCCATGCCCCGGCCGTCGGCGATGCCGCCCGCGGCCACCAGCGGAAGCTTGACCGCGTCGCGGGCTTGCGGGATCAGGGGCAGGCTGGAAATTTGGCCCACGTGGCCGCCGCCCTCGCAGCCGGACACGATCACCCCGTCGGCCCCGTCGGCCTCGGCCTTGAGCGCGGCCGCGACCGAGGGCACCACCGGGAAGCTCATCACCCCGCCCGGCTTCAAGGTCTCGATGATCTTCCTCGGGTTCCCGGTGCCGTAGGTGGCGACCAGGACCTTCTCCTCGATCAGCACCTTCAAGATCTGGTCAATCAGCGGGTGCAGCGAGATGATGTTGACGCCAAAGGGCTGGTCGCAGAGCTCCCGGACCTTGCGGATCTCCTGCCGCATCGCGTCCGGGGTGAAGATGGTGCCGCCGATTATCCCTAAGCCCCCGGCGTTGCTGACCGCGGCCACCAGCGGCGCGAAGCTCACCCAGGCCATCGCGCCTTGCAAAATGGGATACTCGATGCCGAGAATTTCCGTTACGCGGGTGTTGATTTTGAGACTCATGCTCCCTTTCCTTGAAGGCTTTAGGCGTTAGACTTTAGGCTTTAGGCCGAAGAAGAAAAGCATTCACTCCTTCTTGAGTCTAAAGCCTAATGCCTGACGCCTAAAGCCTTTCTTCAAATGAACCGCGTCATCACTTCCCGGATCACGCGATCGAGGTCGTCATGGGTTTTTGCCTGGAGGCGCGCCAATAGCTCCAGGACCCGGCCGCGGGCCGGCTCGCGCTCGCGGTCATCGAGCGAGTCCATCAGGCCCAGGCGCCGGCCCAATATATACACCATCTGCTCGGATTCGCCAAGCAGGAGGAAGCGGTCGAGCAGCGCGAGCAGCCGCGGCTGGTCCTCGGGCAGGCGGCCCTCGATCTCCGGGAAGAGGTTGAGGATGTGGTCCGAGACGATTCTCGAGGTGATGCCTTCCAGGCTCTCGAGGAAGAGGCGGAGTTCTCGGGCGATCTCCAGGTCGTTGGGCGGCTGGAACTCGCCGGCCTCGACCATCGCGAACAGCGGCGCACCCGGCGGCACGGCCAGGGAGCGCAGCCGGATGAAGTCCGGGGCGATGGCGTTGAGCACCCGGGCCGTCTCGATCGCGTGTTCCTGCCAAAGCTCTCGCCCGCCCAGGCCCGGCATCACGTATTCCGAAAGCTCCATGCCCGCGGCCTTGACGTTGCGGCCGGCCCGGATCTGGCGCTCCGCGGTCACGCCCTTGCTCATTTTCTCGAGCACCCGATCCGAGCCGGACTCGAGCCCCACGTGGATCCGGTTCAGCCCGGCCTTTCGGATCTCGGTCAGTTCTTCCTTCGTGCGGCGCGACAAGGTCTGGGCCCGGGCGTAACTGGTGATGCGCTGGATGGTGGGGAAGGTCTCGCGCAGGCTCTGGAGGATGGCGACCAGGTCGTCGGTGGGGATGACCAGGGAGTCGGCGTCCTGGAGGAATCCGGTCTCGGCGCCGCCGAGGAGGAAGAGGAGGAGGGCGCGGAGGTAAGGGTTCTCCGGGTCGCGGCGCTCGATGGCGGCCAGGGTGGGGAGCGAGAGATCGCCGGCGGCGCCCAGTTGCCGGGAGCGGGCCTTGATCTCGTCCAGCCACAAGCGCATGGCCTGGATGTCGGCCAGCACCTCCTCGCGGGAGCGGCGGGAAAACTTGGCCGGCTTATAGACCGGACAAAAGGCGCAGCGGTTCCAGGGGCAGTTGCGGGTCACCCGCAGGAGCAGGCTGTAGGCCTCGGAGGGCGGGCGGATCGGTCCCTGCTCGAAGCCAGGGGGCATGGGCGATGATGGATTATTCAATTTGGGATTTCAGATTGCGGATTGCGGATTGAAAGACCTTGATCTGCCCGCCTGGTCGTTGCTCATCCGCAATCCGCAATCCCCAATCCGCAATCCCCAATCCGCAATCCCCAATTCTTCAGGCGATGACGGTGCGGCCGAGGGCGTGGACGATCTGGTCCGGGTCGTCCATCATCCGAAAAATATCCAGGTCTTCCGGCGAAATCTTGTCCTGGGCGAGCAGGGTGCTCCGGATCCAGTCCATCAGCCCGCCCCAGTAGCTGGAATCCACCAGGAAGACGGGAAAGGGCTTGATCTTGCGGGTCTGGATCATGGTGATGGACTCGAACAGCTCGTCCAGGGTGCCGAAGCCGCCGGGCAAAATGATGTAGGCCTGGGCATACTTGACGAACATGACCTTGCGCACGAAGAAGTAGCGGAAGGACAGGCGCACGTTGGCGTAGGAGTTGGGGACCTGCTCAAAGGGCAGCTCGATGTTGAGTCCGACCGAGACGCCCCCGGCCTCGGCCGCGCCCTTGTTGGCCGCCTCCATCACGCCCCCGCCCCCGCCGGTGATCACGGCGTAGCCGTGCTCGGCGCACTTGCGGGCGATGGCCTCGGCTTTCTGGTAAATCGGGTCGCCGGGCTGGGCCCGGGCCGAGCCGAACATGGAGACCGCCGGATAAATCTTGCCCAGTTCCTCGAAGCCTTCCACGAACTCCGCCAGGATCCGGAACATGCGCCAGGACTCGCCGGCCTTGATCGCGTCCACCAAATATTGCTGCTCGTCGTTGTGCGCCCGCTCTTTGACCACTTGGCTTTCCTCCCCGCGCCGATCCAATTCAACGGTCGTCTTCGGGCAGCCCTTTCCAGAAAGCCAGCCCGACATAGACCGTGTTGGGAAAGACGAAAAACTGATCGCTTCCGATAATCCCGAGGTAGGCCGAGGTGGTGTCCGAAATCACCAGGGCCACCCGCTCGCCCAGGGCGATGTGCACGCCGGCCTCCACCCCCAGGCGGATCAGGCTCAACTGCGGCAGCTTGGGCGCGTCCACGTCGTCATCCAAATTGTAAAGGGAGAAGCCTCCGAAGCCCCCGCCGCCTTCGAAGCCCAGAAAGGGCCGGACCCGGGCCTGGTCGGAATAAAACAGCTTGCTCTGGATGAGCAGGCTGCAATACCAGAGGTCCATGTCGGCCTGCTTGAAGGTCCGAAAATCATAAGGGATCTTCTGGGCCGAGGCAAAATCGAGGGCCGCCCCATAATAGTTGCGCCAGTGCTTGGGCTGACTCCGGCGCGACAAGGTATTAAACGCGAAGCTGACCTCTTCCAGCATCCCCCCGTTGGGAACGAGATAAGGCGCCGCGCCCACGGTGATGAGCTGGAAGCTGCGCGCGCCGTAAAAAGACTCCAGGTCCGTGCCCGGCTCGTCCCACTGTTGCGCCCGCGCCGCGGCCGCGAGCAAAAAAGCCGCCCCTGCCGCCGCTGCCTGCCATCGCCTCATCCGCTTTTCTCCATTTCCGGCCAAGAGGACCTGAGGTTCTTTGAGCATGATACCAGAAGCCCGGGTTCGAGTCCAGGCAAAAGCCCGGCTGGAAGGAGGCTTGATTTTTTTCTTGGCAGAAAGCCTGAGAGATGATAAATTATATAGATCCATTGAATCCAAGAGTCCGACGAGTTTTGCAGGACCTTGGGGAGGACTCGATGATGGCCAAGAAAACAGTGAAAACCAGCGCGAAAGAAAAAGCGAAAGAGAGCAGCGGCGCCATGAGCAAACGCCTGGCGGAGCGTTTTCGGAAACTGCTCCTCAGCCAGATGGGCGAGTTGATGGGCAAAGCCGAGGGCACGGTGGACGACCTGGTAACGGACAATGAGAACTTCCCGGACCTGACCGACCGCGCCTCGGCCGAGACCGACCTCAACTTCGGGCTCCGGGTCCGCGACCGCGAGCGCAAGCTGATCATCAAGATCAAGGAAGCCCTGAAGCGGATTGACGACGGGACCTTCGGCATCTGCGAGGTCTGCGGGGAGCCGATTGACCACAAGCGTCTGGAAGCGCGTCCGGTGACCACCTTGTGTATTGACTGCAAGATCGAGCAGGAGCGCGAGGAGAAAATGCGGGGCGAATGAGTGCCGGGTGGCTCAGAACCCTCCGGGTAGGAGCCTGGCTCCTGGTCTTCGGCCTCCTGGTCCCGGCCCAGAGAGCCCAGGGCCAGGAGCAGCGCCGGCCCTTTTATCAGTTCTTCTCTCAACAGAAGAAAAAAGAGAAGCCGGTCCCGCCTCCGGAGCAGTTGTTTGACAAGGCCATGAGTTATTACCAGGGCCGCGAGACCTGGTTCCGCCGGGCCCTGCCCTTCCGCCACCACCGCCGGACCGGCGAACTCAGGTCCTGGGCGGTCCGGCACAATTACCCGAAAGCGATCAAGCTGTTTCAAGACCTGGTCACCCATTATCCTTACAGCCGCTATGCCCCGTTGGCGGAGTTGCGCATCGCCGATTGCAAGTTCGCCATGGAAGACTGGGAGGAAGCCGCAGTTGGATACGAGGACTTTATCAAGTTCCACCCGGTCCATCCGGAAATCGCCTATGCCACCTTCCGCCTGGGCCAGTGCCATTACCACCAGCGGCTGAAATACCCGCGCGACCAGACCGAGACCATCGCCGCGCTCACCCGGTTTCAAATTGTGCAAACCCGCTACCCTGCCTCACCCTACGCCGCCGAGGCCGCCCCCTTGGCCCAGGACTGCCTGAAGCGCCTGGCCCGGCACGAGATGTACGTGGGAGACTTCTACTTCCACCAAAAGCAATACTGGGCCTCGGCCATGCGCTATGCCGTGATCCCAGAGAGTTATCCCGAGGCGGGATTCACCGATCAGGCTCTCTTTCAAGAGGCGCGATCTTACGATCGCCTGCAGCGCTCTCCCGAGGCGGTCGAGCGCTACCAGCGGGTGGTGGATGAGTTCCCCCAAAGCCGCTATGCCCCGGGGGCCCGCTCCCGCTTGCAGGCCCTGCAGGTGTCGCCATGAAGCTTCGCGCTTTTCGCGGGTTGGCGGTCGGAAGCCTGGCGCTGATCGCCGGCTGCGCTTCGGGAGATAATAAAGAGATCAACCAGGCGCTGGATCAAGAGCTTTTCGCGGTGACTCAGGGTGATGCCGCCGCTTTTTTCTCGGCCTTCAGTTCGGGCTACCAGGACGAGTTTTTCCCCCTGGACCAGGCGCGGCCGACCATCGCCGGCCGGCTCCAAAGCCCTGGCAAGTTGAGCGCGCGCCTGATCCGTCGGAGCATCGAGCGAGAAGGCGACCAGGCCCTGGCCACCGAGGAATTTTACCTGGAGGGCGTGATCGCCGGGCAGCCGCGGCGCTTTCAGGAGGTCCAGCACGTGCGCCTGACCAGGACGCCGGCGGGCTGGAAGATCGCGGCCGGGAGCAAGCTCTACCAGCTTTTAGCCGGCCGGGTGGAGGAAGAGGATCGGATCGTGCGGGCGCTGGACCAGCGGGTCCAGGCCCTGGAAAGCCGCGACCTGAGCCGGTATATGGCCGTGGTCTCGCCCCATTACCAGGACCAGGGCCGGGGGCCGGAGGCGGTCCGCGCCAAGGTCCAGGATATTTTTGAAAGCTTTGACCAAATCCGCTACCGCGTCCTCGATCGCAAGCTCCGTTGGGATGGGAACCAGGCGGTGATCGAGCAGGGCTTCCGCCTCGAAGCCGAGCTCATGGGCGAGCATCAGACCTTGGAGGACCGCGAGCGGTTGGAGCTCCGGCGGGAAGACGGACAATGGAAAATCACCGGGGGGCTTTGAGCCATGGATGAAGAGTTGCGGGTGCAATATCTTCTCGGCCGGGAAGCGTTCCAGAAGAACGACTACCAGGAGGCGGAAAAGCAACTGTCGGCGTTCGTGCAGGCGGTCTCCCATTTCGCCGACGTCTGGCACATGCTGGGCGTGATCTACCACGAGCAGGGCAAGTTCAACCGGGCGGTCGAGTGCTTCGAGAAGGCGCTGGCCATCAACCCCCAATACACCGAGGCCCTGCTCAGCCTGGCCGTCACCTACAACGACCTCGGCCAATACGACAAGGCCCAGAGCCTCTACGCCGACGCCAAGCGCGGCGGAGCCACGCCCGCGGCCGAGACCCAGGCGCTGCCCGACCCCTTTGTCCGGGGCAAGATCGCCAACATGCACGCCGAGTTGGGCGACGTTTACCGCAGCATCGGGCTGCAGAACGAGGCCATCGTCGAATACCAGAAAGCGCTGAAGCTCCGGCCGGACTTTCCCGACATCCGGACCAAGCTGGCCCAGGCGTGGCATGACCAGGGCCAGAAGGAGCAGGCCCTGGCCGAGCTCAAGGAGATCAAGCGCAGCCGGCCGGATTACCTGCTGGCCCGCATCAACCTGGGCGTGGTCCATTACTCGATGGGTCTGGTGGAAGAGGCGATCCGGGAATGGAAAGAAGTCTTGGCCGAGGACCCGGAAAACAAGAAAGCCCTGATGTATCTGCGACTGGTGCAAGGTCGTCCGAAATAACGATCAAAGGGGCACAGGTTTAAAATGGAATGCCCACACTGCGGATTCATGAACCTGCTCGAGAGCGGCGAATGCGTGCGCTGCCGCAAGCCCTTGCCCAAGCCGGCGGGAGAGGCGGGGGAAGAGTCTTCGCCGTCCCACCTGGATTTGAGCGAGGTCAAAATCGAGCCGGTGGCCGAAGAGCCGGAAGCCCCGGCCTTTCCCGAGCACGGCGAGGCCGTGGACATCTCCAGCCCCGACCTCGAGCCTCCGGCCACCGCGGCGGAAGCCGAGGTCCCGGAAGCGGCCGGCCCGGAGCCGAGGGCGCCGGGCGAGGACACCGAGACGGCTGACGTCCCCTTCTCCCCCCCTCCGGCCGGCCCGGAAGCGCCTCCCTTGAAAGCCGAGCCGCCCGCGGCGCCGGCCCGACCCGCGCGACCGCCGCGGGACGAAGCCTCCGCCACCTACGAAGGCAGCGACCCGGAGTTGAAAGAGCTCTCCCGCTTCTTCCACCAGATCAAGAAGGAACGCGAAGCCGGACCGGAAGCGCCGGCGCCGGAAAAGGACGCCTTGGCGCCCGCGGCCGGCGAGGCGGAGCCGGCCGAGGAGTCAGACTCGTTTGTCCCTGAATTCAAAGAGACCCTGCTGCCGGGCATGGAGGACTCATCGCCCTCGTTGGCCGGGGAGGAATCCGCCCCTGCCACAGGAGAACCCGGGCGCCTGGCCCTGCTCCGGCTCCAGGCCGGACTGGTGGACCTGGGCATCCACGCCTTGATTTTGGCCGCGCTCTATTTCGGCGCGACTTATGGGTTATCGCTCGAGGCCCTCGGATTCAGCGCCTGGCTGCTCCGGTTGGCGCTGCCGCTTCTCATCCTCGTGGCGATCATCTTTGTCGGATACCAGGTCTTTTTCCTTGCCACCGCGGGTCAAACCCCGGGCCAGATGCTCCTGGGCCTGAAAGTGGCGGATGAAGCCGGCGACGCTCTTGACCTCAGCCGCGCCCTGGCCCGGGCCTTCTTGGTGCTGGTCTGCGGGCTGCCGTTGGCGCTGGGCCTACTCCTGCTCTTCTTCAATCCGCAAGGACTCTCCCTGGCGGACAAGTGGAGCCGGACCCGCGTGATCCGGGCCTGAGCCCGCGCCCCGGGGCTTCGCATCTCCTGGACAAAATCGTAAAGTTTAAAGTAAAGTTCTGACCCCGATCTACTTTAGGGAGGCTGAGCATGGCGGACGAGGTCTTGCGCAAAGAGCGCCAAGGGCGCGTGGGCACTTTGATCCTGAACCGGCCGGACAAAGGCAACTCCTTGTCGGTGGAGTTGCTGTTGAAGTTGATTCAGGCTTTGCAGGAATGGGCCGGTGACGACACCATCCGGACCCTGGTCATCACCGGGACCGGGGACAAGGCCTTTTGCGGAGGTTTTGACGTTCGCTCCATCCCCACGGAGCTCCCGCCCCAGGAAGAGGCGAGCGCCGGGGCCAAAGGCTTGAAGTCTCCAAACCCGGTGGAACAACTCCTGGACCAAGTCAAGAATTATCCCTACCCGACCATCGCCATGCTTAACGGCTATGCCCTGGGCGCGGGCTTTAACCTGGCCATGTGCTGCGACCTCCGGATCGCGGCGGACCACGTCCGCATGGGCATCCCGCCGGCCAAGCTGGGCCTGGTCTATCACCCGGAGGGCATCAAACAGGTGGTGGAGGCGGTGGGCATGGCCCGGGCGCGGGAGGTCTTTTTTACTGGCCGGCTTTACGCCCCGGAAGACGTCCGGGAGATGGGTCTGGTGCATCAGATGGTTCCCGGCTCCGAGCTGGCCGGCGTCACCTATGGCCTGGCCGAGGAAATTTCCGAGAATGCCCCCTTGTCCTTGAAAGGGATCAAGCAGATCCTCAACCTGTTCGGAAAGAGCCTGGGGTTGAGCGAACGGGATCGGCAAGCCGCGGAGCTGATCGTGGCCGGATCCTTCCTGAGCGAGGACCTGAAAGAAGGACAACTGGCCTTTATCCAGAAGCGGAAGCCCGATTTTAAAGGCCGCTAGATAAAAAATCCCTTCGCCTCCCATGCCCACCCTCATTTTTTGCCCGCACCGCATATTTTCGGCCTGGGTAGGGGCGCAATTCATTGCGCCCAGTCCCGGCAAGGGCGCGATAAATCGCGCCCCTACCCCCGCGCCGCGCGGGGTTCCCTGAGAGCTGAGGGTGGGCAAGCTTCGCCCCGCCCACTTGCCAAAGTCATAATTCCAGGTAAGATAACGGCAGCAGCCGCGGAAGAATTAGGGAACCAAGCTTTTCTCGCAGCTTGGGGATCAGGCTGACCCGGCTGGTCGGGAAAAAGGAGAGGGAGAAGAATGAAAAAGAAAAAGGTGGATCTCCATCCGGGATGGCGGCCCAATACCCGGACCGTCCACTCCGGGGAACACGGGATCAAATACGCGGACGCGCTGACCGTGCCCATCGTCCAGACCTCCACCTACGTCTTCCACACCACGGACGAGATCAAGCGCTATACCTCGAAGCGGCTGATCCGCTACGAATACGCCCGCTACGGCAACCCCACCCAGGAGGCCGCGGAAAAGAAGCTGGCCAACCTGGAGGGAGCCGAGAGCTGCCTGATCTTCGACTCGGGCATGAGCGCCATCACCACCACCCTGCTCGCCCTGCTCAACCGGGGCGACCACATGATCCTCACCGACGACGCCTACGCCCAGACCCTCAAGTTCTGCACCCGCCACCTGCCCCGCTTCGGGATTGACTTCACCGTCACCAAGATGGGTGATTACGGCCAGCTCGAGCGCTCGATCCGCAAAACCACCCGGATCATCTTTTCCGAGTCGCCCACTAACCCCTACCTCAACATCATAGACCTGGAGCGGATGCTGAAGATCCGAAAGAAGTACCAGGGGCTGATGATCATTGACTCGACCTTCGCCACCCCCTACAACCAGCGGCCGCTGGAGTGGGGCATGGACCTGGTCATCCACAGCGCCACCAAATATCTGGCCGGGCACAACGACATCCTGGCCGGCGCGGTCCTGGGCCGGCACCAGTTGCTTGACCCGATCAAGGACTACCAGCACTCGACCGGCTCGGTCATTGACCCGCACTGCTGCTACCTGCTGCTCCGGGGCCTCAAGACCGCGGCGCTGCGGGTCGCCTACCAGAACCGCTCGGCGCAGAAGGTGGCCGAGTTCCTGGAAGGGCATTCGAAGATCCGGCGGGTGTTTTATCCCGGGCTCCCGAGCCATCCCCATCACCAGATCGCCAAAAGCCAGATGCACGGCTTCGGCGGGGTGGTCAGCTTCTGGGTCAAGGGGAACCTGAAACGAGTGAACAAATTCCTCGACTCGCTCCAGTGGATCTACATCGCGCCCAGCCTGGGCGGGGTCGAAAGCCTGATCACCCACCCGGCCACGGTGACCTATTACCGGATCACGCGCCAGGAGCGGTATGCGCTGGGCATCACCGACCAGCTCGTCCGCCTGGCCGTGGGCATCGAGGACCCGGAAGACATCACCGCCGACCTCGACCAGGCGCTGGGGAAAATGGATAAATAATCTCGACCGGCCAGGGACCCGGAGCATCTGAGGTCCACCTGCAAAAGAAGCGGGCAAGGGCTGCTCAAGGCATGTCCGAGGAATGGTGGGCGACTGAAAGGAGATGCGCCTGATGGAGCGGACCATTTTTAAGGAAGAGCATGAGATCTTCCGCGCCGCCTTTCGCAAGTTCCTGGAAAAGGAAGTCATCCCCTATCAGGAGGAGTGGGACCGCCAGGGCATTTTTCCCCGGGAGATCTGGCTCAAGGCCGGCGAGCAGGGTTTCCTCTGCCCCTGGCTGCCCGAGCGCTACGGCGGCGCCGGCGCCGACTACCTCTACTCCGTGGTCCTGATCGAGGAGACGGGAATTGCCCAGGTCTCGGGCTGGGGCATCGGGCTGCACAACGACATCGTCTCTCCCTATATCTTCAGCTTGGGGACCGCCGAGCAAAAAGAAAAGTGGCTGCCCCGGTGCGCGACCGGGGAGATCATCACCGCGATTGCCATGACCGAGCCCAACTGCGGCTCGGACCTCCAGGCCATCCGCACCACCGCGGTCCAGGACGGCAACGATTACGTGCTCAACGGACAGAAGACCTTTATCACCAACGGGATCTGCAACGACCTGGTGGTGGTGGCCGGCATGACCGACCCCCAGGCCAAGCCCCGGCACCAGGGCATGAGCCTGATCGTGGTGGAAGCCGACACGCCGGGTTATACCAAACTGCGGAAGCTGGAAAAGATCGGGCTTAAGGGCCAGGACACGGCCGAGCTCTTGTTCGAGGACTGCCGGGTGCCCCAGTCCAACCGGCTGGGCGAGGAGGGGGCCGGGTTCAAATACCTGATGCAGAAGCTGCAGCCGGAGCGGCTGGTGGTGGCGGTGCGCTGCCAGGCCTGGTCGCGGGCGGTGCTCATGCGGGCGATCCGGTATTGCCAGGAGCGGATGGCCTTTGGCCGGCCCATCTCCCAGTTTCAGAACACGCGCTTCAAGCTGGTCGAGCTCTTCACCGCGATCGAGGTCTCCCAGGCTTTTGTGGACCGGCTGATCCTGGACCACGCGGCCGGCAAGGACGTGGTCACCGAGACCTGCATGGCCAAGTATTGGACCAGCGAGATGCTGAAAACGGTAGTGGACCAGTGCCTGCAGTTTTACGGCGGCTACGGTTACATGCTGGAGTATCCCATTGCCAAGGACTACCTGGACGCGAGGGTGCAGACCATCGTGGCCGGGACCTCCGAGATCATGAAAGAAGTGATCGGCCGGAGGCTGGGGATCTGAGGGGGCCGCGGTCTTTATGCAAAGTCGCAACTGAGGATGCGGGGACGGCCGCCAGCGTTGACAATGCCGCCTCGGGCAAGCTATGATAGAAAAATTGAATATGAAAATGGAGCCAAGGCTTGTCTGAATTGCTGCACGAGATTTCCCCACCCTTCCTGATCGTTTTGGATTTCATCCGGAGCTTGGTGGCGAGTCCGCGGCCCTCCCTTCTCAATCCGATGGATTCCTTCTTCGACCTGCTCCAGCGGCTCTTGAGCCATCCTTATATTTACGGGCTCCTCGGCCTCTGGGACATCTACCTGGGCCGAGTGCCCTACAACCGCTATCTCCTGGTGGCGCTCCTGCTCCTGATCCCCGCACTCCTGATTTTCCTGGTCTGGTATGTGCGCCGACCCCGGGAAATCACGCCCTCCCGCCTGCAGAGCGGAAAAGATCTCTTGCGCGGGGCCAAGCGCGCCGCGAAACAGGGCGACCTGGTCCGGGCCGGCGAGCTTTACGAGATGAGCGAGCGCTACGACCTGGCGATCAAGATGTATCTGGAGGGCAAGTCGCCCGCCCGGGCCGGCCAGGTCTATCTCAACCGGCTCAAGGACCCGGACAAAGCCATCGCCCTCTATCTGAAATACAACCTCTACGAGGGCGCGGCCAAGGCCTGCGTCCAGGCCGGCCGTTACCTGGAGGCCGGACAACACTATGTCAAAGCCAACAAACCCCAAGCCGCGGCGGAGATGCTGGAGCGGGGCGGTGACTGGCTTCAGGCCGGCGAACTCTATTTCCAAAACGGGATGTTCCGCGAAGCCAGCCGCTGCTTCGGCAAAACCCCCAACCACCACCGCGCCGCGGAAAGCTACGAGGCTTATTATAAGGAGGTCCGCGAGGGCTACCACGATATCATCCCCCAGGAGAAAGCCAAGGCCATCGCCGACCTGGCCAAAAAAGCCGCCTATTACTACAAGAGCGCCGGCGATCTCTCCCCGGCCGTCTCCATCCTCCTCCAGGCCGGGCTCAAGCCCTATGCCGCGGAACTCCTGGTGGAACAGACCCAGATTGACCAGGCGGTGGAGTTGTTCACGGAAGCCGGACAGCATCTGCGCGCGGCCGAGGTCTGCGCCGGCGCCGGCCGGCCCCGGCAAGCCGCGGAAATCCGCGCCCAGTATCACATGAAGCAGGGCCAGAGCCGGGAGGCGCTGCGCTATTATGAGGAAGCCGGGGATTATCTTTCCGCGGCCGACCTGTATGCCTCCCAGGGCGAGTTGCTCAAGGCCGGGGAACTGTTCCTCAAGGGCGGCGACTCCAAAACCGCGGCCGAAACTTTCTTCGCGGCCGGCCAACCGGAAAAGGCGGCGGAAGCGTATGAGTCCATGGGTGATCTCACCCGCGCCATCCAGGCCTATGAACAGGCCGGCAACGAGACCAAGCTCACCGAGCTTTACGAAAAGGTGCAAAACCATTACGAGGCCGGGGCCCTTTACCAAAAGCGCGGCCTCCTGGAAAAAGCGGTCGCCTGTTTTCAAAAGGTGGGCAAGGAGGACTATCAATTCGCCGAGGCCGCGCGCCGGCTGGGCGATATCTACCTGGAGACCGGCAAGTATCCGCAGGCGCTGGAACGCTACCAGCAGTTGATGGCGCAAAAGCCGCTGAGTCCCGACAACCTCGACCTGTATTACAACCTGGCAGTTCTCTACGAGCGCCTTAACCAGCCCCAGTATGCCCATACCGTTTACGGCCGCATCCTGGCCATCCACCCGCATTTCAAGGACGTGGCCATGCGCGAGACCACGCTGCGCCAGCGGATCAGCGGCGCGTCCGCGCCCCCGACCGGCTCTTCGCCCTCGCTCGGCCCGCACGATTACACCATGGTCGGCGGCGGGCCGGCGGCGCCGGTGGGCCGGCCCGGAGGCCCGCGCTACCAGATCCTCCGGGAGATCGGCCGGGGCGGCATGGGCGTGGTCTTTCTGGCCAAGGACTTGAACCTGGGCCGGCAGGTGGCCTACAAGGTCTTGCCGCCCGAGCTCAAGAACAATCCCCAGTTCGTGGCCAACTTTGTGCGCGAGGCCAAGTCCTTGGCCCAACTCAGCCATCCCTACATCGTCTCGATCTTTGACGCGGGGGTGGAAGCCGGCAACTACTATATCGTCATGGAATACGTGGAGGGCCAGAACCTCAAGGACCTGCTCACCCGCAGCCGGCGCATCCCCATCACCTCGGGCATCCAGATCTTTTCCCAGCTCTGCCAGGCCCTGGATTACGCCCACGGCAAGAAGGTGGTCCACCGCGACATCAAGACCGGGAACCTGATGTGGACCCAGAGCCAGATCGTCAAGGTGATGGACTTCGGCCTGGCCAAGGTGATCGAGGAGGCGCAGGCCGGCCGCACCACCGTGGCCGGGACCCCTTATTACATGTCGCCGGAGCAGACCCTGGGCAAGCCGGTGGACCACCGCACCGACATCTATTCCCTGGGCGTGACCGTTTACGAGACCCTCACCGGCCAGGTGCCGTTCAAGGAGGGCGACATCGGCTACCAGCAGATCCATTCCCCGCCCAAGCCGCCCAAAGATCTCAACTCCGAGATCCCGGAAGCCCTTAATAAAATCATCCTCAAGTGCCTGGCCAAGGACCCGGCCCAGCGCTACCAGAGCGCGCGGGACATCTACCTGGAGCTGAAGGCGCTGGAAAGGCAGAGCGGATGATCTTCCATTACCTGGAAACCGGGCCGCTCCTGGTCAACTGTTACCTGGTCGGCGACGAGGAGACCCGCGAGGCGGTAGTGGTGGACCCGGGCGGCGACGAGGACCGGATCCTGGCCCTGCTCGCGGAAAAAGAGCTGAAACTCACCCGGATCATCAACACCCATTCCCACTTTGACCACATCGGCGGCAATGCCGGGCTGCATCGGGCCACCGGCGCACCCATCCTGATCCATCCCGCGGAAAAGGGCATGTTGACCGGGATGTCGGCCATGGCCCGCTCCTTCGGCCTGGAGCAGGAGCGCTCGCCCGCGGCGGAGGGTTTCCTGGAAGAAGGCGACACCGTGGCCGTGGGCCGGATCGTGCTGGAGGTGCTCCACACCCCGGGCCACTCGCCCGGAGGCATCTGCCTGAAAGTGCGCGGCCAGGATCTCGTGATCGTCGGCGACACCCTCTTCCAGTTCTCCATCGGCCGCACCGATTTTCCCGGCGCCGACTACCAGACCCTGATCCAGAGCATCAAGACCAAGCTCTATCCCCTGGGCGACAACTGCCAGGTTTATCCCGGCCATGGTCCGCCCACCTTGATCGGACGGGAAAAAAAGTTCAATCCTTTCTTGAACGAAGACAGCTCCTTAGTATAATAGTATAATAAGGGGAAGATGGGCTGGCCGACCCTCGGCCTCCGGGCAGAGAAGAAGGTGAGCGGAAAAGATGTTGACCAAGCGTGAGATTGTGCTAGGGGTTACCGGCGGCATCGCCGCCTACAAGGCGGCTGAGGTCTGCCGCGAACTCATCCGTCGGGGGGCCGAGGTGCAGGTGGTGATGACCCAGAACGCCACCCGCTTCGTCACTCCCCTTACCTTCCAGGCCCTGTCCAGCCGGCCGGTGGTCACCGACATGTTCGCACCCTGGCAGGATCCCGGGATCGGCCACATCCAACTGGCCGACCGGGCCGAGCTGGTGCTGGTGGCGCCGGCCACCGCCAACCTTATCGGCAAGATCGCCTCCGGCCTGGCCGACGACATGCTCACCACCCTGATCATGGCCACCAAGGCGCCGGTGCTCCTGGCTCCGGCCATGAACGTCAACATGTATGAGAACATGATCGTGCGGGAGAACCTGAAGAAGCTTTTGCGCCGGGGCTACCTCTTGGTGGAGCCGGCCGTGGGCGAGCTGGCCTGCGGCTGGGAGGGCAAGGGCCGGCTGGCGGAGGTCGAGGACATCATCGAGGAGGCGGAGCACGCGCTCTCGCCCAAGGATTTCCTGGGGAAAAGGGTGATGGTCACCGCCGGCCCGACCCGCGAGCCGATTGACCCGGTCCGCTACCTGACCAACTATTCCTCGGGCAAAATGGGCTACGCGGTGGCCCGGGTCGCCCGCCGGCGGGGGGCCGACACCGTGCTCATCTCCGGCCCCACCGCGCTGCGGCCGCCGACCGGGGTCCGTTTTATGCCGGTGGCCTCGGCCCGCGACATGTTCAAGGCCGCGCTCAAGGAGGCGGAGTGGGCCGACATCATCATCAAGGCCTCGGCGGTGGCCGACTATCGGCCGCTCAAGCCGGTCACCAGCAAGATCAAGAAGAGCAAGGGCCAGGAAAAGCTGACCCTGGAACTGACCGAGAACCCGGACATCCTGTTCGAGATCGGCCGGCGCAAGGGCGAGCGCATCCTGGTCGGGTTTGCCGCCGAGACCTCGGACCTGGTCAAGAACGCCCGCACCAAGCTGAAGGAAAAGAACCTGGACCTGATCGTGGCCAACGACGTGACCCAGCCCGGGGCCGGGTTCGGCTACGACACCAATATCGCCCTGATCGTTGACCAGGAGGGCAAGGCCCACCGCTGGCCGCAGATGAGAAAGGTGGACGTGGCGGAGAAGATTTTCGACCGGATCCAGTCCTTGCTGGAAAAGAAGAAAAAGCAGGCAGCGAAAAAGGGATGACCCAGTCCTCCCCAAACCCCGCCGGCCCGGCCGAGGCCAGGAAGCTCCTGCGGCAACTGCTCCAGGCGGTGGAGGGCCGGGTCCGCTTCGATCAGCACCTGGGCCGGCTTGGCTATCTCACGGCCCTGGCCCGGATTCGCGCCGAGCTGGGCGAATGCACCCGCTGCCGGCTCGCCCAGAGCCGCACCCGGATCGTGTTCGGCTCCGGCAACCCCTGCACCCGCCTCATGTTCGTGGGCGAGGGCCCGGGAGAAGACGAAGACCGCGAGGGCCTGCCCTTTGTGGGCAAAGCCGGGAAGCTCTTGACCAACATCATAGAAAACGGGATGAAGCTCAAGCGCGCGGAGTGCTACATCGCCAACGTGGTCAAGTCCCGGCCGCCCCAAAACCGCGCGCCCTCGCCCGAAGAGATCGCCGCTTGCCTTCCTTTCCTCGAGGCCCAGATCCGGGCGATCCGGCCGGAAGTGATCGTGGCCCTGGGCGCAGTGGCGGCCCACGCGCTCCTCCACACCGAGACGCCCATCTCCCGCCTGCGCGGTCAGTGGGCCAAGTGGGAGGGCATCCCGGTCATGCCCACCTTTCATCCCAGCTACCTGCTCCGCAACGAGTCGGCGAAACGGTTAGTCTGGGAAGACATCCAAAAGGTAATGGCCCGGCTCGCCGGCCGGGCCGGCGCAAGCGAGGTTAAGTCAAAATGAGAACCTGGAAAACCCTGGTCCTGGCCCTGCTGGCGGTAATGTTGCCGGCCCTGGCTTTCGCCGGGCCGGTTTACAAGATCAGCATTGACGGCATCATTGACCCGGCGGTGGCCGACTACGTCAAGACCAGCCTAGAGCGGGCCGAAACCGACCAGGCCGAGTGCCTGGTAATCACGCTCGACACTCCGGGCGGCATGCTCGACGCCACCAAGCAGATCGTCCAGGCCATGCTCGGCGCCAAGGTGCCGGTGGTGGTGTTCGTTTCGCCCCAGGGCGCCTCCGCCACTTCGGCCGGGATGATGGTCACCGAGGGCGCTCACGTGGCGGTGATGGCGCCGGGAACCAACATCGGCGCCGCCCACCCGGTGATGATGCCTTTCGGCATCAAGTACGAGCCGATCGCCAAAGAGGACGTGATGATGGAGAAGGCCACCGAGGACACCGCGGCCTGGATCCGGAGCATTGCCGAGGTCCGGGGCCGGAACGCGGACTGGGTGGTGCAGGCGGTCAAGGAGAGCGCTTCCATCACCGCCAATGAGGCGGTGGCCAAGCGCGTGGTGGACGGCATGGCCGATGACTTGCCCGGCCTGATGAAGTTCCTCGACGGCCGGAAGGTCAAGCTCGGCGACCGCGCCGTGACCTTGAAAACCGCGGCCGCGGCCCCGGAGGAAGTCGCCATGACCGTGCCCCAGTTGCTCCAGCACTTCATCAACAACCCCAACGTCATCCTCATCCTGCTCCTGCTCGGCGCTTTGGGCATCGCCATCGAGTTCAAAAGCCCGGGCCTGATCTTCCCCGCGGTCCTGGGCGCCGCCTGCATCCTGATCGCGCTGGTCGCTCCCCAACTGCCGGTCAACTACATGGGCCTGATCCTGATCCTCTGCGCCTTCGTGTTCCTGATCGCCGAAGTCTATATCACCAGTTACGGTTTCTTGACTCTAGGTGCTATAATCTTTTTTGTGGTCGGAACGCTGATGCTGTTTCAAACAGAGGGGGTCGCCAACGTGCGCGTGAGCTTTGCCATCCTTATCCCCCTGGTGGGGTTTGTGGTGGCGGTAGTCCTCGCCTTCGGGGCCTTGATCCTCAAGGCCCACCGGGCCAAGGTGCTCTCCGGCGCCGAGGAGATGGTGGACATGGCGGCAATGGCCGAGACCGATTTGAACCCGACCGGCAAAATCTTTTTCCACGGCGAATACTGGAACGCAGAAGTCGAGGGCGGGGCCGATATCCAGAAAGGGCAGAAGGTCGTGGTCACCAAGGTCGAGAACTTGACTTGCAAAGTCAGGAAAGCCTAGTGTAGTGTATCAGAATGATCTTGACGCCGTAGGGGCGGTTCGCGAACCGCCCCTACTATCCGCTGCCAATTGTAAAGGCGTGGGTGATAAACTACACTAGGATAACGAACGAGTCGGATCAACCTACCATCGAAAGGAGAAAGACATGGGTTCATTCGCAGGTTTTGTGACTTTTGCCATCTTGGGGCTGGTGCTCCTGGCCATGATGGTCAAGATCCTCAACGAATACGAGCGCGGCGTCATCTTCCGTCTCGGCCGGGTCCTGGGCCGGCCCAAGGGACCGGGGCTGATCCTGCTGATCCCGGTGATTGACCGGATCCAGCGGGTCTCGCTCCGCACCGTGGTCATGGACGTGCCGCCCCAGGACGTGATCACCGCGGATAACGTCACCCTCAAGGTGAACGCGGTCATCTACTTCCGGGTGATTGACCCGCTCCGGGCCATCATCCAGGTCGAGAACTACCTCTACGCCACCTCGCAACTGGCTCAGACTACGCTGCGCTCGGTGCTCGGCGGGGCCCACCTCGACGACCTCCTGGTGGAGCGGGAAAAGATCAACAAGCGCCTCCAGGAAATCCTCGACCGCCAGACCGACCCCTGGGGAGTCAAGGTGAGCGCGGTCGAGCTCAAGCACCTGGACCTGCCGATCGAGATGCAGCGGGCCATGGCCAAGCAGGCCGAGGCCGAGCGCGAGCGCCGCGCCAAGATCATCCATGCCGAAGGCGAGTTCCAGGCCGCGCAGAAGCTGGCCGAGGCCTCCGAGGTCATGTCCAACCCGATCGCGCTCCAGCTCCGCTACCTGCAGACCCTGACCGAGATCGCCACCGAGAAGAATTCCACCACCTTGTTCCCGATCCCGATTGACCTGTTCCGGCCTTTCTTCGAGAAGGCGGCCAAAAAGGTTGACTGAGGAGGAATCCGCATGGCCGAGGAAGAAAAAACCGCTTCTGCCGGCAAGGAGATCAAGGTCTCCAAGCCGCCCGGCTGCCTGGGATGGTTCTTCCTGCTGGTCCTGGCGCTGGTCGTCGGCGCGGTGCTTTACTTCTCGCTCCGCTTCGTCGGACCCAAGCAGGTGGGCCTGCGCGTGGTCAAGGAGGGCCTGGGGCTCTGGACCGAAGGCCCGGCCGCGGCCAAGCCCTTGCCCCCGGGCTGGCACGCGATCCTGCCCTGGTTCCACGAGTTCCTGGAATACGACAAATCCATTCAGAAGTTCGAGATGACCGACCAGACCGGCGGGATCCGGGTGCCGGACCACGGGGCCATCGAGATCCGCACCTCGGACGGCTACCGGGTCAAGGTGGACATCACCATCCTTTACCACGTGCTCGAAGGCAAAGCCAACCTCCTGCCCGCCAATTATCGGACCGACCGGGACATCCGGGACAAAGGGATTAACGCGATCTGTCCCGGCATCCTCCAGAACAAGCTGAGCGAGCTCAGGAAAGCCGAGGACTTCTACTCTTCGGACCTGCGGGTGAAAAAGGCCGAAGAGGCGGTGGCCGAGATGAACAAGTTCTTTGCGCCGCTCGGCCTCCAGGTGCTGGACGTGCTCATCCGCGACTTCCAGTTCCCGGAGCAATACGAGGAAGCCATCCTGCGCAAGGTGCTGGCGGACCAGCTCCAGCAGGTGCAGGAAGCCCTGGCCCGGGCTGTGGGCCAGGAGGCGGTCTGGAAGCGGATCATCGCCGAGGGCGACCGCGACGCCGAGGCCGAGCGCGCCCGCGGCACCGCCGAGACCCGGCGCCTGGACGCGGAGGCGGACAAGATGCGGGTGGAACGCGCGGCCGAGGGCGACCGCCGCATCCTGGAGGCGCAGGCCGAGGGCCGGGGCCAGATCACTTCGGCGCTGGCCGGCCGCGGCGGCAAGGCCTACGTGGGTCTGGAATATGCCAAGACCCTGGAGGGCGTGGAGTTGATCGTGCTGCCCACCGGCGAGGGCGGGGTCAATCCCCTGGACGTCGAGCAGATGCTCAAGCTCTTCGACACCAAGTAGCCGGAGGAATCCCATGAAGAAGATTGGAAAGATCAGCGGGTTGATCCTGGGCTTGGTGGCCGGCGGCTGCATCCAGGTGGCCTCGGACGAGGTGGGGGTGCGGGTCGTCAACCTGCCCCTGCCCAGGGTGGGCGGAGTGGAGAAGACGGCCAAGACCACCGGCACCTACCTTTACCTGCCGGAGCTGTTTTCTTTTTACAAACTGCCCAAGACCCAGCAGAAGCTGGAGATGATCGAGGAACAGCGGGGGCCCGCCGAGGAAGAAAACGCCGCCTTTAATATCGGCAAGAGCATGATCCAGTCGCCGACCCAGCGGGGTTTCGAGCTGGAGTTGCCCCAGGTGGAAAAGCAGATGCGGATGCTGGAGGAGGTAAAGGTGGTGCCGCACAGCCGGCAGGAGGGCAAGAACAACATTCGGCTCAAGACCGCAGACGGCAACGACGTCTGGGTGGACGTGGTGGTGAGCTTTCAGGTGATCGAGGAGTTGGCGCCGGTCCTGATCCAGAAGGTGGGCTATGCCCCGGCGGATATCGCGGACCTGGTGGGGCCGGTGTCCCGCAGCGTGGTTCGCTCGGTGCTGGGGGAGTTGCGCTCGGCCGAGTTCTACGAGGCCAAGGCCCGGGAAGACAAGCTCACCAAGGCTGCAACCGAGCTCAACGCCATGCTCAACCCCTTCGGGATCAAGGTCACCAGCCTCGCGCTCCCCGAGTTCCGCTTCAGCAAGGACTACGAGAACATCCTGCGGGAGAAGGCGCTGGCCGAGCAGAAGCGGCAGGAATACGAGCGGCTCCAGCTCGCGGCCGAGCAGGAAAAGGCGGCCAAGAAGAACAAGGCCACCGGCGAGGCCGACGCCAACATCGCGCTCGCCCAGGGTCGCAGGCTGCGGGCCGAGCAGGAGGCCGACGCCAGCCTTTACGCCAAGACCCAGCAGGCCGACGCCGTCCGCACCCGCCTGGTCCAGGAGGCTATAGGCTTGCAGGCGCTGGTGCCGGCCCTGGCCGGCCCTGGCGGCGAGGCCCAGGTGGCCCGGGAGATCGCCCGCGCCCTCCAAGGGAAAAAGATCCTGCTGGTGCCGGCCGGACCGGGGGGTGCGATCAACGTGCTCAACCTGAACGAGCTGCTCCAGACCTACGGCGCGGTCAAGGCCATCCAGCCGGTGGCGCCGGAAAAATCCGCGCCCCCGCCGGCCGCCCCGGAACAGGTTTCCCCGGAGCAAACTGCGCCGCCATAAAGTGAGTATCAGGGGGCGAAAAATGCCGTCCTCGTTTCAGGCAAGAAAGTTGAGGCTCTTTGCTCGGCTGAGACTAAACCATTTCCCCAATAAAGGCATCTAAATACTGTTAAGCGATTGCCCCGAATGAGCCGGGAAAACATAGTTATATTCCCTTGAAAGGATTCTGATGAACAAAAGTTATTGGGTAACGGCGCTGACTTTTGCCGGCGCCTTGCTCCTGGCCGCGAGCAGCGGACGCGCCGCCACGGTGGTCCCGCTTTCGCTTCATGACCTGGTCGCGACCAGCGACCTGGTGATCGAGAGCCGGGTCATCACCGGGACCGCGGACTTTTGCGGCCCGGCCGGCGCTTCCATGCTTTTCACCTACTGGGAGGTGGAAGTGAAGGAGGCGCTGAAAGGGACCGCCGCCGCCTCGGTGCTGGTCCGCACGCCCGGGGGCAGCAAAGACGGCCGCGAGCTGGTGGTCCCGGGCGCTCCCGGCTTCCAGCCGGATCAGCGCCTGCTCCTGTTCCTGAAAAAGACCGAGGAGAGCCGGAGCGGCCGGCCGGTCTATGAAGTGCTCGGCTGGCAGCAAGGCGCGCTGGAGATTACGGCCGAGCCTGCTTCGGGCGAGCCGGTCGTGCGCCGGCCGGCCCAGCCCTCGGAAAAGAAGCCGGCCCGGCCGGTGGCCGTCAAGCTCAAAGAATTCAAGCGCGAGGTCCGGGCCTTAGCCCAACCGCCCGCGGCGGCGGAACCCGTCCCGGAGGCGTCGCCATGAAGCGGGCAGGAGTGGGCCTGGCGCTCTTCCTGGGAGCGGCCCTGGCTTCGAGCTCCCATGCTTACATGATCCTGCACCAGGGCCAGGACCTGGCTAAACCCGAGCTTTACCGGCCGGACGCCTTTGGCCTGATGCCGACCCCGGGAAGCCCGGCTGAGCCGATCACCTTTGTCCTCGGCAGCAGTGTGCTGTTCCCGGGTCCGGCGCGCCAGGCCTTTTTAAGTTGGGCCGCGGTGCCCGGGGCGGCAACGACTTTAGAGGACGGGGGAGTGGTGAACTTTTCCGGCCCCTGGACCACGCGGTTGGGAGCGCCCGACGGCTACAACGCCGTGGAGTTTGTCAAGGAAGGGTGGAACCTCGGCGGCACGGTGCTGGCCTGGACCAACCTGTTTTCCGACCCCGCCACCGGCGAGATCCTGGAAGCGGACATCTACCTCAACGACGAGAATTTTTACTGGGGAAACTTGGACCCGAGCCGCGACCACCTGAACAGCGTCCGCTACGACGAGGGCAGCGTGCTCACCCATGAAATCGGGCATCTGCTGGGGCTTGCGCATTCGCAAGTTTCGCAATCCACCCTGTGGGACGTGATCGCCCAGGGCGAGACGCACAAGCGGAGCCTGCATGAGGACGACCGGGAAGGATTGCGTTACCTCTATCCGGCCACCGCCGCGGATTATCCTCCCCCGAGCCTCTGGGGCATCCGGGCCGGGACCTGCTTATTTTCACCCAGCTCGTATTCCGGCTACTTGATGCTCACGGCCGGCGCCCCTCCCGGCACCCAGGACTTCTGTCTCTTCGGCGCCGGGATCCTGGCCGGCGTCAACGCCGGGCTTGACCGCGACGGCGCGCCGCTGGCTCCCAACCCGGTATCCGGAACGTCCTTGGTCTCGGAGAACCTGGTCGCCGCCACTCTCGATTACACCGGGCTTCTCACCGACGCCTACGACCCTGCGCTCACCAACCCCGGCGACCAGACCGGCGAGCTGTTCCAGGGCATCTTCCTCAACCAGGCCGGAAACCAGCTCCCGAAGGCAGCGGCCACGGTGGATAAAGACCGGGTGACCAAAGGCGCGACCGTGACCCTGGACGGCGCCGGCTCCAGTGATCCGGAAGGATCGCCCCTGACCTACCAGTGGCTGGTGGCCGATGCGCCCGAAGGCGCCGCGGTCACCTTTTCCGCTCCGACCGGCGCAACCACCGAGGTGAAGCTGACCACAGCCGGGATTTACATTTTCTACCTGGTGGTCAACGACGGGATTATTGACAGCCTGGCCGACGACGTCATCGTCACGGCCCTGCCGCCCGCGTCTTCCGGAGGAGGAGGCGGACATGGCGGATGCAGCCTGGACCCCGGCGCCGGCCCGCTGGCCGGGTCCTTGCTTGTCCTGCCCCTTTTGTTCCCCGCGGTCATCCGCGCACTTCGGACCGGCCGGCGCTGAACCCGGATGAAGGCACCTCCCAAACGTCTCGATCGCTGGCTCCTGCTCATCCCCCCGCTCCTGGCCGCAGTTGCCGGCCTGGCCCTGGCCCTGTCCGCCAAGGGCCTGCCCCTGGACGACGCCTACATCTTCCGCCGCTACGCCGAGAACCTGGCCCAGGGCCAAGGCTTCTCCTTTAACCCCCACGAAACCTCCTTCGGCTGCACCAGCTTCCTCTGGCCGGTGCTCGTCAGCTTTTTCCTCCGAATCTTCGGCATCAAATCCTACCTCTTCGTGGTCCAGGCCCTCGGCATTCTCGCTTACAGCGGCACCGTGTTCCTGGCCGGAGCCATCACCCTCGCGCTGACCCGCGAGCGACTCTTCGCCCTCGCCGCCGGCCTGCTCGCAGCGACCTCGCCCGCCCTGTTCATGAACGCCGTCTCCGGCATGGAGACCGCGCTCTTTGTCTTCGAAATCGCGCTGCTCATCTGGCTGGTCGGGCGCTTCGGCTTTCGGCCGATCCCCCTGGGCCTGCTCTCCGCGCTCCTCTTCCTCACCCGGCCGGAAGGGCTCTTGCCCGCGGCCCTGATCCCGCTCGCCTTCCTAATTAGAGGGACACCATACTTAATTCCTCATGACTCAAAGCAATTAAGTATGGTGTCCCCAAAATTCCGAAAGCTTATCCTCTTCGGCATCTGCTTCCTGGTCCCGGTGCTTCCCTACCTGGGCTTCGTGTATCACCATACCGGCCACTTCCTGCCCGGCACCTACCTGGGCAAGATCATGATGGCCCAGGACCCAGCTCTCCTCCAGCGCGCCTGGCCGGAAAGACTGCTCTGGGCCTTGATCTCCCTGGATGACGGCTGGAATAAGCTCATCGCCCCTTTGCAACTGCTCGGCCGGATCATCCGCGCCGCCACCTTCTACCTGGGCTTGGCCGCGCTTGGGGACCTGGTGAAACGGCGGGCCGAGATTCCCCCCGGGCTCCTCATCCTCCTTCCCCTGGTCTTCCTGCCCGCGGCTTACGGCTTAAGCTTCCCGGTCAGCCCGGCCTTTGGCGGCTATTACCACCGCTACATCGCCCCGGTGATGCTGAGCTTCGCCATCGCCGGCTGCGCGGGCTTATTCCGCCTCTACCAGTGGATCGCTTTCCGCCGGCCGCGGCTCGACCGGCGCCGCCTGGTCTTTCCCGCCGGCTTTGCCGTGTTCCTGCTCTACCTGGCCGTGGTCTCCTGGCCCCAGTGGCAAGAAGGCCGGAAGGTGTTTAAACAAGAGGTCTCCTTGAACGAAGGCCTGCGCCTGGACGCGGCGCTGTGGCTGGCTCGGCACACGTCCAAGGATGCGCGCATCCTGGTGGGTTACACCGGCCTGGGCGTGGTCGGCGGCAACTGCGGCCGCTGGGTCTATGACCTGGGCGCGCTCATCAACCCCGACATTTTCGACTACTACCAGGGCACCAAGCCCCTGACCGAAGAGCGCTGGCAACAGGTGCTCCGCTACATCGCCGACCGCCATATCACCTGGTATGTCACCTTCCATTACTCCCTGGCCCCGGACCCGGCCAAATCTCGCGGCTTCATAGAGGTGACCCGATTGGGCACTCTCGGCAAGCCCAAGACCCCCTACGAGCAAATCCGGATTTATCGCATCTTCCGATAGCGTCCGCCAGCCGCGGCAGGCGCGCTAGGGCATTTTCGTCGTCTGTAGGGAGGGTTTGGATACCCGCCCGTCTATCAGATGGGATCGGGCGCGAATCCAATCGCGCCCTACCACACGAGCATCCATCAAAATGAATGTGGCGGCGCGCTAGCTCTGTCAAACGATAAATGTGGGATAAATTCTTGGTAGGGGCGGGGCTTGCCCCGCCCTGATCCTGGGCACGACAAGCCGTGCCCCTCCATTCCCATTCCGCAAATTTGCCTTGACAGAGCGCTAGGGCTGGAAGCTGATCCGGAGGAAGGCAGCGGGGCCGCTGATGCCCTGGGCGTTGCGGCTGCGGACGGTGAGCGTGTTCTCGCCGGGCTTGAGCGGCCACTCGTAAACCAGGACCGAGCCTTGGAGAGGATCGAGTCCGATGAGCGGGTCTTCCAGGCGCAGGCGCCGGGCGCTTCCCGGGTCCGGTTGCACCTCGAATTCCTGGAATTTGACCATGGCGGTGCGCAGGCGCACCCGGAGGCGGGCCGGACCCGCTGGCTCGAACTCCGCCTCCACCTGGTTGAGGGGGAAATTGAAGGCCTCGGGATCGCGGGTGAAGCGGCCGAAGATCCGGGGCCGGCCCTGGGTGAAAGAGTCCTGCCAGCTCAGGTATCCTTGGCGCCGGTCCCAGAAGGGCAAGGGCCGGGAGAGGTGGTTGTTGCGCAGGTCCGCGGCCAGGTGGAAGTAATAGCCGATCATTTCCTGCTCCGAGGCTTTCGAGTTTTTCTCGCCGTTGCCGCCTTGGCCGCGGATCACCCGGACCTGCTTGGCCTTGCCCTGCACCAGGGCCTGGTGGACCTCCAGGCCGGAAAGCGGCAGCCCCTCGCGTTCGTAGCGCGCGTTAAAAAACGGGTCTATCACCACCCACTTGTCGTATTGATTGGACCAGACCTCCACCGTGAGGTGGCCGCTGTCCTCCCCCTTTTCCGGAGCAACGGCCAGATACCGCGCGCTGTAGCCCAGGGACAAGCCGGCCTGGACCAGAACCACCGCGTATTGGGCGCAGAAGCCGCCGGTCTTGCCCGCCCGGATCCAGTCCAGGATGAAGAGCGCGTCCCAGGGAGGATAAGGGTTGGGCGTCGAGTTTTGCCATTGGGCATTGGTCCAATCGCAAAGCCGGGTAAACACTTCCAACTCGTCCTTGGCCCCGGCGACTACCTGATCCAGGCCCTCCCGCTCCCGCAAGAGTTTCAGCCGGGGCTGGTCCGGGTCTTCCTGCTGAAACTCCAGGGTCAGGGGCGGAATTTTGCCGTTGCGGGCTTCGATCAGGCTCGCGCCCGGCGGCAAGGCCGGGGCCGGCGGGGGGGACGTCGGCTGACACCCGCAGCCGAGCACACCCGCGGCCAGGGTCTTTAGGAGCAGGAGCCTTGCCCATCTCATCTTCATCTGTCCTGGTATTGTATCAGAGGTGGTCCATGGTGCCAAAGGTTTACCTAAATCTTTTCGGGTTTTGCTCCGATAACCTCTGAGGGAGGATTTTGTAATCATGGGTAGAACAGTCTCTCAACATCTCACGTTCCCTTTCTGGGTTAAAGATCTTCCCGCGGATCATGCCGCCATCGCCGCGAGAATCCTTGACCTCGAGCGCCGTGTCTTCCTGCTCGGCCGCTGGGTGATGGCGCTGGCCGTGCACTTTCTTTTGCCCGAGGGCCGCCTGCCCTGGGTCATCTACTCCTGCTGGCTGGCGCTCTGCCTGGGTTACACCATTACGCTGCTCGGGACCAGGCGTCCGGGCCGGCGCATCACCGCGGCCATGGCCGCGGCTCTGGGCGACTACGGCATGGTCGTTTACCTGATCGTCGGCACCGGCGGCCTGGCGAGTCCGCTCCAGTTGCTGTTGCCCGTGCTCTTTTTCCGCAACCAATTGTTGTTGCACGGCCTGCCCTGGGCCAAAGGGGACGGCCTCCTGGTGCTGGCGGCGTGGCTGGTTTCAGTCAAGGCCGCAAGCCCCTGGCTGGAATTGGTGCAAGAGCCGCAAAGCTGGGCCTATCTCACCGTGCTCGGCGCCTGCGCCGGCTTGAGCGCGCTCTTGCTCTCGGGGCCCGGACCCTCGGTTCAGCCGGCAGCGCCGGCCCGGCCCGCGGCCGGTTCCGACCCCGCGCTTCCCTTCTCCCCGGCCGGCCGGGCCCGGCTGCTGGAAGAAGCGCCGGATTGGATCTTTGTGCTCGATGGCCAGGGCCGGTTCGTTTACCTGAACCGGCAGTTCGAAACCCTGTTTCCCGCGTTGCGCCGCGACCTTTACCTGGGACACCGTCTCCAGGAATTGGTCTGGCCGCCGGATGAAACCCTGGCCGAGGACCTGGTTACGGCCTGCCAGGCCCAGGAGAAAAACCAGATCGGCGAAGTCCGCTTTGCCCTGGCCGGCGGCGGGGTCACCCAGGTCCGCCTGCACCTGAAACCTTTGCTTGGGGGCCGTGACCACCCGGGCTTGCTGGGCGTGGGGCAGGAGTTGGAGTTCGGTCCCCCAGGCGGGGAAGCTGGGAACCCGGCCGCGGTGGGGGACAAGACCGCGGCGGAGTTGCAGGAGGAGGAAAAGCAGGAGCTGACCCGGCAGCTCCAAAAACTGGGGAAAGAGCTGCACCTGGCCGAGGAGCAGGTGGTGCGCTTGACCAGTGAATCGGATCAGGCGCGGGAGGACCTGGAGAAAGAAATCGCCCAGACCGATCAGATCCTCGCGGCCCTGGCCGCGGGCGTGGTCCAGGTGGGACCGGACTTCCGCGTCCGCAGCGTGCGCGGTCCGGCCCGGGAGTGGTTCGGCCCGGCCGAGCGCTTGCGCGGGCTGCCTTGCGCCACGGCGCTATGGAGGATCGAGCCGGGTCCTTGCCCGGATTGCCAGCCGCCCGCGGCCGGGAGCACATCCGGCGAATGGGAGGCGTGCGGGAACGACTCGGGCAGGAACTTTCAGCGCCGGCGTTTGCCGCGTTCGGGGGATGGCGATCCCGAAGGGGGGTGGCTGGAATTGATCCAACTCGGACCTTCCCCGCAGATTGCAGAAGTGCAAGAGATCGTGGCGGCTCCGAAACCGGATTCCTGGTGTCTGGCCGGCCGGGTGGCCGGGGGCCTGGCGCACGAGTTCAACAACATTTTTTCCGCCATCTCGGGCTTCGCGGTCCTGGCGGAAGAGGACGCGAACTATGTCCGGGATTTGGTGCAGACTGCCAAAGAGCAAAGCCGGCGGGGCGAGCGGTTGAACCTGTCCCTGCTCAACCTGGTCCGGGATGACCTGGTTCCGGCGCCGGCCGGCGCGCTCAAACCCCTGCTGGAAGAATTGGTCCTGCTGGTCGAGCACGATTTTCTCAAGCACGGGCTCCGCCTGCGCCTCCTGCCCGCGGCGACGCCTCCTGTCCGGGTGAATCCGGGCCGACTCCGGCGCGCGCTCTTGCAACTGCTCTTTGCTTTCAGCGATGCCCTGCCCAAGGAAACGGAACTGGTCATCCAAACCCGGGCGAGCGAGGAGGCAGCGGAAGTCCTCTTCTCCTGCAGCCCGCCGCTCGCTTCCGAACAACTGGCCGCCATCGCCGCCGCGGCCGGGCCCGAGACCGGCAGCGAATGGTCCGGCGACGACAACCTGGAAATCCAACCCGAGGCCGAGCAGGTGCTCGTGCGGCTGCCGCTGCTTAACCCGACTTAAACTCAAACCCCTATTTGCCGGTCGGGCCGGGTCGTGATAAATAGAAGTCATGGCCCGGCCCCGTCATCTCTCTCCCGGCGCTGAAACCGTGCTTTCTCGATCCGAGTGGCATGAGCTCGCCCCGGCGGGGGACCGCGTCGGCGAGATCGTCACCCTGAGCGATGCCTCCGGCCGGTCTTTCCGGGGCCGGGTGAAGGAGCTGGCCGGTGACCGGGTCCGGCTCTTCATCTTCGAAGCCCTGGGCGGGCCGGCGGAATCGGGGCTGGAACTCACCCTCTTGCAGGCGCTCCCGGACAAGGAGCGGATGGAGCTGATCATCCAGAAGGCGACCGAGCTGGGCGCGGACGTGATCGTGCCCTTCCATTCCCGGCGCTCGATCCGCTTGGCTGAGCGCGAGCAGAAACAGAAGAAAGCCCACCGCTGGCCGGCGATCGCTCTGGCCGCGGCCCGGCAATGCCGGCGCGAGCGAGTGCCCTTGGTGGCGCCGGTCACGGATTTGGCCGGCGCGATCGGCTGGGCTGAAGCCTGCGAGGCCAAGGTCGCGCTCTGGGAAAAGGAGCCAGCGCGGAGTTTGCGCGAGACCTTGCAGGGAACCAAGCCGCCCGGCTCCGCGGCTTTGCTGGTCGGGCCGGAAGGCGGCCTGGAAGAGTCCGAGGTCGAGCGGCTTGAGCAGGCGGGTTTTACGATAGCTTCCCTGGGCCGGCGCATCTTGCGCACCGAGACCGCGGCGATTGCGGGATTGACAATTCTTCAGTATGCTTGGGGTGATTTGGGAAGATCATGAACCAAATGCAAAAGCTTGCACCAGGAGCCGAGTGATGCCGCAGTGGATATTCTATGTCAGCACGGGATTAACGGTTGTCATCCTGATCGTGACTCTGATGCTTTGGCGGCGCCTGAGCGCGGAAGATGGGTCCCGGTTCTCGGATCAATTCGAAGGTCTGGAAAAAGCCCAGGCCGAGACCGAACGGACGTTGCGCGATGATATGGCGCGGATGCGCAACGAGAACCTGCAAGCCGACCGGTCCCTGCGGGAGGAGTTGCTGGGCAACTTGCGCGGTTTCGGCGAATCGCTCTTCGCCCGGATGATGGACCATTCCACGCTCCAAAAAAATCAGTTGGATGCCTTTGCCCAACAGCTCGGCACTTTGATTCAAACGACCGAGCAGAAACTGGACCAAGTGCGCCAGACCCTGCAAGAACAGCTCCAGACTATGCAGGAGGATAACAGCCGGAAGCTGGAGCTGATGCGGGCCACGGTGGATGAAAAGCTGCAAACCACCCTGGAAAAGCGGCTGGGCGAATCTTTCAAGCTGGTCAGTGAACGGCTGGAGATGGTGCATCAGGGCCTGGGCGAGATGCAGACCCTGGCCATCGGGGTGGGCGATTTGAAGAAAGTGCTCTCCAATGTCAAAAGCCGGGGATACTGGGGCGAAATTCAGCTGGGGAATATTATCGAAGAACTTTTAACCCCCGATCAATTCGGCAAGAATGTGGCTACCAAAAAGGGGAGCAGTGAGATTGTCGAATACGCGGTCAAGCTGCCGGGCCGGGGTGATTCCAAAGACGAGATCGTCTGGCTGCCGGTTGACGCCAAATTTCCCCTGGAGGATTACTACCGCCTGCTCGATGCCCACGAAAAAGGCGATGACAAACTGGCCGAGGAAGCGCACCAGAAACTGGCCCAGCGAATCAAAGGCCAGGCGAAAGACATCCGCGATAAATACCTGGATCCGCCCCAGACCACGGATTTCGGAATCATGTTTCTGCCGACCGAGAGCCTCTTTGCCGAAGTGTTGCGCATCCCGGGACTGTGCGAGGAATTGCAAAGAACCTTCCGGGTATCGGTGGCGGGTCCCACCACCCTGGCCGCGCTCCTCAACAGCCTGAGCATGGGCTTCCGAACCTTGGCCATCGAGAAACGCTCCAGCGAAGTGTGGAAGTTACTCAGCGCGGTGAAAACCGAATTTGGAAAGTTCGGTGATCTGCTGGACAAGACTTCCAAGAAGCTTCAGGAAGCCAGCAACCAGATTGATTTTGCCGCGCGCAAGACGCGCACGATTGAAAGGAAATTGCGAAATGTGGAGCAGTTGCCGGCGGAAGAAGCCGCGGCCCTAATCGGAGAGCCGGAGGAACCGGAAGAAGCGGAGAGTGAAGAACCGGAGCCGTAGGCGGCCCGGAAATCCTGCCTAGAACAAGTCCTTGAATTCTTCCAGCAGATTTTTCAGCCCGGTTTTTTCCGTGGCCTTGCGGCCGGTGGCCCAGAGCTCGCTGTAGAGCTGCTGATAGCGCTGGCCCAGGGTCTCGTGGGAATAAGCCGCGGTATCAAAAGGCGCCTGAAAGCGGCTTGGGTCTTGGAGGATCTGGGTGATCTTTTGGGCGAAGTCCTGAGGGTCGTTCTCGGCGAAGAGCCCGTTTTCGCCGGGCCGGAGGATGGCGCGGGAAGCCATGCTTTCGAGGGCCACGAGCGGAAGCCCGGCGGCCCGGGCTTCGTAGAGGACGATGCCCTGGGTATCGGAAAAGGAAGGGAACAGGAACACGTCGCCCAGGCGATAGGCGTGGGCGAGCTGGACCTGGTCGAGAGGCCCGAACCAGACCACGCGGTCGGCAATCCCCAGCTTCTCGGCCATGCGCTCGAAGTAGCGGCGGGCGGTGCCCCCGCCGATGATGGCCAGGCCCGCGTTCTTGCGCTCTCCCACCAGCACCTTGAGCGCGCCCAGGGCCAGACCCAGGTTCTTCTCCCGCGAGACCCGGCCCACGTAGAGCAAGACCGCCTCGAACCGCTGCAACCCGTGCTGCCGGCGCAGCCGCTCCACCTCTTCCGGCTTGATGTCCGCAAAGCGGGAGAGGTCGAGCCCGGTGGGCACCGCCTCGGTGCGGGCGGTGATCCCGATCTCCTTCAGGTATTGGCGGATCGGCTCGGTCGGGGCGATCACCAGGTCGCAGCGGTTGGCGAAGCGGACCACGTATTCCCGCACCGCCTGGCGCACTGCCTCGGTATCCAGAAGGAAATAATGGGCGAAGAAATCGTAGAGGGTGTGGAAGGTATAGACCAGCGGCACCTGCAGGTCGTCGGCGACCTCCAGCCCGGCCTTGCCCAGCCAGAAGGGGTGGTGGACGTGGATGATCTCGGGCGCGAAATCCTCCACGTGCTCGTAGATCACGTCCTCATCCAGGAACTTCAGGGGCATGCTCACCTTCATGGGAGTGAGGTAGAGCGAGCGGACCCGGATCACCCGGACGTTGCCGGCGTCTTCGCCGAAGCCATAGTCCGGAGCCACCACCAGCACCTGGTGGCCCAGCCGGGCGAGCGCGGTGTGCAGGAACTGCACCGCCACCGCGACCCCGCTCAGCCGGGGGAAGTAGTTGTTGGAAAAAATGGCGACGCGCATGGCGCTTACCTTGCCCTCAAAGGATCGGCTTCATTTTAACACAATCAACGCGTCCAGGGCCTTGGCGCCTTTGCCCTTGTCAAAGACCACCAGGGGGTTCACGTCCATTTCCAGGATGCGGTCGCGGTGGTCGTGGGCGAGCCGGCCCACCCGGAGGATGGCTTCGACCAGGGCCAGTTCGTCGGCCGGCGGCCGGCCGCGGAAGCCTTTGAGGAGTTTCTTGCCCTGGATTTCCTCGAGCATGTGCTCGGCATCCGGCCGCTCGATCGGGAGGATGCGCATGGTCACGTCATGAAGCGCCTCCACGAAGACCCCGCCCAGGCCGAAGACGATGGTGGGCCCGAAGTGGGGATCGCGGGAGACGCCGATGATCACCTCGGTCCCGCCGGCCACCATCTCCTGGACCAGGACCCCGCTGATCCGGGCACTCGGCTTATGCTTTTTTGCATTGGCCGTCACCTGGTCATAAGCTTGGCGCACCGCGGCCTCGTCGGCCAGGTTCAGCCGCACCGCGCCGGCATCGGTCTTGTGCAGGATGTCGGGCGAGTTGACCTTGAGCACCACGGGGTAACCGATCTCTTTCGCCGCGGCCACGGCCGCCTCCGCGCTCGCGCACGGCCGCTCTTCGGTCACCCCGATCCCGTATTCCCGGAGCAGAACTTTGGCCTCATGCTCGGTCATAGCGCCCGCGGGTTTGTCCCGCAAGTAAATCTCCGCAGCTTTGACGATATCGCCGGGAAGGATATCCGGGTCTTCGCGCCGGTCTTCGCGCTTCATCCGCTCCAGGAAGGCGGAGTAGTCGGAAAGTTTTTTGAGCGCGATCACCGCCTTTTCCGGGATGCCGAAGGCGACCAGGCCGTAGTCGCGGTAAAAGGTGGGCACGACCGCGGCGTCAAAGGCCACCGGCACGATCGGCTTCTGGTGCCGGGCCATCAACTTCTTGATCCGGTCGGCAAAGACGTCCTCCCCCCAGCTCCGGGCCTCGCGGAGATTGATGCCGCCGGACTGGTCGGTGCGGCCGGTCTTTTCCCGCTTGGTCTGCGCCAGCGAGCGGGCCACGCCCCGGATCATGGACCAGTAGAAACGGGGAAGCAAAAATTTATAACGGCGCATCAGCCGGCGGCCGGAGCGAATCAGCCGGCCCCAGTCGGCGCGCAGCGATTGCATGCCCATGAGCGAGCCCAGGCTGATGATGCTGTCAAAGCGCGGGTCTTCGGCCAGGGTCTCCATCACCTCGAAATGGCTGGCCCGGTGCACGGTGCCCACCATGTCCACCGGGTTGGCCCGCGACCAGAAGGCGGGCAGCACCCGGTCAATCCGCTCCACCGATTGGGGGGACAGGTCCGGCAACGCCAGCCCTTCCCGGGCGCAGAGGTCGGTGGTAACCACGCCCCAGCCGCCGCCCAGGGTCATGATCCCGACCCGGTTGCCGCGGGGGATGGGCAGGTTGCCGAAGGTGCGGGCCAGGTCAATCAGCTCTTCGGTGGAGGAGGCTTCGATGATCCCGGCCTGCCGGACCATGGCCCGGTAAACCTGGTAAGAGGTGGCCACGGCGCCGGAGTGGGAAGCCGCGGCGCGCTGGCCGACTTCGGTCACGCCCATTTTCAGGGCCACGATCGGCTTGCTCCGGGAGATGCGGCGGGCGAGTTCGAGGAAGCGCTCGCCGTGGTCAATGCCTTCCAGGTATAAAATGATCACCTTGGTCAGGGGATCGGCGCCGTAGAATTCCAGCACCTTGTCGCAGGTGGTCTGGGCTTCGTTGCCGGAATTGATGAAGCGGGCGATTCCCAGCCCGGTTCGGTCGGCCCAGCCTAAAAGCTGGACGCCCAGGTTGCCGGACTGGGACAGGAACGAGATATTGCCCGGCGGCGGCTGCACCGGCGCGCCCATGGCGTAGAGCCGGCTGGGCGGGGAGCAGATGCCCATGCAGTTAGGCCCGATGATCCGCACCTTAAGCTCATTGGCCCGGGCCACCAGCCGATCTTCCAGCGCCCGGCCCTCGGGCCCGGTCTCGCTGAACCCGGCCGAGATCACCACCAGGTTGCGGCACCCGATCTGGCCGCATTCCTCCAAGACCCCCATCACCGCCTTGGCCGGCACCGTCACCACCGCCAGGTCCACCGGCTCGCCGACATCTACCAGGCTCTTCTTGGCCCGATAGGCGTGGATGACCTTGTCCCGGGGGTTGATGAAAAAGAGCTTGCCGCGATAGCCGCCCAGCACCAGGCTCATGGGCAGGATAAAGCCCCACTTGCCGGGCAGGTTGGAAGCGCCGACTATCGCCACCGAGCGGGGGTTGAACAGAGGTTCGAAACTTTCCAGGAGCGCATGAGAATCTGGCATGAGTGCCCCTTTGCTCGTAGGGTCCGATGTCTTGAGAAGATAGATGCCTCAGGTGCCGGATGTCAAGGGGCAGAGGCAGAAGATGAATTTCCGCGCCTGTGACACCTGACACGTGACATTAGAGTTCCACCAGCGCCGCGGCGCCCAGGGCGATGGCATCGCCTTTCAATTGGCTCTGGATAATCTCCACTTTCCTGGCCGAAAGCGCCACCGCCCGCTCGTCCACGAACTTACGGATGGTCGGCACCAGGGAGGGGTTGCCCTCGATCACGCCCCCACCCAGGACCAGCCGCTCCGGGTTGAGGAGCGAGACCAGGTTCGCCGCCAGCACGCACAAGGAGAGCACCGCGTCTTTCCAGATCCGGCCGGCCGCGGGGTCGCCTCGCTTGGCGGCATCGGCGATGGTGCGGGTGTTGATCTTGGCCAGGTCGCCCTTCACCATTTTCGCCACCAGCGGCGCCTTGCCTTGCCCCACCAGCTTCCGCATCCGCTTCTCCATCGGCACCCCGCCGGCATAGGCCTCGTGGCAGCCCAAGCGGCCGCAGTCGCAGCGGAGCCCGTTTTCCCGGAAGATGGCGTGACCCACTTCGGCCGCGGTGCCGGAAGCGCCCTCGACCAGGGAGCCGTTGATGACAAAGCCGCCGCCGATGCCCGAGCCCACGAACACCGCGGCCAGGTTGGGGCAGGTCCGCTTGGAGCCGAACCAGTATTCGCCCCAGGCCGCGGCGTTGACGTCATTGGCCATCCGGATCTTGAGACGAAGCGCTCTCTCCATCGGCTTTTTAAACTGCACTCCGAACCATTGCAGGTTGGGCGAGTCGTCTATCACCCCGCTCTTCGGGTCCAATTGACCGGCCACCCCGATGCCGCAGGCCTGGAGCCGGCTCCGCGGGAGCTTGGCCCGCGCCAGAATCCCCTCCAGGGCCTGACCGGCCCGGGTCGCAATCGGCTCCACCGAGCCGATGCTCTCGGTCCGGATCTGCTCCCGGGCCGCGATTTTTCCCTGTGGATTGAGCAAGATCAACTTGGTCTTGGTGGCCCCAATATCAATCCCCAGGCGATAGCCCATCCTTTTTCCTTTCTCTGGCATCCCCGGGATCAATAATCCCCCCGGAAATAATCAGGTTAAAAGCCTCCTCGATGCTCATGTCCAACTCCTGGCAGTCACTCTTCGGCACCAGGATCAGGTAGCCGGAGGTGGGGTTGGGAGTGGTGGGCAGGAACACGCTGACCATTTTCTGGCCGGTCTTTTCGTTAAAGAACTCCGAGGTGTCGCGGCTGACAAAGCCCAGGGACCAGATCCCCGGCCGGGGATATTGGAGCAGCACCACCCGGTCAAACTTGCTCTCCCGAGAAAAGACCGCCTCCACCAACTGCCGCAACGCCTTGTAAACCATGCCCACCAGGGGCACCCGGGTGATCCATGCCTCGCCCCACTTGATCAGGCGCCGGCCCAGGTAGTTGTGGGCCACGGCTCCCACCACCAGGATCACCGCCAGCACGATGAGCAGGCTCAAGCCGAAGTCTGCGAACTGCAAGGCCCGGTTGAGCAGGCGGATGGCCAGGTCCGGGAGAAGGGCGAAGCCCGGGGCCACCTGGTCCGGCAGGATGCCGAACTGCAGGTTCCGGGCCACCCAGCGGACCAGCCCCACCAGGACCATGAGCGAGACCACGCCCGGCACCAGGACCAGAATCCCGGTTACCAGGTATCGTTTGAACAGCGACCGCATCTCCGACCTGAGACTCGCAAAATAACAAAAGCCGGCGGGTTAGTCAATAGCCGCTCGGAAAGGTGCCAGGGCCGCGTCATTGGGGATTTTAGATTTGGGATTGGGGATTTCGGATTGGGGATTGCCTGGCGACTCGCCGGCCTGACCAACGGTCCTTCGACCCTGAGCTCAGGCCGAAGCGGGAAGGCCATATTTCAACCGGCGGCAGCCGGAAAACTGCAACATTTCTACATATAATAAGAGAGCTAAATAAACTTGGCAATAATAAAACCCAGGGCCGGCCTCAATTACATAACTTACTGTTTTTACATGATTTATTCATATATGCCCTTTGCTCTTCGCCTTCGCTGCTCCCGCCTCATCAAGGATTCAAAAACAGCTTTTCAGGCCAAAGTTTCCACTTCTGTCCAGCCCTGCTTTACACTTTCTTCCTTTTCTTCCAATTCCTCAATCTTTCCCGCCACTTCTCTCCCCGACATACGAAATACGCCATACGACATACCCTCTTCAAACGTCCCCCCATTCTGCACGCCAACCACCCCATCTTGCGCGGCAACCACCCCATCCTGCTCAGCAACCACCCCATTCTGCGCGGCAACCACCCCAGGGGAACAGGGTGTCATGGTGGCATGGTGGCATGGTGGCAAGGTATCCGGAAGGGGGACAGACATTCTTGTCTGTCAACCGCTAAGAAAAGAGCGATCCACAGATTTCACCGATTACACCGATTTCAAGAAAAACTAAAACCTAAGCCCCTAATGCCTAAAGCCTCTTGGGGCACTTTGCACTCCTCACTTTTTTCACTTTCCACTCCTTTTTCTTGACAACCCCCTGCCAACTTGCTAGGGTTAGGCTGTTTGCAGTCCAAAATAAGCTGATCTGCAATATCCGGATGCACTCAAGCCAAGAAAGGCTGCTCGTGAACAAAGAAGAAAAATTGAAAAAGCCGCTTTTGGGCCGAGGAGGGCCTGGAGGCGGCTGTTTGTTTGCGGAGGATCATTAACCAGTCGTCGTCAACCCGAAAAAGAGAAACTAGCCAAGGAGGAAAATCCATGAAGCGCTTGATTATTATCCTGACCCTGAGCGGGGCGATCCTGTATCTCCCGAGCTTGGCCCTGGCCCAGGACACCGACGGCGACGGGATGCCGGATGCCTACGAAGTGCTCTGGCCCTGCCTTCTCCCCGACTTCCCGGACGCCGAGGTGGATTACGATCTGGATCTCCTGACCAACCTCCAGGAGTACCAGTACTCTGAGTCGCTGAACCCCTGCAGCCCGGATACGGATGGAGACCTGCTGGGCGACGCCTGGGAGACGCAGTTCGGCTGCGTCTCCCCGCTCCCGGGCAGCACCGAGCATTTTGCCCGGACCATCGCTCCGGAGACCCGCGTCACCTCCGCCACCGGCGTCAGTTATTATCAGAACGTCGCCTGGACCACTTCGGAAATGGGCATCGCCTGGACCGACAACCGGAACACCAATTTCATGGTTTATTTCACCCGCATCGGCGCGGACGGAGCCAAGATCGGCCCGGACCTCCAGATCAGCACGGTTCCCGGAACCCGCCAGTACCCGGTGCTGGCCTGGTCAGGGTCGGAATACGGGCTATGCTGGGACGATGGCCGCAACGCCGTCCGGGAACTATACTTCGCCCGTCTTGCCGCGGACGGAGCCATCCTCCAAACGGAGACCCGAATCACCAACTCTACTACCAACGTCGGCGCTCCCTGGCTGATCTGGAACCCGCAGGATTCGGTTTTTGCCCTGGAGTGGACGCGGATCTCCCCGGACGGCAAGGTCTATTTCAGCCGGATCGGCGCGGACGGCACCCGTCTGGATGGAGACCTGGTAATTTCAACCGGGACCGGCACCGCGAATAATCCCTATCTGCTCTGGACCGGCTCCCGCTATGCGGCCGGCTGGGACGAGACCATTGCCGCGGGGAACCTGCGCCTGCTCTTCGTGCAAATGACCGCAGCCGGCGACACGATTTCGCCGCAGACCGTGGTCGCGGCCGTCGGAAAGACCTCGGCCAATTCTTCGCTGGCCTGGACCGGCTCCGAATATGGAATGTCCTGGTACGATAATCGGGACGGCAACTATGAAATCTACTTCAACCGCATCGGGTTGGGCGGCGGCCTGATTGGCGCCAATCAGCGGATCACCAGCCAGGCCAACAATTCGTACCATCCGATGATGCTCTGGACCGGCAGCGAATACGGCATCTTCTGGCAGGACGAGCGGGTGGCCAGCACGGCCATTTTCTTCACCGCTCTCTCCGGCGAGGGCGCCAAAGGGATCGCCGATTTTCAGCTTACGCCAGGTTCCAATGTCTGGCCGACCCCGATCTGGACCGGCTCCCAATTCATGCTCTCCTACTTCACCTCGCGCTACAGCGCCCAGCAGGAGATCATGGCCTATCGCCTGGAGACCGCCTATCGTGATCGGGACGGAGACTTGCTTACCGAAAACCAGGAAGCCGCGGCCGGGACCAGCCCCTGCGACTCCGATAGCGACGCCGATGGCATGCCGGACGTTTGGGAAGTGGCCAACGTTTGTCTGGACCCGCTCGCGGGAGATACCCTGCTGAATCCGGATGGCGATGGCGCTGACAACCTTCGTGAATACCAGCACGGCACGGATCCCTGCCTCGCCGACGACGCCGACGGCGACGGCCTGACCGACACCTGGGAGCTGACCTATTCCTGTATGCAGGCCAATACCGTGGACAACCTCGCCGACTATGACAGCGACACCCTCAACAACCAGACCGAATACAGCCTCGGCTCCAACCCCTGCCTGGCCGACACCGACGGCGACGGCATGGACGACGGCTGGGAAGTCGCCAACAGCGCCTGTGTGGACCCGCTGGTCGAAGATTCGCTCCTGAACCCGGACGGGGACGCTTACACCAACCTCCAGGAATACCAGGGCTCGACCGATCCCTGTGTCGACGACTGCACCGATGGCGACGGCGACGGCTACGGCCCCGGTTGTCTCGTCGGCGCCGATTGCAACGATGGCGATCAAAACGTCTGGGACACCTGCGACACCTGCCAAGACGACGATACCGACACCTACTACGAGCTTTGCAACCAGTATGTCGGCATTGACGGCCCGGATTGCAATGACGCGGACATCAACAACTGGACCTCCTGCGCCACCTGCCTCGACAGCGACACGGACACCTGGTTCACCGGCTGCGACGCCTATATCACCATTACCGGGGTGGACTGCCAGGACGCGAATTCCGTAGTCTATCCGAACGCGGCCGAGTTGTGCGACGACATTGATAACCAATGCCCGGGAGACTCGGGCTACGGCACGATTGACGAGAACTGCGACACCGACGGCGACGGACTCCCGGACACCTGGGAAAACACCTACTCCTGCATGATGGCCGACACGGTGGACAACCTGGCAGACTATGACTCGGATGAATTGAACAACGCGGACGAGTATGCCGAAGGCACCGACCCCTGCGACGCGGATACGGACCACGACGGCATGCCCGACGGTTGGGAAGTTACCTACGGATTGAACCCCCGCACCCCCTCCGGCCCGGAAACCGCGGTTCATAGCGTCGCCTATGGCGCGCCCGAGTGCTCGACCGGCGCGGCGCCCTGCGTGGTGCCCACCACCCTGATCAACAGCCGCAACCAGCTGGACAATGGCGCCGGGAACAACGCCGAGCCCAACCAGCCCAATACCCTCATCGCCAGCCCCTGCGCCGATGGGACCTCGGGCTGGTACCTTGCCGACGAATCCCTCGAGGCCTTCACCGTTACCGACCTCAGCAATGCGGCCCGATTCCAGACCGGCGACACCGTCCGCGTCGATGCCACGGTCTGGTGCTATGGCCCCGCTCCCGACGACATGCTCTATGTGTATCAAACCGATTCCGCAAGCGCGGTATCCTGGAATTACGTGGGTTCCGCCGGCTGCTCGGTGTCCGGGGCGGCCGAGGTCCTCAGCGTCACCTTCACCTTGGGAGATACGGTCGGCGTCCAGGGTATCCGCGTGGCTTTCACTTACGATAGTCCCGCCGCGAGTTGCGACGAGGGCGACTATAATGACCGGGACGACCTGGCCCTGACCTTGATCTTGGAGGACGCCGACGCCGACGACTTGAGCGACCTCCAGGAATATCTCAACGGCACCGATCCGACCAACCCGGACACCGACGCCGATACCATGCCCGACGTTTGGGAAGTGGCCAACCTGGCTTGTGTGAATCCTCTAGTTGACGATTCCTTGCTCAATCCGGATGGCGATGGGGCGGACAACCTCCGGGAATACCAGCACGGCACTGATCCCTGCCTCGCTGACGACACCGACGGCGACGGCATGCCCGACGCCTGGGAAGCGCTGCAGCCCTGCCTGAACCCCCTGGTGCCTGACGACCTGGCCGACGGCGATACCGACGGCCTGAACAACCTCGCCGAATACGGCCTGGGCACGAACCCCTGCGACTCGGATAGCGACGCCGACGGCATGCCGGACAGCTGGGAAAACAATTACCCCTGCGTGGATATCCTGACCAGCGATTCCCTGTTCGACGGCGATACCGATGGCTTGACCAACCTGTCCGAGTATACGCTGGGCACGAACCCCTGCGACTCGGATAGCGACGACGATGGTCTGACCGACGGGGCAGAAGTGTCAACCTATCTTACCGACCCCTTGCTTCCCGACACCGACGGCGACACCATGCCCGACGGCTGGGAGGTGAGCCACAGCCTGAACCCGTTGGCCAATGACGCCGACGCTGATGCCGACGGGGACGGGCTCGCCAACCTCCTGGAATATCAGCTCGGCACCGACCCGCAGGATATAGACACCGACGCTGACACCATGCCCGACGGCTGGGAAGTCGCGTATGGACTGAACCCGACTGATCCGGCCGATGCGGGCCAGGATCTGGACAGCGATGACTTGAGCAATGGCGATGAATACGCCAATGCCACCAACCCGGCGAACCCGGATAGCGACGGCGACACCATGCCCGACGGCTGGGAGGTGAGCCACAGCCTGAACCCGTTGGCCGACGACGCCGACGCTGATGCCGACGGGGACGGGCTCGCCAACCTCCTGGAATATCAGCTCGGCACCGACCCGCAGGATATAGACACCGACGCTGACACCATGCCCGACGGCTGGGAAGTCGCCTACGGACTGGACCCGACTGATCCGGCCGATGCAGGCCAGGATCTGGACAGCGATGACCTGAGCAATGGCGATGAATACGCCAATGCCACCAACCCGGCGAACCCGGATAGCGACGGCGACACCATGCCCGACGGCTGGGAGGTGATCTATCTCTCCTGTCTCACCCCCCTGGTCGGCGATTCCTTGGGCAGCGCGGATGGCGACAGCCTCACCAATCTCCAGGAGTTCCAGCTCGGGACCGATCCCTGCAATCCGGACACGGACGGGGACGGCCTGAGCGATTCCCGGGAAGTCGGCCTCGGCACCAGCCCCACCGATCCCGACAGCGACGATGACAGCATGGGCGACGCCTGGGAGGTGAATGTGGGCGGAAGCTGCGGCTTGAACCCGCTGGCCGACGACGCCGCGTTGGACAACGATGCCGACGGGCTTTCCAACCTGCAGGAGTTTACCGTAGGCACCGACCCCTGCGACACGGATACGGACGGGGACGGGCTGACCGACGCGGAGGAGGTCACGAGCTATTTCACCAATCCGCTGCTGGCGGACACGGACGGCGACGGTCTGGACGACGGCGATGAGCTGTCGTTCGGCACCGACCCCTCCTGCCCGGACAGCGATCACGACAACTTGACCGACGGGTTTGAGGCCGGCACCGCGTGCGGACTGGATCCGCTTTCCGCCGTGTCGGAGTTGGTGCAACCGCCCTACCCGGTGGGATCGGAATTGCGAGTGAGCCAGTCCTCTTATTTTGCGCGCAATCCCAAGCTGGTCTGGACCGGCTCCGAATTCGGGATGGCCTGGGAACAAAGCTATTCCTATTATTTTGTCCGACTGGACGCGGCGGGAAACAAGATCGGCGACAATATCCAGTTGACTGCCGACGATTACTACGACTGTTCCCTGGTCTGGACCGGCGCCGAGTATGCTTTTGCCGGCGCGGATCACCGGACCGGGAATGCGGAAATCTATTTTATCCGGCTGAATATGGACGGGACCAAAATCGGGTCCGACCTCCGCGTGACCAGTTCCTCGGCCAACAAGGCATATCCGTCCCTGGCCTGGAGCGGGAGCCAGTATGGGGTGACCTGGATAGACAATCGCGACGGCAACTATGAGATCTATTTCGCCCGGGTGAGCGCTGGCGGTCAGAAGTTGGGCGCCGACGTGCGCGTGACCTTTGACGCGGCCGAGAACTACCACCCCCGCCTGGCCTGGAACGGATCGCTGTTTGGAGTGGTCTTCGAGGACGAGCGCGGGGGCGGGTTCAATCCGGAAATCTACTTCAACCGCATTTCCGCCTCGGGCACGGTCCTGGGCCCGGAGCTGCGCATTACCACCAACGTGGCCTATGGCCCCGAGGTCGAGGCCAGCGCCGGAAACTTCCTTCTCGCCTGGACCGACTTTATCTACTACAAACAGATCTTCACCGGCCTGGTTTCGGGCGCCGGCGCCGTGCTCGGGCCCTACCAGCAGATCACCTACGCCCCTTACCTGACTGCTGTTCAGTCTTCGTCCGCGCTGACCCCGATCGGGCCCCAGTTCGGGCTGGTCTGGGAGGAAAAGGATTACGAGGCGGCGTCCCGGATCCGAGTGGCAATGCTGACCCAGGAGGGCGACACCCTCGGGCCTTTCAGCGGCGATATTTCCACCGCCACGGCCACTTTCCGACCGCCCGCCTTGGCCTGGACCGGAAGCCAGTTCGGGGTCGCCTGGTCCGACGACCGCCTCGGGATTGCCGAAGTGTTTTTTACCCGCGCCGGAATCCAGTATACGGATAAAGATCTGGATTCGCTCCGCGAAGACCAGGAATTAGCTCTTGGGCTCGATCCCTGCGCGGCCGACACCGATGCCGACGGGTTGGATGACGGCGACGAAGTCCTGGTTTACGACACCAACCCCACCGACCCCGACACCGATGGGGACAGTCTCACGGACGGTGCCGAGGTCAATACCCATGGCACCGACCCGCTGAACCCGGACAGCGACGGGGACCTGATGTTTGACGGGTGGGAGATCGCCGGCGCGAGTTGCGGCTTGAATCCACTTCTGGATGATGCCTTGGCCGATGGCGACCTCGACACCCTGGCCAACATCCACGAATACTTCAACAACAACGGGGACGGCAACGTCTCCGACCCCTGCGACAAGGAGAAGCCCAGGCGGGGCTGGCCCGGGGGCGGCTATTTCGGCGACGGCGACGGCAACCTGCTCATTGGCGTCCCGGACATGAACCGGATCAACCTTATCCTCAACGGCCGCAGCGCGGACTATAGCAATG